>Ga0157378_10001336_pt1 | contig 22157 bp, 15 predicted proteins | sample M65metaG_FD_115309 | JGI IMG/M metagenome (GOLD analysis project Ga0157378, IMG submission 115309) | Miscanthus rhizosphere microbial communities from Kellogg Biological Station, Michigan, USA - M6-5 metaG | ecosystem: Host-associated > Plants > Roots > Rhizosphere > Soil | place: USA: Michigan...
GGGCATGCGCGAGATGTTCGAGCAGATGACGATCGGCGAGAAGCGCCGCGTCTGGATTCCGCCATCCCTCGGCGGCGGCAAGATCGCCGCCGGCGATACGTTCGTCGTCGATGGAGAGCTGGTGGACATCGTTCATCCGCCCGCCGCTCCGGCCGATGTCGCCGCGCCGCCTGCCGATGCCGTCAAGACTCCGTCCGGTCTGGCGTACAAAGTTCTACAGGCCGGCACCGGAACCGAACATCCGAAGAAGCACAGCCGGGTGGTCGTCGACTACAGCGGCTGGACCACGGACGGGCGGATGTTCGACACCTCGGTGCTCCGCGGCGAGCCGGCAGAGTTTTCGCTCGATGAGGTGGTTCCCGGCTGGACCGAGGGGATGCAGCTGATGACCGCGGGTGAGAAGGTGCGCTTCTGGATTCCGGAGAAGCTGGCCTACAAAGGCAAAGCTGGCCTTCCGGCGGGGATGCTGGTGTTCGATGTCGAGCTGCTGAAGTTCAAGTAGCGCTTCACGGAATGCGATAGAGCCGGATCGACTTGCCCACGCGCCGCACCGGCGTGTAGGCCCGCAGCCAGGCGAAGGCATCGCGCTCGTTCGTCGGCCAGCCGAAGGTCATTTCGTTTTCGCTGATGGCCACCCATCCGTGGACGGGCTTGAATTGCGGGAGCTCCTCGGCTTGCGGCACGAGCCGGTGCCAGTCGGCGGTGCCGAAGTAGGCGAGATGGAGATGGTCGATGTGCTCGTCCTTGACCACTGTCGACAGGCGCAGCAAATCCTGTCCCCAATCGAGATTGCTGTCGGCGGCGATTCGCTCGGGATGATTTCCGGCCGCCTCGTTGAAGTAACTCATGTAGTCGGGATGAGCGGTGGCAGTGGCGACGAAGTACCAGGCCAGAAGAAGGATGACCGCAGTCTTGCTTTTGCGCCAGATGGTCACGATTGCGGCGGCGGCGCAGATGGTGAGCAACGGATAGAGCGGGAGCACGTGCCGGACGCCGATGTTGATGCCCGTCGTCAGCGTCGGCAGAAGCATTGCGATTGGGGAAAGCGCTACGCCGATCGCTTCGGGATTCTTCGATCGCAGCATGACCACGATTCCGATGATCGCCAGGATCAAAAATGCCAGCGGCGTTTTGAAGAAGAGGATGACCGGGAAGTAGTACCACCAGCCGTGATCGCGGTAGCTGCCAAGGAGAAATCCTGCGTGTCCCGCGGATGAGTGACGCTCGACCTCTTCAAGACCAGCCAGAAACGTTGGAGCCGGGATTCGATGGTGAACTGCCAGATTCTGCCAACCGGCACGGATTGGCTCGAGCAGGCGGTCACGGAACGTGGCTGGAGGCAGCGCCGGCGCGCCAGCCATCGTGTCGCCGTGTCGTCCCGCCAGTGGCGACAGGTATCCGGCCGCCTTCGCCCAATCGACGAAGTCGACGCCGTGTCCCGTTCGTCTGGCGGCATCCTCGGAATAGCGGTAGTAGCGCTCAAGAAGGTCGAGGCGCACCCAGTCGTAGCCCGGCTTCGTCGCGTATTCGGCGGCCGCGTGCGGCGGCAGACGGGGATTAAAGAGCTGGAGCCGCGCATCGTTGAGAGTGCCGATGGAGAACTTGTAGCCGGCCCAGACCATCACGAACGCGATCGCGACACCGGCGGCGATCTGTGCGATTCGAAGACCAACGCGCCGCGGCTTGATCTGTGCGATGACCAGCGCCACGGCTCCGGCGGGGAAGAAAACGAGAAACGAGAATTTCGCGAGGAGCCCGAGGCCGCAGGCGATGGCGACCAGGACGGCATTTCGCCAGGAAGGTACCTCCAGCCATCGGGCGAACAGGAAGAGCGCCATCACCGTCGTTGCTGCCGCCGCCATGTCGGTGGTTGCCAGCGCGGCGTGGCCGAGTATCGGCGGCAGCGCGCCGAAAAGCGCCACTGACACGAGCGCCGCAGCATCGCCGAAGAGTCGCCGCGTCCAGAGTACGGCGATCGCTGCCCCGAGAAGAAAGAACGGCAGATTGCCCAAGCGTGCTCCGAAGAGATTGCGGCGATATCGATCGTCGCGCTCGAGCAGAGCGTTGCCGATCGAAACGGCATCGCCACCCGCCGGACTGGCACCATGCAGCCAGGCATCAAGCCCGAATGCCGCGCGCGCCAGCGGCGGATGTTCCGCATCGAGGTCATAGCGCGACGTCGTCAGCCACTGAAATCCGGCGGCGATGTGGAACGGCTCGTCGGCGGTCTGGCTGAAAACTCTGTACGTCGATGCGATGCGGAAAACCGGCAGGACGATGAGCGCCGCCAGCAGCAGCGCTTTACTCCGCACCGATCACCCACTTCTCGTACGAATCGCCCGGCAGCTCGCGGATGAAACGCGACGGCTCCATGAGCACGTCCAGCCCGCCGCGATCGCGAGCCATGACCGGGAAGACCAGGTACAGCTCCTGTTTGGCGCGAGTGATGGCGACGTAGAACAAACGGCGCTCTTCTTCTTCGCCGGGGATGACGATTTCGACTTCAGGGGCGAGGGACGAGGGACGAGGGATGTCGCTCGGTAGTTCATCGATCGCCAGCTCCGTGGCAGGTCCCTCGTCCCTCATCCCTCGTCCCTGCTCTCCCTGCACCAGCGCGTCCGTCAGCTCGAACGCCTCATGCAGCTCTTTCGGCTTGATGCGCACGATGCCGCCGGGAACGCGCAGGGCGCGCTGCGACGGAAACCGTCCGTCGGCGAGCCAGATGACGAAGACGATGCGCCATTCCAGCCCTTTGGCCTGGTGAACCGACGACAGCACGATCTTCTCGTCCTCGGGGCCGACCACCGCCACGTCCTCGCTGGCGATCGGATTGGCCAGCGCCACTTCGTCGAGAAAAGCGTTGGTGTCGTCGTAGCGGAGCGCGTATTGCGAAAGCTGCTCGAGATCGTCCAGCCGCGCCTGGACGTTTGCGAACTTCGATCGTGCGTAGTCGGCATAGCCGCGCTCGACGATCAGACGGATCGATTCCGAAGGATTGTGCTGCATCGACTCGCTGCCGATGATGCCGAGGACGTCGCGCAGGCCCTTCAGCACCGGCGTGCGCTGGCGTCCGCCGGAGGATGAGGCCACGGTGCCGGCGCTGTTCAGAAACGCCTGCAGCGGATCCTGCGCCGTTCCGATCCTTGCCCACACCTCGGCCGCCGTTTTCTCGCCGACCTTCGGATAGAGCTTCATCACCCGCTTCCACGACAGCTCGTCGCGCGAATTGGTGACGATCTTCAGGTAGGCGATGACGTCTTTGATGTGCGCCTGTTCGAAGAAGCGGACGCCGGATCGGATCTCGTACGGGATCAGGCGGCGCGACAGCTCCATCTGCAACTCCAGCGACTGGTAGTGCGAGCGATAGAGCACCGCGATCTCGCCGAGGCTTTCGCCCTCGTCGCGAAGCTCGAGGATGCGCTGGGCGATGAAGGAAGCCTGCTCGAACACATCATCGACGCCGACCACCGCCGGATCGGGCCCGTCGCCGCGCACCGCCTGCAGCTCCTTGCGAAACTGGAACTTGTTCTGGGCGATCGAAGCATTGGCCAGACTCAGGATTTGCCGTGTCGAACGGTAGTTAGTCTCCAGCTTGTAGATCCTGGCCTCGGGGAATCGGAGCGGAAACGTGATGATGTTTTCGAACGACGCTCCGCGGAATGAATAGATCGATTGGGCGTCGTCGCCGACGACCATGACGTTTCTCCGCACCGCGGCCATGGCGTCGACGACCTCGGCCTGCAGTTTGTTGGTGTCCTGATATTCGTCGACCAGGATGTATCGATAGCGCCGCTGCAGCGCGGCGCTGACCTCGGGATGGTCGTCGAGCAGCAGCTTCCAGTTCACCAGCAGGTCGTCGAAATCCATCGCGTTCGCTTCGCGCTTCCGCTCCTTGTAGCGGCGGAAAACGTTGATCATCTCGTCGCGATAAATGCCGAAATGCGGGTAGTTGTTTTCGAGATGCAGCTCCAGCGGCGTGCGGGTGTTGATCAGGTAGGAGTAGATGTCGATGAGGACGTCGCCCTTCGGAAATCGCTTCTCCAGAGTCTGGATCCCGAGAGAGGAAATGGCTGATTCCATCATCTCTTTGGCATCCTCGGCGTCGAGAATAGTGAAGCTCGACCGGTAGCCAATCGCGGCCGCATGCTGGCGCAGCAGCCGGTTGCCGATGGAGTGAAAGGTGCCTCCCCAGATGCGCCGCGTGTCGATGGTGACCAGCTGCTCGACGCGGCTCAGCATCTCCCTCGCGGCCTTGTTGGTGAAGGTGAGCAAGAGGATGTCTGAGGGATCAATGCCGTCTTCGATGAGCCGCGAGACGCGATAGGTCAGTGCCCGCGTCTTCCCGCTGCCGGCGCCGGCGATGACCAGCATCGGCCCCTCGCCGGCCATGACCACATCGAGCTGCTCCTGATTCAGCTCGTCTTGATAGCGGACGCGATACTGCTTCTGCGGCTTTGCCGGTTGCTTGAGTGTGTAACGGCGGATCTTCTCGGGCACGGTAAGTAGCGTAGCAGGAGACGTGAAAGCGTAGCGCCGTCGGCCCTACGGCTGGACCGCCAGCGGCTCGCTGGCGGTTTGCGTCTATTGCCGCCGAGCCGGCGGCGGTACAGCCGTCGAGCCGACGGCGCTACGCTTGTGACACTTGTCATCCTCTTCTGCTGACGTTTCGCAGTGTTGGTCCGCCGATCGCCAACCGATACTGACGAGCATGAAACGCTTTCTGTTCGCGACCCTCCTCCTCGCTGCTCCGCTCTTCGCGCAGCCTACCGCCATCACCAACGTCCGGCTCTTCGATGGGATGAAGGTCATTCCGCATGCGACGGTGGTGATCGACGGAACGCGCATCGTCGCGGCCGGAGGTAAGGTGAGTGTTCCGGCGGGAGCGATAGTCATCGATGGCAGCGGGAAGACCTTGCTGCCGGGTCTGATCGATTCGCATACGCACGTTTTTCCGGGGACGCTCGAGCGCGCGTTGCGATTTGGGGTGACGACGGAGATGGATATGTTCATGGCCCTTCCGATGATGCGTCCTCTGAAAGCAGAGCAGGTCAGGGGGGCGGTGACGAATCGGGCTGATCTCTACTCGGCCGGGACTGTGGCCACGGTCGCGGGCGGACATGGGAGCGAGTACTTCCCGATTCCGACGTTCAAGACGGGCGACGATCCGCAGGCGTTCATCGACGCGCGGATCGCCGAGGGGTCGGATTACATCAAGCTGATCGTCGAGACCGGCGAGGCGTATGCGATGAAGCGGATTCCGTCGCTGTCGAAGAGCGATCTGACGCTGCTGATCGCCGCGGCCCACGAGCGCGGGAAGCTGGCGGTGGTGCACATCTCGACGCTGAACGCAGCGCGCGATGCCATCGATGCCGGTGCGGACGCGCTGGTGCATATCTTCGCGGACAAGCCGCCAGACGCCGGTTTCGGCAGGTTCGTAGCGGCGCATCACGCCTTCGTCGTGCCGACGCTGACGGTGACCGAGAGCACCACCGGAGTGGCCAGCGGGACGTCGTTGATCACGGACTCGCATCTGGCCGCGTTTCTCAATCCGGATGAGAAGGAGAATCTGAAGGCGGCCTTCCCGTTCCGCACCGGAGCAACTGCGTCAATGGCGAACGCGTTCGAGGCGGTGCGGCAGTTGAGGAGCGCTGGCGTTCCGATTCTTGCGGGGACCGATGCACCGAATCCGGGGACGACGCATGGTGCGAGCATGCATCGTGAGCTGGAGCTGCTGGTGAAAGCCGGATTGACGCCACCAGAGGCGCTGGCGGCGGCGACATCGGTTCCGGCGAAGGCGTTCAAGCTCAGCGATCGAGGACGTGTCGCAGCCGGATTGCGCGCCGATTTGCTGCTGGTCGACGGCGATCCGACCACCGACATCCTGGCCACGCGCAACATCGTCACCATCTGGAAAAACGGAGTGGCGCTGGAGCGAAAGGTCGAGCCGAAACAAAGCGCGGCGACGACCGTCCCGGCGATCGGCGACGGGACGATCAGCAATTTCGAATCGGGCAATACGAAGTCAGCGTTCGGCAGCGGCTGGGAGATTTCCACCGACTCGATGATGGGCGGGACGTCGACGGCGACGATGGAGGTCGTCGACGGCCGTGCGAACGGAACGTCGAAGGCGCTGCGCATTCACGCCGATACGAAGCCGGTTTCGATGTATCCGTGGGCCGGCGCGATGCTGATGTTCGGCGCTACGCCGATGAAGGCGGTCGATCTCTCGTCGAAGGGCGGACTGTCGTTCTACGCGAAGGGGGATACCGACATCCGGGTGATGCTGTTCGCCGCCAGCGCCGGCCGGATTCCGCGGATTGCGACGGCGCATGCGGGCGCGGATTGGACGGAGATCACGCTGCCGTGGCCGGCGTTCAAGGTCGACGGGAAGGATGTGCAGGCGTTTCTGATCTGCGGTCCGGAGAAGGGGGCCGTTGATTTTGTGGTGGATGAGGTGCGGGTGAAGTGAGCACTCGAAGCGTAGCGCCGGCGGCGCGCCGGCTGCACCGCCAGCGGCTCGCTGGCAATGTTGGGAAGCGCCGCCGAGCCGGCGGCGGTCCAGCCGGCGCGGCCGCCGGCGCTACGCTTTGCACGGCGTCTAAACTATGTCTTCCATGACTCCCGAGCGCGATTACTCCGGCTGGACGAAGTACATCTGGCTGGTCTACATCATTCCGTTCGCGACGTTTCCGGTTCTGATGCGCGCGAGCGGATGGCGGATTGCGCTCACGTGGCTCGCTACGGCCGTCTTCACCGCCGTCTATCTGGCCGGGTATCGCGTGAGCAGGAACCGGCTGCTCTTCGTCATCGGCGCGATCACGCTGCTCGGTGTTGTCTTCATGCCGGTGAATTACGGCGCGGGGGCGTTTTTCATATTTGCGGCGTCGTTCGCCGGGGCGGCAGGCGGAATGCGCAGAGCCTTCACGATCATCGGCGTCGTTCTGCTGGTGCTGCTGGCGGAGATGCTGATCATCGGGATGAGTCCGCTGCTCTGGTGGTGGGCAGCGTTCTTTACCGTCGTCATCGGTGCGGTGAATGCGCATTTCGCGCAGGTGGGGCGCGCGAACAGGCAGTTGCGGATGGCGCAGGATGAGATCGAGCACCTGGCGAAAGTCGCCGAGCGCGAACGCATCGCCCGTGATCTTCACGACGTCCTCGGCCACACGCTTTCGCTGATCATCCTGAAGTCGGAGCTGGCGTCGAAGCTGGCCGATCGCGATCCGGAGCGGGCGCGGGAGGAGATTCGCGACGTCGAGCGGATCTCGCGCGAGGCGCTGTCCGAGGTGCGGCAGGCGGTGCGCGGTTATCGCGCGGGATTGCAGCACGAGCTCGATGGTGCGACGGAGATGTTGCGTGCGGCATCGATCGAGCTAACTGCGCAATGCCAGCCGGTTCCGCTGGCGCCGGCGCAGGAAGCGATCCTGGCGTTGGCGCTGCGCGAGGCGGTGACGAACGTCGTACGTCACGCCGAGGCCACGCGGTGCACGATCGAGATCGGGCGTGTCGACGGCGTGATCCGTCTTGTTGTGTCGGACGACGGCCGGGGCGGCGCGCAGGACGACGGCGCGGGCCTCAGCGGGATGCGGGAACGGATCGCGGCGCTGGGCGGGCGCGTCACGCGCGACGGTTCACGCGGCACGACGCTGACGGTGACGCTGCCGCTGGCTAGCGGGCCGCAATCGGTCAGCGCCATCGAGCGATCGGCATGATCCGCGTCGTCATTGCCGAGGATCAGGCCATGGTGCTCGGCGCATTGTCGGCGCTGCTGGAGATCGAATCGGACATCGAAGTCGTTGCCCGCGCGCGGACCGGCGACGAGGCGCTCGATCTGGTGCGCACGCATCGGCCGGATGTTCTTCTGACCGACATCGAGATGCCGGCCAAGACAGGGTGGGAAGTGGCGGCCATCGTCCGGCAGGAGGAGTTGCCGACGCGCGTGGTGATCCTGACCACGTTTGCGCGGGCCGGTTATCTGCGCCGCGCGCTCGAAGCGGGAGCGACCGGGTATCTGTTGAAAGACTCGCCGGCGGAACAGCTGGCGAATGCCATCCGGCGCGTGCACGCCGGCGGACGGGCGGTCGATCCGGAGCTGGCGGCCGAGGCGTGGAGCGAGCCCGATCCATTGACCGATCGCGAGCGGCAGGTGTTGCGGCTGGCGGGTGAGGGGCAGGCCACCAGCGACATCGCCGAGTCGCTGCATCTTTCCGAGGGGACGGTGCGCAACTATCTCTCCGAGGCCATCAGCAAGCTCGGCGCGCAAAATCGCGTCGAAGCGGCCCGGATCGCCAGGGAAAAGGGCTGGTTGTAGGCAGTCCGTAACGTCGCGGAGAATGCAGCCTCCTGTTTTTGCATTCAAATGCACGTTCCTATGGAGGCTCCATGAAGCGACTCTTTCTCATACTCAGCCTGATTGCGACGGCTGGTTTCGGACAGGGGGTCGTTCCCCCGCCGTCGACGCCGCCGACGTTTTCGCCGTCGTACGGCTTCGACATGGGCAACTCGCCGGTGGGCGTGATCCCGTCGGCGATCCTGCACGACGGCGCGCGCAACAAGAATCTCGAGGTCTCGATCGAATATCCGACCCGAGGAGCGGGGCCGTTTCCCATCATCATCTTTTCGCCCGGATACGGCGGATCGAGTCACGGCTATGAAGGGCTGGTCTCGTACTGGGTGAGCTACGGCTACGTCTGCATCCGGCCGCAGCATGCCGATGCCGGCGCGCTGAAGGACGCCATGAACGACCTGCTGGCGATGCGGCGCGAGGACAGGGCGCCGGAAAGCGATCGGCGACGCCAGCGGCAGCCGGTGAATGCCGCCGAGGCGGCGAAGCCGCGGCCGAATCCGATGGAGATGATCTGGGAGAAGGAGCGCGAGCCGCAGTGGCGCGATCGCGTTCGTGACGTGGTGCTGATCCTCGATTCGCTCACCGATCTGGAGAAGGAGTATCCCGAGCTCGCCGGCAAGATGGACCATGCCCGCATCGGCGTCGGCGGCCATTCGTACGGCGCGTTCACGGCCATGCTGGTCGCCGGGACGAAGACATTCAGCACGCCGCCGCTGGCCCTTGGCGATCCGCGGGTGAAGGCAATGCTGGCGATGTCGCCGCAGGGTGTGGCCGCGAATCGCGGATTGACCGCCGATTCCTGGCGCGATCTGAAAGTGCCATCGCTGTTCATGACCGGCACGCGCGATTTCGGTACGAACGAGACAGAGACTCCGGAGTGGCGGCGCGCGGGTTACGAAAATGCTCCGGCGGGCGACAAGTATCTTGCCGTCGTCAAGAACGCCACTCACATGACCTTCACCGGCGTGGCCTCGGGATTGGGCGAGCAATACCGGACGCCGCGGGAAGCCCCGATCACCGATCCCCGCACCGGCCAGGTGCTGAACCCCTCGTCCATGACCAACGACCGGGCTCCCGGAATCAGTGACCGCGGCACCTTCGGCACGATCCGTTCGATCTCGCTGATCTTCTGGGACGCGCATTTGAAGGACAAGAAGGATGCGAAGGCGCTGCTCGACCCGGCGAAGTACTCAGGAAGCGTGGAGTTTCTGAGGAAGTAAGCATCACGGGTGTCCTGAACCGTGTCATCCTGAACCGGCGTAAGCCCCGGAGGGGCAGAGCGTTGTGAAGGACTTCCGGCTGATAACCCGGTTAGAATCTCTACCTTATTTATGTCCGAAGATGTGACCACGTCGCTGCGCACCGCGTGGACGACGACGTCGATCGAAGAGTCGACGCTGCTGCGGAAGCTGACGGAGCAGCGGTTCGAGAGCGAACAGCTGCGCGTCCTCGGCAGCGCCGTTCGCGTGGCGGGGGAGGGCATCGCTATCCTGACGCCGGCGGTGGAAGCGCTCGGACCGCGTATCGCCTTCGTCAACGACGGCTTCTGCAGCATTTATGGCCGCGAGCGGGAGGAGATCATCGGCGAGACGCCGATCGCCTTCGGCATCGTCGACCGCCATCACGCCATTTTCGATTCGATGCTGCAGAGCGTGTTCGCGCGGAAGGCCTTTGCAGCCGAGGCCACGGCGGTGAAGAAGAACGGGCGCGAGTTCGAGCTCGATCTCCAGCTCGTTCCGGTGGAAGACGGCGGCGAACTGACGCACTGGGTGGCCTTTCTGCGCGACGTCACCGACAGCCGCAACGAGATCGTGGCCCTTCGCCATCAGGCCATGCACGACGGGCTGACCGATCTGCCGAACCGGATGATGCTATTCGATCGCCTGGCTGGGGCGCTGGAAGCGGCGCGCAGCGAGAGCCGGCTGATCGCGCTGCTGCTGATGGATCTCGATCGCTTCAAGGATGTCAACGATACGTTCGGCCATCACTTCGGCGACGTGCTGCTCAAACAGGTGGCCTTCCGCCTTCGCAACCAGCTTCACGCCGACGACACCGTTGCCCGCCTCGGCGGCGACGAGTTCGCCATCGTGCTGACCTCGGCGCTCGACGCCAACGCCGTGGCCATGACCGCGCGCCGGATTCTGAACACGCTCCAGCAGCCGTTCGTGGTCGAAGGGCAGGTGCTGGAGGTTGGCGCGTCGATCGGCATCGCCCTCTCGCCGCAGCACGGCAACGACGCCCGCACGCTGATGCGCCGCGCCGACATCGCCATGTACGTCACCAAGCAGTCGAACACCGGCTTCACCTTTCACGAGCGTGACGATGGCGAGACGCGCCATCCCGATCAGCTCTCGCTGGTGGTGGAGATGCGCGGCGGCATCGAGCGGGATGAGTTCGAGCTCTATTACCAGCCGAAACGCCATCTGCGCAGCGGCCTGATGACGCGCGCCGAGGTGCTGCTGCGCTGGAACCATCCCAAGCGCGGGCTGCTTCTGCCGGTCAGTTTCATCCCCATCGCCGAGCGCACGGGTTTGATCAAGATGATGACGGACTGGATCCTCGATCGCGCCTTGCAGCAATGCCGGGCGTGGCAGGATGCCGGTGCGCCGGTGCACATCGCGGTCAACGTGTCGGCGAAGAGTCTGCTCGAGGAGACGCTGCCGTCGAAGGTGCAGACGGCGCTCGACAAGTGGAAGGTCGATCCGCGCTTTCTCAAGATCGAGATCACCGAGAGCAGCATCATGGCCGACCCGGCGCATGCGCTGGCCATCATGTCGATGCTGCAGTCGATGGGCGTGCGGCTGTCGGTCGACGATTTCGGTACCGGCTATTCGTCGCTGACGCATCTTCGCGAGCTGCCGATCGACGAGATCAAGATCGATAAGTCGTTCGTGATGGGGATGCTGACCAGCGACGCCGACGCCGCAATCGTCCGTACCGTGATCGATCTGGCCCACAACCTCGGCAAGCAGGTTTGCGCCGAGGGAGTCGAAGACGCCGCGACATTGAAGCGTCTCGAAGAGATGGGCTGCGACCTGGCTCAGGGCTACTTCATCAGCCGCCCGGTTCCCGCCGCGGAGCTGATGACCTGGCTGACGGACAATTTCTGGGGATTGAAGAAGTAGTGAAGCGTAGCGCCGTCGGCTCGACGGCTGTACCGCCAGCGGCTCGCTGGCGTTTTGTGGCGAGGGCCGCCGAGCCGGCGGCGGTCCAGCCGTCGAGCCGACGGCGCTACGCTCGCTACTCTGAAACGCTGAGCTGGGCTTGCTTCTCCAGTTTCAGCAGGCGCTTGAGCTCCTTCTTCGCGCCGGGGGAGAGCGACACCTCGTCCGGCATGTACGGCATCGAGCGGGCGATGGGGGTATTCGTCAGCGCGAAGGCGTTCGGGACAGTGGCGGTGTCGATGAGGCGCGTGCCGATCAGCGGGGCGAGGAACGGGAGGTAGTTGAACCTGCCGCGGATGCCGTATTTGTAGACGTTGATCGCGCCGAGGTTGCCGAGGTCGAAATCGCCGATCGCCGAGTGCGGGTGCAGGACGAATTCGTGCGAGAAGCGGAAGAGCGCATCGACCGAGTAGTCGGGCTTCGGCGCGTCAGCGGCGAGGAGCGGCATCGCGAGCGCGACGAGAAGGATGAGCAGCAGGGCGGCGCGGTTCATCAGCATGCTCATTGTGACGCTCCTTCGCCCGAAACGGTTACGAAAAAATGGTCAACGCGTGCTGATCACGGCCCGAGGGCGCGTGTGCGGTTTCTGCGGGATCGACGTTCCCGTCAGCGCCAGCGCGTTCGGCATCTCGAGCGACGGGCGGAACGCGGTGCCCGGCAGCGGCGCCAGCAGCGGCAGATAGGCGAACGTGTAGCGGCCGCTGTGCGTGGTCAGGCGGACGGCGCCGACTTCGACGTCGAGCCTGTTGGCCGACGTGTCAGGAGCGATTTGCAGAACCGGTCCCGGCGGTGTCTGGGCCGGCGTAACGATCGTGGATTGTTGAGCATACGCAGCGGTACTGATGAGTGCGAGAAGTGCGATTGCGGCGATTCTCATAATCCGAATAACAACGCACGCCGCGTGCCGAAATGGCTCACGGAATGGTGACTTTCGCCTTGGCAAAGCCGGCGTTGTTGTTGGCCTGATCGACGACGGCGACGGAAAGGACGTTCTCGCCCGGCGACATCGAGATCACCGCTTTGTAGGTCATCCGTTTCTCCCGGAAATCGTCCTCGGCATCGGCCGGGACTTTCATCGTGTGCACGTTCTTGATGACTTTCGACGTCCCGTTTCCATTGCCGACCACGACGTAGACCGTGAAGGTTCCCACGAGGTTCTCGCCCTGCGGCGCGAGCGTGATCGTCGGCGCGCATGAAACGACGAAGGGGACGCGATACTCGCTTCCCTCTTTTTCGGGAGCGCCGGGCGTGACCGAGACTTCCCAGAGGTTGCGCGGATCCGGTTTGTAGATGTTGGCGATGACGCGCGATCCCATCTCGTCCTCGGCGACGGGCGGCTTCGACATGTAGGTCTCCCGCGCCCGGAAGCGATAGGCGGGATTCTTCATCTTGACCTCGATCCGTCCGATCGTTCCGGTCGCGCTCGAAGGCCGGAAGCCGAGGGAGTAGTAGGCGTTGAGATCGGCAGCGAGCGTCTGGAACGCGGAATCGAAGTTGTCGGAGTTCGTGAGCGCCATGCCGCCACTGATGCGCGCCAGCGTCTGATAGGCCGAGGCGGTGTTGGTGAAGCTCGCGAATTGCTCGACCTTATCGATGCCCTCCCTGTTCTCCGCGCTTACGGAGTCGCGCGCGTCGGCGGCATCGATCATGTAAAGCGCGACGTTGTTCGCGCTGGCCTGCTTGGCCGCCTCTTCGATCGAGTAATGCTGCATCGATCCCGCTCGGCCGCTGACGAATTCAGACGAGATCGTCAGCGTGGGGATGTAGGGAGAGAAGACGTTGTAGAGCCATTGATAGAGCTCCCTGCCCGGGTTTTCCGGGAGGTGGGCGCCGGCGAAGACGATGATGTTCTTCCCTTCGAGGCCGGACAGCGCGGCGGCGGTGTTGCCCAGCGCACCAAGCGTGTTTCGGGAGCTGAGAATCTCCTCGTCGACGAAGGCATCGACGAGGGTGCTGGACATGCTGTAGTACTCGCTGAACGAAAGTTTCGGTCCGCCCGCGGCCGGCTCTTTGCCGGCGTCGATGAATTGGTTGACGCGGTCTTTCAACTGGGCCAGGGAGGCGTCCCGATTCTGGCCGGCCCCGACCGACTTTCTGATCGATTCGATCCCGGCCTGGATCACCTTCCGGTCGCTGGTAAACGGAGTGATCACCTTCACCTGCTGCGTACAAAGGACGATCATCACCAGGTCTTGAGGATTCAGGTTCGCGGCGATGAATTTCTGCAGCGACTGGAGAACCTTGTCGCGCCGGAACGGCGTCAGCGAGTAGTTGTCGACGAACATGACGATGTTGCGCGGCCGGATTTCGACCGGTGGCTCGGTCTCCGCCGGAGCCGGCTCCGCGGGCGCAGCCGTTTTCACGGCTGGCGTGGCCGGAGTCGCGGGCGCGCGGACTTCATACAGATTCGAAATCTCTCGCTTCTGCCCGTTCTCGTAGATCTCAAAGTCGGCCTTGGTGAGACCGGTGACCGGCTTGCCGGCGCGGTCGCGCACGACGACGTCGACGTTGACGACGCGGACCTCGATCGATTCCGCCGCCTGCTGGGCCAGTGAGACGGCGGCGCTGAGAACGATGGCTGCTGCGATCACGATTCGTTTCATCGATTGTCCTCGTTAACGTTTCGGTGGCCGGTGGTGCGCCACCGGAGTGAGTCCGCAGCGTTCCGCCCCTTCGGCACCGAGCGCCGTGAGCGGGTCGGCCGCTACCCAGACGATGCGTTGCCGCGCCAGATCGTCGTTGACGCGCCCGATGGCGGCCTGCAGTCCGGCAGTGGTCGAGATGTCGTCGATCCGGCCCCAGGCGGCGGTCAGGTCGGGCCTCGCACCATCCGCGGACCAGACGAAGAGCGGGACGCCAACCTCTTCGAGATAGGCGCGAACGACCGATGGGAGGTAGAGGCTTCGGTCGGGAGCCTTGCTGACCACGAGAATGACCGCCCGCCGCCGGCCCCGCTCGAGCGAGCCGAGCGCCGCGACGGCGACGGCATCGGTGAACTGCCGCGGCTCGGCAGCCGAGGGCGCCGGCGTGAGACGCTCGCGCAACAGCCATAGCACCGTCGCCACCTTGCTGTGATTGACGGACTGCGGGAACGCGATCGCGGTCGGCTCGCCGGGCTTGTTGATCGGGCGCGGGACCGGCCAGAGGATCCGTTCCGCCGTATCGGCATCGAATTGCAGATCCGCGGCCTGAGGACGGGTGGACGGGTCCTTGACCATGACCACGAAGGCTTCGTTCTTCTCGATGGCCGTGGCCCGCAACGCGACGCCGCCGGCGGAGAAGCAACCGTCGAGCGAATCGGGCTGCTTGTTGCCGTTCATCATGACCAGCATCGGCGCCAGTTCGGATCTGGTGGAGCTCGAGAATCCGGCTTCGATGGCGACGTCGCGTTTGGCGACTTCGCCGTCCTCGAACTCCATCTCCGCGGAGATGAGATGAGGATGAGACCAGTCGGTCTGCGGCAGGCGCGCGCGGAAATCGCGTCCGATTTTCACCACCGCGTCATCGAGGAGAAGTTTGGCGCTTTTGGGCGGCTGGTGGAGACGATGTCGTCCGACCAACTGGACTTCGGCTGGCTGCCCTCTCTCGCTCCCGATGACGATCTCCATCTCCGCGGCGGGGCGGGCGAGATTGATCAGCTGCGAAGTCCGGGCGAGCTCGTGCCCGGCTTCGTCGTAGGCGATCGCCGTCAACCGGCCCGGCGTGAGCGCGGTACCGAAGTCGACTCTCGCCGACCACGGCGCTTTGTCCAGCCGCGCCACCTCGCGTCCGCGCAGCTCGATGCGCACCGACTTCACCGCCGCATCGATCTGCAGATCGACCGACTGCGTTCCGGTGATCAAGCCGAGGAACAGCGAGAGGAAGACGACCTGCGGCACGCCCGGCATTCTAGCGGGCCTGAATGCCCATCACGTACAGATCGCTCAACAGCCGCGTGTAGCTGTAAACGGTGGTCGTGCCGTCCGGTGTGACGAAGATCGGGCCGACGTTGATCAGCCCCGAGGGATCGGCGGGCATCGCTTCGCGGGAGAGCGTGCGCGCGCCGGTGGCCAGATCGACCTTGTAGAGCATCGCCGGAATCTTTCCGAAGGTGGCCACGAAGATCGATTTGCCGTCCGCGGTGAAGCGCGTGGGGACGTCGCCGAATTTGAGCGCGGGAACGGGAACGGGGGCGCCGCCGGCAACCGGATAGAGGTAGAACTTGCGGTCATTGGCGCGGCCGAGGACGAAGCGGCCGTCGGGCGTGATCTGCGTTCCGGCGACGTTTTCCGGCGTGATCGGGCGCGGCGCGCTGCCGTCGATGCCCTGCATCCACAGGCGCGGCGGCCGGCCGTCTTCATCGCCCTGAAAGAGGATGTGCGCGCCGTCGGGGAACCAGCGGGCGTTGCGATGGTTGATGCGATCGTGCGTGATCGTGCGCGGTTGGCCGGTGCCGGTGGGCAGCATGATCAGCGGCGCCGGTTTGCGATTGCGCGGGATGGACAGCACCGACTGTCCATCCGGCGAGAGCGCTTCCGACGTGCCATCGCCAAGCCTGACTGCCGGCGAGCCGTCGGTGCCGCGAATGTAGACGCCGAAGATCGCGCCGCCCGCTTCGCCGGACTCGGAGAAGATGATGGTCTTCCCATCGGCGGAGAGATCGCGGACGACGGAGTAGTCGAACCAGGAGAGGTCGAGTGGCGGTTCGTTGCCGCGGATGCCGACGATGCCGGCGCGGACGATCTCGCGCGAGACCAGAAGGCGTCCGTCGGGGGCGACGTCGTGCAACCAGAGCGGCCCGGCGCTGGTCGCGACGAGCCGCTGTTTTCCCTTCATATCAACTGCGTTGATCGCGCGCGCGGTCTCGCCATCCTCGGCGGCGAAGATGATCTCTTTGCCGTCGGGCGACCAGGCCAGCCCTTCGACGCTCTGCGATTCTTTCGTCAGCGCGCGATGCGCTTTGCCGGCCAGCGTGACCAGGACGACGGTGCCGCGATCATCGTTGATGAACGGGTGATCGAGCAGAGCGATGGCGTTCCCGGCAGGGTTGAACCGCGGATGGCTGATCCATCCGACGGTGTCGTAGACGACGTTGCCGATCGGGAACTCCAGCCGGCAGCGGCCGCCGACGGTTCGGACCACAGCCAGCCGCCCGTCCGGCGACCAATCGGCAAATTCGACGTCATCGAGGATGGCCCTCGGCGCGCCGCCGGCGATCGGAACCTGAGCCAGCGTTCCGCTCTCGCGCACGTAGCCGATGACGTGGCGCCGCAAGGAAATGGCCAGCTGGCCGTCGCGCGAGACGGCCAGGACGTCGGTGTTGTCGCCGATCTGGAGGTCGCGCGATTCGGGCGAGTCGGCGCGCACGGAGAAGATCGACATCGGCTTGCCGCCCCATCGCGCGCCGTAGAAGACGGCCTCGCCGTCGGGTGAGAAACGGGCGTTGAAGATGGTGCCGCTGCGGAAGGTGAGGCGCTTGTACTCCGGCGGCGGCCTCGTGCCGCGGCGTTGTCCGAGCAGGTAGGCGCCGAGGGCGGCGATGAGAATGACCAGGACGATCGCCGCCGGTTTGGCGATGTCGCGTTTTCGGAAGTGCCAGTTCCGATGGAAGGAGATGGCCTGGCTGGTGAGGCCGGAGAGCGACCCGAGGTCGAAGGCCAGATCGCGCGCGGACTGAAAACGCTCGTCGGGATTCTTCTCCAGGCAGTGCCGGACCACGCGATCGAGCGCGCCGGGAACGCGGACGTTGATCTCGAAGAAATCGGGCGGATCGTCTTTGAGGATGGAGTTGAGCGTCTCGATGGGCGATTCGCCGCGAAACGGCTGCATGCCGGAGAGCATCTCGTAGAGGATCACGCCGAAGGCGAAGATGTCGGAGCGGTTGTCGCCGCTGCCGCCGCGCACCTGCTCCGGCGCCATGTAGCCGACGGTCCCCATCAGCCGTCCCGGCTCGGTGGGGGTGGTGGGCAGGGTCACGTCATGCTCGCCTGCCGGCGTCGTGCTCGGCACGCGCGCGCCGGCCAGCTTGGCCAGGCCGAAGTCGAGAATCTTGACGTGGCCGTCGCGCGTGATGAAGAGATTCTCCGGCTTTAGATCGCGATGGACGATGTTGCGCTCATGCGCGGCGGCCAGCCCGCGGGCGATCTGCGCGGCGTAATCGAGAGCCTTGCGCGGCGGCACGGGACTGTGGCGAATGCGGGCCCGGAGCGATTCACCCTCCAGCAGCTCGGAGACGATGTAGCGCACGCCGTCTTCGTCGCCGATGTCGTAGATGGCCAAGATGTTGGGATGATTGAGCATCCCGGCCGCCCGCGCCTCCTGCTCGAAACGGCGCAGGGCGTCGGCGTCGCGGGAGAGATTGCGCGTCAGAACTTTGACGGCGACGTCGCGCCCGAGGCGGGTATCCTGCGCGCGATACACCTCGCCCATGCCGCCCGCGCCGATGGCCGTGAGAATTTTGTACGGACCGAGCATTTTGCCCGGAGCAAGCATGGCCGCGAATCATGTCATGGGATGGCAGCGATTCGGCAGCGCGTTGAATAGAATCCGGTGAGCACGTTGCCAACCCGGCAACCTTCGTAAAGGACACCATGAAACCCGAACCGACCATCCGCCTCACCCCCGGCAAGCGCGTTCTCTTTCTGACCAAGGATCCGGAACTGATCCGCAAGCAGCTGCGCGGCGAGCTCGATCTGCAGATGAAGGATCTGTCGATCGACGATCTGCTCGACGACATCAACACCGACGCCATGACCCCGGCCTGGGTCTGTTTCAGCCACAAGCCGGAAGACATTGCTCGCGACGCCTACGCCGGGCTCATCGTCGACGGCAAGCGTTTGTTTGAGCTCGACGCGTTGATCAACGGCAACTTCGAGGTCATCGTCAGCGGCTACCGCAAAGGCGTCGGCAGCTCGCGCGAGACGGCAACGCAGTGCGAAGTGTGGAGCGGCATCCGCATCTCCGTGGCCGCATCGTTCGCGCCGATCCATGCCGGCAACAACATCAATCAGGGCCTGCTGATGGCCGACCACGCCATGCTGATGCGCCTGCAGGCCGGCGAGGGACTGGCGATCGACGAGTTCTGCAAAGGCTACGACGCCATCACCCAGCTGATCATCAAACAGGGCGGACTCTTCCCCTTCTCGAAGGCGGTCGCGCGCGGCGAGATTCAGGTGCCGATGCCGGACACGCCGAAGCGGCCGATGACGATGGGGGAGAAGATTCTGGCGCGTCATCTCGTCGGCGCGCAGGGCGAGTCGTACGTCAAGCCCGGCGATGCCGTCGTGGTCGAAGTCGACGGCGGGTACACCCACGAATTCACCACCGCGCAGGTGCACTACTTTCTGGAGCAGGAGTACGGACCGGACTACGTCATCAAGAACCCGCAGAAGTTCGCCGTGTTCGAGGATCACCTGATCTATGCCGACGACGTGGCCCGCATGCGGCCGTTCATGGCCAAGATCCAGACGCTGCGCGATCTGCAGCGCGAGTTCCAGCAGCACACCGGTTGCCGCGACTTTTCGGCAACGGACAATATTTCGCCCGGCATCTGCCACGAAGTCGCGCGCGAGCTGATCATCGATCCGGGCGATTTCATCCAGGCTACCGACAGCCACACCTGCATGGGCGGGGTGAACAACGCCCTGGCCTGGGGTGTCGGCTCCACCGAGTACGCCAATCTGGTGCACTCCGGTTTCACGCAGGTCGAGGTATCGGAGTCGATCCGATTCGAATTGACCGGCACGCTGCGCGAGAACGTCACCGCAAAGGATGTGATGCTCTACATCCTGCTGCAGTACGCCAAGCCGCAGATGACTCTGGACCGGATCATGGAGTTCACCGGGCCGGGGCTGCGATCGCTGTCGATGGACGAGCGGGCCACGCTGGCGAACATGGCCACCGAATGCGCAGCGCGGACGGCCATCATCGAGGCGGATGAGAAGACCTTCGCCTGGATCGCGGCCATGCGGCCCGGCGTCGATGTCGATGCGCTTCGCGCACGGGCGGTCTCACCCGATTCCGATGCCGAATACGCGGGCGGCGTGCACACGATCGACCTGAGCACGATCCGGCCGATGGTGGCCCATCCCGGCGATCCCGATCACGGCATTCCCTCCGATCCGACGAATGGGGCGTTCGTCGAGGACGTCGAGGATACGAAGATCGACATCGCCTACGCCGGCTCCTGCACCGCTGGCAAGATCGACGACTTTCTCTTCTATCACCAGGTGGCCAAGGAGGCGGTCGACGCCGGCCTGAAAGTCGCCGAAGGCGTGAAGTTCTACATCCAGTTCGGTTCGCAGGCGGTGGAGACCTTCGCTCGCGAGAACGGCCTGCTCGATACCTTCGAGCGCGCCGGCGCCGTCGTCCTCAATCCCGGCTGCGGCGCCTGCATCGGCTGCGGACCGGGAGTTTCCGAGGACTCAGAGCAGGTCACCATCAGCGCCATCAACCGCAATTACAAGGGCCGCTCCGGTCCCGGAAAACTGTGGCTGGCCTCCCCGCTGACGGTGGCCGCGTCGGCCTTCACCGGTCACGTGACGGCGTACAAGCCGGGGATGTTCGCGAAGGAGCTGGTGAGCGCTTAGTCGCGGAAAGGCGAATCACCACAGAGACACGAAGGTCACAGAGAAAGTCTCGTCCTCACGCCCCTGCCGCGCGCCTTTGCGCGGGCCTCAGCACCTCGGCGAGATCGTTTGCGAATGCAGTGGCGTCGGTTGCGTTGAGTGATGCGATCGTGACGCGGATCGCGGGAGGAGTCTTGATCCGATAACGCTCGCCGGCGGTGACCGCCCATCCGCGCTGGAAGAGCGCCTGGACCACCGCGCTCTCCTCGGGGAGGGGAATCCAGACGTTCAGGCCGGAGATGCCGTGCGCTTCGATGCCATGCTCGCGCAGAGCGGTGAGGAGAGCATCGCGTCGCTGCGCGTAGATCTTTTCGGCGTGGGCCAGTTTTTTCTGGACGGTTTTGTCGCGCCAGAGGCCGACGACGATTCGCTGCAGGATGTGGCTCACCCAGCGGATGCCGAGCGTTTGCCGGCCTTCGACGCGGGCGATCGTCCGGGGGTCGCCGGAGAGGATGGCCAGTCGCAGATCGGGGCCGAGCGATTTCGAGACGGATCGGACGACCGCCCATCGCTCCCGCGATGCTTCGACGAGCGTGACGTACGCCGCGCCGGCGATGGGACCGGCGTGATCGTCCTCGATGACAAGAAGCTCCGGCCGCTGCCGGAGGATCGCGCGAAGCTGGCGTCCGCGCTTTTCCGTGACGGCCGCGCCTGTTGGATTCTGCGCGCGCGGCGTGACGATGATCGCCTCCGCCATCGGGGCGCGTTGCAGCGCGGCCGGCAGCAGACCTTCATCATCGACGGCGACCGGTACCGGCACCAGCGAAAGCGCATGGAGCAGATCCACGACGCCGGTGAAGCAAGGGTCTTCGACCAGTACGCGATCGCCCGGCCGGAGCTGCTCGCGCAGTACGCGCTCGATGCCGTCGAGCGCGCCGCTGACTACGGCAACGGAATCGGCGGGAACGCCGTCCGCGAGGAACTGTTTGCGCGCCAGCGCTACCAGCTCGCTATCGTTGAGGTCATCGCGATAAAGCCGTGGTGCGCCGTCGAGCTTGCGGAAGAACGGCGCAAGATCGGGTAGAAGATCGGACGCGGGATTGCCGCCGGCCAGATCACGGACATTTGAGGGCAACTGCGCCGGCGCGGGCGGGGCGGCGGGAGAGGCGTGGCGGATGATCGTTCCGCGCCGTCCGTCGGCGAGAGCGATACCGCGCTCCTGCAGGATGCGATAGGCCGCGGCCACGGTGGCCGGGCTGACGCCGAGGTGCTGCGCGAGCGTGCGAACGGAGGGGAGGTGCTCGCCTCCGGCGATCTTCCCGCTGGCCACCGCCGACTCGGCGCTGGCGGCAATCTTGACGGCCGTGGTTCCGTTGAGGTAGCTTTGTACTAACATATGAGCGATACTGTACTAGAACAAAGCACGTCATTGCAATCGCCGCGTACCACCGTCAAACGTCTGGTCAAGCGGGGGGAGTACGACCGCGAGACCATCAACGCCATCATCGACGAGGCTCTGATCTGTCACGTCGGCTTCGTCGTCGACGGCTCGCCGGTGGTCATTCCCACCATCCACACGCGCGTCGGCGAGACGCTGTACTTTCACGGCTCGGCTGCCAGCCGGATGCTGCGCTCGCTGCGCGATGGCATCGATGCCTGCGTGACCGTCACGCTGCTCGATGGCCTGGTGATGGCGCGTTCGGCCTTCCATCACTCGATGAACTATCGCTCGGTGGTCGTCCTCGGCAAAGGCCGCGAAGTGGTCGATCGCGAGGAGAAGCTGCGGGTGCTCGATGCGCTCGTCGAGCATGTCTGCGCCGGCCGTGTCCGCGACGTCCGTGCGCCGAATGAAGCCGAGCTCCGGCAGACGCTCGTCATCGCCATGCCCCTCGCCGAGGCCTCGGCCAAAATCCGTACCGGCCCGGCGGTGGACGACGACGAGGATTATGCGCTGCCCATCTGGGCCGGCGTCATCCCGCTGGCGCTCACCCCCTTGTGGCCGGTCGACGACGAGCGGCTTGTGGCCGGTGTCGTTGCGCCCGCGTACGCAACCGGTTACCGGCGCTGACTACTCGGTGCTCCACGGCGGAACGACGCCGTTCA
>Ga0157378_10001337_pt1 | contig 22143 bp, 17 predicted proteins | sample M65metaG_FD_115309 | JGI IMG/M metagenome (GOLD analysis project Ga0157378, IMG submission 115309) | Miscanthus rhizosphere microbial communities from Kellogg Biological Station, Michigan, USA - M6-5 metaG | ecosystem: Host-associated > Plants > Roots > Rhizosphere > Soil | place: USA: Michigan...
AGAGCGTTGCCAGTCCCCGAGGATGTCCGAACCACTGCTTTTCCGCGACGGCGTTGTTTGACATGCCGGGCATTCTCAGGCAGCGATGATGCACAATGCAACGGCGATGACGGAGTCGTTGCCAACTGTTGCGCCGGCAGGGCTGCAACGAAACGTTCCTCTCGCCCCCCTGACTACGCTCGGAATCGGCGGTCCCGCCAGGGTTTTCGTGCGCGCGGAGAGTGTCGATGAGATCCGTGAAGTGATCGCCTGGACCGCTTCCCATCACCACCCGCTCTTCATCCTCGGCGGCGGCAGCAACGTCTTGATCGCCGACGAAGGTTTCGATGACGTCGTCCTGCAGATCGACCTGCGCGGGATGACCGTTCAATCCGAGGATGTGGTCTACGTCGCTGCCGGCGAGCGTTGGGACGACTTCGTCGCCTTCGCCGTCGATCGTGGCTATGCCGGCATCGAATGCCTCTCCGGCATCCCCGGACTCACCGGCGCCACGCCGATCCAGAACGTCGGCGCGTACGGACAAGAAGTCAGCGAAACGATCAGCGGGGTCGAAGCGATCGAGCGCGACACCGGACGCGTGGTGACGATGACGAACGCCGAGTGCGGCTTCGGCTACCGGCAGAGCGTGTTCAAGAATGCGGCGAAGGAGCGCTACATCGTCGCCGGCGTCACGTTCCGGCTCAAGCCCGGCGGCGCAGCATCGATTCGCTATCCCGAGCTGCAGAAGTATCTCGACGAGCACGCGATCGACGTCCGCGATCTCCGCAAAGTGCGCGATGCCGTCATCGCCATCCGCAAGCGCAAGGGGATGGTGCTCGATCCATCCGATCCAGACACGCGCAGCGATGGCTCGTTCTTCATGAACCCGATCGTGACGCCGGCGCAGTTCGCTGCCATTCGCGCCGAGAACATCCCGCACTTTCCTGCCGGCGATCAAATCAAGCTCTCCGCCGCCTGGCTGATCGAGCAGGCCGGTTTCCACAAAGGGTTCGTGCACGGCAATGTGGGACTGTCATCGAAGCACACGCTGGCCGTCATCAACCGCGGAGGCGGCACCGCGCGCGAAGTGATCGAGCTGGTGCGGATGATTCAGGAACGCGTCCGCGTGAAGTTCGGCGTGGAGATCCAGCCGGAGCCGAACTTTGTGGGGATGCAATGGCATACTCCCCCGTCATGAAACGCCTCGCCCTCGCCCTCCTCTTCGCCACCCTCACTGCGCGCGCCGACACGCTGCTCGTCCTAAACAAGTCCGATGCGACGCTGATGTTTGTCGACACGGCGACGTTGAAAACGATCGCCACGATCCGCACCGGCGACGGGCCGCACGAGGTGGCGGTGTCGGATGACGGGAAGATCGCCGTCGTGGCGAATTACGGGACGGCGCCCAATCCGGGAACGACACTTTGCGTCGTCGACGTGCCGGCGCACAAGGAGCTGCGGCGTTTCACGCTTCCCGGTCTGCTGCGCCCGCACGGCATCACCGCCATCGGCTCGAAATTCTGGTTCACGGCCGAGGGGAGCCGGGTGATTGCGCGGTACGACGCGACCAACGATCGCATCGATCTCGTCAGCGGCAGCGGTGCCGACACGACGCACATGATCATCGTTCCGCGCGGCGAGAAGAACATCTACACCGCCAACATCGGCTCGAACAGCGTCACCGTCTTCGATCTGAGCGTCGCCCCGCGCAACATCCTCATCAAACAGATCCCGGTTGTGAAAGGTCCCGAGGGGATGGACCTCGCCCCCGACGCCTCGGAGCTCTGGGTGGCCTCGCGCGTCCCGAACGGCGGCATCTCCATCATCAACCCCGCGAAGAACGAGGTCATCCAAACCCTGCCGACGACGACCAAACTCGCCAACCGCGTGAAGTTCACCAACGACGGCAAGTGGGTGCTCGTCTCCGATCCATCGTCCAATCAGGTACTGGTCTTCGACGCGGCCTCGAAAGAGGTGGTCAAGTTCGTCGAGACCGCCGCCGAACCGTCCGGCATCCTCATGGCGCCCGACGGCGCGCACGCCTACGTTGCCTGCGCCGGCGCGAAAAAGGTGCAGGTGATGGAGCTGACGACGTTCACGATCACGAACGAGATCGAGACGGGCAACGTGCCGGATGGGATGGCGTACGCGAAGTAAGCCATGCGTCTCCACCAGCCGCGGAGCGGCGTTATCTACGTAGCCCACAGCGTGAGCTGTGGGTTTGTGATCAGCTCATCTCAAGCCGCGGAGCGGCGGCATCTCGAAACGTGCGTTGACCGAAATTCGAAATGTCGCCGCTCCGCGGCTTGAGATTGGCCAAACGATTTCCCACGGCTCACGCCGTGGGCTACGTAGATAACGCCGCTCCGCGGCTAACTTCGACGCGTGTGATTTCTAAACCCGCGCTTTGCGAACTTCCTCCACCACCCGCGCCACAACCTCAGCCGGCGCACCGAGCTGCTTCGCGCGATCCTTGCGGAAGCTCCACTCGATCTGGCCGTTGGCCAGGCTCTTGGCGCCGATGCCGATGCGGAGGGGGAAGCCGATGAGATCCGCGTCCTTGAACTTCACGCCGGGGCGTTCGTCGCGGTCGTCGAGGAGGGCGTCGATGCCGGCGTCGCGCAGCTGGCGGTAGATGTCATCCGCGGTCTCGCGGACGACGTCTTCCTTGCCGATCTGCGTCACTACGACTTCGAACGGGGCGATCGGCATCGGCCAGATGATGCCGTCGTCGTCGTGGCTCTGCTCTATGGCGGCGGCGACGGTGCGGCCGATGCCGAGGCCGTAGCAGCCCATGATCATCGGCTGGCGCGCGCCGGTCTCGTCGAGGAAGGTGCAGTTCATCGGCTTGGAGTACTTCGTTCCGAGTTTGAAAACGTGGCCGACTTCGATGCCGCGATGGATCTCCAGCGCCGTCGAACAGCGCGGGCAGGGATCGCCGGCGAAGACGGTGGTGAAATCGCCGTACTCCGGCTCCGGAAAATCGCGCCCGGGATTGGCGCCGGCGAGGTGCGTATCGGCCTTGTTGCCGCCGACGACCCAGTTCACCCGGCCTTTGAGCGACACGTCGGCCAGCACGCGCTTGGCCTTCGTGCCGACCGGGCCGCAGTAACCGACAGGACCGCCGGTCTGCTCCGCGAAGCGCGTGTCCGGCATCATCTCCAGGAAGGTCGCGCCGAGGTGATTCTTGATCTTGACCTCGTTCCCTTCGCGATCGCCGCGAACGAGGACCATCACGCAGCCCTTGTCGGTGTCGAAAACGAGCGTCTTCACCAGCTCCGAAGTCGGCTTGCCGAGGAACTTGCCGACGTCGTCGATCGACTGCGTGCCCGGTGTATGGATCGGAGCCAGCTCGATCATCGGAGCGGGCTCGGGCGAATCGCTGAAAAACTTCGACGTCGCCTTCTCCACGTTCGCGCCGTAGCTGCAGTTCGGGCACGACACCACCGCGTCCTCGCCCGATTGCGCCAGCACCATGAACTCGTGCGAGGCGGAGCCGCCGATGTTGCCGGTGTCGGCGTCGACGGCGACGTGATCGAGCGCGCAGCGGTTGAAGATGGCGGTGTAGGCCACGCGCATCTTCTCGTAGATCTCGTCGAGCGATTCGGGGGTTGCGTGGAAGGAGTAGGCGTCCTTCATCACGAACTCGCGCCCGCGCATGAGGCCGAAGCGCGGGCGCACTTCGTCGCGGAACTTGGTCTGGATCTGGTAGAGATTCACCGGCAGCTGGCGATAGGAGTTGATGGCGTCGCGGACGGTGTCGGTGATGACTTCCTCGGCCGTCGGGGCGTAGACGAAGTCGCGCTCGTGCCGGTCTTTGACGCGCAGCAGTTCCTTGCCGTACAGCTCCCAGCGCTTCGATTCGATCCACAGCTCGGCCGGCTGGATGGTGGGCATGGTCAGCTCGATGGCGCCGGCGCGGCCCATCTCTTCGCGGACGATCGCTTCCAGTTTCTGCATCGAGCGGAGACCGAGCGGGAGGTAGGTGTAGATGCCGGCGGCGACCTTGCGGATCATGCCGGCGCGCATCATCAGCTTCTGGCTGATGACGTCGGCGTCGGCGGGAACTTCGCGCAACGTGTTGATGAAGTATTGGCTCCAGCGCATGGGGCGGGGATTGTATTACGCGCCCTATACTTCGTACCCCGAATGTCCGAGATCCTGAAATTCGATCGGACGCCGGTCGCGCGCCTCATCTCCTGCGCGGCTTCGTTTGCCTCGGCGGCGCTGGTCTTCGACTATCTGTCGAAAGGCGAGAAAGAGATCGAGGCGATGCCGATCGTGGCCCTCATCCTCCTCTTCCTCGGCACGCTCGCCGCCGCCGCGGTGCAGTACGGCGACCACATCTACATCAGCGACGACGGCGTGATGTACGAGAACTGGGTGCTGAAGAAGTTCGGCAGGCGCGGACGCTGGATGCGATGGGAAGACGTCGTCGAGGTGCGCGAGATCAAGCAAAAGGTGCTCATCCTCTTCTCCCGCGACGGCCGCCGCATGCTGGTCGACGCCATCCTCGGCTACGCGATCGCGAAGAACGAAATCGTGAAACGCGCGCCGCAGGCGATTTTTTCGGGGACGCTTGTGAGGGAGGAGTCGTGAGTCTCCTCTTCAAGTCAAATCGCGGGGTTGAAGAGTATTGGATTTCGTCGCAGCGTTGACGATCGTAATCCACGCCGGAGGCGTTTCGGAGATTAGCCGGTGGCGTGTGGGGACCGGCATCGGTTTACATCCCCCGAGTTGCTACAAGCTCCGGGGCCGTAGGTTCGGCTCTTTAGACAACCGGAAACCGGCACACATCGCGCAGCAGACACACATCACAATTCGATTTCTGCCGCTTACGGCTGCAGAGATCGAGGATGCCCAGCCGGCAGATGGCGAAGTCGTAGCGGACCGGATCGCTCGCGTCGAACTTCGTCATGCGATTGGTCAGTTCCCGGGCGGTTTTCCAATCGGCGGACTTCCGGTTGTTGAGGCCGAGGAAGGTGGCGATGCGGTGGATGTGGGTGTCGACCGGCATGATCAGTTTGGCGGGATCGACGAACGACCAGATGCCGAGGTCGGGCGGGGTGCGGCGGACCATCCAGCGGAGGAAGAGATTCATCCGTTTGCAGGCGGAGCCGTTGGCGGGTGATGTCAGGAGGTAGTCGAGCGCTTTCTCCCGACGCTTGCCGATCAGGGCAGCGACGAAGCGGGTCAGCGACGGGCCAATGTCCGCATCCGTGTCGTCGTAGCAGACGCGAAAAAGATCGCCGAGGGTGCCGTGCTCGCGGATGGCGGCAGCGAGGCAGGTCAGGAGAGCGACCAGCTCCGGGGTCTTGTGGAAACGATGATAGAAGCCGGCGAAGGTGCGTCGGGCCTCCGTGGGAGTAAACGTAGTCAGGTAGAGATACGGCGACGGAGCCATGCGGTCGAGGACCGACCCGACATTCGCAACGACGATGTCGGCACGGCCGTAGGCGAAGGCGGCGGCGAGGATGCCGGCCACCTCCTGGTCGCGCGGATCGTCGTAGCGGAGAACGAGTTGCAGCGGGTCGGGCTCGATGGTGGACACGTCGAACGTGGCCACGAGCGCATCGAGGCGTTGCCGCAGCAGTTCCCCGCGAACCGGCATTCTTGGCATGCCTGGGCCAAACGCCGAAACTCGCTTCAGCATTCTTCGTCTAAAGGTCGTACATTCGTTCGTCGTCGGGAGGATCTCCATGCGCGCACTCCGCCGCTTGCTGTGTGTCTCGTTCGTTCTGTCATCGCTGGTTCTGCCGCTGCGCGCGACCGTGGTCGGAACGGTCATCAACCTCGATGGCAAGGCCGTCACCGGAGCAAAGGTGTCGCTCTTCGCGCCGGAGCTGATCGCCGCACAGGGTCCGCGCCTCCTCTCGGCCGAGCCGCAGCGGAAGGCACTGGCGACGACGACCACCGACTCGGGCGGCAAGTTCACCTTCGACGTTCCGAAGGATCAGACGGTGGTCGATGTGCGCGTCGAAGCGGCCGGCTATGCGCCGAACGGCATCCGCCTGACCGCTGATGACGACGCCGGCGTGATGCTGCTGACGCAGGCGCCCACGGTGCGCGGCACGATCACCGCCAGCGGCAAGCCTCTCGCGAACGCCAGCGTCATCATCCTCGGCGGCGCGGAATACACAACGAAGACCGACGCCGACGGGCACTACACGGCGCCCGATCCCTCCAAGTGGGCGAATCGCGTCATCGTCATTCATCCCGATTTTGCCCTGCTCGAGGAGCAAGTCGGTCCGAATGCCGCGAAGAAGGGGCTCGATTTTTCGATGACCTCGGGCGTGTCCATCAACGGCCGGGTCGTGGCCGAGGATGGACAGACGCCGGTGGCGGAAGCGGGGCTGTCGGTGGATGGGTGGCCGGCCGGTAAGACCGCGGCCGACGGAAGCTTCACCATCGCGCACGCTCCGAAGGAGTGGGAGACGGTTGAAGCGCGCAAGGAGAACCGGATCGCGCAGCGCGCGCATGGAACCAAGGCGGCGGCCATGCTGCTGAAGCTGGGCAAGGGGGCGATGGTCAACGGAAGCGTGAAGGATGTGAAATCCCAGCTTCCGGTGGCAGGCGCGCGGGTTGCCATCGCTCCGTCCGGCCGTTTCGGATCTCGCGAGCCGGGACTCGACGCCATGACCGACGCCAAGGGGAACTTCAGCCTCGGGCCTCTGGCGGCGGGAACGTACGACCTGCGGCCAACCCGTCCCGGTTTCGGAATCAACAACGTGCAGGCGATGCATCTGAAAGCAGCGGACGCCGCGCAGAAGGCTCTCTATGCGACGGCGCGCGGACGGATCAGCGGCACGGTGGCGGATGAGGACAAGCGTCCGGTGGCGGCGGCGCGCCTCTCGACGCGGGCGGCTGCACGCAACAACGACATCTTCGCCATGGTCAACCGCGGAAACGCGGTAGGCAGCGAGAGCTACAGCGCGCCTGACGGTCATTTTGTCCTTCGCAACGTCGAGACCGACGCCGACCTCCAGGTCGATGCCGCCAAGCGCGGCTATCCGGTGGCGAAGTCGCCGACGCTGAAACTCGCGGCGGGCGAGCGGAAGACGGGCGTGACGCTCATCATCCCGCGCGGCATCGCCGTCACGGGACGCGTCACCGACAAAGACCGCAAGCCGCTTTCGGGCGTGGCCGTCGAAGCGGTCGAAGCGTCGGCCGACGCCATGGGTGGGATGCGCCGCATCGTCATGTCGAGCCTCGGCAATCGCAACGACGATTCGGTGCGCACCGGCAGCGACGGCACGTTCATGATCCGGGTCAAGGAAGGGACGTACGACCTGGCCTTCAAGCGCGAGGGCTATTCGGCGAAGACCGTGCGTGGCACGAAGGTCGATGCCACCACCAAGCCGGTGGAAGTGTCGCTCGATCCCGGCGTCGAGATCAGCGGCCGGGTCACGCGCAACGGCGCCGGAGTCGAGGGGGTGAACGTCCGGACGATTTCGCAGGAAGGGATGGGCGCCGCGGTGACGGCTGCCGACGGCACCTTCACCGTCAGCGATCTCACTCCCGGCCAGATGATGCTGAACGTTACCAAGCAGGACTCGTTCATCCAGGAGAATCGCCCGGTCACGGCGCCGTCGCGCGACGTTCTGATCGATCTCCCTGCCGGCGGCCGGATCACCGGGCACGTGATCGACAAGAATTCGCACCAGCCGGTCACGTCGTTCCAGGCGGGCGTGACCACGTCCCGCAGCGGCGGCGGCATGGTGATGATGATGCCGCCGATGCAGAAGCAGTTCACCAGCGACGACGGCTCGTTCGTGCTGGAGGGGATCAAGCCGGGGCCGACGCAGGTGGTGGTGAACGCGCCCGGCTATACGACGGCGCGCGTCCCGAACATCGAGGTCGAGGATGGCAAGACGGCGCCTGACGTCGAGGTCGACGTCACCACCGGTTCGAAGCTGACCGGCCGCGTGACGGGTCCCGACGGCTCGCCGATCGCCGGCGTGGCGGTGCGCAGCGATCCGATCGCCAACGGCGGCCGGGTGATGCGCTTCGACGGCACGGACAACGGCGCAACCACCGATCCCGGCGGCGAGTACTCGATCGATTCGCTCGATCCCGGCGAGAAGACGTTCACCTTTTCCAGGAGCGGCTACGTCGCCCAGCAGAAGACGATCACCATCCCCGACGGGAAGGACGCACGGCTCGACGCGCAGCTCTCCAGCGGGATGAAGGCCACCGGCTTCGTCGTCACCGACGGCGGCGCGCCGATCCCGGATGCAACGGTGCGGGCGATGTCCGCCAGCGAAATGGACGGCGGCCGCGAAGCGCGCAGCGACGCCAGCGGGGCATTCACGTTCGAAGGTCTCGCCCCCGGGCACTACACCTTCACGGCCGGAAAGGCCGGCTTCGCGCCGGGAACGCTGCGCGACGTCGACATCGCCTCGTCGGGACCGGTGCGCGTCATTCTGAAGAGCGGCGGCGTGATCACCGGTCATGTCACGGGGCTGACGGCAGCGGAGCTGGAGCAGGCCACGGTGACGGCCAGCGTTACCGGCGGTGGCGGCGGCGGTCCGTTCGGCGGCGGAGGGGGGACAGTCTCCGCTCCGGTGGATGCCACCGGGAGTTTCCGCATCGAGGGCGCACCCTCAGGGACGGTCCGCGTTTCGGCGCGCACGGGGGCGATCTTCGGAGGCTCGGTCAAGAACGCGGCGCCGCAAACCGTCGAGCTCGAGGCCGGCGGCACGGCGCAGTTGGACATCGATTTCAAATCGAACACCGTCATCAGCGGACGGGTTACGCGCAATGGCGTTCCCGTGGCCCGGGCGCAAGTGACGTTCATCCCGCGCGGCGGCCGTGTCCAGACAAGTTCCAGCGCATCGGCCGACTCGGAAGGACGTTACACGCTGAACGGCCTGGACGACGGTACGTACACGGTTCAGATGATGGATATGGCCACCATGAGCCCGTATACGACGCAGTACGAGGTGCATGGCTCGGGCTCGTTCGACATCACCATGAAGACGGTGACGCTGCACGGCCGCGTCATCGATTCTTCGACCTCGAATCCGCTGAACGAGGCCAACATCCAGCTGCAGCCTTCGGGAGGGTCATTCATCGGAACGCGCACGGCGCAGACCGATGCAGGAGGAAACTTCATCCTCGACAACGTGGCCGCCGGGAATTACCAGATCACCGCGGACAAGAGCGGTTACGGTCACGATGCACGGACGATCACCATCGGCGATTCGGCGCCGCCGGATGTCCAGTTTCAACTCGCGCCCGGCGACGGCATCACCATCCGCGCCGTCGATACGCGCGACAACACGGCGCTCACGGTCAACGTGCTCAGCGTCATCGATTCCCAGGGGAACGAGATTCCGAACCAGGGCGGCTTCTTCGGCAGCAGCGAAGTGGTGAAGCTGGCCCTGGCGCCAGGCAGCTACAGGGTCACGGTCAGCGCGAGGAACTACGCGGCGCAGACGATCACGATGTCGTCGCCGTCGCAGCAGACGGTTCGCTTCTCTCCCGGCGGCACGGTCATCCTCCACTCCCGCGATTCCTCGCCACGCCGCTACCGGCTGATCGATTCGATGGGAGTGGTCTATGCGATGAATGCATTCACGCAAGGCATTTTCCCGCTGCCGCCAGGCACGACACCGATCAACAACGTCACCGCCGGCCACTACCGGCTGGAGATCATCGAAAAGAACAGCGATCGCGTGACGAAGACGATGGAGATCGACGTGGTGGACGGGCAACAGCGGGATTACGACGTGTGAGCTTTGCTATGATTTGCGGTCATTGAGAAGAGCCCATGAACATTCTGATTGAAGATCTCGACGAGAAGACGGTTGAGAAATTGAAGACGCAGGCCGCGGCCAAAAAACGCACGCTTGAGGCCGATTTGAAAGTCATTATTGAGGAGACGGTAGAGCGGCGCGAATGCTGGAATGTCTGGCGCGAGCGCACTCGGCGAATCGCCGAGGAAATCAAGCAGAGCGGACAGATCTTTCCGGACTCGACAATGTTGTTGCGCGAGGATCGCGAGCGTTGATGACGCTGGTCATCGACGCAAGCGTCGTGATCAAGTGGTATGTCACGGAGAACGACTCAGATGCCGCAACCGCGCTGCTCGATGCCGAGCAGAATTTCCTGGCGCCCGATCTTCTCTTTGCTGAGTGCGCAAGTATTCTCGCGAAACTCGTAAGACGCGGGGCAATGACAACGCAGCGCTCTCTGGAAATCATCGCGGCGATCATCGATGGTCCATTCGCTACGGTTACAAACGCGCAGCTTGTCGACGATGCTCTCAGGATCTCCCTGAGCGCACCGGGCGTCTCACCCTATGACGCGCAATATGTCGCTTTGGCGATACTCTTCAATACGAATTGCGTTACAGCCGACCGAAAGCTTGTCGAAAGACTTAGCGGCATGCCAGCCAATCACGTCACGCTCCTCGCCGACTACGTCCACTAACCCTCACTCCTCGTCGTGCTCGTCGACCGGCGGCGGCTCGGGCATGTCGACGGCGGCTTCGAGAGGCAGCCGTTCCGGTCGCGGGGCCATCGGGCCGCCGAAGTTCTTGCGGTGTTTTTCCAGGCGCTTGAAGAGGTGGTGGAGGTCGTAGGTCAGGCGGAGCACGGTGCGGCGCAGCTTGTATTTGACGCGCTTGAATGCTTCGAGATCGTCGCCGCGCAGGGTCGGCAGGAAGGACTGGATCTCGGAGATGCGCTTGCGGACCTTGTCGAGGTCCTTGTCCTGCACGTTTACGAAGTGCTCTTCGCCGGCGATCAGCATCGGCTCGGTGCCGGTCATCTGGTCATCGAACCAATGCCAGAGCTGAATCAGATCGATGCGGCGGCCTTTGGAAAGGAAGCGCGTCTCCAGCAGGTCCTGCCGGAAATAGCCGAGGAGCTTGCGGTCGTCGGCGTGGTTGAACTCGTCGTCGGTCAGATTGCGGGTGTTCCAGACGCCGTAGCGGATGATGTCGTTGCGCGTGCTTCGGAGCTGGCGCAGCGTCTCATCGAGGATCTTGAACGGCATCTGCGCGAGCGTTTGCGGCTCGGGTTGGGTAGCGGGCATAGCCTCGAAGAATACCTTACTGCGACGGGATGAAGATCGGGTCGCCGGTGACGTTGTCGACGACGGAGGCCCAGGCCAGCGCCTTGTTGCCGCCGGCGACGATCCCGACTTCCACGCGGCCGTTCACGAATGGCGACGGGCTGATCGACTCGACGGAGAACTGCGTGAGCCGGAGCGGGTCGAGAGTTCGGTCGATGCTGCCGAGCGAGTGGCCTGCGGAATCGTAAAGGGTGAATCGAAGGGTCTGGGTCGTGTCGCTGGTGTTGATCGCGCCGAGGTTCGTGCGGAATGAAGAAGAGTGCTCGATCTGGATCAGCTCACTCGAAGTGCTGTTGCCAGCGGAAGTAAACGGGATGAACTGGCCGTAGGTGCCGTTGCTCGACGAAGTGAACGTGCGCGAGGTGGCGATGAGGCTTCCGGTGAGATCGGCGCGGAGCGTGCCGAAGCCGGAACGGCCGAAGGCGTTGCCAATCACGTCACCGAGACGGATGGCCTGATGCCCGGTCACGCTGCCGTGCTTGGCCAACCTTTCGCCGGTAACGGCATCGACATAGGTGAGATCGAAACTGCCGCCGCGATCGTCGGGCGCGGTGAGAAACACGTCGCTGCGCCAGAAGGTGTTCACGCCGGGCTGGCTGATCACCGGGGCGGCGAACGCTCCCGGAACCGGCGATTTCGCGGCGACGTAGATCGGATCGCCGCTGTGGTTGTCGACCACCGAGCCGTAGCCGACGATGCGCGCATCGCCGCTGATCACGCGCAGCTCGGCGGTCATCAACGCGGCACCCGTCGCTGGAAATTGCCGCTGATCGAAGGGGGTGACCGGAACGTCCTGCGTCGAGATGATCGCTCCAGTGGCGGCGTTGAACAGGGTCATTCGAACGGTCCCGCTGCCGCCGTTCACTTCGGCGAAGCCGGCGTTGGTTCGGAAGTCGGGCGTAGCCTGGATCTGCGGCACGTACGCCAGCGTGGAAGCGTCGAGCGTGCCGATCGCTGGGATGAACTGGCCGTACGTCCCCGCGTTCGCGTGGGTATAGGTGCGGCTGGTGATGGCGAGAGCGCCGGTGTCGCCGAGAAACTCGAGCTGGCCGACGCCGTTCGTGCGCATGGCCGACGCAACGACGTCGTCCAGCGCCATAACCTGTTTCGGCGGGATGGACAACTTCACCGCGGCGAAGTGACTCCAGCCATCCTCACCGGCGCGCGTGAAGATGGCGGTGACGTTCGCCGTCGTCGCGCTGTTGTTGAAGAGCCGGACGTCCGTCTGCCAGCTCGTACCGAGCGCACCCGGCGCGTGCGCAACCGCGGCGATGTGTTTGCGCGGCGCGAAGGAGGCCGGGCGCGTGGTCGCCGGAGCGTCGCCGGCGAAGGTGATGCCGAGCGACCACGAGAGGAGCGTGCCGCTGTTTCCCGATTGAACGTCGCGAACGGTCAGCGTCCATCGCCCGTTCGCGGCGTGCCCGCGAAACACATCGAGCCGGTCTGCCGGGTCGACGTCGACGCCATAGGTCACCTGCGTTGCCGCGGCGTGATCGTCGGATGGGTCCTGCAGAATCACCGTCGTTCCATCCGGACCTGTCAGCAGAATCTCCAAATCTCCGCGCGACGGATGAGCGATGTCGACGTTGACCGCGATGCTCTCGATGGTGCGGCTGTCCGTGACATCGCGCGTCGAGGTAACGCTGAGCTGCCAGTTGTCCGGAATGGCAAGGCCCTGCTGCGGCGACTGGAACAACGTTACCTCGCCGCGCGGCGCGGGGCTGCAGTCGGAGCTGTCGAGAATCAGCCGCGCGGTAAACGCGCTGCAGATTGTGGCTGCGTGCGCCCCGGCGTTGAGGATGCGGTCGGCATCGAGCAGCTTGCGGGCGATCACGGCGTACGTCGGATCCGACGGTGCGCCGAACATCGACTCCAGCACCAGCGTGTCCGCGGTGCGGCGCCCAACGGAGACTCCGTGACGGCGCACCAGGGCGTCGAAGATTTCGCGCAGCGCCGATGACCAGATCTCGCCGTTCTTGTGTTCTGTCCCCGAGGTGCCGGCGGTGATGAAATCGTTCATGGTCTTGGCGCTGTCGACGCGGCGAAGGCAGTCGGCACCAACCGGGTAGCCGCACTCCTGCGACGAATCATCGCCGCCGCAGCGCGCGTCCCAATCGGCAAGGCAATACGGATCGCGGCCGGTGCCGAGTCCGGACTCGTAGTTCGAGGAGTACGCCCAGTAATCGCTGAAGCCCTCACCCATCGCTCGCGACTGGCTCGATGAGATGCCGAAGAACGCGGACGGCGCGATCCAGTCCTGCACCGAGTGAAAGAACTCGTGCAGCACGATGTCGGAATCCTCGGCATCATCAACGCCGCCATCGCCGAAGTAGAGCTTCCCCTGCCCGGGCACGACGCTGCCGACGTAGAGCGAGTTGTCGGCGCCGGAGAGGGCATGCGGATCGACCGGAATGGCGTAGCCGACAACGCGCCGCACGCCGGTGTAGCCGAGCGATTGCACGTAGCGCTGGCTGCGATCGATGTGGAAGTAGACGTTGACCTCCTCGAACTGCGGCTGGCTGCGATCGAAGAGCAGCGGCTGCGCGGCGTCGGCGTGCGGCGTGGCCGGGTTGTCGGTGTCGACGATCTGCACGTTGGGCCCGGCCAGCATTCCGGTCGGATTGAGCTCGAGCAGATCGACGAGCGAGTAGGCGGTTTCAGGAACTGCCGCAGCGGAATCGCTCTGATCGTGAAGCGACGGATCGTTCAGCTTCGCCACCGGATTCGGATCGAACACACGACCCTTGGCAGTGATGTGCGCGAAGAGCGGCTGCGAGCGGAGGAGCGCGCCGGTTGCGGCGTCGATGTAGTGCGCCACCGGCTCGTGCGGATTCTGTTCGATGACGACGCGCCAGGCCGGCCGCGCTTCGCCGCCGATGTTGACCGCCACGAGCTGCGCATCCTGAAGCGCACCCGAGGGCGCATTCGTGATCGCGGTGCTCTTCGGAAGCAGTGCCCGCTTCGGTGCCGCAGCGGCGATCGCGCGATGCAGCTCATGGACATTGCCATCGCCATCGCCATCGACGCGCTCGATCACTTCCCCGCCGACGACCGGCAGGCCATCGACGTACTGCGTGTAGTGCCGGTAGGTTCCGATGAGCGACTGGCGCTCGTAATCGAGCCGGAGGTCCTGGGCGTTGACGGCAGCCGCGGGGAGCAGAAGAAAGAGAAAGGGGAGAAGCCGCCGCATCCGTCCCGCAAACCGGTGGGTCACATTGAAAATTCGGCCGGTGCAGCCAACGCTTGCTGCTCGGGAACCGGGAGTTGATCGGTCGACGGCACCACCGGCAGCGAGAAGGAGAACGTCGTTCCCATCCCTTCGCGGCTCTCTACCCAGATCGAGCCGCCGTGGCGCTCGACGATCTGCTTGGTGATGTAGAGGCCGAGGCCGAGGCCGCCGTAGTTCGTCGACGACACCTGGCGGCCGCGATGGAAGCGCTCGAAGACCTGCCCGAGCTCGTCGGTGGGGATGCCGATGCCGCGGTCGGCCACTGACGTCACCAGCTGATCGCCGCGATCTTCGACGGTGACGAGAATCTCGCTGCCATCGGGCGAGTACTTCACCGCGTTCTCCATCAGGTTGCCGAGTACCTGCTCGAGGCGATCGCGATCGCCGAGGACGCGCTTGTGGCCGACCGGGAGATTGAGCTGGAAACGGCGCTCGCTCAGTGCGGTGTGATGGCGATGAACGACGTCGCTGACGAACGTGGTCCACGGAATGGGATCGCGGCGGATCTCCAGTCGGCCCGTCTCGATTCGTGAAACGTCGAGCAGTTCGAGGATGAGACGCGACATGCGGTCGATCTGGTCGAGGGCGATGTCGAGATACTCCTCCGAGGTGCGCAAATCGTTTTCGCGGATCAGCGTCTTGGCCAGCTGGGTGTAGCCCTTGATCGACGTCACCGGCGTGCGCAGCTCGTGCGAGGCGATGGAGAGGAACTCGTCCTTCAGGCGCGAGAGGTCTTCCACTTTGCGGCGGGCGTCGACCTGCTCGGTGTAGAGCTTGGCGTTTTCGATGGCCAGCGCGGCGCGCTCGGCGAGGATCTCGGCAAGCGGAAGCTTCTCGTCATTCATGGCCCGTTCGGGATCGTTCGCGGCGATGACGATCGCGCCGAGGATTTCGCGGCGGGTGCGCAGCGGGAGGATCAGCAGCGAGGCCAGCTTCATCGGCGCGGCGTGATAACCGCCTTCGAGCTCCGGCTCGGCCGGTTGCGCGTTGCCGAGGTTTTGGGTGAGCGAGGGATAGCCGGTGCTGACTACCTGCCCGATGATCCCTTCGCCGACGACGAGCGGCTGCCGGTAGATGTACGACCAGGCCAGTCCGAGCGAGGCCATGTCGCGGTGATAGATGGAGGCGACGCGCAACTCGCTGGAGTCGGACGATTTGAGGATGACGGCGGCCCAGTCGCCGAGAACTTCGGCTACGCGTTCGGCGATGGCCTGGGTGACCCAGACCGGCTCGATGTTGCTGGCGAAGAAGGCGCCGGCGTCGGCCAGGATCTGCGCGCGCTCCGCCTGCAGCTGCATCGCTTCTTCGAGCCGGCGCCGTTCGGTAATGTCGCGGAAGGTGACGATGACGCCGGAGATATGGCCGTCTTCATGAAGCGGAGTAGCGCTCATGGAGATGGCGATCTGCCGGTCGTCCCGCCCGATCATCATGGTCACGTCGCGCACCGACCGGCCGGTGGAGAGCGCACGCGCCGCCGGCAATTCGCTGGCCTCGATCGGCTCCCCTTGCTCGTTCAGCAGCCCGTAGACCTCGGCATGCTGAAAAATCGGAACGCCGAGGTCGGAGCGTCCGAGGAGATTCCTGGCGGCGCGGTTCAGGTAGGCGGTCTTCCCTTCCGCATCGACCATGACCACGCCGTCGGACATGCCGCCGATCATGGTCTCCGTGCGCTTCACCTGCCGGTTGATCGAGGCGATGAGCGATTGCTGGATGCGCCAGATCAGGTACGCCGCCAGGACGATGATGATGGCGCTGACGATCACCATCAGCAGCGTCAGGCCGGTGCGCATGCTGGAGATGCGCGCCAGGTAGCGGCGCTCTTCGCGCTCGTGCTCGCCGGCCATCGTGCCGGGGTAGTCGGGAGCGGCGCGATAGAAATTCGAGGCCCCGACCATGAACTCCTTGGCGTTCCCTTCCCGGCCTTCACGAAGAGCGTCCATCTGACGGTCGGTGAATGCCTTCACTTCGTTGAAGTTCGCGTGCATCGAGGCGACGATCTGGGCATCGCGCGGATCGGTCGCCAGCTGGCTGGCCTTTGCGGCGGACTTTTTGAAGTCGTTGATGGCACCGTCGTACTGCTGCTGAAACTGGCTCTCCCGCGTGAGAGCGAATCCGCGCGCGGCGGCCATGATCGTCAGCGTGTCGTCGTTCATGGCGTAGACCGCGTCGAGGAGCGGCGTGGAGCCTTCGACGATGCGCGACTCCTGGCGATCGGCCAGATGCAGGATTCCGATCGTCAGCGCCAAGCCGGCGGCGATGAGTACCACCAGCACCGCGAAGGCGCTCCACAACGTACTGCGAATCGAGGAATCCATTTGCTGGCTCAGCCGCAGGCTCGGATGCAAGATCGAAGCCCGTGCCGTGAGATTCAAGTACCTTCGTTTCAGTAACTTCCAGTCTTTGTTTGCTGGAACGGCGGATGCAACCTCGGTCATCGGAGGAGCTCATGGCACTCAGACCATTGCGGAATGCCACGATTTCGTTCGGCCTCGTTTCCATCCCGGTTCGTTTCTACACGGCCACGAAAGCGGAGGACGTCCATTTCAATCTGCTGCACGCGAGCTGCGGCACGCGCGTCAATCGAAAGTGGTGGTGTCCGCATCACGAGAAGATCGTCGATGCGGATGAGCTGGTCCGCGGCTACGCCATCTCGAAGTCGAAGTACGTGACTTTCACGGACGAGGAGATGGAAACGCTGGAGACGGATGACGACCGCGCCCTGGAGATCACCGAGTTCGTCGATCTGCACGAGATCGATCCGGTCTTCTATGAGAAGGCCTATTTTCTGGGGCCGTCGCCGGGCGGCGGCAAGACCTATCGTCTGCTGTCACAGGCGATGAAGAAGCAGGACAAGGTGGCCGTTGCCCGCTGGGTGGCGGCCGGCAAGGAGCATCTGGTGGTGCTGCGTCCGTTCGAAAAGGGACTGGTGCTGCACACGATGTTTTACGCCGACGAGGTTCGCGACTTCGGCGCCATCGATCTCGAATCCTCGCCAGCCAGCGAGAAGGAAGTGAAGCTGGCCGAGACGCTGATCGCCGAGCTGACAGAGAAGAAGTTCGATCCGCTGGCGTTCAAGGACGAGTACCGTCAGCGCCTCCTCAACCGCATCCGCGCCAAGTCGAAAGGCAAGACCATCGAGCCGGAAGAGAAGGAAGAGGAGAAAGGCGGCGAGGTCATCGACATCATGGAAGCGCTGCAGCGGAGTCTCGGCAAAGGACGGACGTCATCGAAATCCGCACGCCGGGCGCCGCGGAGGAGTAAGACTACGGCGAAGAAGAGGAAGAGTGCGTGAAGCAGGTTGCCGAGTTGCCAGGTTGCCCACGGCGGAGCAACCTTGAGCCTTGGCAGCTTCGGCAACTAGGCCACCTGGCAACTCGGCAACCCACACACCATGTCCAACCTCCTCAAGAAATACCGCTCCATGCGCGACTTCGGCACGACGCCGGAGCCTGCCGGCGGAAAACCGAAGAAGACCAGGCTGCCGATCTTCGTGATCCAGAAGCATGCGGCGACGCGTCTTCATTACGACTTCCGGCTGGAGATGGAGGGCGTGCTGAAGTCGTGGGCCATTCCGAAGGGGCCGTCGTACGACCCTTCGGTTAAACGGCTGGCGATGATGACCGAGGATCATCCGTACGACTACGCGGCATTCGAAGGGGTCATCCCGGCCGGCCAATACGGCGGCGGGAACGTCATCATCTGGGACATCGGCACGTGGGAGCTCACCGAGCCGGAGGACCCGGTCAAAGGGGTCAAGTCGGGCAAGCTGGCCTTTCGGATGTACGGGAAGAAGATGTTCGGCGAGTGGGCGCTGGTGAAGATCAAAGGCCGGCCCGGAAGCAAAGGGAACGAGTGGTTGCTGCTGAAGCATCGCGATGAATTCGCCAGCGAAGAGGTCGACGTGACCGAGCTCGCTCCGCGATCGATCGTTTCCGAACTGACGGTGGAAGAGATCGGCGGCGTCTCGCACCGCACGTGGCAGAGCAACCGTTCGGCATCCTCGGCAGACGCGCTGACGCTCGCAAGCCGGCTGGAAGCGGAGAAGAAGAAGAAACCTACGAAGAAGTCCGCTTCGCCACCGAGTCGATCTGCGCGAGCGCCAAAGAAAGCAGCTTCCGCTCGGAGTCGAAGCTCGCGCGCTGAATCCCCTCCGAAAGCGCGACCCACTCGACGTCGTCCACCTCGCTGAGCTGCGGCGTCATCGTTCCGCCGACGTAACGCATCAGATAGAAGTCGACGCTCTTCTTGATCAGCGTGTCGCCTGCGCGGAAGTAGTACTCGATGGTGTCGAGCCGGCTGATGATCTCCGCGTCGAGACCGGTCTCTTCCTGCACCTCGCGCAATGCCGCCTGCTCGGACGTTTCGCCCGGCGAGACCGCCCCTTTCGGCAAGCCCCACCTCGACCGTCCTCGGGTGGCGATCATGGCCACGAAGGGCGCTCCGTCGCGAAGGTCGATGACCGCGCCGCCAGAAGAATGCTCGTTGCGAGTTTTCCGGCGGGAGTCAGGCATTCGGGAGATTCTACGTTTTCATCACGTACAGAGCCATCGCGCCGAGGAAAAGAGCCAGGAGGATGAGCATCGCCGTCGAGAGAGTTGGGACGCTTCCTACGACAACGAAGGAGGTCGGATCCGATGCCGCCGGACTCGACGGATCGTCCGAAACGCGCGAGGCGTCGTTCGTTCCGTTGGCATCCGAGTCGTAGGAGACGGTGGCCTGATTGGAGATGGTCGTACCGGCCGTGCCGTTGTGAACCGACGCCTGGATGGTAATGGTCACGCTTCCATTTCCGGGGATGGAACCGTTCCAGGTGACGGTGTTCGTTCCGATGTTGGCAACCGCCGTTCCGCTGGTGGCGCTCGCGCCGATGAGCGTGAGCGACGACGGCAAAACATCCGTCAGTTCGTTGCCGGGATTGTCGCCCTGGGCCAATCCGCCGGAGTTGGAGAGGACGATCGTGTAGGTGATGATCGAGCCTTCCGCGTGCGCGGCTCCGACCGACTTCGTGGCGGTGACGTTGGGCGGCGTCCCAACGCTCGCAGATGCGGTGGACGAGTTGTTCGCACCGCTGGAATCGGGCACCGACGCGGTGACGACGGCGGTATTGTTGATCGCCGTTCCTCCCGCGGTCGCGGGATCGACGGTGACGTTGAGTGTGAATGTCGCGACGTCGGAAGCGATCATCGACGGGATCGAGCAAGTGATCGTTCCGTTCGTGCTGGCAGCTGGCGTCGTGCACGACCAGCCCGCAGGAGAGGAAAGAGACACGAAGCGCAGCGGCGCCGGAAGAACATCGGTCATGGTGACGCCGGGCGCATCGCTCGGTCCGAAATTCGAGACCACGATCGTGTACTGCTGTGCGCTTCCCGGCAGGACGAGCCCTGGCGCGCGCGACTTCGTGATGCCGAGGTCGAAGGAGATGGCTGACTGAACGCTCGCGGCGGCGGAGTCGTTCGCCGGAATCGAATCGTCCGGCGAGGAAACAGTGGCGGTGGACGAGAGAGTCGTCGCGGCAACCGATGACGGGACTCGCGATACCACCGTGATCGTTGCCGACGTACCCGAATTCATCGTGGTCGTCAGCGAGCAGGTGACGGTGCCGTTTGCACCGGCCGACGGCGTGGTACACGACCATCCGGGGGATGCGGTGAACGATACAAACGTCGCCGGCGCCGGCAGCGGCAGATCGGCCGAGGCGTTGACGGCGGTGCTCGGACCGTTGTTGGTCACGGTCATCGTCCAGGTCAGGTTCGTTCCTGCGTTCACCGGATTCGGCGACGCGGCCAGCGCGATGCTGAAGTCAGTGGATGGTTGGATGAGCACATCGACCGGGAAGCTGTTGTCGTTGTCGTCGGGATCGGGAGTGGTGCTGCTCACCGTCGCTATCGTGCTGAATGTGCCCGATGCCGTCGGCGGAGAAGATGCGGTGATGGTGAACGAATCCGAGCCAGGCGCCAGCGTCGGCGCGGTGCAGGTGACCGTTGCTCCGACGGTGCCGGGCGCGATCGCATTGCACGTCCAGCCGGCGGGGGCCATCTCTGATTGGAAGGCGATGCCGGCAGGCAGCGGAAAGCTGAGTGACGGGTTGGCGGCGTTGTCAGGCCCTTCGTTGTTCACCTGGATGACGTAGTCGAAGTTCGTCCCCGCGGCCACCGGCTGCGGCTGGGTTACGGAGACCTGGATGGAGGCGCTGGCGATCTGGGCGACTGCGGTTTGTGGGACAAAAAGGAACGGAACGGCGAAAAAAATCGCCGCTGCGGCACTGCTCTTGGACATGTGGATGACTCTCCGGAAGGTGGACTGCGGACGCGGCATTATCGGGGCAACCCAACGATTTCGGAGCAAATGTCGTGACGTAACGGTGAAAAAGGCGTACGCTTTTTTCCGTCTCGTAATCGAATGTCGGGAGGTTCATGGTGCCTTCGCTCGAAATCATCACTGTCGTCGGAGTCGTCGTTCTGGCCGTCCTGATCTTTTTCTTCATCCGGCTGCGCGGTAAAGATCGCGTCGACGAAATACTGGCCAGGCATCGCGGATCGGCCCGCGTCTGCTCGAAGGCTTGCCTGCTGGAGGGGATGGAGCAGATCCCGGTGGCGCTGGTTTTGACCGCCGACACGATCTACTACGAGAACAGCGATCTGCAGGCGTCGATCGAGCTGCCGCTGATCGAGGAAGTCGAATACGACGATGAGACCGCGACCGGTCACACGATTGCCGGCAGAGTGCTGCGCCTGCGCGCGCACAATCACGTGTTCGAGTTCACGCTCGATCTGGCGACGGCGAGGCAGTGGGAAGCAGCGCTGCCGGCCCGCCGCATCAATCATGCGCAGGCGGTCTGACGGAATCGCATCCTGCGCGACCGCTGTTGTGTGAGTTCCGCGTCGGGGTGTAGCGCAGTCTGGTAGCGCACCTGCTTTGGGAGCAGGGGGTCGGAGGTTCGAATCCTCTCGCCCCGACCAATTTCCTCTTCCGCCCGTACGTCCTCGTAGCTCAGTCGGATAGAGCAACAGCCTTCTAAGCTGTGGGTCGCAGGTTCGATCCCTGCCGGGGACACCAGGCGGCGACGCGCCGCAGCGTTGGTTGGCCTAGCCTCCGCCACCATCTTCGAATTGGCAGGATCTGCGTGCTTGCAGAAACTCGTGGCGGAGCCTTTGGCAACCAACGCTGCCGGCCGTGCCGGCCTATAACGACCGGCGATTCGCGCTGTCGTCGGGACGGAACTCGTTGTTCTCCGGACGCGGCGACATGTTCCGGTCCGATTCTCCGAACGTGCCGCGATCGCTTCCGTGGCCGATGTAGTTCTGGCGTTCGGTGTCGGTGCTCACGGATGGATTGTTGTCGACCGCCATCGGCTGGCGCGTCCGTCCGCGGCTGTGGCCACCTTCGCGGCCGATGGCCGACATGTGGGCCCGATCGCGGCTGACTGCTTCGCCGCCTTTGCGTCCGGCCACGCGTGCTTCGTCCGAGGTGAATTCGTGGGCCGTACCTTTGGAGTGGGCCGCCCGCCCGCCTTTGCTCGCAATTTCGCGCTGTTTGGACGGGTCCATCGACGCAAAACCGCGCTTGCTTGTATTCGCCATGAGAGTCTCCTTGCGTTCTTCGTGTGGTACCGCGAGAACTGCGTACGAACTGCGTTGAGGCGAGCTAATCAGGCTTCACGAACTGTGCCATGAACTCCGTAATAACTGCGGCCTGTCGGCGGATTGCATCCTCGGGGAATTGACCTTCCCCCTATCCGCATTCTGCGGTGTGCATTTGGCACCACCACAGGTCTGAGCCACGGAGAGATGGGTGAGTGGCTGAAACCAACGGTTTGCTAAACCGTCGTAGGGCCTAAAGCTCTACCGAGGGTTCGA
>Ga0157378_10001341_pt1 | contig 22117 bp, 19 predicted proteins | sample M65metaG_FD_115309 | JGI IMG/M metagenome (GOLD analysis project Ga0157378, IMG submission 115309) | Miscanthus rhizosphere microbial communities from Kellogg Biological Station, Michigan, USA - M6-5 metaG | ecosystem: Host-associated > Plants > Roots > Rhizosphere > Soil | place: USA: Michigan...
GTACAATGCCGATCCCTCAGTTTCGCCAGTCTTCCGAAAGGAGCTTCACTTGTCGTCAATGAAATTAGGTTTCAAGGTCGGGGAAAAGCTCGTCTATCCGAACCACGGCGTAACCATCGTCGAGCAGATCGGCGAGTCACCGATCATGGGCGCGGATGATACGTACTACCACCTCAGGCTTCTCGCGAACAATTCGCGCTTGATGGTGCCGATCAAGAACACCGATCGCGTCGGACTCCGGCCGCTGTACAAACAGACGCAGATCAAGGGCCTTCTCAGCCTGCTCGAGGAGACCACCCAGAAAGCGCATACCGACTGGAAAGGTCGTTATCGCGAGAACCTGGAGAAGATGAAGACAGGCCGTCTCGAAGATGTGGCCGACGTCCTCAAGAATCTCAGCGAAGTGCAGAAGAAGAAGAGCCTCTCGTTCCGCGAGAAAAAGATGTACGACCGGGCCAAGTACCTGCTGGTCTCCGAGGTGGCTATCGTGAAGAACATCCCCGAGGCCGAGGCGGAGAAGCTGATCGCAAGGTCACTGGAAAAGGCATTCGGTCACTAGCTTCCACGATTTGCGCCTAATGCAATGACCGCCGCCCCGAAACGGGCGGCGGTTTTTTGTTTGTTAGGATGTCTTCGATGTCCGCCCGCCTCCCCGATTGGATTCGCGAGAAGAAGGTCAACCTCCGCGATCTGCACGAGATCAAGTCGCTGCTGCGCGAGAAGTCGCTGCACTCGGTCTGCGAATCGCTGGCCTGTCCGAACCGCAGCGAGTGCTTCTCCCGCGGCACGGCCACCTTCATGATCCTCGGCGACGTCTGCACGCGCTCGTGCGGCTTCTGCAACGTCACCACCGGCCGGCCGTACGCGCCGCCGTCGGCCGACGAGCCGAGATCCGTGGCCGAGGCGGCGAAGAAGATGGGGTTGAAACACGTGGTGGTTACGTGCGTGACGCGGGACGACCTCGATGACGGCGGCGCGGAACAGTTCGCGCGGACGATCGCCGCGCTGCGCGAGGCGCTGCCGGATGCAGCGGTCGAGGTACTGACCTCGGATTTTCGCGGCAACTTCGATTCGGTGCGCACTGTCGTCGAGGCGCGTCCTGACTATTTCAACCACAACGTCGAGACAGTTCCTCGGCTTTACGACTTCGTCCGGCCCGGCTCGCGCTTCGAGCGCTCGCTGGCGATTCTTCGCGAGGCGAAACGCATCGATCCGACCATCGTTACGAAATCAGGTCTCATGCTCGGCCTCGGCGAGCGTCGCGACGAGGTGATCGACGTGCTGCAGCGCCTGTTCGAATCGCACGTCGAGATCGTGACCATCGGCCAGTACCTGCAGCCGAAGCGCGAGAAGCTCGACGTCGTCGAATACATCACGCCTCGCGTCTTCGACGAATACCGCGCCATCGGTGAGGAGATCGGCTTCCGCGCCGTCTTCGCCGGTCCGTTCGTGCGCAGCTCGTACATGGCGGATGCGGTGGCACATGAAGCGGCCCATGCGTAAGAGCCCGCGGGCGAACGATCCGGAGAAGAAAGAGTCAGGCCCGTTTTTTCTGACCTGGCTGCCGATCTTTCTCGACTACCTCGCGGTCGAGAAAGGCCTCGCCAAAAACTCGCTGGCCGCGTATCAGACCGATCTCCGCCACTTCGGTCACTGGCTCGGCGATCAGAGGAAGGAGCTGGATGCCGTTCAGCGGATTCACATCGTCCGCTACTTTCAGGCACTTCGCTCAGCCGGAATCTCGGCGCGCTCCGTGGCGCGTGCGCTGGCGGCGATTCGCGGGCTGTTCCGGTTTCTCGTGGCCGAGCGTCATTTGAAACACGACCCGACGGAGAACCTGGAGAATCCGAAACTCTGGACGACGCTGCCGAAATCGATGCAGCCGCAGGAAGTTGAAGCGCTGCTGCGCGCACCCGATCGCAGCACGGCCGAGGGACTGCGCGACGCGGCCATGCTGGAGCTGCTCTACGCAACCGGGCTTCGGGTCTCGGAGCTGATCCACGTCAAGATCGAAGATCTGGTCATGGACGCCGGCTTTCTGCGCACGATCGGCAAGGGATCGAAGGAGCGCATCGTGCCGTTCGGCGACAGCGCGCGCGACGCAATCGTGGTCTACATGGAGCACGGCCGGCCGGATCTCGACAAACACGCCGATCCCTATCTTTTCCTCTCCAACCGCGGCCGGCCGATGACGCGCCAGTCGTTCTGGATGAAGATCACCAGGTACGCGCGTCTGGCCGGAATCACCGGCCACATCTCGCCGCACGTGCTCCGCCATTCGTTCGCCACGCACCTGCTCGAGAACGGCGCCGACCTGCGCAGCGTGCAGATGATGCTGGGGCACTCCGACATATCTACAACCCAGATTTACACACACGTATCGCGGGCCCGGCTGCAGAAGATGTACGAGCAGTTTCACCCGCGGGCATGAGCCAGCGAAACTGCAATAACATCTTCTCCGTCCTAGTTCACGACCATACGTCCAATGATCAAGCGGCTTCTACCATTCATCGCTCTACTCGCGCTCGCCACACCGGCGGGAGCTAGCATCGCCCTCTTCGTCGACGGCCGGGCCATGAAAGTCAGCGCGTTCAAAGTCGTCGGCGAGAGCGAAATGCAGCTGACACTCAAGAGCGGCGGCGCCATCACCGTTCCGCTTACTCGCATCGATCGCGTGGTGGATGATGAAGTGGTTCCTCCCGCCATCGTCGAAGAGGTCAAGAAGGTGGTCGAAAAGGACGGCGGGATCTTTCCCACCCGCTCCTGGCGCTACGACGAGACCCGCGGTCCGATCTTTAAGTCGAAATTCGACAAGCTGATCGTCGAGGCGGCCAAGAAGTTCGACGTCGATGCGGCGCTGGTTTCCGCGGTGATCAAGGCGGAATCCGATTTCAACTCCCGCGAGCTTTCAAACAAAGGCGCGCGCGGGCTGATGCAGCTGATGCCGTCGACGGCCGAGCGCTTCGGCGTGACCGATTCCTACGATCCGGTGGCCAACATCTACGGCGGCGTGCGCTACCTCCGCTGGCTGCTGCAGACCTTCAACGGCAACGCCGACCTCGCCGTCGCCGCCTACAACGCCGGCGAAGGCAACGTCTGGAAGTACAACGGCGTGCCGCCATTCCGCGAGACGATCAACTACATCAACCGGATCGCGAAACACGTTCGCGCCGCCATGACGCCGGTGACGCCCGCGAGCAAGGTGGCGGAGTCGGGCGCGCGGTAGCGTGTTGAGTTAGACCGTCACTTCCTCGAGCGCCGTCACCGCTTCGCGGGCTACGCCGTGGTGGAAGTTGTCGAACCGAAGAATCATCACTGTCCGATCATCGTCCGCGGGGCGCGTGCCGCAGTGGCGGGCGATGGCGGTGAGGATCTGGTCGCGGATCGTGCTGGGCGAGCGGTCGACGGAGCGCGAGAGCAGGCCTTCGAGCTGATCGAATCCGAACGGTTCGCCGTGCTCGTCCTGCGCTTCGACAATGCCGTCCGAGAGGTAGACGATGGCGTCGCCTTCGTGGAGGTCAACCTCGGCGGTGTGCGTGTTGATCGTGCTGCGCACGCCGAGGGGGAGCGAGGGCACTTCGATGCCGCGGGGAGGCTGGCCTTCGCGCAGGAGATAGGGATAGAGATGGCCGGCGTTCGTGTGGCGGATAGTGCCGTGCTCGAGGTCGAAGATGGTGAAGGCCAGGGTCATGAAGGCGCGGCGTTCCGTCGATCGATAAACGAGATCGTTGAGCCGGTGGAAGAGTGAGGTCTCCTCGGCACCCTCTTCGACGAGCGTGGTGATGGCCGCCTTGACCATGGCCATGACCAGGCCAGTGGAGAGGCCGTGACCGGAGACGTCGCCGATGGCCACCGCCAGACGGTTCTTATCGATGTTGAAAACGTCGTAGTAATCGCCGCCGATCGAGGCCGTCGGCTCGAAGTGGGCGGAGAACGACACGCCACGGAACTGCGGCCCTTCCTTCGGGAGGAGATTGCGCTGGATCGACGCGGCGATCTCGATCTCGCTCTGCAGCCGTTCGTTTTCGGCGACGTTCACCAGCAGCGTGGCGATCGATTCGGTCATCCGGTCGAAAGACTGCGCCATCTCTCCGAGCTGATTCTGCGGCTTCATGGCGATGCGGTAGGTGAAGTCGCCGCGCTCGACTGCCTTCGTTCCCTTTTCGATCCGGTTCACGGCGCGGGTGATGGAGAAGATCAACACTGCGGCGAAGAGGACGGCCATGGCGTAGAAGACCAGCAGCAGGATGATGAGGCCGGCCGTGAACTGCAGGAGGGTGCTGACGTAGTTGTCCGCCTGCGCGCCGAAGTAGAAGTGGAAGAGGTTCTGGAACGGATTGATGATCAGCGTGAAGAGCTCGTGGCGTCCGTCGACGGTCGCGCCGCTGTTCCAGTCTGTCAGCGACGTCACATCGGCCCAGATCACTTTGCGCCCGATGGCGCGGACCATGAGGTCGGTCAATTCGCCGCTGTCGTTGTCGTCGAGGTTGAACGTGTGGCCTCTGTTCTCGACGCGAATTCCTCGGTTGGATTTGCCGGCATTCTCCACGCCCATGCGGACGGTCATGCCCGACTTGTCCTGGAGCTGTTCGACCCATTCGGCATCGAGCGGCTCGACGAAGACGATCGTTCGCGCCGGCTCGCTCTGCTGTCGCGACGCCACCAGCAGCGCCTGCTGATCGCGCCACACCATGCCGCTGAACGTCGTCGTCTTCAGCCACGGCGGCAGCTTCGCCCCCGAGGAGTCCCTGGTGTCGTAAATCTCCAGGCTCTTCGTCACTCCCGCCGGCCGCTTGCCGGTCAGCGAGTACTCGAACGCGGCGCTCTCGAGCTGTCCAAGCGAAGACTGGCGCTCGCCGCGCAGCGCGGCATGCGTCATCACGCCGCAGATCATGTAACCGATGGTGAGCAGCAGGATGGCGAAGAGAAAAAACGGCAGCATGCCGATGAGCACGTAGCTGAGGAAGAGCCGGCGTCCCACGCGCCAGAACAGTTTCCGAAGCATCCAGCGGACGAAAACCGCGAAGCCGTACAGCGTAAGGGCGATGAGGAGCAGCGACGCCAGGAAGGTGATGAATGTGAAGATGCCGAGGCCGGGAACGTGGAGCGGCCGGAGCAGGCGCGTCAGCACCGTGTCGACGATGATGACCGCGATCGTGCCGATCCACAGCGCGAACAGCCGCGATCCGCGGCCCTTGGGCGGTGGCTCAGGCTTTCGTTGGACTGGCAGCATGGCAGGCGCTGCTGAGCGTATACGAAGAAACGGGACGACGGGTTAACTGGCGCTTCGCGCGTTGTCGGTTATCGGTGCTCGGTTGTTGTGCTCGCCACCAACCCAAGAGCACTGAGCACCATTTCAAATCTCCCGAAGCGCCTTCGTGATCGGCATACGCGCCGCGGAGATGGCCGGGAGCATGCCGCCGATGATTCCGGCGATCAGGGCGATGAGGATTCCGGTGATCGCCACAGGTCCATCGACGCGGAAGTTGAAGGCCACCTCCGAGAAGGTCTCGAAATTCGTCGTACCGGTCGAGATCGCATTCACCGGCAGCGCCAGCAGCAGGCCCGCCAGGCCGCCGAGGAGCGAGACGAAGGCGCTCTCGACGATGACCGACAGCAGGATCGTGCGGCGCTTGAAACCGAGGGCGCGCATCGTGGCCAGCTCGCGGCCGCGCGAGGCGATGGCGGAGAACATCGTGTTCATCGTGCCGAGGATCGCGCCGATGGTCATGAAGAACGTCACGATCGCCACCAGGATCACGATCCCGGCCAGACCGGTGGTCTGATCGGCGTAGTACTGGTACTCGCTCTTCACATCGAGCTTCAGACGGTTGTCGCCCTTGATGGCGGCCTTGATCGATTCGAAGGCACCGCGATCGATCGGACGAACGATCACGGACGAGTAGGCGTCGCGCTTGCGCGCCTGGCCGAGGAAATCGGCATCGCACCACATCTCCGAATCGAAGGCGGTGGCTTGGGCATCGAAGACACCGACCACGTTGTACTTCTGCGCGCCGAACTGGAAGGTGTCGCCGATGGCCGTGTTGACGAAGCGGTCGCGGATGCGCCGGGCCACGATCACTTCGTTGAGGCCGGGCTTGAACATCCGCCCCTCGACCAGCTTCACGTACGGGCGCATGGTGAATGCCATCGCCGTGACGCCGCGCATGAGGACGTTCGATCCCTTCGGATCGTCCTTCTTCGGGATCTTGAAGATGATCACCAGCTCCGGCGAGATCATCGGCGCGCCGCTGCTGTCTTTGGCAATGCCCGGCAGCGCGCGGATGATGCGGAAGGCGTCCTTGGTCACCCAGCTCGAGAGCTCGGCGGCGGCGCCTTCGCGCATCACCATCAGGTTGTCTTTCGAGCCGGAGGAGACGACAGCCGAGTGGACGCCGTTCTGCAGCGCCATCATCGAGATCATTACGGCGATGACCACGCCGATGCCGAGGATGGTCATCAGCGTCGAAACGCGGCGCGCGGTCAGGTTGCCGATGTTGTACTTGAGCGGAATCATCAGACCACCCTCCGGAGACCATCGACCACGCGCAGGTTCGAGGCGCGCAACGCCGGCAGACCGCCGGCGATCAGGCCCACGCCCGCCGAGGTGATCATGCAGATCAGCAGCGTCTTCGCGTGGATGCCGAAGTTCTGGAGAAAGCCCTGCGTGACTTTCCCCATGTCGACGAACGCGTAGAGGTAGTGCGCGCCGAAGCAGCCAAGGGCGCCGCCGATGATGGTCAGCGTGATGAACTCCGTCAGCATCAGGGCCAGCACGAGGCGTTGCTCGAAACCGATGGCCTTCAGCACGGCGATCTCGGTGACGCGCTCGCGCGCCGACATCGACATGGTGATGGCCGCCAGCAGGATGACCATGAAGATGGCGCACGACGAGACGGCGGTGAAGAGCAGCTTGACGTTGCCCATCATCGACATGAAGTTCTGCTGAAACTCCTTCTCGGTGAAGGTCTCGGTCGGATAGTCGCTGTTCTTGAACATGGCGTCGATCTGCTGGCTGATCGCGGCCATCTGCTTCGGGTCTTTCAACTTGACCCAGATCGTGCCCACTTCGCTGCGGTCGCCGATGGCGTGCTCGAAGTACTCCATCGGGAAGAAGAGCGAGCCGGTGTCTACCGGATGGACGAAGGTTCCTCGGATGGTCAGCTCCGGATCGAAGGCGAAGATCTGGCGCTTGAGGGTGATGCGATCGCCGACCTTCCAGCCGAATCGTTTCATCAGCGCCTCGGCGACAAGAGCTCCGCGGCGGTCAGCGAGAAAGGCGGCGCGCTGTTTGGGATCGATCTTGTAGTCGTCCCACACCGTGGCCATCTTTTCGCCGTCGATGGCGAAGTTGGCGAAGAAGTTCGACTTCTCCTTGTAGTACGCGCCGATCCACTGCAGCTTGCCGGTGTCGACCACGCCCGGAAGCTGGCGGATCTTCTGTTCATGCGAGTACGGAAGCAGAGTGGCCAGCGAGATCGCCGACTGCACGACGATTCGATTCGAGCCCGCGCCGGAGTTGGAGAACTCCTCGAAGTTGTCGAGGATGGCCAGCAGCGTGGCCACGAAAAAGAAGATCACCGCCAGCAGCAGCATGGTCAGGATGGCCCGCAGCTTGTTGCGGAAGAGATTGCGGCGGATCAGCTTCGCGAACTTCATGCGCTGGCCGCCATTCCGACGTTCTCGACCAGCCGTCCCTTTTCGAGGTGGAGCGTGCGCTTGGCGCGCTGGGCCGCTTTCGGATCGTGCGTAACCATGACGATGGTCTTCTTGAACTCGGAATTGAGCCGGTACAGCAGGTCGAGCGTCTCCTCGGCATTTTTGGCGTCGAGATCGCCGGTCGGTTCGTCGGCGACGAGAAGCGTCGGGTCGGTGACGATGGCGCGGGCGATGGCTACGCGCTGCTCCTGGCCGCCGGAGAGCTGCCGCGGATAGTGAAGCGAGCGATCGCCCAGTCCGACCACGCCGAGGGCCGCCTGCACATGCTCGCGGCGTTCTTTCTTCGAGAGCTTCGTCAGCAGCAGAGGCAGCTCGACGTTCTCGAAGGCGTTGAGCACCGGGATAAGGTTGTACATCTGGAAAATGAAGCCGACGTGGCGCGAGCGCCAGCTGGCCAGCTGCGTCTCGGAGAAGCGCGAGATCTCCTTGCCGTCGACGGAGATGCGTCCGCCGGTGGGCCGGTCGATGCCGGCGATGAGGTTGAGCAGCGTGGTCTTGCCGGAACCGGACGGTCCCATCAGCGCCAGGAAGTCGCCGCCCGGCACGTTCACCGTCACGCCGTTGAGCACCGGCACTTCGAACGCATCGCGCTTGTATACCTTCCGGACGTTGTCGATCTCGACGAGTGTAGTCATCGCTCCTCCATTAACTATTCAAGGTGGACCAGTTGTCCGTTCTGCAGCGCGTCGACGCCGGTGGTGACGACGCGATCTCCGGAATTGACGCCGCTGGTGATCTCGATCCGATTGTCGCGCACCGCGCCGGTGGTGACGTGTCGCGTGGTGACGTGCTTGTCCGCGCCGACGATGAATACGTTGCCATTGGCGATCGCGGAGGCAGGCAACCAGATCTTCGGCGGCTCGTGCATCTCCGCGTCGGTGCGCTCACTCTGCAGGAAGCTGACGCTCGAAGCCATCTCCGGCAGGAGCCGGTCGCCGGGATCGATGATCTTGACCTTGACCTGAACCGTGGCCTTGGCGCGATCGGCGGTGGGGATGATTTGCCGCAACACACCCTTCCACTTCTGGTTCGGAAAGGCGTCCACACTCACCTCGGCGGCCTGCCCTTCGTGCACCTGGCCGATGCTCGACTCGTTGACGTCGGCGACGACTTCGAGCGTCTTCAGATCGACCAGCGTGCAGATGGCGCCAGCGGGCAGCGTGCCGCCGACCTGGGTCATCATCACCGAGGAGATCACTTCGCCAACTTCCGTGTTCTTGGTGGCGATCGTGCCGTCGAACGGCGCGCGGACGACCATGTCCTGCATGTTGATGCGGATCTGATCGACGCGTGCCCTCGCCCCTTTGAGCTGGGCCTCGGCGGCATCGAGCAGCGCGCGCGTGGTGACGCCATCTTTCCAGAGCGCTGTCTGCCGTTTCCATTCGCGATCGGCCTGCTGCAGCGCGGCGTTTGCTTCGTCGAGCTGCGCCTGGATGTTGGTGCTTTCGAGGACCGCCAGCACTTGTCCGCTGCGCACCTTGTCGCCGACGTCGAAGTTCAGCTTCACGACCTTGCCGGAGATTTTCGGCGTGATTTTGGATTGGCGATCCGCGACCAGATACCCGGTGGCGGTCAGCAACGGTGGGTTGGTAACGTTGACGGTCGGCTTGACCACGAGCGTGTCCACGACCGGCGCACGGCGGGGCACAATCCACACCTTGTAGATTGCAATTGCGGCCCCCATGACGACGGCAATCGCCAGAATCCAGCCCACGATCGTCCCCACCGACACACCTCGGGCGTCGTGTTCCTCTCTGTGGATGCGGAGGGCCGACAAATCAGGCCGCTGGCGGTCTTCATCAACTGTCATGGAGGTCCGCGTCGGAGCGGACGGACATGATACCTAACGAGCTCAGAAGGTGCGGAACTGGATGCTTTTCGGTTCCTGCTCGGCGACGTACATGCGGCTGGTGGTGCCATCGCAGTAGGCCCAGTCGTGACTGATGCCGGTGACAAAGAGGGCGTCGTCCGGGCAAAGCTCGCCCAGGGCTTGCCCGAGGGTGTTGACGTCGGTGCGGTCGTCAGACTGAACGACGAAGGTCGATTCGAACGGCAGTTCGACGACGATGCCGAGCCGGGCGATGGCGTCGTGCAGTTCACCGTAGTCGGAGCCGGGCGTAAGGCTGTGGCGAATGAGCAGGAAGTCGCGCGTGCTGGTGAATTGGGAGCAGCCGACCAGGACGCGGGCGTCTTCACCGACTTCGATCCTCAGATACCGCACGAGGAGCTCGGCATGGCCGCCCTCGGGCACCCAGACGTTCCAGCTCTGATCGAAATTGGGTTCTGCGCCGAGCCGGCGCATGGCGTCTGATACCTGAACGGTCAGCTCGCCTTCATAGCAGACCTGAAACAGCTTGATATCCCCCATCACGCCCTCCCGCAAGTCTGTCAGTCGATCGGCGAATAATAGCACGCAACGTTGTGCATGCCCTGGCAGGATTCTTGAGTTATTTGCAACGCAAGGAGACTCACCCATGCGCATCAATGACGATGAAGTCCGAGGAAAGATCGACCAGGCAAGCGGTACCGTGAAGGAAAAGACCGGCCGCGCCCTCGGCGATCCGGTTCTGGAAGAGAGAGGCGCCGATCAGCGCGCCAGCGGCAAGCTCGAAGCCGGCTTCGGCAAAGCGCGACGCAAGGTAGGCGAGGCGTTGAAAGACGCCGGAGACAAGCTGGGCAAGTGAACCAACCCACGAGGAAGGGGACCGGGTCTCCTTCCACGCAACTGAAAATCAGCCCACCGTCCCCGCAACCCTCGATGACGATATAGGCCTCGTCACGTGTATGCAGCGTCTGCTATGCAGCGTCTGCGGATCGACGCCGCGCGGAGCGCACAGCTTCACCATCAGAGTCCGTGATCGAAAACGAGCACCGAGCGCTCTTGGCTAGGCAGGAGAAACGCCGCATCAGGTCTGGATTTCGATGTCCGGATCGAGAGTCGGCGTCCCGGCCGCTGTGACATCGTACTTAACCGTACGAACCGCTCCACTGGTGTTGGTGAAAGGACCCGCGACGCAAACCCACTTGTTGCCTTGCCAGTCACAGGTCACTGCGGGCTCCCCCGGCGGAAGGACGATACCAAACTGCTGGCTGCTATTTGTCGCCTTCCACGCAACTGTGTCCGAGTTTTTCGCGATCTTCACCTTCTGGTCGTCGACTTGGATGTCGACACCGGGATTGACGGTCACCGCAACAGCTTTCTGCCCCATGGCTGACTACCTCCGTTTGTTAGTGTGGACCCGAGGTCATTGTAGTCGCTTGCGCCACATCGTGAAAGACCGCTTTCTGGCGCAGAATCGCGAATTCGGGATCGCGCTCGATTTCGCGACGGCTGTAGCCAGCATGTATTGCGTCCACCAGCAATTTGACCGCTGCCTCGTCGTTTCCCGATAGCAGCGAGACAATCGCTGCGCGCTTCATGGTTTCCCCGTCGGTCCGGTCGATGTCAAGTGCTGCCTGGATTTCAGTTCGCGCTTCCCGGAGGCGCCCTCGTTTGGCGAGGCATTCGGCGAGCCGCGACTTCGCCAATACATCGCGCGGATTGAGCGCCGACTGCCTGCTGGCGAGATCGATTGCGTGATCGTAGGATTCGTTCGCCTTTTTCTCGGAGCCGGGCATCCAACGATAAGCGTCGGCAAGACTGGCCAAATAGCGGTAGCTATTCGCATTTATGGCCACCGCGGTGGCGTAGTGGCGGGCGGCGTCCGAATAGCGACCGAGGGAGTAATAGCAGGTACCGAGATTGAAGTACGCCTGAGCCGTTGGCTCTTTCTTTATTGTGTCCAGGTAGATCGTAATTGCCTCGTCATAACGTTCCATCGCTTGGTAGGCTGCAGCCAAATTAAGGCGGAGCCGCACATCATGGGGCATCAGTTGCATGGCCTTCTCAAATTGGGATGCGGCTTCTGGATAATGGCCGTGAGTGAAATAGAACCCTCCTAGCTTGCTATAGCCAGACCAATACTTCGGCTGAAGCTGGAGCGCCTTCTTGTACTCCTGTTCCGCGTTTTTGAGGTCGCCGGCGGCATTGTAGTCCTCTGCCAATTCAAGAATCGCCTCCGCACTATTCGGTTGCTGCGCGAGTGCTTGCTTCAACTCGGCGATTGCATCCGAGGCCCTTCCGGTTCTCCGGCGCAACTGGCCAAGCGTGATGTGCAGTTCGAAATTTTCCGGGTCGTTACGCAAGCCGCGCTCACACGCGGCGGCAGCCGGCACTGTCCACTTGGTATCGTGCGTCAACTGGAACTTGTAGAGATAAGCGCGGCCGAGCGCAGCCTGCACGGAAGCTGATCCGCTCTGACCGGCCAGATCCTCGAGAATCTGGATGGCGCTGTCGACCGAGGCCTCGTTGTCATACCGGCGAAGATGTCCCAGCGCCTCGAGGTAGCGGGGTTGTGGGACGCTGCTATCCTGTGGGGCGGCGCGGGCGGCTCGCGCGCCGAGCTGTAGTGATGCGGCGATACTGTCGGCGAGCTTGTCTTGGATCGTGAAAAGCTCCGAGGCCGATCCCTCGATCAGATCGCCCGGACGGGACGTTCCCTGCGCGAGATCGACGATTTCGTAGGCGACGCGGACGCGGTCGCCGGCGCGCTGCATCGAGCCGGTCAGTACGATGTTGGCGCCGAGGTTGCGGCCTGCCTGTTGCGGGTTGGCGTTTGCCGCCAGGTCGGCGGCCGTGGGACGCATCACCTGCACCGAAGTGAAGTGCGCCAGCCGGGCGGACAGAGTTTCGGCGAGACCGTCGACCACCAACTGCCCGTTTGGCTGACCGGTCAGATCTTTGAATGGCATCACGGCCAGATACTTCCTGGATGGCGAGCTGGCGGAAGCCCCGGGCGCATTCGAATTGCCCTGCCTGGCGACATACGCAATCCCGCCGGCGAAGAGCAGCGCTCCTACGACGATTGCCGCGATCGTGATCCGCTCGCGCGACACCTTCGGCGGGCGTGGGATCTCTTCCGACCGCGTCATCGTGGCGAAGCGGTCGCGGATGTTGCGGAGGTCGCGGGCCAGATCGCGCGTCGACGAGTAGCGCTCATCGGCGTTCTTCGAAAGCAGGCGTTCCACGATCCAGCAGAACGGCTGCGGCGCTTGCACGTTAAAGCGGGTGATCGACGGCACCTCTTCATGGAGAATCGCCGAAAGCGTGTCGATGGCGTTGTCGGCTTCGAAGGCGGGCTTGCCGGTGGAGAGCTCGTACAGGATGGCCCCGAGCGCGAACTGGTCGGAGCGGAAGTCGAGCGGCTTGCCGGTGGCCTGCTCCGGCGACATGTAGCCGACCGTGCCCAGGATCGTGCCCGGGTTGGTTCCGGGGAGATCGAGTTGGGCCGTGTCTTCATCCTCGCCGGCGGGGCGGATGATCTTGGCCAGCCCGAAGTCGAGGATCTTGACGTAGCCGTCCTTGGTCACCATCACGTTCTCGGGCTTGAGATCGCGATGAACGATGCCCTGCTCGTGCGCCGCGGCCAGACCGTCGGCGATCTGCGCGGCGATGTCGAGGGTCCTGCGATTCGGCAGCGGTCCATTGCTCAGGATGCTGCGCAGATCGCGGCCGTCGATGAACTCCATCACGATGTAGGGCGAGCCCGAGCCCTGGTCCATGCCCACTTCGTGGATGGTGACGATGTTCGGATGATTGAGCGCCGAGGCCGATCGGGCCTCGCGGGTGAAACGGGCCAGCGTCTCCTTGTCACCGGAGAGCCGGACCGGCAACAGCTTGATGGCGACCTTGCGTCCGAGGGAGGGATCGCGCGCGACGTACACCTCGCCCATCCCGCCCGCCCCGAGCGGAGCGAGGATCTGGTATTGCCCGAGGCGTTCGCGCATGGCAGTCACGGAAGGGAACCGCCAGCGATTCTACATTGCGGTATTGCGCTGCGCGCGTTGTCGGTGCTCGGTGGTCGGTGCTCGGTTATCGGTGGTCGGTGGTCAGAAACCTGGAGATCGATCACAGAGCACCGACAACCGAGCACCACCAACGCGCGGAGCGCAGACAACCGACAACGCGCGCCAGCGCAGACAACGCGGCGAAGCCGCAGTTACGCGGCTTCCGGCACCCGGCGCAGCGTTCTCACCACCCACTTCCACTGGCGACGCGACTGCTGCACGTGCAGGCGGGAGCGGCGGCGGGTCTCACGCCACGACTTCGAGACCCCTTCGGCCTTCTCCTCGACGTGCTGCCGCCAGAGCTTCAGAGCGGTCTCGAGGTGCTCCATGGCCACGTGCGCGCGGCGGCGGATCTCGTCGCCCATCGAGCCGGGAGTCGACTCGATCCGGGTCTTGACCGTCTTGAGCGCCGCCTGCATGCGGGCCTGTTCGATCTGCGGCATCGGCGCCGTGCGGAGGTCGGATGCCAGTCCGACGTATTTGAAGGCCGCGATCAGCCACTTCGACGGATCCCATTGATACCAGCGAATGCCGTTGCGGAAGTCGGTGGGAAAGCGGTGGTGGAAGCTGTGGTAGCCCTCGCCGAGCGTCAGCATGGCCACCAGCCAGTTGTCCCGCGCCGAGACCTCGGCATTGAACAGCGGCTTGCCCAGCGTGTGCGCCAGCGAGTTGACGAAGAAGGTGGTGTGGTGGATGACCACGATGCGCAGGAAGCCACCCCAGAGCAGCCCGGCGATGGGATTGCCGAAGGCGGCGCCGATCAGCGTGGGGATGCCGAAGCCGGCCACGATCAGGATCACTTTGTGCCAGCGGTTCTGCCACATTACGATCGGGTTCTTCAGCAGATCGGGCGAGTTGGCGAAGGTGTGATCGAACTCTTCGTTCTTCACGAAAATCCAGAAGATGTGCGCCCACCAGAATCCGCGCTTGATGTTGTACGGGTCCCAGTCTTTGTCCACGTGCTTGTGATGCACGCGATGGCTCGATGACCACCAGAGGATGGAGTTCTCCGCCGCCATGGCGCCGAAGAATGCGAACAGCGCCTGCACGATCGGCGACGCTTCGTAGGTTTTGTGGGAGAAGAAGCGGTGGTAGCCGGCGCAGATCGAGAATCCGACCAGGGCGTACATGACTACCAGCAGGATCGGCATCCAGAGGTGGAAGCCGTGTGTCCACGTCCATACGGCCGTTCCGAAGATGCCGACGATGGGCGTGAGAGAGAGGAACGCGATGTTCACCCAGTCTTTTTTCTGTTGCGCTGTGGATTCGCTGATGACGACACCTCCGATGTAGGGAGACACGATAACCCTGTTTGCTGTGACCGTATTGCTAACGTCGCGCTTGCCGGCCGACCGTTGCAACTTTCTACGAAGTTCTTCGTTGACAACTACGACTTGTTTCGTACATGATCGACAACGAAGGAGAACCCGCCATGAAAACCGCTCTTCTCATCCTCCTCGCCATCGCCATCTGCTTCGCCGTCTACGCCGCCAGCGATTCGCGAAGCGGCGTCTGGACCGCCGAGCTGAATACCGACAACGCCACGCTGCAGATGACCATCTTCCGCGGCAGCCACGAGTCGCGCCTCGGCAATCATCGCGGCGGCTGGAACAACACCATGGGCTTCGAGCTGTCGGTGGCGTCGCTGACCGGCCTGACCACCGCCGACATCAACTCCGGCGCGGCCAACGTGCAGTTCACGATGTCGAAGCCGGCCGGGACGATCAGTTTCGAAGGCCGTTTCGCCAACGGCAACGGCGCCGGCAATTTCAAGTTCGCGCCGAGCGAGTCGTTCGTGCGCGAGATGGCCTCGCTCGGCTACAGCGCGTTCAAGGATGACGATCTGCTGGTCTTCGCCACCACCGATTTCTCGCCCCAGACCGTGCGCGATCTCCGCGCCCTCGGCTACCAGCCTTCGCAGAAGGAGATCGAGGAGGTGGCCATCTTTCACATCGACGCCGCCGCGGTGAAGGAGTTCGCCCGCATCGGCTATCCGAACCTGACGCTCCGCGAGCTGGTGAATTTCCGCGTCGGCAACGTGAACGCGGAGTTCGTGAAAGGGATGCGCGAGCTCGGCTACACCGACATCTCCGCGAGCAAGCTGGCCAACCTGGCCATCCTCGGCGTCACGCCCACGTACGTGCGCGAGCTGCGCGCGGCCGGCCTGACCAACCTGACGCCGCACGAAGCGGAGAACCTCCGCATCGGCAACATCACGCCGGCGAAGATCGACGCGTACAGGAAACTCGGCTACTCGCTCTCGCCGCACGAACTGAGCGATTTCGGCATTCAGGGCGTGACGCCGAAGAACATCGAAGAGCTACGAGCCATGGGTTACACGAACCTGACCCCGCACCAGCTCACCGAAATGCGCATCTTCGGCGTGACCCCGGATTTCATCCGCAAGATGGAAGCGAGCGGATACAAGGCCGTGCCGGTGGAAAAGCTGATCAAGATCAAGATGAGCGGCGCGGATGAGCTGGTGACGGGGCGGAGATAGATTCAACGCCCCGCTCCTTCGTGCGTACCTGCACGGAGGAGAACTATCTAATGACCAAGAATCGACTGTTGTGCCTGGCTGCAGCCGTTGTTTTCGTCTTCACGTTTTCGGCGCTGGGGCAGAACCAGGGCAGAGCTAACCAGACGTTCACCGAGCGGTACGGCGCGCAGCTCAATCTGACCGACGCGCAGAAGAAAACGATCGACGAGCTCGACGCGAAGTTCCAGAAGGAGCATCACGAGTTCCTCGAATCGTTCCAGAAGACGATGGCCGAGTACCGCGAAGCGCGCCAGGCCAACGACCAGGCCAAAATCGACGCCATCAAGCCGAAGTTCGACACCCAGCGCGCGGAGATGACAAAGATCCGCACCGCCCACGAAGAGAAGATCGCCGCTACCTTCAACGACGAGCAGAAAGCGCAGTGGAAGAAGATCCAGGAAGAGCGCGAAGCGCGCATGAAGCAGCGGCAGTAACGCCGCTTCACAACATCGGAATATCGACTCCCCGCTCTTTCGCCGCCTCGATCGCAATCTCGTACCCCGCATCGGCGTGACGCATCACGCCGGTGCCGGGGTCGGTGGTGAGCACCCGCCGCAGCCGTTCGTCCGCGGAGGACGTTCCGTCCGCCACCACCACCATCCCTGCGTGCAATGAGTATCCGATACCCACTCCACCGCCATGGTGGAACGACACCCACGTTGCGCCGGCGGCGGTGTTCAGCAGGGCGTTGAGAATCGGCCAGTCGGCGATCGCATCCGACCCATCCTTCATCCCTTCGGTCTCGCGATTCGGCGAAGCGACGGAGCCCGCATCGAGGTGATCGCGTCCGATGACGATCGGCGCCGACACCTTGCCCGTGCGAACGAGCTCGTTGAAGAGCAACCCCGCTTTGTCCCGCTCGCCGTAGCCGAGCCAGCAGATGCGCGCCGGCAGTCCCTGAAACTCGACCCGTTTCTGGGCCATCCGGATCCAACGATGCAGCGCCGCATCGTGCGGGAAAAGCTCGAGGATCGCTTCGTCGGTCACGAACAGATCATTCGGATCGCCCGACAGCGCCGCCCAGCGGAACGGACCTCGGCCTTCACAAAAAAGCGGGCGGATGAAAAGCGGCACGAAGCCGCCGACGTCGAACGCGTCGCTGACGCCAGCCTTCAGCGCCTGCCCGCGCAGGTTGTTGCCGTAGTCGAACGTGATCGCTCCTCGGCGCTGTAGCTCCAGCATGGCCCGCATGTGCCGGGCCATCGTGTCGTACGACAGCTCGATGTACGCATCCGGACTGCTGTCGCGCATCGCCAGCGCCGCGTCGTAGGACAAACCGGCCGGCACGTAGCCATTCAACTCGTCGTGCGCCGAGGTCTGGTCGGTGAGGATGTCGGGGACGAGGTTGCGCTCGAGCAGAGCTTCGAGCAGCTCGACCGCGTTCGCTACGACGCCGATCGACACCGCTTCGCCGGCGTCGCGCGCCTGAATGGCCCGCTTGATCGCGGAGTCGAGCGACGGCGCCTGTTCATCGAGATAACGCTTATCGAGCCGGCGCTGAATCCGCGACGGATCGACCTCGGCCACCAACGCTGTAGCCTCGTTCATCGTCGCCGCCAACGGTTGCGCGCCGCCCATCCCACCCAGCCCCGCCGTCACCACCAGCTTTCCTCGCAGCGAATTGTCGAAGCGCGTCTTGGCCACCGAGGCGAAACACTCGAAGGTGCCCTGCAGGATGCCCTGCGTGCCGATGTAGATCCACGACCCGGCCGTCATCTGCCCGTACATCGTCAGCCCGAGGGCGTCGAGGCGGCGGAACTCGTCCCAGGTGGCCCAGTGCGGAACGAGATTGGAGTTCGCGATCAGCACCCGCGGCGCGTTCTCGTGCGTGCGAAAAACACCCACCGGCTTGCCCGACTGCACCAGCAGCGTCTCATCGTTTTTCAGCCGCCGCAGTGTCGCGACGATGGCATCGAAGCACTCCCAGTTGCGCGCCGCCTTGCCGATCCCGCCATAGACGATGAGCTGTTCCGGCCTCTCCGCCACCTCGGGATCAAGATTGTTCATCAGCATTCGCAACGCCGCCTCCTGCTGCCACCCGAGGCAGGAGAGAGCCGTGCCGCGCGGAGAGCGAATGACGCGTGTTTCTTCGATGGTGGTGGTCATCGGGTGATTCTAAATCTCCGTGCTCTCCGTGTCTCTGTGGTTGAATGTTTTTCCCATGCCCACCAAGAAACAGGAGCGCGCCAACGACATCGTCGTGCGCCTCAAGCAGATGTACCCGAAGGCGAAGTGCGCGCTCGATTTCACCAACGCCTTCGAGCTGCTGATCGCCACCATCCTCTCCGCCCAGTCGACCGACGTCCGCGTCAACATCGTCACCAAATCGCTCTTCCGCAAGTACCCGAGCCCACAGGCGTTCGCCGACGCCAGCCAGGTGGAGATGGAGCGCGACGTCAAGCAGACCGGCTTCTTCCGCAACAAGGCCAAGGCGGTAATCGCCGCGTCCAAAGCGATCGTCGAGAAACACAACGGTGAAGTTCCCCGCACGATGGACGAACTGACCGCCCTCCCCGGCGTCGGCCGCAAGACCGCGAACGTGGTCCTATCGAATGCCTACAAGATCGCCGTCGGCATCGTGGTCGATACTCACGTTACCCGCGTCTCCGCCCGCCTCGGCCTGACCGCCAGCGACGACGCGGTGAAAATCGAGCAGGATCTGATGAAACTGATCCCGCAAAAGGAGTGGACGAATTTCTCACACCGGATCATCGCGCACGGACGGACGATCTGCATAGCGCGGAAGCCGAAATGTGCGCAGTGTGGGTTGAATGAGTTGTGTCCGAGTGCGGAGGAGGCGTTGGAGTAGGTTGGACTGCTCTCTCTGAGTGAATTGCCGTAGGTAGTACACTGTCTGCGGAGAAACGAAAACTGGCAACGACAGCTCTTTTCGTCGAAATTCTTGTTGTCGGTGCAATCGCCGAGCTGTGGATACTTTCGTTACTTCTCGCGTGCGTCAATGAATCAAAGGTGCGCATGTTGTTTGTTAACGCGCCTGCACTGAAGGACTTCGCCCCCGTCATATTAATTTTCGTGCTGGCTCTGACTTACGCTATCGGCTGGGTTGCCAACTTCGTTTCCGAATGGCTATTCAAGCAGGCCTTCGAAAAGACAATTCGCAATCCCTTGTTCACCAGCTTGGGCAAATCATATAAAGAGGCACGAACGCTCGTTCTACTAAACGCTTCAGCGGATTTCCTGCGTGAAGTTCAGCTCGATCGCCATATCATACGCATCGCCCGCACCAATGCGCTGAGCTTCGCTCTGCTTGGTGTATCGCTACTATTTCATCGGCACCGAATAGATACAGCAGTGCTGTTTTTTCTGATCGTATTGCTAATACTGCTGTCGCTCGCGTCATTTGCCCAATGGCGACGACGTTACACATCGCAGTACGAGAACATCGCTGAAGCGGTAAAGAACCTCGAGGGTGTCGTTGTTCGGGCGAATCCAACGTAGGTCGGACTCTCCAGTCCGACCGGTTCTTTGCGGGTGTTTGTTGCAATCCGGGTATTTCACGCTCGGTCGGACTGGAGAGTCCGACCTACGTTTCTTCCACGTCTCGCACAGACAAGAGTGTCTGTGCCACATAGATCCCGGTTTTCTTGCATCGATCGAGCGGGAGCGTCTGAGGCGTAAAAGCAGGATCGATGTGGCACAGACACTCTTGTCTGTGCGAGAAAAAACTACGGCGGATCGCTAGTTCCCAATTTCGTCCAGGGTCCGCATCTGGCGATTCGCCAGAACGTCTTGAAACCGCCAACAAGAAACCCATGCTTGCGAATCGACTCGTGCCCATACCACGAGCACGTCGGTGTGAACCGGCACTCGACTACGCCGCGAAGATGCGGCGAAACGCGCGACCGGTATTGGTCGATGGCCGCAAGGGTCACCCGCGCGTCGAGCGCGTAGCGCGGCGGCACGAGGAGATCGTGAGCGATCCACGCCGCAATGATGGCGACGAAAATCAGCCGCGTTCGGCGGCTTTGGCTTCGTCCCATAACGCGTCCATTTCTTCCAGGGTCAGGTCGTCCACATTGCGGTCGGTTTCGCGGACTTGAGACTCCATCGAGCCGAAGCGTCTTGTGAACTTGCGGTTGGTCGACTGCAGCGCTTCCTCGGCATTCACATTCAGCTTGCGGGCAATGTTGGCGATGGTAAAGAGAAGGTCGCCGACCTCATCGTGGACCTTGGCTTGATCCCCCGAGGCGATCGCTTCGTGGAGCTCGGCGATTTCTTCGTCGAGTTTGTGGAAGACATCCTCGGTGCGGCGCCAGTCGAAGCCGACTCTGGCGGCTTTTTCCGTCAGGCGCGAGGCGCGTAAGAGCGCGGGCAGCGATTGCGGGACGCCGGAGAGGACACTCTTGTTCTCCGCTTTGCGCTCCTCGTTCTTCAGTTTTTCCCAGTTGACCAGGACCTCCTCGGCATCGCTGGCTTCGACGTCGCCGAAGACGTGGGGGTGGCGGCGGACCAGCTTGTCGTGGATGGCGGTGATGGCGTCGTAGATGTCGAACGAGCCTTCTTCGCGGGTCAGCTCGGCAATGAAGACGGCCTGCAGGAGAAAGTCGCCCAGCTCCTCGGCAAGGGCGGCGCGGTCGTCGCGGTCGATAGCATCGACCACCTCGTACGACTCCTCGATCACGAACGGCTTCAGACTCGGCAACGTCTGTTTGCGGTCCCAGGGGCAGCCGTCGGGGCCGCGAAGTTTCTGCATCAAATGCACGAGCTCGTCAAAGGAGCGTTTGGGCATTCGTGCATTCTAAGGGGCCGCTTCCTGGTGGTAGCATCTCCGCTCAATTCAGCGGCGCCATTTTTCATGTCGAATCAGGTCCTGATCGTGGCCTCCGAGGCGGAGGCAAAGGCTCCCGCCGACGTCGCGGCTTCGCTCAGCTTCACGCCGGTAGTGGCCGGCTCGGAGCAGGAAGCTCTCGATCTTCTCGATCGGGAGACCTTCGCCCTCATCGCCGTCAGCAGCGACGGATCGTGGCAGCGCCTTCGCGATGAAGTGGAGCGCAAGCAGCCGGACGCGCGCATGCTCGAACTGCCGGAAGGAAATGGCGACGGCGACGATGGCGCGGTGCGGCGGCTGATGATCCGCTACCTCGACCGCCGCGCCCGTCCGCAGCATTTCAGCTCCGAGGAGCGCTACCGGTTCCTGTCCAACATCCTGGAATCGTTCACCGGGACGCTGGAGCTGAAGGAAGTGCTGCGGCGGATCGTTTCGATCACGCGCCAGGAGTTCGGCGCCGACCGCGCCTGGCTGCTCCATCCGGTCAATGATCAGGCCGAAGTGGCCAAGGTCCGTTTCGCCGTCAGCGCGCCGGCGTATTCGGTCCAGGAGGGCGACGCGCCGAAGACGTTGTCGTTGAAGCACTCGGCGAAGATGATCCGGCGGCTTCTCGATGCAGACGGACCGGTCGTGATCATGGAAGACGATCCCGATCTCGATCGCGAGCAGGCGGCGATTTTCCAGGTCCGCTCGGAGATGGTGCAGGTGCTGCGGCCGCGCGACGACGAGCCGTGGGCGTTCGGACTCCACCAATGCTCCGCGCCGCGGCAATGGACGGATGAGGACATCTCGCTTTTCACCGAGATCGGCCGCTACGCCACGCTGGCGCTCAACAACACGCTGCTTCACGAGAAAGCCGTCCGCGAGATGGCCAAGGTCACGGCCATCCTCGATCAGATCCCGGAGTCGGCCGCGATCTACAACGCCGGCGGACAACTCGAGCGGATGAACGCCGCCGCGCAACGCGAGCCGGTTTCGCTGTTCGCGCCCGATCCCGAGGGGCGGCTGCGCAAGAACCGGCATCGCTACATCGACGGCAGCCCGCTGGAGGCGGACGATCTTCCGTCGATGCGGGCCGTTCGCGGCGAGACGGTCAAGTCCGACTATCTCGTACACGATGCCCGCAGCGGCGACGATCGCGTCATCAATCTGAAGGCGGCGCCGATCCGTGACGATCGCAATCA
>Ga0157378_10001342_pt1 | contig 22109 bp, 17 predicted proteins | sample M65metaG_FD_115309 | JGI IMG/M metagenome (GOLD analysis project Ga0157378, IMG submission 115309) | Miscanthus rhizosphere microbial communities from Kellogg Biological Station, Michigan, USA - M6-5 metaG | ecosystem: Host-associated > Plants > Roots > Rhizosphere > Soil | place: USA: Michigan...
GAGACGAGAGGGCGCGGACAGGAGTGTCCGCGCCACATCGCGCGTGTACAATCCGGCCATGCGAAAAGCGTTTGCCGTCTTGTTTCTTCTGACGATTTCCCTGCCATTGTTCGGCCAGAGCAAGCCTGATGTCGACGATTTGAAGAAGCAAGCAATTTCGGCCGTCGAGGGTCGCCAGGTATTTACGAAGCAGATGGTCGATCAGATTTTCAGCTACTCCGAACTGGGATTTCAGGAGCACGAGACTTCGCGTTACGTCACCGGCATTCTGGAGAAGAATGGTTTCAAGGTAGAGCGTGGCGTGGCGGAAATCCCCACGGCGTGGATCGCCACTTACGGATCGGGCAAACCGGTGATCGCGTTGATCAGCGATCTGGACTGCATTCCGCGAGCGTCACAGAAACCGGGTGTGGCATATCACGATCCAATTATCGAAGGCGCGCCTGGTCATGGCGAGGGACACAACACGGGATCGGCAGTCAACGTCACGGCGGCGCTGGTGCTGCGGGAATTGATGGAGAAGTACAAAATTCCGGGAACGCTAAAGGTGTTGCCCGGCATTGCAGAGGAACTTCTGGGCACCAAGGCTTTCTATGTCCGTGCCGGGCTGTTCAAGGATGTGGACATCGTGCTCGGCTCGCATGTTGAGGCTTCGCTCGGCACACAATACGGACAGAGTTTCGCGCCGCAGGGGCTGGTTTCGGTGCAGTACATGTTTCATGGCAAGGCTTCGCATGCGGCTATGGCTCCGTGGGACGGGCGTAGCGCGCTCGATGCCGTGGAGTTGATGGACACGGGATGGAACTTCAAGCGTGAGCACTTGCGGCTGCAACAACGTTCACATTACGTCATCATCAATGGCGGCGAGCAGCCGAACGTGGTGCCTTCGGAGGCGGCAGTGTGGTACTACTTCCGCGAAATGGATTACGGGCACATTCGCGAACTCTACGACCTTGGCAACACCATGGCCGAGGCTGCCACCATAATGACCGGAACCACGGTGACGCGAAAAGTTGTGGGTTCGGCCTGGCCGCCGAACTACAGTAAGGTTGTGGCTGAGGTCCAGCAACGGAATATCGAGCGCGTCGGAATGCCGCAGTGGAGCGATGCCGACCAGACGCTGGCTAAGGCCCTGCAAAAAGAACTGGGCAAGCCTGCCGACGGGCTCAAAACCAAAGTGGATGAATTGAAACCGCCTTCCCCGGATACCGAGTTGGGCGGCTCCGATGATGTGGGAGACATTTCATGGAATGCTCCCATGGTCTATCTGCGCTATCCGGCCAACATTCCTCATACGCCTGGACATAGCTGGGCCGATGGGGTGGCCGAGGCTACTCCGATCGCGCACAAGGGTTCGACGGCGGGGGCGAAGGTACAGGCCCTGACTGCACTGGATTTTTTGCTTTCTCCGGAGCTTGTAAAGCGGGCCTGGGACTACTTCAAAGATGTTCAGACAAAAGATGCGAAGTACACGCCCTTGATTGGTGCGGACGACAAGCCTGCTATTGAGTTCAACCAGCAGAAGATGGAGAAGTTTCTGCCTGAGTTGCGGAAATATTATTACGATCCTGCGAAGTATAAGAACTATATGGAGCAGTTGGGCATTCAGTATCCGACGGTCAAAAAATAGGACCGTTGTCCCGCAGGTGAAATGTTCGCTCACCCGGCTGAGACGAATCAGCTCGAAATGTGGTTGTGCGACATAGCTGTGGGCAACTTCGGGGGCGTCCATTTCACCTTAATCGGGCAGGTTTTTGTTTTCAGCTCTTGGCTTTTGGTTCCGGTTCCTAGTTGAATATCGGGTACACAAATCTTTACGTTGGAACACTCGTACCTGACCTTCCGTTTTTATGCCCGCCCCCGGAAAATGCTGGGTTTTCTCGCTCCGGCTGGTGACAAAACGGTACAATATTGAGGTCATCCGCCACTCGGGCTCCGGCATCCAATGCTAAGGCTCAGGCCTATAAGGTTTCTTAATGAAAAGACTTTTCTGCACCCTGGTTTTGTTGCTCCTGACGGCGGGTAGTTTTGCGCAGGACGTGCCTGCGCCGGTTGACCCCAAGCCTGCTGATTCCAAAGCTGTTCCGGCCGCGCCGCGCAAGACCGACCGGGCCTCTGCTTATTACCACTTCATGGTCGCTCACATGTATGAGGAACAGGTTGCGCTCTACGGTCGCAGCGATTTGGCGAACAAAGCGATTGAGGAATACCGCCTGGCGATTGAAGAGGACCCAACCTCGGGATATTTGACCTCGGGACTTGCGGAGCTTTATGCCCGAACCGGCCGCATCCGCGATGCGGTGCTGGAAGCTCAAGACATCCTTAAGAAAGATCCCAACAACCTGGAAGCACACAAGCTGTTGGGGCGGATTTATCTACGTTCCCTCGGGGACATCCAATCGGGCAACGGATCGCAGAACGTTCTGAAGCTGGCGATTGAGCAGTACGAAGAGATCATTAAGCTTGATGCGGACAGCGTGGAAGATCACTTGCTGCTGGGCCGGCTCTATCGTCTGAATAACGATTTGCAGAAGGCGGAGAACGAGTTTAAGACGGCGGTTAAGTTGTCTCCGGATTCGGAAGAGGCGGTGACCACGCTAGCGTACCTCTACAACGAGGAGGGCGATACCACACGGGCCGCACAAACTCTGAGTTCCATCCCCGATTCGGGGCGGTCAGCGAAGTTGTATTCCGCGCTGGGTTACACCTACGAACAGAAAAAACAGTACAAGAACGCGATTGAGTCCTACCGCAAGGCGATTTCACTGGATAAGGACAATCTTGACGCGATCCGCGGACTGGCTGAGAACCTGATGAACGATGGCCAGACCGATGCGGCGCTCGAACAATACAAGGTGATCGCCGAGGCGAATCCGGAAGATGCGCAGACCTATTTGCGGATCGCGGAGATTTATCGCAAGACCGGCAAGTACGACCAGGCTCTGGACAGTTTGAAGAAAGCCCAGGGGATGTTGGAGGATTCAGTTGAAGTTCCCTACAACATCGCTGCGGTTTACCAGGCGCAGGGACGTTACGACGAAGCCATAGAAGTGCTGGTCGGTCTGGTAAAGAAGACAGAGAAGCCGGACGGAGCGACCTATACCCAGGCGGAGAAAAATAACCGGTCAGTATTCCTGGAACGTTTGGGGACGGTTTACCGCGACAACAATAACAGTCAGGCGGCGATCGATACTTTCCGCAAGATGCTGGCCATGGGCGATGACAATGCCGAGCGGGGATATCAACAGATCATCGATACCTACCGCGAAGAAAAGCAATGGCAGCAGGCCACTGATGCCGCCCGTGAAGCGGTACAGAAGCTGCCGAAAGATCGCGACATGAAGATGGTATATGCCTCGCAGCTGGCGGATCTGGGGCAAGCTGATTCCGCCATCGCGCAGGTTAAGGCGCTGCTGAAGGGTACTCCGGATGACCGGCAGGTATATATCAGTCTTGCCCAGATGTACGCCCGGCTGAAGCGCTGGCCGGACGCCGATGAGGCGCTGAGCAAGGCAGACGGTCTTTCGAACAAGCAGGAAGACAAAGAGTACATAAACTTCCTACGGGCTTCGAACCTGGAGCGGCAGAAGAAATACGACCAGGCGGAGGACCTTTTCCGCAAGGTTTTGGCCAACGATCCGCAGAATGCGGTGACCCTGAATTATCTCGGTTACATGCTGGCCGACCGCAACATGAAGCTGGACGAAGCGCTGACCCTGATCAAGAAGGCGATTGAGTTGGAGCCGGCGAGCGGGGCTTATCTGGATTCTTTGGGCTGGGCGTACTTCCGCATGGGAAAGTACGACCTGGCGGAAGAGAGTCTGCTGAAAGCGTCGCAAAAGATTGGCACTGACCCAACCGTGCAAGATCACCTCGGTGATCTCTATCAGAAGACAGGCCGTCTGAAGCTTGCCGCCGCGCACTGGGAGCGGGCCCTCAACGAATGGAACAAGACCGTTGCGGCCGAAGTCGATAACGACGACGTGGCTAAGGTTCAGAAGAAGCTTGAATCCGCCAAGGTCAAGCTGGCGAAAGACGATTCTCAGAGCAAGCAGTAAAGTTACGAATGTCGGGCGGACAGTCCTGTCCGCCCGACAGGACTGCAAAATCGCTGGCCTTCCTGCGGGATTAGCTCCCGCACCTATCTTCCACTTCCTTCAGCACATTACACTTGAATGGTGACGCTCACCGACTCAGCCATCCTGAAAAAAATTGAGCAACAGCCCAAACGCAGTGCTGGTTTCAAGCAGCTTGCGCGTGAATTGGGCTTGCGCGGCGATGGGCGTCGCGAATTGACGGAGCGTCTTGAGCGGTTGGTGGCCGAGAGGCAGCTAGTGCAACTAGATTCTGATCGCTACGCGCTGCCGAAGGCTACCGGACGCAACACCCTCATTGGACGGCTGAGCCTGCATCGCGATGGCTTTGGTTTCGTGATTCCTGATCCTTCTTCCCTGGATGAAAAGTTGCGCTCAACAATCGTGGGCGATGTATTCATTCCACCGCCGGCGATTGGCAATGCCATGCATGGCGATCAGGTGCTGGCCGAGATTGCGGTTGTGCGTCCGGATGGAAGGGTGGAAGGGCGCATCATCCGGCCGCTTAACCGGGCTCACCCAACAGTCGTGGGGACATTTCACTATGGGACTCGCTACAACTACGCGACCCCCATCGACCGCAAAGTAGCCGAGGAGATTGTGATTCCACCGGGGATGGAGACTCCACCCGAACCGGCCAAGGGCGGCGGTCAGCATAGAGTGGTCGGCGAGGAAGCTGCTCGCCTTGGCGATTTGAGTGATCTGGAAGGAGTTGTGGTCGATGTGGAGATCACGCATTGGCCCACCGCAACCCAGAACCCACGTGGGCGCGTGGTGGAAGTGCTCGGGCGCGAGGACGATTTCGGTGTCGATGTTGAGATCATGATCCGCAAGTTCCACCTGCCGAACCGCTTTCCTGCCGATGTGTTGCGAGAGGCGAAAGACGCGCCTGAAACGATTCTACAGTCCGAGGTAAGGCGGCGACGGGACTTTCGCGAATCGCCGATTGTCACAATCGACGGCGAGACTGCGCGCGACTTCGATGATGCCGTGCTGGTGCGGATGCTCGAGAACGGCAACTACGAGTTGCAGGTGCACATCGCTGATGTTGCCCACTATGTGAAGCCAGAATCGGCCATCGACCAGGAAGCTCGACTGCGCGGCACCAGCGTTTATTTCCCCGATCGCGCAGTGCCAATGCTTCCGCTGGAACTTTCGACCGACATTTGCAGCTTGCGTCCCAAGCTGGACCGGCTGGTGAATTCCTGCGTGATGGAGATTGATCATCAGGGGGAGATTGTCGGCTACGAATTGTTCGAAGGCGTGATTTGTTCCGCGGAGCGCATGACTTACACAGCCGTGAACGCCGTTTTGGAAGGCGACGTTGCCATGCGGCAAAAGTATGCGGCGCTGGTCCCGAACTTTGAAATGATGCGCGACCTGGCGTTGATTTTGAACCGCAAACGCCAGAAGCGGGGGTCGATTGATTTCGACTTGCCGGAACCGGTGATTGAGTTTGATGAATTGGGATTGATGAAGAGTATTTCGCGCTCCGAGCGCAATATTGCACACCGCCTGATTGAGGAATTCATGCTATCGGCTAACGAGAGTGTGGCGGCATATTTGGAAAACAAGCGGGTGGCGTCGCTCTACCGCATCCACGAGAAGCCGGATGCTAAGCGGGTTTACGACTTCGAGGTAATCGCCGCTACCTTTGGTTATTCGCTGGGGGTGGGCGCTCTGCCGATTGAGCGGATGCAGATGAAGAGTGACCGGCGTGAGCGCCGCGGCACCGGCAAGCGGGCGCAGACGATAGAGATTCCCAAGGAAGTTCATATTACGCCGCGGATGTATCAGAAGCTGACGGAGAAAATCGCGGGCAAGCCGGAGGAGCAGATTCTCTCTTACCTGATGTTGCGGTCGTTGCGTCAGGCGCGGTACTCGGAAACAAATGAAGGACACTTTGCTTTGGCAGCCACTTCCTATACGCACTTCACTTCGCCCATCCGGCGGTATCCGGATTTGATTGTGCATCGGATCTTGAAGAGCGTGTTGCAGCAGACACCGGAGCGGCACGACGGAGAGGTGGCGGTGGGCGTGTTTCCATTTACTAACAGCGGCCCCCGGGCAGGCCGACACAGCGGTTCCGATGTTTCTCCCTGGTCAAAGCGGCGGGAAAAGCAGAAACAATCCAAGGAAGATCTTTGGGGACCGATTCCTCTGGAAGTACTACACGAGATCGCGGAAGAGTCGAGTCAGGCCGAGCGGCGCGCCGAGGAGGCCGAGCGAGAACTGATGGAGTGGAAGAAGGCCAAGTTCATGGAGCAGCACATTGGGGATGAATTCGATGGGCTGATCATCAGCGTAACCAAGTTCGGATTCTTCGTTGAGCTGAATGACCTGTTTGTCGAGGGTTTGGTTCCGCTCTCTTCGCTAACAGATGACCGATATTTCTTCCACGAAAATACGCGGGAGATCATCGGGCAGCGCGCGCGTAAAAGTTATCGCCTGGGACAGAAGATTCGAGTGATGGTGGAGCGGATCGATCCGGTGGAAAAGAAGATTCAGTTTGCCCTGTTGCAGGCAGAAGTCAAGAAGCCGCGAAAGTATAGAAATACCCTAAGGGCCTGAAGGGTGTGGGTGAGAACGGGTCTTTCGCGCCAACGCGGCTCGGTTGTTTCCCCCTACCCGGGGCTTATGCACCGGGCGGAATTCTTTGGCCGCTCCGCGGCTGCCTGGAAGGGCAGCCCTACACCATTACCCCTCAGCTACGACTCCCGACGACATTTGACGCAACTCCCGCTTGTGCCACACCCACAACAGGCCGCTGCCGATCATAATCAATCCCAGACACAGACCCAGCCATATTCCCAACGCACCCCAACCCAACTTGAAGGCGAGCACAAATCCTAAAGGCAGTCCGATGAACCAGTAGGCTCCCAGGTTCGCGAGCATTGGGGTGCGGGTGTCGCCGCTGCCGCGTAGGGCGCCGGTGGTGACGATTTGTATCCCGTCGAATAACTGGAAAGCGGCTGCCACTAACAGCAGCGTGCTGCCCACGTGAATTACCTCCGGATCGGGAGAAAAGATCCGCGCGAGAGTTTGGGAAAAACTTACAAAGATTAGGGCGGATGCGCTCATGAACCCGGCGCCCAAAACGATCGCTGACCATCCCGCTCGGCGGGCTGTTAAGGGATCGCCACGGCCTAGCTCCTGTCCGACGCGGACAGCGGCCGCTGAACTAATGCCCAGCGGCACCATAAACGTGAGCGAAGCACAACTCAGCGCGATCTCATGACCGGACAACGGCATGGGCCCCAGCCGGGCGCACATTACAGTGGCCACGGTGAATGCGCCGATTTCACAAAGAATCTGGGTCGCTGCCGGAATTCCCAGCCGTAGAAGGGCCATCATTCGATGAAAGTCGAGGCTGACTGCGCCCTGCCAGCTTTCCAGTTTTCTTTTGGACTCCGTCAACAGCAATGCGATCACGAGAACTGCGACCAGATACACGCGAGCGAAGCATGTGGACCAACCGGAGCCAACGATGCCCATGGCAGGAAGGCCGAGATGGCCGTAGATCAGGGCCCAGTCGCCGACGATGTTGATCAGGTTGGCCGAGATCAGGGCGAACATGATCGGGTTCACGACGTTCACGGCCTGCAGGTAGCGGCGCAGGGCGAAATAGAGGAGCAGCGGCAGCGATCCCCAGTTGAGCGCGCTGAGAAATGGAGCCATGGGGCCGACCAAATCCAGGCTGATTCCAAAGCGGCGCATCAACGGCGGCCAACTGAGGACGATAAGCATCAAGACTGGCGCGATGGCGAAGGCCAGCACTACTCCATTCGCCAGCGTGCGCCGCGCGTCCTTGAGATCTTCGCGACCGAAGGCCTGGGCTACGAACGTGTCCATGCCGAGCAACGTCCCTGCGGCGAAAATTGCCAGCATGTTGTAAAGAGTTTCTCCCAAGCCAGTTGCGCCGATGGCAATAGCGCTATTGGGCAGACGCCCGACCATGATGGTGTCGACCACGCCCATGCTCATCCAGCCCAGTTCGGCAAAGGCCAGCGGCAGTGCCAGGTGCAGCGTGGGCACAAACTCCTGGCGCAGACTTTTTACGGGCATAGGGGAGCTCAGGGAGCTTTCTTGAAGTGGTTTCTAAATAATAATTGGTCTCGTCCCGGAAGAACCCAAATGCTGAGAGCTGGTGTAGAATTTGTAAGTCAACCCTGTCCGTCGGCTGTGTCTGGCGGAATCCTTCCTTGTCGGGACGTGGCTCAGCCTGGTAGAGCACTCGCTTGGGGTGCGAGGGGTCGGCAGTTCAAATCTGCCCGTCCCGACCAAATCACCTAGAGAACTTCTTCCGAACGAATCGGGCGTTTGTCATGCTCCCCCATTCAACCACCTCAGAGCGCGAAGTCTATGATTTTGCGTTGTCCATGGAGTACACTTCTGGGCAACCGGTCGCATCCCTGCGACCTCATTGAGGGCACAACATGATCCAGTTGAAGGTGAATGGAGAATCGCGATCCTTTGAGGGCGATCCTCAAATGCCGCTGCTGTGGTATCTGCGGGACAAACTTGAGCTCACCGGAACCAAGTTCGGTTGCGGCATGGCGCTGTGCGGTGCTTGCACGGTCCACTTGAACGGGCGCGCGGTTCGCTCGTGCTCTACGCCCATGAGCAGCGTGGCGGACAAAGAGATCGTCACCATCGAAGCCATTTCTCAGAATGGACTGCATCCCGTTCAGCAGAAATGGATCGAATTCAACGTTCCCCAGTGCGGCTATTGCCAGACCGGACAGATCATGCAGGCGATCGCGCTTTTGAAGCAGAAGCCGAAGCCAACAGATCAGGATATTGAGACGGGCATGGCGGGCAACATTTGCCGATGCGGAACCTACCAGCGCATTCGGGCGGCGATTAAGGCCGCTGCGGGAGTAACGGCATGAACTCCTCGATAACCAATGTTAGCCGTCGCGGATTCATCAAGGGATTGGTCTCCTCCGGAGCGCTTGTATTGAGCGTCCAACTACTTCCGGAAACATTGTGGGCGGACAAGGGAGGAACTGCCGTCGAAGCGATTCCCGGCTCACGCGTGGATGCTGCCGCGCTGCATCCCACGGCCTTTGTTGGCATCGACGGCGACGGCACAGTATGGATCATCGCCGGCCGCTCTGAGATGGGCACCACCAGCCGGACTTCGGTGCCGCTGATTCTGGCCGAGGAACTGGACGCCGACTGGACGAAAGTAAAAATTGAACAGGCCGTGGGGGATGCGAAATACGGCGATCAGGATACCGACGGATCGCACTCTGTGCGTTCGTTCTATGACGTGATGCGTGAGTCGGGGGCAACCGCGCGCCTAATGCTGCTGCGCGCCGCCGCCCAGCAGTGGGGCGTTCCGGAAAGCGAATGTACCTCTGATCTGCACATGATCGTCCATAAGAAAACCAACCGGCGCGCGGGGTATGGTGAACTGGCGGCGAAGGCGGCGAAGCAACCGGTACCCAAGAAAGAAGAGCTGAAATTCAAGCCCAAGAGTGCGCGGCGCTATGTGGGCAAAGGCGCGAAGAGTTACGACTTGAACGAGATTGTCACCGGCAAAGCCGGGTATGGCATGGATGTGCACATGCCGGCGATGCTGTTTGCTTCAGTCGAACATCCGCCGGTTCTGGGCGGGAAGGTCAAGTCCTATGACGAGAAGGCTCCCCTGCAGGTGGCGGGAGTGAAGCAGACCATTCCAATCCAGCCCTTCAAGCCGCCGCATCATTTTCAGCCGTTGGGTGGAGTCGCCGTCATCGCCGACAACACTTGGGCTGCCTTTGAGGGCCGCAAGAAACTAAACGTATCGTGGGAAAACGGTCCTCACGGTGAATACAACTCCGAGCAATACAAGAAGCAGTTGCAGGAGACAGCGCGCAAAACCGGCAAAGTAGCGCGCAACATCGGCGATGTAGATGCCGAGTTCGCCAAGGGTGGCAAGGTAATCGAGGCGGAATACTACGTCCCCCATCTGTCACACGCGCAGATGGAACCTCCGGTGGCGCTGGCCGATTATCGCGACGGCAAGGTCGAGGTGTGGGCGCCCTCGCAGAGCCCGCAGGGTGCGCAGGAGACGATCGGCCAGGTATTGGGGATTCCCAAAGAAAATGTCCTGGTGCACGTTCCGCTGCTTGGCGGAGGTTTTGGCCGCAAATCGAAGCCCGATTTTGCTGCCGAGGCCGCATTGTTATCCAAGGCGACCGGCAAGCCCGTTAAGGTCGTCTGGAGCCGAGAAGACGATATCCATTTCGGCTTCTATCATGCAGTCGCTGCGATGTACATGAAAGCGTCCGTCGACGGCAAAGGTAAGCCTACAGCCTGGCTACAGCGTTCGGTGTTCCCTTCCATCGATTCCACCTTCGCTAACGACGTGCATTATGGAAGCGCTGGGGAATTGGGCCTGGGTTGGACCGACCTGCCATTCGATCTGCCGAATCATCGCGTGGAAAATGGTCAGGCCGACCACCACGTTCGGATCGGATGGTTCCGCTCGGTGGCCAATATCTATCACGCCTTTGCCGCCCACTCCTTCGCCGACGAGTTGGCGCACAACGCGGGACGCGATCCGGTTGAATATCTGCTTGACCTCCTGGGCCCGGCACGCATCGTGGACGTGAAAGCTTCCGCGCCCGAGTACGACAACTATGGAACGCCGCCCGCGGATTATCCGCTCGACACCGCCCGCATGCGTCGTGTTGTCGAGATCGCTGCGGAGAAGTCCGGATGGGGCAAAAAGAAGCTGGGTAAGGGCGCGGGTATGGGAATTGCCGTGCACCGCAGCTTCCTCACCTACGTGGCCTCCGTAGTGGAAGTCGAAGTAGACGACAAGGGCGAGGTAAAGATTCCCGCAGTCCATACCGCCCTCGATGCAGGACTGGTGGTAAATCCCGAAGCCACGCGCAGCCAGTTCGAAGGTGCGGCGGTCATGGGCGCGAGCCTGGTACGAACTGGCTCGATCACGGCAAAAGATGGAGCCATCGAGCAGTCAAACTTTCACGATTATCCGGTAGCGCGGATGAAAGACGCGCCGTACCACACCAGCGTCTATATCGTGGATAGCGAAGCGCCGCCCGCGGGGGTTGGCGAGCCCGGTCTGCCACCGTTTGCTCCAGCAATGTGCAATGCGATCTTCCAAGCCACAGGAAAGAGAGTGCGCGAGTTGCCGTTGGCAAACACTAGTTTGACGGCATAAAGGTCAACTAACCTGTCATCCCGAGAGAAGACGAGGGACCTTGCGTTCCTCGGCCTTCACCATACCCGGAGTCGACACCGCATCCTCGATGGAACCACCGGCGCTGGTGGCCCCCAAACGTGGCGAAGCTACGTTCCTGCGGGTGCGTTGTTACAATCCACCCAGTGTCCTTAGAGTTCAAGATTGACGCCACCTCCGGCCCCGCCCGTACCGGTCGCCTCATCACCCCTCACGGAGAAGTTGAAACCCCCGTATTCATGCCGGTTGGCACGCTTGCCAGCGTCAAGGGCATCTCCCAAGATCTGTTGGAAGAACTGGGCGTACAAATCCTGCTGGGCAATACCTATCATCTCTATTTGCGACCCGGCGTTGACCAGGTTCGCAAGCTTGGCGGACTCCACGGCTTCATGTCGTGGCCGCGCGCCATCCTCACTGACTCCGGCGGCTTCCAGGTTTTCAGTCTCAGCGAGTTGAGAAAAGTAAAAGAAGACGGTGTCACCTTCCGTTCGCATCTCGATGGCTCGTCCCATTTCTTCAGTCCAGAGAGCGCCATAGAAGCTCAGATCGGACTCGGCGCCGACCTAATCATGGCATTCGACGAATGCACGGAGCATCCCGCAGAAGCAGACCGAACGCGTAGCTCGATGGAACTAACTCTTCGCTGGGCCCAACGTAGCAAGAAATATTTTGAGGAACACAAGCAACAAGTGCCTTGGAAAGACCGGTCGGACCACACCCAATCCCTCTTCGGCATTATTCAGGGCGGTATGAACCACACCCTGCGCAAAGAATCTGCCGGGCGGACCATAGAAATCGGTTTTCCTGGCTATGCCATCGGCGGCCTTAGTGTGGGCGAACCGCGTTCCCTTACGCGAGAAGTCGTAGAGTCGACGCTGCAACATCTTCCAACCGACAAGCCACGCTACCTCATGGGCGTCGGCACCCCCGAAGAAATCGTCGAGTATTCGAACCTTGGGGTCGATATGATGGACTGTGTTCTTCCCACCCGTGCAGCCCGCCACGGGCTTCTCTACACCTCAGGAGGAAAGGTCTCTATTAAACAGGCGCGCTACGCGTCCGACGAAGGGGCACTCGATCCCAATTGCCACTGCAAGGTTTGTGTGCGGTATTCACGCGCCTATTTGAGACATCTTTATGCTTCCAATGAAGTGCTGGCGCAGGTCTTGAACACCACCCACAACCTTAGCTTCTACCTTGACACCATGCGGGCGGTGCGTCATTCTATTGGGCTTGGGAAGAGGGTAGGTTTTCTTTCTGGGGGAATGCCTCGACAAGAGTCTTAGACCGGCATCCCCGGTTCAAGCCTGACGCCGTTGACAACTGGCCTGAATGCACTGAGCACTCCCACGGTAAAAAGCACAGGGCGAAGGATTCACCAGGCGCGTGCGGCCTTGAAGTTTGACTGACTCATCTAAATCGCTATGAACGCTGCACATTTATTGGCATTTCAGACTGCCGGTTCGGCCGGGTGGCTGGGTTTTGCCCCCCTGATATTTATCTTTGCCATCTTTTACTTTCTCCTGATCATGCCGCAGCAGCGGCGCCAGAAGAAGTGGCAGGCGATGGTCAATGATTTGAAGAACGGCGATAAAGTGGTCACCAGCGGCGGCCTTCGCGGTACGGTGGTTTCACTGAAAGATGACGCGGTGCAACTGCGCGTACCGCCGGACAATTTGCGTTTGGAAGTGACGCGCGCCTCCATCGCGTCGGTGGTGTCCGGCGATGAGACGGCAAGCAAGTAATTCATATTTCGAATATTGGGCTGTCAATTCATGAATAAGAACTTTGGCTGGAAGTTGCTTTCTGTCGTGGCCATCCTGTTCGTGTTTCTCTACGGAATCGTTGGAATTCCTCGCGATTGGTCGGGCAAAGGGTTAGTGTCTGCGATTGGGGAGCGAATCAATCTCGGGCTCGATCTCAAAGGCGGCACCCACCTGATCCTGCAAGTACAAGTGAATGATGCGGTTAGGGTGGACGGTGAAAACGCGGTGGAGCGCCTGAAGGAGGAAATGAAGGCGAGGAAAATTAACTACGCCGAAATTTCTCAGCCTGACCCAACGAACAACCCAGACCGGGTGGTCATCAAGGGCGTCCTTCCAGAATCGACTTCCGATCTTCGCTCCATCGTTACCGATCGCCTTCCTGAATACGACGCCAATTCCGGACCGGAAAACTCCTGGGTAATCTCCATGAAGCCGCAGGCGCTGGCTGATCTGAAGAATCGCGCCGTAACCCAGGCCATTGAAACCATTCGCAACAGAATCGATCAGTTGGGTGTTACTGAGCCAACCATTCAGGAACACGGTCTCGGACAGTATCAAATTCTTGTTCAGCTTCCTGGCGTCGATGATCCAGCGCGGGTCAAGAGCATTATGCAATCGACCGCCATGTTGCAGATCCGGCAGTCGCTGGGTGGGCCTTATGCCAGCCAGGAGGCGGCCTTGCAGGCCAATGGTGGCGTGCTTCCGCCGGACGCAATGCTTTTGCAGGGGGCGTCCCGAGCCGGGTCTGAGACCGGCGAAAACTGGTACTTGATCTCGCGGTCATCAGCTGTCACCGGCAGAGATTTGCGTAACGCACAATCTTCCCGGGATGACAATGGTCAGCCCGCCGTGGGTTTCAACCTGACCGGAGAGGGTGGTCGCAAGTTTTTCGCATTCACCTCCGCGCACGTGAATGACAGTCTCGCGGTCGTCCTGGATAACAAAGTTCAGAGCGTTGCTCGCATCGACGAACCTATCCGTGATTCCGGAATCATCAAGGGCCGCTTCACCGAGCAGGAAGTGAAGGATCAGGCGATGATTCTCAGTTCCGGCGCGCTGCCGGCCGGAATCAAGTATCTGGAGGAGCGCACTGTGGGCCCGTCGCTGGGCACCGATTCGATCCGGGCTGGCGTCGAAGCTGCGATGATTGGCATGTTGGCGGTGTTGGTTTTCATGCTGGTGTATTATCGCGGGGCTGGAATCAACGCCGATGTGGCTTTGATCCTGAACCTGGTGATTTTGCTGGGTTTCCTGGGCTTTAGCGGAGCCACCCTAACCCTGCCGGGCATTGCCGGTGTCATATTGACTGTAGGTATGGGCGTCGATTCCAACGTGCTGATTTTCGAGCGTATTCGGGAAGAGTTACGCAACGGGAAGACGCCACCGTCTGCGGTGGAGCAGGGCTTCAGCCACGCGTGGATCACCATCGTGGATACGCACGTAACCACCATCGTTTCCGCTTTCATTTTGTTCATTTTTGGAACCGGGCCGGTGAGGGGATTTGCAGTCACGTTGACGTTTGGTCTGCTGGCCAATTTATTTACCGCGGTTTTCGTGTCGCGGATGATCTTTGACTGGATTTTGAGCCGCAAACAGCGGGGAGAAGCTCTGAGCATCTAGTGTTTCGGCACTGAAGGCGAAAACGCAAGGTCCCTCGGCTTCGCTCTGGATGACCGAGCAGGGTTGGGACCGGTAAACGGTCAAAGCCAACGACCAACGATGATTTTCAAGGGGTTTAGAACAGCGTGGAATTATTTCGCAATTCGAATATAGATTTTCTCGGGAAAAAGTGGTACTTTCTCGCCTTTTCGCTAGTGTTCAGTGTGGCGGGCGTTCTTTCCATGGCGTTCTGGCATGGAATTCCGCTGGGCGTCGACTTCCGCGGGGGAACGCTGGTTTACGTAAAGTTCTCGCATACTCCTGACGACAATGGCATTCGCGCAGCTTTACAGCGCGCGGGCTTGCAACGGGAGCAGATTCAGCGTTATGGTGTTCCGTCCAATAACGAGGTCATTATTGATCTCGATGTTCGGGAGACCAACGAGCAAGCGCTCGACCAGGGTAAAGTTCAGATCATTAATGCGCTGGAGCAAAATGCTCCTCCGGGAAAACAGGATCTGAACAATGCCAGCTCTTTGACAATTGAGAACTATTTGTTGGAGAAGGATCCCTTGCGGGCAGGTACCGACGCGCGTCAGAAGTACACCGCACTGGCGCGTTCGATTGTCGACTATCGTGACAAGGTTAGAGGCGGTGTGCTGAGTTCACTCGATGAACTGAAGTCTGCGGTCGACCCTTCCGTGGTTGCATCTTTGCAGGAAGGATTTTTTACCTCTGACTTCGGAATTCGCAATGTCGAGATCGTTGGTCCGCAGGTTGGTCAGCAGCTCCGCAAGCAGGCTTTACTGGCAACTCTGTACTCTTTGCTGGGAATGCTGGTGTATCTTGGGTTCCGGTTTGAATGGATTTACGGGGTGGCGGCGGTCGTCACCGTGTTCCACGACACGCTGATCACGGTAGGCGCGTTTTCTTTGATGAACAAAGAGATATCTTTGACCGTCATCGCGGCGATCCTGACCCTTATCGGCTACTCGAACAACGACACCATCGTGATTTTCGATCGTATCCGCGAGAACATCAAATTGATGCGCCGGGAAAGACTTGGGGAAATAGTTAATCGCAGTATCAACCAGACGCTGAGTCGAACCATCTTAACGGCTGGATTGACGTTTTTGACCGTCTTGGCGCTTTATCTGTTCGGAGGCGAAGTATTGCATGGATTTTCCTTCGCCCTGGTTGTGGGAATTCTGATTGGGACGTATTCTTCGATCGCGATCGCAGCCCCTATCCTGGTGGCCTACCAGGATTGGCGCATCGGCCGTGGCAAGTCAGCGGTAGTAGCCGGCGTGGGTTCTCGGGAACGTGCCGTTGCCGGTAAAAAATTGCCGGTAAGTCGATGATTTACAGATAGTTCTTAATTTTCTGGCGCAAAGATTGAATTTGGGAACAAGCGCTTTGCAGGCGGTGTCTAAATGTACGTAGGGTCTGTGTAGGAGAGAAACCTTATGTTTGAAGACAGCCTCATAGAGTCGGGTAATAAGCTCAAAACAAAACGGGGAGTGACCACATTCGTATCGTTCCTGTTCCAAGTGGGACTACTGTGCGTCCTGGTCCTCATTCCGCTTCTGTTCACCGAAGCGTTGCCAAAGACTCAGCTAATGACATTTTTGGTGGCGCCCCCTCCACCTCCGCCGCCACCGCCACCGCCAGCTATGGCCCCGGTCAAAGTCGTCAAGCAGATCCAGACCGACATTGTGAACGGGCAGCTGCGCACACCGACCAAGATTCCTGAAAAAGTACAGATGATTAAGGAAGAAGAGGCGCCTCCGCCAGTAATGGCTTCGAACGGCGTGGTGGGCGGCGTTCCGGGCGGTGTCCCGGGCGGCCAGATGGGCGGCGTAATCGGCGGTATTATCAATTCCACCCCGGTTGCCGTCCCCAAAGTGGCAACCCCCCAGCGTGTACGCGTATCTCAGGGCGTCACTCAGGGTCTGGTGCTTCGACGGATTCAGCCAAATTATCCGCCCCTGGCGCGGCAAGCCCGCATCCAAGGCGCGGTGGTTTTACAAGCTGAGATCAGCAAAGGCGGGGACATTCAAAACCTGCGTCTCATCAGTGGGCATCCAATGCTGGCTCCCGCAGCCATCGAAGCGGTAAAGCAGTGGAAGTACAAACCGTACTACCTGAACGGTGAGCCAGTGGAAGTCGAGACCCAAATCACGGTCAACTTCTCGTTGGCCGGTGGCTAGACCGTACAGATTTCCCGCGCGAAGGGGCCGCTGACTGTCACACGCAGCGGTCCTGACGTGATCACGCCTGTAACCGACGTGAAAATTTAGCTTGCACGCGTACTTGACCCAGTTCCGAGGAGGAAACGCAACTCATGTTCGTCGCTAATCTAGCAGCACACGCCTTAGTTAACGTGCATACCACGGCAGCCTGGCTCTTCCAGGAGCAGGGAGCCGTTGGTTGGGACCCGATTTCGCTCTGGAAACAGATGGGAATCCTGGCGAAGATCGTGGTCATCATTCTGTTCATCATGTCTGGCTGGTCAATCGGCGTAATGATCGACCGCTGGATGGCGTTCAGCGCAGCGCGGAAGCAGTCACGGGCATTCGCTCCCGCGGTTGCCGGAGCGCTCCGCGATGGCCGCATAGACGAAGCCATCAAGGTCGCCGAACGCAACAAGAAGAGTCACCTAGCCAAGGTGGTGACGGCTGGCCTGATGGAGTTCCGCGCTCACCAGGAAAGCGGTGAGATTCCGGGAGACACCATTGAAGCCTCCAAGCGCGCCCTGGAGCGCACCGAAGCCATTGTTCATGCCGAGTTGAAGCGCGGCCTGGGCGGACTGGCTACCATCGGTTCGACCGCTCCCTTCGTGGGACTGTTCGGAACTGTGGTCGGTATTCTGAACGCCTTCCGTGAAATCGCCAACCAGAAGCAGACCGGTCTGGGCGCGGTCGCCGGCGGTATTTCAGAAGCCCTGGTGACCACCGCAATCGGCTTGTTCGTGGCCATTCCGGCCGTCATGATGTTCAACTACCTGACCGGCCGCGTGGAAGCGTTCGATGTGGAGATGGACAACTCTTCCAGCGAACTGATCGATTATTTCCTGAAGCGCCGCGGCGTTCGCCGTTCCTAATTCGAACTGGCTGAATGCTCTTGCATGAGTTGCTGATCTGGCGCCGGGTTCCTCCCGGCGCCAGACTCCTCTAACCTAGCAAGTGGTCCAGCCGGAGGCAGAAACTATATGGCAATCGCAAAGCGAAACGAAGGCAAGAACGTTAATTCGAACATCAACGTCACGCCCATGGTGGATGTGATGCTGGTGTTGCTGATTATCTTCATGGTCATCACGCCCATGTTGCAGCACGGCGTCAGCGTTGACATGGCGAAAGTTAACAATCCGGAACAAATGCCGGATGCCGACAAGGAAGATGCCTTGATCGTGGCCGTTATGCGCGACGGAAAGATTTTCTTCGGCAACGACCAGCTTCCCGTTGACCAGCTGACCAACAAAGTGAAAGATCGTCTGGCCAACAAGACCGACAAGCGGGTCTACGTAAAAGCTGATGCTCGCGCCAAGTTTGGCGCTGTGGTAGGCGTGGTGGATAATGTCCGCGCTGCCGGCGTCGATCAGTTGGGACTGTTGACCGACCAGAACCAGAAGAAAACCGCTCCCGCAGCTCCTGCTCCAGCGGGACAGTAAGATTTAAGGATTCGAGGGATAACTCTATGGGTATGTCTGCAGGTGGTGCCAGTGGCGGTCAGAACGCCGACATGAACGTCACCCCGCTGATTGATGTACTGCTGGTCTTGCTGATCATTTTCATGGTGATCACGCCTTTGTCACCCAAGGGCTTGGATGCCCTGGTTCCACAACCGCCTCCGCCAAACGCCCCCAAGAACAATACTCCGGACCGGACCATTGTGGTGCAGTTGATCGACCGTGGCGCAGGTCAGGAGCCCGCTCTTAAGATTAACCAGGACGACGTGACTTGGGATAATCTGGAGGGCCGCCTGGCTGATATCTTCAAGGCGCGTGCCGAGAAGGTAATGTTTGTGAAGGGTGATGACGCGGTGGCGTTTGCCAATGTGGCCAACGTGATTGACATTGCCCATGCCGCTGGCGTCGACAAAGTAGGATTAATCACCGCCAAGATTGAAGCTGGCGGCTAAACAGGTTAGGGTCTGAGGGAGTGCCGCGGGGAAGACTCGCGGCACTATGCCTGTCGGTCGTGCACCGGCGGCAAAGGGGGATTGATATCCATGAAGAACAGCCTACGAGTGCTGGCACTGGTTTCCCTGGGCTTGGCGCTATTGGCTACCGCTGGTTGCGACAAGCTGCGGGCGCGCGACCAATTGAACAAGGGCGTTCAAGCCTACAAAAGCGCGAAGTACGAAGAGGCGATCGGCCACTTCCAGCAGGCAGTTTCACTTGATCCCAGCCTGCTTAATGCGCGCTTGTATCTGGCTACCGCATTTGCCCAGCAATATATTCCAGGCGCCGACACTCCGGACAACAACCGCATGGGTGAACAGGCCATCGATCAATACAAGTCGGTGCTGGAGCACGATGCCAAGAACGTAAATAGCATCAAGGGAATCGCCTACCTGTATCTCCAGATGAAACGCTTCGACGACGCCAAAACCTACTACCGTAAGGCGATTGAAGCCGATCCCAACGATCCCGAGCCCTACTACTCCATCGCCGTCATCGACTGGACCCAGTCCTACCAGCCCCGCATGGAAGAACGCGCCAAGCTGGGCCTGAAGCCGGAAGAGAGGCTGAAGGACAAGAAGGTTTGCGAGGGCTTGCGGGACGCTCACCAGGACGTCGTGAAAGACGGCATCAGCATGCTTGACCAGGCGCTTAAGCTGCGTCCTGACTACGACGATGCCATGGCCTACATGAACCTGATGTACCGGGAAAAGGCCGATCTGGAGTGCGACGACGCTGCCGCCAACGCCGCTGATCTTAAGACTGCCGATGAATGGGTGGACAAAACCATGGCTACCAAGAAAGCCAAACTGGAAAAGCAGCCGGGCAACACCGGCATCACCATGCAGCCGAACCAGTAAAGTTACTCATTGCTAAAGGCCCCTTCCGTGAGGAAGGGGCTTTTGCTTTATCGGGATACCCCGGATTTTCGATTTCGTAACATTCCTCTTGCTCAAAGATGCGACGGCGCGCCGGGATTTATGTTTTCCGGGCTGGTCTTCCAAGGGGATCTCGGGTGGACGAGAAAAAGCGCAGCTTGCAGGAAGTCTGTGAACTAGCCATCAAGGAATACAACGAGGAAAAACTAAGTGAACTCGTGGAAGAAATGCTTGAGCTTCTAAGCGAAGCCCAGAAGCAAAGGAAGGACCCTCCGGCGTCAGAATAGCGCACGTTGGGAGATAGAGCTGTAGGGATAGGTGCCGACCTCCAACAAGGCCCAGTCCTAAAGATTATCGTTTGTCTTGTACGAGCTTCAGTCCGTCATTCTGGAGGATGCGCTTTACCTGACTGCGGGCGTGGACCGACCAAGGGCCAGAAGTATCCAGCTTGACGTAGGCACGCCAATGCTTGAGAGCCTTGCGCGGCTCGCGGACCTTCTCATAGGCGAGCGCGAGGTTGTAGTGGGCATCGGCGTAGGTGGGAGCCAGTTGCAGCGCGGTCTCGTAGGTCTGGATCGCTTCCTTGACCCTGCCCGTCTCATCCAGCACATTACCCAGGTCAAAATAGGCGAGGGCATAGCGCGAGTCGGCTTCGATCGCGCGGCGGTAGTGCTTCTCCGCCTGCATATGATCCTGGCGGTTGTAATAGAGCGTGCCTAGATTGATGTGCGCTGCCGCATGATTGGGGTCGATCGCCAGCACCTTCTCATAGGCGGCTACGGCTTCGTCCTGAGCGGAAGGGTCGTCTTCAAACGCGATACCCCGCGCGAACATCTGGGAGACGTCCTGGGCGTCGGGCTCCGGCCGCACCAGCGTGAGTGGCTTGCTGCTGACGACTTCCGCGGGAGCAAAATCGAACATGAACTGTCCGGCAATTGGCTCGACGACTTTGCCTTCGTGACGGAAGGCAACCCGGTGTCCGGTCGTAAACGTGCCCGCTTCGAGGAACGGATTTGCCATTCCGGAGGCTTGCTTCTGCATTGCGGTGATGGACTGACGGATGACCGCGGGGCGAACCCGCTGAGCGCAAAGATCCCGCACCTTCTTTACCTGAAGTAAGTCAAAAAAGGAGTACGTCTCTGCGGCAGTCACCAGTTCCGCCTTTTCCCAGGCTGTCAACTGACGGGCCGTGAGCCGAAGGATTCTCAGCAGATCCGCACGACTATATCGGTACACGATTGTAGGGAACTCTGGTTATATTATCCAAAAGCGAAGCTGTGATTGGCAAGTGGAAATCAGGGCGAGGAGCATCTGTTTGGTCACTGCAACTCCAACACTGCAGCTTACTGGGTAAAGAACTCATCCATTTCGGGAGCGTTGGCGCTGGCTCCCGGATAGGTCGTGACCCCCAGTGACTTCAACAACAATCGTAACGTGCTCTCGTGCTGGAAAAATGTCCCAGATTGATATTGCTTCTTGACGAAAGGGCTAACCACCACAGCCGCAACCCGGCCCCCGCCATGGGCTGCGTCCGATGTTTGCGCTTCATCGAACACAATAACCAACAGTCCGTTTTTCTGAAACATCGGGCTGGTGATCAGCGGATTGATGTTGTTCTTCAGCCAGGTGTCGGCTTGGGCGAGGGTGCCGTCGTGCGCGTCATCATCCAAATTAGGAGCCACAAATGAAAAGTCGGGGAGCTGGTTCGCTGCTAAATCGGCACTAAACTGAGAGAAGGGTACAAGATTGTTCGCCTCGCTCGTACCCACCACATCGGAGAGGTAAGCATAGGGATTGTGGTGCTTGGAATAAGGCAGCACGTCCCCCCCGGTGTAGCCGACCGAGGGAAGGCCCTCCGCGTAGGACTTCCAGGTTTTTCCCGCCGCGATCAGTTCTCTCACCACATTGTCATCGGAAACCATCCCGGCGAAATTGTCATCACTGGGGGTGGTCTTGCCAGTGGTCAGCATGAAGTAGTTTCCGATGGAAGGATGAATGTTTGCGAAATATTGGGTGGCAAGTCCGTATTGGCTGGCCAGGCCGTTCAGATAGGGCATGGCAGAATTGCCGACCACATCCTTGTACCCGTGATTTTCCTCCACCAGCAATACCACGTGCCCGAACGGTGGTGGGCCCGATCCGCCACCGCCGCCTGGGGGCGGGTTCGGGGTTGGATCGGGAGTTGGGGTGGGCGGTTGAGTTGGGGTGGTCGGGCTCGAGCCCCCTCCGCATGAGATAGCGGCAAGGAGAGCCACCCACAGCATCAGTTCCCGCAGCCTCAACGGACGCCCCATTTCCGGAAATGTAAGATGTCACGTGTCGGGCGAGGTTGTCCCTGAGCTCCGCCGGGGGTCGGCCTTTTAAATGCCTTTTCCCTGAAAGGGCGAAAGAAGA
>Ga0157378_10001343_pt1 | contig 22101 bp, 21 predicted proteins | sample M65metaG_FD_115309 | JGI IMG/M metagenome (GOLD analysis project Ga0157378, IMG submission 115309) | Miscanthus rhizosphere microbial communities from Kellogg Biological Station, Michigan, USA - M6-5 metaG | ecosystem: Host-associated > Plants > Roots > Rhizosphere > Soil | place: USA: Michigan...
ACCGCTCGGGCGGTCCGGCCAGCCCGCAGCATCTGGCGTTGGCGATGTTTGCCTCCGCCGCCGGCATCTCGCTGACCCATGTCCCCTACAAAGGAGCCACGCAGGCCGCAACCGACGTCGCCTCCGGCCAGATACCGGTCGCCTTCCAGGGCCTCGGCACGGTCGCGGCGCTGGTGCGCGGCGGGCAGGTCAGGCTGATCGGGGTGACGACCGAAAAGCGGCTGGCGACATTCCCCGATGTTCCGACCGTCTCGGAATCCGGCCTGCCGGGTTTTCTGTTCAATTCATGGTTTGCGATACTGGCACCCGCCGGCACGCCCAAGGAGATCATCGCGCGGCTCAACGCAGAGGCACTGAAGGCAGTCGGCGATCCCGATGTTCGCCGCCGGCTGCAAGAGCTGGGCTTTGCCGTGCGCGGCAGTACGCCGGAGGAGCTGCGGATCCTGACCCGCGATCAGCTCGCCAAATACGCGCGCGTCATCAAGGAAATGGGTATCGCCAACGAATAGGCCGCCGGCGATGACGCGGATGGCGTCACCGGCCGGCGACCGTCGCGATCGTCGTGTCTCAGTAGCAGGCGTAACGGCGGCCGCCGCGGCCGACATAGGTCGCAGCGCCGAGCGCGCAGGGACCGGCCGACCAGGCGTAGGCATCGCGAACCTGCCGGCGCAACTGATAGTCGCCGGTGTAGGGATTGTTCGGTCCTTTGTTCTGGCAGTTCGCGTCCGGGTAGAACTGGGCGCACCAGCCGGGGTTGGAAATCACTTCCTGCGCGGAGGCAGGAGCAGCGGCCGCTGCTGACAGCAGGGCCGCAAGGCCCAGCAAGGCGATTTTCTTCATGACACTTCTCCTCAATGGTTGGTGACGACGTGCGGGCCCTGAAGGCGAAGGCGCGTCGGCGTTCAGTCACTGGCTCGGGCGATTAGTGCGACGGATACAGGGAAAGGTTCACCGGTCGGTCGCTCCCGCGAAATGACTGGGGCATGGCAGGGCTGTTTTGCAGCTTAAGGGTGTAGGTATCGTTGTGTGCTATCTCAATCTCCGCTGTATTCACCTCGATCAGCCCCCGATTCCAGAACCGGCCCGCCGTGGATTGCCTGCATGAATGCGCCGGCCCCCCCAAATGCTTGTTCCGCCATGATCTTTCGCTAGTCTGACCCAGGTGGATGGAGGAAGCTGAGGGTGCATTGCCTGGTCTGCTCATCGGCCCTGAGGGACGGCGATCTGTTTTGTTCCGCGTGCGGGGCGGTGGTGCCCGGTCATGCGCCGAGCCCATCCGCGCCTGACACACCGGGCCGTATCGCGGGTGAGCGGAAATACCTCACGGTCCTCTGTGTCGACCTGCAGCGTTCGACCGATCTGATTTCCGAGCTCGATCCCGAGGAGGCGATTTCACGGCTCGAACCGGCGCTGATTGCCATGCGCACCGCGGTCCGCCGCAACCGCGGTATCGTCAGCAAGGAGGGCGGCGACGGACTGATCGCGCTGTTTGGTGCACCGCACGCCGATGACAATCACGCCGTCATGGCCTGTTATGCCGCCGTCGAACTGGTCCGGCGCATCAAGCTGCTGGAAGATCCCGATCTGCACGTCCGGGTCGGCATCCATTCCGGCTACGTCGTCACCCATGTGATCGAAGCCGACTTCTCCTCGATCTACGAGGCCGGCGGCCCGGCGGTCCATCTGGTCAAGCGATTCGAGAGCGCGGCGCAGGCCGGGCAGATCCTGGTGTCGGAATCCTGCCAGAACCTTTCGGCGGGCCTCGTCACCTTCAAGCCGCTGCCGCCGAAGCAGATGCCCGGATTTCCGGCGCCGGTCCCCTGCTATGAGCTGATCCAGATCTCGGGATTGACCCGCTGGCGGGCACGCTCGACCAAGGGGCTGTCGTCGTTCGTCGGCCGCGACGAGCAGATTGCGCAACTCCGGCAGGCGGCGCAGCAGGTCTCCTCTTCCGGACAGATCGCAGCCCTGGTCGGCACCGCCGGCATCGGCAAATCCCGCCTGGCCCACGAATTCGTGGCCACCCTGCGCGAGGCCAACTGGCAGGTTCTGGAAGCCGAAGGCAATCCGCTCGAACAGGCCGTGCCGTATGCGCTGCTGAAGAAGCTGCTGCAAAGCGCGCTGCAGGTCGGGCATTTCGCGCCGGCGGAGCTTGCTGGCGACCACCCGGAAGCGGCTGAATCCGACCTTTGGCCCGCGGCCTTGGCCTCGGTGCTCGATCAGCCCGTCACCGATCCGCGCTGGGCCGATCTCGAACCGCTGTTGCGGCGGCGGGTGATCGTCGATGCCATCCGCGCCACGGTGGATCGCGTGGTCGCGAGCCGCCCGACGGTGCTGTTGCTGGAGGACCTGCACTGGATCGACGGGCAGAGCGAGACGGTGGTCGAAGCCTTGATGTCGGTCGCGGCCAGCCGGCCGCTGCTGGTGCTGCTGACCTGGCGAACCGAACATACGCCGGGATGGCTGGCAGCACTCGATGTTCGCCGCATCTGGCTCCGTTCCCTCGACGAGGATGCGGCGCAGACGCTGCTCGACGATCTGCTCGGCTCCGTTCCCGGCCTCGAAGCGCTCAAGGCCCACATTCTTCGCCACACCGGCCAGATCCCGCTCTTCATCGAAGAGGTGGCGCGACAGCTCATCAGCCGCGGCGTCCATACCGCCGATCCGGGCAAGGCATCCTGGGAGGCGCTCGAAATTCCGCCGACCGTGCAGGGCGTCATCGCCTCGCGCATCGACCGGCTGCCGCGGGAGGACAAGGCGCTGCTGCAGCTCGCCTCGGTGGTGGGACCGCAGATATCGTCGCATCTGCTCGCCTCCGTGACCGGCATGCCGCCGGCGCAACTGCAGAGCCGGCTCTGGTCGCTGGAGATTCTGGATTTTCTGACGGAGTCTCCGTCGCAGGCGTTGCCCGATTACGCCTTTGCCCACGATCTCATTCGTGAGGTGAGTTATGAATCGATCCTTCGTTCGCAGCGTGAGGTGCTGCATCGCCGGATCCTGGCGGCATTGGAAGCGAGTTCGGCCGGGCGCGAGGAAGACGTGGCGGAGGCGCTTTGCCATCACGCTGACAAGGCTCAGGAATGGTTGAAGGTCGATCAATACGGCCTTTTGGCTGCCAAGAAGGCGTTTGCCAGATCGGCATTTCGAGACGCTACCAGCTATTTTCAGTTGGCGATCGATGCCGTGGACAAGCTACCCTATTCAATCGATCGTGAGCAGCGAGCCATCGACCTGCGCTTTGAGGCAAGGCTAGCTTACATTTCCTTGGGAAGTATCGAGCGATGGTTTGCCTTGGGTCGTGACGGCGAGTTGCGTGCCGAAAAAATAGGCGACGAGTCAAGGCGCTTGGCTTCGATTGCAATCAGAGCAGCTGCGCTCAATTTCTACGGAACACCCCATGAGGCCATTGAAGCCGGTGAGAAGGCCGTCGCTTTGGCCGAGAAACTAGGCGCGGCAACCTGGATAAGCTACGCCGAATACGGCCTGGGTCAGTCTTACTTTGTGGCTGGTAGATATCGGGAGGCGAAAACCTGTCTGGATCGAGCTGGCGAGCACCTCGCCAGCAATCCGAAAAGTGTCCCGCCGGGAACGACGGGTTCGAGCGTTCTCGTGCTCTGTGACGTGATGAGAACGCTGGTCTCCGCGGCATTGGGAGAGCATGACGAGTCTGAACAATATGCCCGCCAGGCACGTGAACTCGCCGAAAGGAACGACCGACCTTACGATATGATTGCCGCCGAATACGCTTGCGGATTCATGCAGCTCAGTCATGGCAATTTGGTCGAGGCAGAAAAAGCCCTGGATGCGGCTTCGTCTCTTTCTCGCGCCAGCGAAGTCCGGTTGTTCTTGCCCCTCGTGTTGTCTTCGCTCGGAAACGTCTATCTGCAGCAGGGGCAACCCGCGAAGGCAAGGGACATCCTGCTCGAAGCAAGGCAGGAAGCCGAGACGCTGGGCAATTCATCGACGACGCTGCTTGCTTCGACATATCTGGCTTCAGCCCATACGCTGCTAGGAGATCCTGACAAGGGGTTGGAAATGGCGCAAGCTTGCCAGGCTGGGGCGAAGCAGAAGGGCTATTTGGGCGTCGAAGTCCTGGCTGTTTTTGCGGAAGCAGTAGCGCTGTCCCTTAAAGGTCCATCCTCCGTTACGGAGGCGATCGCCCGGTTTGAGCGGGCAATCGGTTTGGCCGCTGGCCTTGAGGCCCGGCCACTGCAAGGGCTCGCGAAGGGGGCGCTCGCGCGTCTATTTGTGGCTGCGGGCCGGAAATCCGAAGCAATAGACGAGCTTGAGGAAGCAATCGAAATTTTTTCCAGGTCAAAAATGACTATTCAACTGGAACGTGCTAAAGCGGTTCTCACCAAGTTTTTGGGGCGGTGACATTTTGTAGTAGCGGCTTGTCTAGCCGCTCATCGGGAGAGTGGACAATGGGAGCTTTTGCGTACGGTGGTACTTTTGAACAGATGATGAACGAGTTTTGCAGCCCAAACAATATTGCTGCCACAGCTCGTAGATTTTCAGAGCTGGAGAAGCAATACGGCCCCTATACGTTCGGAAAATTCGTGAAATATTTCCTGCCGAAGCCGGACGAGTTCGCGAACTGGGACCAGGATTCAGGCGCGATTGACGGGTCGATCCGCAAGGAGTTGACGGACGTCATTTCGACCAATCTCAAATCGGCGTCACCGCTGCCGATGGTGCTGAAAGTGGGCGAAAACGTCGACGATACCCATGAACTCCACGTCAAGACGTTTGCTCACGGCGGCTACATCTACATCGGCCTTCATATGTTGTGTCCAAATACCTCGCTGAAATAGTCGGGAAGCCGGCACCGATCACTGCTTCTCAATCGGTGCCGGGCTCCGGAATTTGATCTGCGGAAGGTTCGAGGCCCCTTTGATCCCGCCATCCCGCTCAGGTTTCTTGACCGATCTCGAAATCGAGCACGGTCCGATCGACGAGTTGCGTCGCTTTTTTTCATTTGCGGATACCCTCAACCGCGCGCAGGGCGTGACGCTTTCGTTTGCAACACTCCAAGAGTTGCAGGCGGTGAATGAGGCCAATCGGGAGAGCTGGAAGCCGTTATTTCCCGTATTCAACCCGGACATGAACACGGTGCGAACCGAAGACGCGTTTTGTCTCCTGGGCCGAAACTCCGACGGTGAGGTGGTGTCAGCGCAGGCTGCGCGGCTGTTCGACTGGGCCGGGACTAACCTGAAACGCGAGGCGGAAAGCCTGCGCTGGTTCTACGATGACCCTGAGGCGAACAAGCGACCGGGCGAAGGCTGCGTCGTAACGGCGCCAAGCGCTCCCAAGATTACCGGCCGCGTCGCTTTCCTTGGCGCCGTTTGGTATCGGCCAGATTATCGCAAGCGGATGCCGACGCTGACCGATCTGCGAATAGGGCCGTATTACGCATTGGCGAAGTGGCGTCCCGACTATTTCATACTTGTCATGGTGGAAAGCCTTGCGACGAAAGGCCTTGCGCCAAAGTTTGGACGCGAGCCGGAATGGGAGGTTCTGTTCTCCAACAATATCAGTTTTGGCGATGCGCGGCTTGCGCTTTTGCAATCGTCCCACGATGAGGGATCGCTGGCGTTCAGGAACTTCATGGACGGAAATCGATCGGAAATTGAGTCCGTCTTGACGCGTGCCGCCGGCTAATTTGCCGCGCCCAGGACCACTCTGAGGCCGTCTTTCGGCCTGGGGATTGGCCACATTTGCCACACGGGTTGATATCCTGGTTCCAGCGATACGTTCAGATTCTGCAGCAAGTGCCGGATGAAGCATTTGACCTGCATGTGCGCGAAGTGCAGCCCGAGGCACATATGCGCACCGCCGCCGAAGGGGACATAGGCATGACGGTGCTGGTTCCGCAGCGCTGCATCGGTGAAGCGTGTCGGGTCGAACCGGTCCGGGTCGGGCCAGTGTTCCGCCATGTGATGTGTGTAAAGGGGATTTAGCGCGATCGGCGTGCCTGCCGGGATGGTGTAGCCGCCAAACGCAAAGCCGCGTACCGCGCGGCGGGCGATGGCCGGTATCGGCGGCACGATCCGCATCGCCTCCTTGAACGCCATCTCGGTTTTGGCGAGCATCGGCAGCTTGTCGTAGGGAATGGGCTGACCGGCGGGAATCCCGATCGACGCGACTTCGTCGCGGAGGATCGTTTGCCACTCCGGGTTCGCGGCCAGAAAATATACCAGCGACGTCAGCGAAGAAGCCAGCGTGTCGTGTGCCGCCATCATCAGGAAGTTCATGTGGTTGATGATGTCCTGCGCCGATAGCTGGGCGTCATTCTCGTCGGTCGCGCGACACAATTGGGAGAACAGATCGTCCCCGCCGCGCGCGCGGCGAACGGGGATCTGCTCGGCCAGATAGGCGTTGATGCGCGCTCGCGCCTTCAGCCCCCGCGCCATCAAGGTCCCCGGCCACGGCGTCCGCACGACGGCGACCGAGGCGGCGAGCATTTCGCCGATCGCGTGCCTGACATCGCTCATCCGCGGATCGCTGTCCGGGCCGAAAAACGAGATGGCCGCGAGATCGAATGTCAGTTGCTTGATGGCGGGATAAAGCAGCGTCGGTCCGGGCCGATTGCGCCAACGGTGAATTCGGGCGGCAATGCCGGCGTCGAGCGCGGCCAGATAGGATCGCATGGATTCGGGCTTGAAAGCGACCGAGAGCGCGCGCCGATGGGTGCGATGCTCGTCGAAGTCGAGCAGCATCAAGCCGCGCGGAAATAATCGCTCCAGCAGGATGCCCCAGCCATGCGTGGAGGAGAACAGCTTGGTCTGATCCAGTAGAACGAACGCGTTCGCTTCGGGGCCAAGCAGCGAAACGCCGGTCTCGCCGAGCACACGGGTGCGATAGACCGGGCCGTATTTCGCGGCCATCCGTTCGACCTCGCCCTTCGGGTCGGCCAGAATGTGGAGCGTCCGGCCGACGATGGGCCATCCTTCGTTGCCCGGTATCTGAGCAAGGGCCGCACGGCGTGCCGAGGGCATTGCGGGCAGCACTGCCGGGGTATCGAGGGGCAGTATCGTCATCAACGAAATCCTCGCAGCCCGCGAAGCCAGGCCTCGCGGCGCGATCAGGATATTCGATTGGGCCGATCGCGCCGCTTGGTAGGCTGTACCGTCAAGCAACTGATCGGATCAGGCCGGCACTTTCTGCGATTGCACTGGCTGCGCGGCAGGTTTCAGGGCAGGATTCGGACAGAGCCAGACGACGCCGATATATTCGACACCTTCGTGAATGAAGTTCTTCACATGGACGTCGTAAGTAGCATCGGCGTTGATGCCGATTTTGAGGACCATCGGAAGCGGATTGTCCGACTGAAAATTTTCTCTCGCCACGGAGCCGAACCGCTCTCTGATCACTTGCGGGACCCCGGCGGCATGCTTCTCCCAGTCGTTGTACCCCTTCGTCGAACCGTACTCGTCAGCCCAATCGGCCGGCCGCGGCATCAGCTTCTTAGCAAACATGACGAAGTTGGATGGTCCATTCGCTTTTTCCAACTCACGAAACTTTCTGGCCGTTTCCTTGACGTTGGCTGGGCTGGTCCAAATGTTCATGTTGGTTTCGAATTCGTCGCTGTAAATTCCAGACATCTGAATCTTCCTTTCGGGTTGAAGTCAAAGATCGGAAACGAGCGTCCTGGGCCTGGCTGCCGAACGATGCACGGGCTCGGCTGATACAAATTTTCTGTGGCACCCGGCCTGTCCGAGCCTACCAATAAAATCAAAGATTGTGCAACGACTAAATGTATCCTTGGAAGTGTGAGCGTTGATTGGTAACGTCAGGTTGCGCAAGCCTCGAGCAACGTCGTACCCGCGGAGGATATCTCATGACGCACCCGCCGATTGCAGCCGCGATGCCTCGTGCCGGATTGCAGATGTCGAATGTGCAGCGGTCGCTCGAAGGCTCAATCCCCGGCGTATTGCTGCGCTTTGCGGTGCCGAGCCTGTTGCAGATCCTGGTGCAGTCGGCGGTTGCGGTTGTTGAAATATTCCTCCTGAGCCGTCTCGGCACTGACGCGCTCGCCGGGATCGGCGCGGTGTTTCCGATCGCCACGCTTTTCGTTGCGATAACGACCGTCGGCCTCGGCGGCGCGGTATCCTCTGCTGTCGCTCGTTCTCTCGGGGCGGGCAATGTGCAGGAGGCGCAAGCCGTTGCCATGCATGCGATCACGCTTTCCGTGATCTTTGGCGCGATCTCGGCCGCGATCATGGTCTATTTCGGGCCCGAGATTTTCGGCGCGTTGGGGGCAACGGGAGAGGCTCTCAATCAGGCGGTGTCCTACTCGAACATCGTGTTCGGGGGTTCGATCAGCCTCTGGCTGCTCGGTGGCCTCACGGCGATTATCCGCGGCACCGGCGACATGAAGACGTCGGCGCAAATTGCGATCTTTCGCGCGGTGATCGCGTTGCCGCTGTTCTGGCTCCTGATATTCGGCTGGGGGCCGATTCCGGGCTTGAAGATCGTCGGTGCCGCGGCCGTCATGCTGGCCTACTACACGCTCGGCGTGGTCGGTCTGTTGATTCACCTGCAGTCCAGCAAGAGTCCCGTTCACCTCAGTCTCGCCGGCTTTCGTCCGCAGTGGGAATATTTCGCGCGCATCCTCGGCGTGGCGTCGCTTTCGTCCGTTCAAATCCTGATTACCAACGGCGCGTTGATAGCGATAACGGCATATGCCGCGCGCTTCGGCGTCGACGCGCTCGCCGGATATGGACTGGCATCTCGTCTGGAACTTCTGATCTATTCCACGGTACTTGCTCTCGGTGTTGGCACGACGACAATGGTCGGCACATGCGTCGGCGCCGGCAACGAGGCGCGGGCGCGCCGGATCGCATACGTGTCTTGCGGTCTGGCCGTGGCGATTTTTGCGTCGCTCGGGTTTGCCGTTGCGCTTTCCGGACGATTGATCGCGGAAGTCTTTACGCATGCCGAGCGGGTCGTTTCCGCGGCTTCCAGCTATTTCCATGTGACGGGATTGACCTACGGGTTCATGGCGATCTCCACGGTGTTGTTTTCGGCCTATCAGGGCTGGGGACGCGCCATCGTCCCGATGCTGGTAAGCCTGCTCAGGCTGGCAATCGTATTGATCGGCGGCTGGATGTTGCTGCGGCAACCGTTGGCCATGCTCGACTGGCTTTATTGGCTGGTGGCGGGGTCTACGGTTACCGCAGCGTTAATTCTGGGCACTATTTTTGCGGTTCGGCCGCCAAAACGACGCAGTCGCATGCTTTCCGGTTGAAAAGCCGACCGTCGTTCATTACGGAAGGGCTGCATCCACTGCAGTTTTCCCTGCGGTCCTTCTGGAGTGTGACTGGCGTGCCTCAACAAAGGACAGGCGAAGCTCACGGGTTCACGAGCAGCAAACTCTCGGTGTTGCGCAAGCACCCGATCTTTGCCGATCTCGAGCCCGATGCGTTCGACCAGCTCTGCCGCTATGCCAGGCACACCACGCTGAAGCGGGGCAGCACATTGTTCTCCAAGGGCGATCCCGGCAACAGCCTGTATGCGGTGATTTCGGGCACGGTGAAGATGAGCATCTCGTCGTCCGACGGCCGCAACGCCATCCTCAACATCATCGGACCCGGCGAGATCTTCGGTGAAATGGCGCTGCTCGATGGACGGACGCGATCCGCCGACGCCATCGCCAACTCGAGCTGCGAGCTGTTCGTCATCGACAAGCGCGAATTCATTCCGTTCGTGAAGAGCCAGCCGACGCTGGCGATGAAATTCATCGAGTTGCTGTGCGAGCGGTTGCGCGTCACCAGCGACCAGGTCGAACAGATCATCCTGCAGAACCTGCCGGGGCGGCTGGCCAGTGCGTTGCTTCGCCTGACCGAGAAACACAAGGCCGAACCGCAGGGCCGGACCATCGCGATTACCCAGCAGGAAATCAGCGAAATGGTCGGCATGACGCGGGAGAGCATCAACAAGCAGTTGCGCGCCTGGGCGACGCGCGACTGGGTGCGGCTCGAGCACGGCGCCATCGTGGTGCTGAATGCCGATGTGCTGCGCGATCTGGCCGAAGCCGGCCCCGAGGACAACGCCGACTAGCGCTGGCGCCACAGGTATTGCTCGCGCGCGCATTCCGGCGTCAACGTCCTGGCGGCTAGCGGTGCGCGGCGTCATCCTCCGCTTGCGGAGGAGCGGCCGTCCGGGGAGGGCTGGACGGTTTCGGAGCGGCAGACTTGGGCGCCGGCTGATGCTTCGCCGCCTGCTGCCGGTTTTCGGTCACCTGAGGCTGCGCGGGTTTCGGCTGTTGCTGCTCGGAAGTGTTGGTTTGATCCTGCGGCGTTGAGATCCCGATATTGAGCAGCCTCCACTGTCCCGCCGCTTGCTCGAACACCAGGTCGAACTTGATCTGTTGCGGCCGGATCGGAACGTAGCCCGATAACAGCAGCCGGCCGTCGCCATCGACCTCGGGAGTCGACGTGAGTTGCGGCGACAGCAGCAGCACGCCCAAAAGACTGAGATTGCTCTTTCGCATCTCCGCGAACACGATGCCGAGGTCGGCCGCCGTATTGCGCGCCTGAAACGTGGGGGACGCGAGGTCGCGCAGCACGGTGTAATTTCCGGAACGATTGGCGTCGTTGAGAGACAGCAGCGTTGTCCGCACCAGCAACAGCGCCTGATCGATCGGAACCTGCACGGTCGGTTTATGGGATTTTTGGGTCGACGGCGCCGATGGCGGGGCGGCAGCCGGCGGAGTCGGAGGCGCGGCGGGCTTCTGCGCTTCCGATTGCGCGACCGTTATGCTGGGCGAAACGACGAACAGCAGCAGCGCCGCCCCCAGGGCGGCCGCGGCACCCAGCGTGGTCGCGACGCGCCTCACCAGCCGACGCGAAGACCGGCGCGTGCGCCGACGATATTCTGGTTGGCAGCGTATCCGACACCGCCGGTGAGCTGGAAGTTGTTGTCCAGGCGGACGGCGCCGTTGATGGCCATGCCGTTCTGTCCCTGGAAATTGCCGTAATTCATCGTGAACGCGACTCGCTCATTCGGCAGCACCGTCGGGACGCCCGCCATCGCAAACGCCATCGCCACGCCGGCCGTCGCCTTGGTGGCGCGCTGCGAGGCATCGTCGATCCGTGTGCTGAGGTTGCTGAGCGATTGGTCGACCTGAGTGCTGATGCCGGCAATGCTGGCATCGACGTAGTTCCGGTTGGCCGCATCCGTTCCGGTCAAAGGTGTGCCGACATTCTGCACGCGGTTGCCGCCCATGTTGACGGTCGCGCCGGGTGTAACTTGCAACGCCGTGGACACGTTGGCTATGCCGATATTGGCCGTCGTGGCATTCGCAGTGGTGATGTTTGCCGTGGTGACGTTGGCGGTTGTCGCCGTGATCAACGGCGTGTTGATCGACGTGTTCGCGGTCAGCGTGTCGGTCGTTATGTTGCCGGTATTGGTAATGCCGTTGAAAGCCGCCGCGCCGTTGAACGTGACGCTGTTGTTGAATGTGGCCGTGCCGTTGAACGTGCCGCTGCCGTTGAACGTCGCAGCACCGTTTGTCGTGGTGGCATTGGCGAATGTGGCTGTGCCGTTGAACGTGTTGCCGCCGTTGAACGTCGAGGCGCCGTTGAACGTCGCCGTGCCGTTTGCAATGGTCGCGCCGTTCAAGGTCGCCGTCGAAGACGAGTCGATGAGAATGTTACCCAAACTGAGTGACCCGCTGTAAAGGACCGGGGCGGGGCTTGAGCAATCGGTGTCCTGTAATACATTAACAATTACGTCATTGCCGAAGACAGTCCCACATAACGCGTGATCCGCAGCCATCGCGTCGGAGTTGGCGAAGAGGAGTGCGCCCGCAATGGCGGAGATGGTCAGCAGCCCCCATCGTCGCACCGCGAAAAAATGAGGCGTCGCGCTGGGTCCGATCCGCTTCATTCGCAATGCGTCGCAAGTCATCGCCGTCTCCAAATGAATCGAGAAGTCTCGATAGTTACGATATTCAAGCCTTGCTGCGCCTTGAAGCGCGAATTGGCATTTTGGCTCGTGCGTCGAACACTTCTTGAAGCGCGTGTGGCTTGCTCGTGACTCACCCGAAACGGGTGGGTTTGAGATGCAGGCAGCTTGTCTTCGCGGCTAAACACCGGTGACGAGCTTCATGAGATCGGCCTGGCGGGTCGTGCCGGTCTTGCGGAACATGTTCCTCAGGTGGAACTTGACCGTGTTCTCCGACAGCCCGAGGGCGTCGGCCATCCGCTTGATGCCGCGAACGCTCGACAGCGCATTCAATACCTGCGTCTCCGTCGCCGTCAGCCTGTACAATTTGGCGATGGACTCCAGCGCTGGCGGCGCGTTCGGCGCAATCTTGCGAATGAATACCGCCGCGACGGCGCCGCTCGCTTCACCGGCGGCCTGCCGCCGGCCGTCCGTCAGCGGCAAGACGTGCGCAAACCACCGGTCCTGCCCGGCCGCTCCCAGCGGCACGGCCACGCCACGCACACCAATCGACGCATCCCCTTTCGCTGCCGCCGCAAACGCATCGTGCAGAACCGTGTCGGTCGCCGGTTCGGCCGGACGCAAGACATTGTCGACGATCTGGATCAACGCGGTCTCGTGCAGCGCCGCCTTTGCGGGTTCGTTCGCAAACGTGATCGCGCCCTTTGCGTCGACAAGGAAAACACCGGCATCGATGTGATCGAGCGTTACATGCAGCGCCTGATTCTCGCTTCTCTCGCGCTCGAACAAACGGCCGATCGCCACCGCGCGTTGCAGATGAGGCACGAGTGCGGACATCCGCTGCCGCATCGTCTCATCCATCCTCCCGTACGACTCGTCAGTACGAACGTTGAGGAAGGCAGACCTGGTAACGCCCTTTTCCAGGTTGACGGCGACGAGGTCCACAATACCTTGCGGCTCGATCCATTCCTTGTAAAAGCGCGTCTGCTCGAGTTCCTCCTGGGGCACAATGTCATTGGCGCTGTGCACGAGCCCGACTTCCATGAAGGTCGCCGCCGGGAAGACGGGATTCATCTGCACGTACTTTTCGAAATACAGTTTCGTGTACTGTGGATCGTCGTTGAACAGATGGAGGGCCTGCGAATACTGCGTCGCGGCGTCGTGCCAGAACAGCACGGCAGACGAGCCGCCGACATAGGCGCAAATGCTCGCGAGGGCCTGCGGCCAAAGCGCCGGCTCGACAGCGGCGTCATAGATCTCGGCGATAACCGAAGAGAGCTCAACAAGTTCGGCAACCATCTTTTGTCCGGAACGATGGGTCAGAGATTGCGCAGCTCGGTAGAATTGGTTTGCCACGGCTAGCGCAGCGCGAATTATCTATTGGGGTATCGGAATACATTTATTGCGCGTACAAACAGGTTTCGCCTCACCAAAATGGGTGAGACGACGATTATTTCCGGACCGGCGCGTAGGTGAGGTTGCGGAACCTGCCGAAACCGCCGTCATTCTTGACGTGGCCGGGATTAGCTGGCTTCGCGCCACCGGGTCCGCCTCGAGCACGGCGCCATCGTGGTGCTGAATGCCGACGTGCTGCGCGATCTGGCCGAAGCGGGCGCCGAGGACAACGGCGACTAGAGCCTTTCCGGTTCTGATGGAATCAGAACCGGGCTCCAGTTTTTTGTTTTGGCGCGTTTTCTGCACGCGAACCGGAATCCACTTCGCTCGAAAACGCTATAGCGCGCGTACCCCGCAGCGTCCCTGTCATGCGCGCGATACATGCGCCGAGACGCACTGCCAACGTCCGTCCCGGAATTGCCAGTCGTCCGTATATCGGCCGGCGCCTTCGCTGCCGTCCGGCTTGCGGTAGACGGTGCGCGCGTGAATGATGGCGAAGTCGCCGAGAACGCGGATGATCACGTCGTGCTCGCGAATGTCGCGCACCGTCGAGCCCCGACCGATCTGCGCCAGGAATGCCGGCCGGTCGATCAGCGTGCCGTCTGGATTGGTGTTGCGAAAATCCGGCGTGAGATGGGCGTCGAACCAGGCGACGTCGGCCTCGTCAACGGCGCGGACATAGTTGCGGTTGAGAGCCGCCAGAATGGTTTCCGCTGTCTTGTCGTCGGACATTGCTGTGCTCACCTGTTTGCCCCATTCGCGCCGCTGCCGGTTCGGTTTCAAGCCGCTGTCTTGAGGCCGAAGGACGCCTCGGCCGGACCCGGAGACTAGCGCATTTGCCAGTCCGATGGTTCGGTCTTGACCGAACCGTGCCCACTTGCCAGGTGGCATCGGGCACGGCGCCATCGTGGTATTGAACCTCATCAGGGATAATATCCGACCCCGCATCCGATCTGTCCGATCCGGCGAACCAGGCTGACCTTCCTTGCTTGCGCGGCTTCGGCAGGCGGTGGCTTCCTCGCCAAATAGCTGATCTCCGTAATCTGGCCCTCCGGCTGTTGGCCGGCTTCGAAGATCTGCGATCCAACGCCCGGAAAGGTCCGGATATCCGCGCCGGCGGTCTGGCCCGTAATCACGACCCCATCGGAAAGACGGAAGCAGAACGGATAGATATTTCCATCCCTGAACCCATCGGTGCCGGCGCTGAATTTTCGCATCGCTGCGCTCTCGTCCTGCTGAACCACAACGACGACCCGTGCAAGCATCTCTTTCGCCTTTTCGGCATCGCCGGGATCAGCGATTGCGGCGGAGACTGTCGTCAGGAAACAGAACGCAACGGTGAGGCATCGCACGGGGCCGGTTTCCTGTTTTGCAGTGGGACGGACGGTATCGAGCCATGCAATCTAGCACAATTCGTCACGAAATCCCGCAAGAGACAATAACCGGCGTGGGTCATTCGCGTCGCTCCATCGGCAGCATGTCGTCGCTCCATCTCACAAAACAGTGAGCTCCGAACCGGTGTGAGCCAGTTCACATAGCTCGCGCACGCGGGGCGGTAAGGCAGGGCCCGGGGATTAATGCGTATGATGGAGGCGTCGATGCACGGCTCGTTCGACAACCAGCCCGGCGAGGGCAAGAGCGCTTACCGCAACTGGAATATCAAGCTGATTGCGCTGCCTATCCTTGGTGTGGTCGCCGTGATTGCGTTCGTCGTCAGCCATCCCGCCGCATCCAGATGGATTGCGGAGGCGGCCCAGGCCGAATTCGTCAATACCGATATGTTGCCGGATCTCGGCTCGCCGACGCGTATCGCCCAGCCAAACAACGAAATCCGGACCGTGAAGGCCTATTGAGGGCCAAGCTCCTTCGCCGTTCTTCGCTTTGCGCGCCGGGTCGTCACCGCGAAGCGAGTAGCAGTGACGCTGCATTCCCGGCGGCGGACAAACCCACGCCTTTCGCAAACCTCACTTCTTCGTCGTGACGGCACGCTGCAAGAGAACCCTGTCGCTGATATCCTGCTGCAAAACCTCGCTGAGAAGCACGTTGAGCCAACTGCCCCTCGGCACACCTTCGGGCACGGGCAGATCGGGATAATAGCGTCGATCGGAGGAGTCGTAGTGTACGCGGCCGAGTTCAACTTCGCCGCTCTCCGTGCGTTCGACGACCGCGGTGGACCGACAGCCTGGAATGGATCTGAGAATAATGGCCGGTGTCCGATCGTTTGAAGGATCCGGAATTTTGGTTCGCCGCAAGCACACGCCGACGGCCAACGGCTTGGTCGAACTTGGCACCAGAGCAGGTTTCGGCCGCACTTCGGCGCTGTCGTGCTCCCCGACACACGAGCTCAACTGCTCGATCGTCGTTTCCCAGGCATGAGGCAAGGGAGGAGTGTCCCAGCATTGGTCTCCGATCTCGATCACACGCATTCCCGTCAGGACTGCTACCGTGTCGGCGATTTCGTAGCTTTGCACTGCACACCTGTCGATGTTTTTCAAGACAACAAGATCGTGCCTGACGGACGCCTTCTTCAGCGGGGCATAATCGGTCGTTGCGCATTCCCTGAACCTGCGCTCCGCGTCTTCACTGCGTTGCGCCTGCTCCTTGGCGGTCTTGTCGATATCCTTGATATAGGCCACGACCGCCTGCCCAACCGGCGATAGAGCTACGGCGGTTGCGAGCAGCGCGACGCCGATCGCGGAGGGAATTCGGCCACGGCTCAAGTTCCTGAAAAACAGCACGCCAACAACGCCGACGCTCCAGACGGGCACAAGAAGCAGGAAGAGTGCCCCTCCCGGCATTGCCAGAAGCGCAATGGGCGGCAGCAGAGCCAGCGCCGCGGTCAGCACGAATCCATAAAGTACTTCCAGAAAAAATCGCTTCATCAAATGACCGCCGGACCCAGGGACCGAGGCATGTACGTATCACTGCACAATTAAGAAAGGGTCGTGACGTGCCCGGCGGGTCGAGTGATAGGTGGCTGAAGGCTTAATGGAAAATGACGGGAACGCAGACACGCTGCTCTTAATTGTTTGGCATCAATGATTTGAGGCGTGTTCTGGCACGGCCTTGTTGTCACATGCCGAACACCGCCACCGCCCGGATCGGCGAGGCGGTGCCGCCGCGCCACTTCATCGGCAGGCCGATGAAGGTGAACCGGCCCTGGCCGAGCAGCGCCTCGAGATTGCACAGGCTCTCGATGTGGGTGATGTCGAGGTCGAGACAGGCCTTGTGCACCAGCAGGTTGACGGCGCCATCCGGCCCGGGCCGCATCGAGTCGATGCCGAAATGCACGACGCCCTGTTTCGCCAGCCATTCCGTGGCGGCGACGTTCACGCCGGAATTGTCGCTGGAATATTCCTTGCGCGGAAAGGTGCGGGCGTGGTGACCGGTGCAAAGCAGCACGGTGCCGCCTTTCGGCACCGCAACGCCGGCTTTCGCCACCGCGGCCTCGAGATCGGCGGGTGTGATCTCCGCGCGCGGCGCGATGTGCTGCAAGTCGAGACAGATGCCCGGCACGATGCATTTTTCCAGCGGGTACTTGTCGATCGAAATGCCGCTCTTGCCGAAATGCAAGGGCGCGTCGATATGGGTGCCGGCGTGGTCGACCATCGAGATGAACATCGACGCCAGCCCGTACACGTTGCCGGACTCGGCAAGCGAATCCTCGTGGCTCTTCCAGAGGCCGTGCATGACCGGCGGGTGGCCGGGATAGCTCGGGGTGCGATGATATAGTTCTCGGCTGAGATCGACGATCTTCACGGCGGGATCCTTGTTATTGAATTATCTCCGCATGCTGACGTTTTTCTTCGCTTCCTGCAATCCCGCGTCAGCGCAGGATGTGTCGCGGCAGCCAGAGCGAGATTTCCGGCAGATAAGTGACGCACATCAGCACGAAGAACATGACGCCGTAGAACGGCCAGATCTTCCGCATCACCTGCTCGATGGTGACCTTGCCGACCGCACAGCCGACGAACAGGATCGCGCCGACCGGCGGATGGCACAGGCCGATGCCGAGATTGAGCAGCATGATCATGCCGAAATGAACGGGATCGACCCCGAAGTTCGCCATCACGGGCAGCAGGATCGGCGTCGCGATCAGGATCGAGGGTGCCATGTCGACGAGGGTGCCGAGCACCAGGAGCAGGATGTTGATCAGGAACAGGATGACGTATTTGTTGCTCGAGATCGACAGGAAGAACGCGGTCATCTTGGCCGGCATCTGCGTCAGCGCCATGATGTAGCCGACGCTCGAGGCACAGGCGATCAGGGTCATCACCATCGCCACCGTGCGCAGCGTCCGGTGCAGCAGCACCGGGAGATCGCTCCAGCGATAGTCGCGGTAGATGAACATGGTGACGAAGAACGCCCAGATGCAGGCCACCGCGCCGGCTTCGATCGCGGTGAAGATGCCGCCCAGAATGCCGCCGAGAATGATGACGAGGGTGACGAGGCCCCAGGCGGCGTCGATGACGATCTTGATGGCGTCCCTGGCCGGGACCAACTGGCCGCGCGGATGGTCGTTGCGGTAGGCGATGACGAGACAGAGGATGATCAGCGAGAAGCCGAGCAGCAGGCCGGGAAACACGCCGGCCATGAACAGGGCGCTGATCGAAATGGTGCCGCCGGTCGCCAGCGAATACAGCACCGCATTGTGGCTCGGCGGCACCAGCAGCGCCTGCACCGAGGACGTGATGGTCAGGTTGGTCGCAAACACCCGGGGATAGCCGCTCTTCTCCATCTGCGGGATCATCACCGAGCCGATCGCGGAAGTATCGGCCACCGCCGAGCCGGAGATGCCGCTCAGGAACGTCGTCGCCAGCACGTTGACGATGGAAAGCCCGCCGCGCAGCCGCGTCAGCCCGACCAGCACGTCGGCAAAGGCGACCAGCCGCCGCGCCATGCCGCCTTCGGCCATGATGGCGCCGGCCAGCACAAAGAACGGGATCGTCAGCATCGCCACCTTGCTGACGCCATCCGATATTTTCAGCATCACGGCTTCCAGCGGAATGCCGATCGAGATGGCGCCGACGATCGCGGCCATTGCCAGCGAATAGGCGATCGGCATGCCGATGACGAAGCACACCAGCATGGTCGTGAGGAGAATGAAGATTTCCATGGGCGATCTTCCTCAGTCGACCGGAATTTCTTGGACGATTTCGTGGCCGTGGGCGATCGGGTCGGACGGCACGCCGAGAAAGACCCGCTCGACAATGAAAAGCAGCAGGCAGACGCCGCCGACCGGTATCGGCAGATAGGTGACGCCGACGGACAGGAACGGGAAATCGGCGATGGTGTTGTGCCAGGTCACTTCCACCAGCCGGTAGCCCCAGACGATCATGAAGATCGCAATCAGCGCCATCAGCGCCTGCACCAGGAGTTCGACCAGCCGGCGAGGGAAGGGGGGCAGCTTGTCGGCGAAATAGCCGACGTTCATGTGCAGGTTGAGCCGGTAGCCCGCCGCGGCGCCGATGAAGGTCACCACGATGGTCAACAGCACCGCCAGCGGTTCGGGCCACGAGGCGGCGCTGTTGAGCACATAGCGCGTAAACACCGCCCAGGGGATCACGGCCGAAATCAGCACCAGCGCGGTGCAGCCGACGGCGACACACGCGAAGTACAGGTAGTCCATCGCTCGGCGATACGATCCGGCCATCTTGCTGCCTCCCGATTGCGGTGTTGGCTCAGACCGCCTGGATGCGCTTGATCATGTCGGCGTATTTCGGGCCGTATTTTTCCCACACCGGCTTGACCGCGTTCTGGAACGGCGTCTTGTCCGCGATTTCGACGATCTGGCAGCCGGCGGCCTTGGCCTTTTCCATGGCCTGCGCTTCGTACTTGTTCCAGAGGTCGCGCTCTTCCAGTTGGGCCTCGCGGGCGAATTTCTTTACCAGCGCCTGGTCGTCCGGCGAGAGCGTGGCCCAGGTGCGCTTCGAAAACACCATGACTTCGGGAATGATCAGGTGCTCGGTCAGCGTGTAATATTTTGCCGCCGTGAAGTGATTGCTGAAGACGTAGCTCGGCATGTTGTTTTCGGCGCCGTCGATGACGCCGGTCTGCAGGGCGCTGAACACCTGGTCGTAGCCCATCGCAACGCCGTTGCCACCGAGCGCATTCATCATGTCGACGAAGATGGGATTGCCGATGACGCGGAATTTCAGTCCCTTGAGATCTTCGATCGCCTTGATCGGATGCTTGGTGTTGTAGAGGCTGCGCGAGCCCGAGTTCATCCAGCACAGCGCCACCAGGTTGGCGTTGGCATTGGCGGTGATCTTGTCCAGCAGTTCCTGTCCGATCGGGCCGTCCATCATCCGTTCGGCCTGCGCCATGTTCTTGAACAGGAACGGCATGTTGACGACGTTGATCTCGTCGACGATCGGACCGACGGTGCCGGCGCTGACGCGCAGGAGCTGGATCGCGCCGATCTGGGTCTGCTCGATGGTTTCCTTTTCGCCGCCGAGCTGCATCGACGGAAACATCTGCACCGAAAGCCGCCCGTTGGTGGCTTCCGCAAGTTTCTTGCCCATGTTCTCGGTCGCAACCACGGTCGGATAGCCGGCCGGCTGCACGTCGGAGGCCTTGAACACCGCCTTGGCCTGCGCGCGTGCGCCGGACAAAGGCGTCGCGGTCGCAACCGCAAGGCCTGCACCCATCTTGATGAAATCGCGGCGCTTCATGTGTTTCCTCCTGCTGTGTTTATCGTTTTGATCGTTGCCGGAATTCTAGCGTCGCTCGTCGAAGAATTCCGGATTGATGTGCTGGGTAGCGGATATGTTCTCGAGCAGGCTGGCAAGATGGGCTTCCATCGCCTGCCGTGCGCGCTCGGGATCGTGGGCCTCGATTGCGATCAGGACGGCCTCGTGTTCGGTGATCACCTTCGGAATCCGGCCTGACTGGGGCAATGTCAGCCGGCGATAGCGATCGACATGGACCTTCACTTGCTGGATGAACTTCCAGATTCCGGGGTAGCCCGCGACGTCGGCGACGGTGGCGTGAAACAGCTCGTCGGCCTGGTGGAACGCGTCGCTGTCGCCGGCGGCAGAGGCCTCGCGCTGTCGTTCCAGCACCGATCGCAGCGCCAGGATCTGGCTCGGCGTCGCCCGTTCGGCGGCCAGCCGCGCCGTGGTTTCCTCCAGCGCCTTGCGGATGATGATGGCCTCGGGCAGGGCGTCGATCGGAATCCGCGAGACGAAGATGCCGGACTGCGGATAGATCTCGAGCAGCCCCTCATCGGACAATTTCAGGATCGCTTCGCGGACCGGAGTCCGGCTGACGCCGAAGGAAAGTGCGATCTGGGCCTCGGAGATCGCCTCGCCGGGGCGTCGTTGCAATGACAGCAATTCGCTGCGCAAGTCCGAATAGATCCGCGACGCCGTGGTCGCCGTGCGCGGCCTGCCGCTGCGGCGATTGCCGGCGGCCACCCGGCGAACCGGAGCTGCGGTCTTTTTCGACTTGGGCGCGGGCATCTGGTCTTCTTGGGATCGCCGCCCATGCACCGGAGCGGGCGAGCACCGAAGGACGGTGTTCGATCGGCGGTGACGTGCGACGTCGGTGTGAGAACGATCGTCTTCTTAATTGATATATTAGTATATGAATTGGCTTTGACAACGCCCAAATGGGCCCGCGAACCGCGTCGGTTCTACTTTGCATGGGGTTGTTTTCGTAGTTTTGGTTCTGGAACCCGAAGTCACGTCCTGGCGGCGATGAATCCCGCCCGCTCGCGCTGCTCTTGCTGCCCGGCGCCAACCAGCAAACCGATCAGGGCCGAGGCCTGCGACGGATGCGCGGCCTTGGTGGTGACGCCGGCCGTGTACATCGTCGCAAGCTCGCATCCCCTCGGCAGCGAGCCGGACAGGACGACGCCCGTGGTGCTGATGATCTCGGTCGATTGCGTGCATCCGATCGGACGTTGCGCGTCCGACGCCGCCATTTCACGCATCGCCGTCGCGCCGTTCGGAGAGACCTTCAGCCGTGCGGCGACTTCGTCGGCGATGCCGAGTTTGGCCAGTACCCTGGCAACGTGAATACCGGCCGTCGAAGCCTTGGTGTCCGGCACGAAGATAGCATCCGACGCCAGCAGCGCCTCGCGCAAGCTGGCTTCATCCCGCGCCACCACCTTTGGATCTCGCGTGCGAACGGCAAGCGCGGTCTCGACCAGCCCCACATCGGCGATCGAACTGGCTACGACGAGCTTCTCCTCCGCCAGCGTCGCCAGCAGCGCCGAGGTCAGGATCACGATATCGGTCGGGGTGCCCCCGCGCAGTTTGTCGGCCATCATGCCGACGGCGCCGAACTCGCCGGCGATATCGAATCCGGTCTGCTCCTTGAAGGCCGCAGCCAGGCTGCCGACCAGGCCGTGCGCCGCGCCGCCGCTCAGGATGTTCAGTTGGTTCATGCTGTTTCTTCCATGGCCGCGATCAGGCTGTCGCGGGTGATCGGCAGATGACGTACGCGTATGCCGAGCGCGTCGAACACGGCGTTGGCAATGGCTGCTGTGACCGGACCATGCGCGGCTTCACCGGCGCCGACCGGATCCATCTCGGGGCGCTGGGTCAATTCGACCTCCACCTCCGGCACCTCGCTGAAGCGCAGGATCGGGTAATCGTTCCAGCTCGTCGAGGTGATGCGTTGGCGGTCGAAGCGCACGCGTTCCTTCAGCACCCAGCTCGTCGCCTGAATGGCGCCGCCTTCGATCTGGTTGGCGACGCCGTCGGGATTGATGGCTTCGCCGACGTCGACCACCAGCGTCAGTTTCCTGAAGCGGATATCTTCGGCACCTTCGATCTCGGCTATGGCGGC
>Ga0157378_10001345_pt1 | contig 22092 bp, 18 predicted proteins | sample M65metaG_FD_115309 | JGI IMG/M metagenome (GOLD analysis project Ga0157378, IMG submission 115309) | Miscanthus rhizosphere microbial communities from Kellogg Biological Station, Michigan, USA - M6-5 metaG | ecosystem: Host-associated > Plants > Roots > Rhizosphere > Soil | place: USA: Michigan...
AAACCTGCTCAAGCCCGGCAAGGCGGTCTGGAAAGAGCACGAGTACACCGACCGCGGGAAGTGGATGGATGGGTGGGAGAGCCGGCGCAAGCGCACTCCTGGTCACGACTTCGCCATCATCCGCCTCGGCGTGCGCGGCGTGGTGCGCGGCGTGGTGGTCGATACGGCCTTCTTCCGCGGCAACTTTCCGTCGCATTGCTCGATCGAGGGCGTGGCCGTCCGGCCGGAGAGCGATGTCGAGACGCTGCTGGCGGCGAACTGGATCGAGATCCTGCCGAAGTCGGCGCTGAACGGCGACAGCGAGAACCTGTTCGAGGTCGACTCGCCGTACGCCTTCACGCATCTGCGGCTGCACATCTATCCCGACGGCGGCGTGGCGCGGCTGCGCGTTCATGGCGAAGTCGTTCCCGACTGGCGGCGCGAAGGCGGGCTGTCGATCGAGACCGATCTGGCGGCGGCGGAGCATGGCGCCGACGTACTGGCGTGCAGCGACATGTTTTTCGGGCCGAAGCGCAACCTGATCATGCCCGGACGCGCGCACAACATGAGCGACGGCTGGGAGACGAAGCGGCGGCGCGGGCCGGGGCACGACTGGGTGATCGTGAAGCTCGCGGAAGAAGGTTCGCTGCGTCGCATCGAAGTCGATACGAATCATTTCAAGGGGAACTATCCCGATACCTGTTCGATCGAGGGAACGCGCGCCTTCGCCAGCGATGAATGGTTTGAGCTTCTGCCGCGCACGAAACTGCAGGCGCACACGCGTCACATCTTCGTCGACGAACTGGCGCAGAACGGGCCGGTCACGCATCTGCGGCTCAACGTCTATCCCGACGGCGGCGTCAGCCGGCTGCGCGTGCATGGTGTGGTCACCGAGGAGGGGCGCTGCGATGCGGTGGCGACGTACGTCAACACCGTCACCGACGATCTCGCCGCGGTGCAACTGCGCAACTGCTGCGGATCGAGCGAATGGGTGCGGCGGATGATGGCGGCGCGGCCGTTCCCGGCGTGGAGCGATCTCATTCGCGAAGCGGAGGCGATCTGGCATTCGTTGACGCCGGACGATTGGCGCGAAGCCTTCGCCGCGCATCCGCGCATCGGCGAGCGATCGGCATCGAAATGGGCGCGGCAGGAACAGTCGGGAACGGCGTCGGCGTCGAGTGAGAGCCTGGAGGCACTGGCGGCGGCGAACCGCGAATACGAAGCGCGCTTCGGCCACATCTACATCGTCTGCGCCACCGGCCATAGCGCCGAGGAGATGCTGGCGATTGCGCGGCAGCGGCTGGAGAACACGCCGGACGATGAGTTGCGCGTTGCCGCCGAGGAGCAGATGAAGATTACGAAGCTGCGGCTGATGAAACTGGTGGGCTGATGGGCATCTCAACGCACGTCCTCGACACGGCCAAAGGCAAACCCGCTTCTGGCATCTCCATCACGCTGGAGATTCTGCGCACCGATTGGGAGCTGGTTGCCCACGGATCGACGAACGACGACGGCCGTCTCAAGCTCGTCGAAGATCCGCCCGAACCAGCCACCTATCGCATCACCTTCGACACCGGCGCCTACGATCCGAACGGTTTTTTTCCGCGCGTTACGATCGAGTTCGCTGTCCGCGGCGGAGCGCAGCACTACCACGTTCCACTGCTGCTGAGCCCGTACGGATATTCAACGTATCGAGGGAGTTAGCGGCTGTTCGAACTGGCCGCCGCCTTGCACTTCTTCAGTCCTCGGAGGTGCAACGATGAACATCTCGAAGACACTTCAGGCTGGTGCGTTGACGCTTCTGCTGGCGTCGGCCCCGGCATACGCAACGACGCACCACCATCGCAGCGATACGAAGGTGGTTGACGTCAATGCCCACGTGTATCCGCCGCTGCCGTCATCGCGTCACGTCGTGGTGGTGAACAGCGCGCAGCACGCACGGCGACATCACGGTGTGGCCGGCATGTTCCAGCGGCTTCACAAGTGGCACATGCGGGAACGCGCAAAGCTCTACCGCGCGATCTCGCATTAGCGAACGCAGGTCGGACTCTCAGTCCGACCTTTTTCATATTGTGCGAGCCCCGGTCGGACTGGAGAGTCCGACCTACGTTTTCTCTCTCCGCCCTTTCATGATCTTCACGAAACTCCGGCTGCGCAGCTCATCGAGCGTGAGGCCGGTCGCAAGCGCCTCTTCTTCCGTGATCGCGCCGCAGTTGAGCGCGCGCAGGAAGTAGTTGAGCAGCCCCTGCCCCGTGGCGGCATCATCGAAGACGTCGCCGACAAGCGTGGCCTGGCCGGCTTTGGCGATAAAGTTGTTCAGCCGATCCGTTGCCGCGCGCAAGCCTTCGAGGAAGAACGAGTAGACCGCGGCGTAACGCGTCGGCAGCTGGGCGGGATTGAGATCCCATCCCTGGTAGTAGGCGTTGATCAGCGAGTGGCGGATGTGATCGACGTGCAGCTTCCACGCGCGATGCACCACATTCCGATTCTCCTCGGACTGCTCCGCGGTCAGGGTTCCGCGGTGCGGGGCGATGGGCATGATGTTCGTCGCTCCATCCGACAGCCAGAGGCCGGTGCCGGCGTAGGCCACCTGCATCATGTGCCGGGCGAAATCGCAGGCCGGGTGGTCCATCCGCTGATGCTCCGCGGTGATGTTGCAACTGGCGGTGTAGTCGTAGGTGCCGAAGTGCGCGGCAACGGCGCGGCCGCGGGCGGCGTCGAGAAAGAGCGGCAGGTTGGAGACGCCGTTCTCGCTGAGGATGGCCTGCGTGGTCTCGATCATGAACTCGAAGCGGAGCGCATGCTTCGCCAGGCCGAGCTTCGGCTCCATGTCGTCGAAGAGATCGGCCAGCGCGGTCACCTGCTGCGGGAGCTGGATCTTCGGCAGCGTGACCACGAAGTTCGGCGGCAACGCGCCGGCTTCGTCGAGCAATGTCGAGACGAAGATGTCCAGGGTGCGCATCGAGCGTGGCATCAGCTCCTGCGAGAACTGCTTGATGCGGATACCGATGAACGGCGGCAGCGTGCCGTTCTTCATCCCCGCGGCCACTTCGCGCGCGGCGGCAGCGGCATGGCCGTCTTCCTCATCATCGGCGCGATTGCCGTAGCCGTCTTCGAAATCGATACGGAAGTCTTCCACCGGCTCACGGCGGAGTTTCTCGAGCACGCGGGCGTAGACCACCTCCCAGAAGCGCGGATCGGCGCCGAGGGCGCTGCCGAACGTTTCCGGATTCGGCCCGTACTCGTCCAGCGCGCGCAGCGCCAGCACGCCGAGCTTCTGCGTGGTGTCGCTCTTGAAGAGATGGGCACCGCCGTAGACGGTGTGCACCGGCTGCCGCGCTCCCGATTCGCCGGGAAAGCGGGACATGAACCTGGTGAGTGCGGGGTCGATCTTCGCGCCGGCGGTGCGGAGCTCGTCGTCAGAAAAGGTACGTTTCATTCGGCGTCTCTATCGCGTGCGGATGATTTTCGCAACGCCCCATCCGACTAGCACGAGGACGGAAAGCACGAGCCAGTTGTATTGATTGCTGTAGGTGGCGACCGGGAAATGGTTGCTGATCATGATGAAAACGACGGGGAGGACGATGAAGGTGTTTTGTTTGGAGCGCTGTTTGGCCAGATCGGCCAGGCGCATGTCCGGTTCGGTCCCCGCTTTGACCGCGGCGATGAGCTGGCGTTGCGCGGGCAGGATGCGCACCCAGACGTTCAGCGCCATGAACGAGCCGAGCATCGCTCCGATCTGCATGTACGCCGCGCGCGATGCGAAGAGGTGCAGCACGCCGACGATCGCGCCGACCAGCAGCAGATACGAGAGGATCGTCCCCGCCACTTCGTGTTTCCGCAGCGGCGAGATCCAGAGGAAATCGTAAAGGAACCAGCCGGCGATGATGAGAGCGAGGCTGAGTCCCGCCGCCTGCCACGCGGTCATCTTCAGGACGTCTTCGTCGACCATGATGCCGCCGCCGTAATAAACGAGGATGAGCAGGAGGAAACCCGACACCAGCGTGAAGAACGCCTCCCATTTGAACCAGTGCAGCGTCTGATTCAGCAGCTCCGGCCGCTTCTGTTTGTCGACGATGTAGAAGCCGCCGCTGTGGACCATCCACACCTGTTTCTCATTCCCGAAGGTGTGATCGAGCCAGGTGAAGAAGTAGGTTTGCCCGACCCACATGATGGCGGCGAAGACATGGGTCCAGCGGACGGCGAGATTCAGCCATTCTCGAACGACGTAACTCATCGTGCTCAGCGCCCTCCTGGATTTGCGTTGGGGCGCGAATGTAGCAGAATCGCGCCTCATGCGAGAGATCGAGCGCATTCTCGACCAGTTGAACCGCGCCTGGGGCGGACCGTCATGGACCGGAGTGCCAATCCGTCCGCTGCTGGACGATCTGACCGAAACGCAGGCGCGCGCGCATCCGCTGCCGGATGCTCATTCGATCATCGAGCTGGCCGCGCACATGAGTCTCTGGCTCGACGTCGTGGCCTATCGGCTCACCGGCAAGGCGAAGGAGCCGACCCCGGAGGAGGATTGGCGCGATGGTTCTCGGCTGTCGTGGAGCGGGATGGTGGAAGAGCTGGAAAACGCTCACAGCCACCTTTCCGATGCCATTGCACGACTGACCGTTGATGATCTCGACAAGATCGTCGCTGGCCGGACCTACACGACGTACGTGATGCTCCACGGCGTGATCCAGCACAACCTCTACCACGCGGGGCAGATCGCGATTTTGAAGAAGGCAAGCCTGTCATCCTGAGGCCGGCGTAGCGCGGCCGAAGGATCTCAAGCCAGGCATTCCTGCGTTGAACCCCTTTTCGGCGTTACGCGGTTTCAGCACAGAAACCGTAGTTTGAGATCCTTCGCTCGACGCTCAGGATGACAAAAAAAGCCTCACCGCCGGAGTGATCAACTCATAGTCGATCAAAAACGTATCGTGCCCGTTCGGCGAGGCGATCCGCTCGTGCTGCACCGGCGTTCCGTTGGCCGCCATCGCCGCTTCAACGCGCTCGACCTCGGCGACCGGAAAGAGCCAGTCGGTATCAAACGACACCAGCAGCGTGCGGCCGCGCCATCTGGCGAAGGCGGCCTGCAGCGAGCCGTGCTGCTCCTCGAGATCCATCTCGTCCATCGCCGCCTGAACGCGGATGTAGGAATTGGCGTCGTACTGCGCGGCGAACTTGCGGCCCTGATATTCGAAATACGAATCGATCTCGAACTGGCGCGTCGCTCCGCGGCGCCGGCGTCCGAACTTTGATTGCAGCGCTTTGGCGGAGAGGTAGGTCATGTGTCCGACCATGCGCGCCACCTGCAGGCCGCGCAGCGGCTCGGGGTGATCGTAGTAGTCGCCGCCGTTGAAGCGGGCGTCGCTCTCGATCATCTTCCGGCCGATGATGTGCCAGGCGATTCCCTGCACCGGCACCGCCGCGCCGGTGGCCATGGTGATGATCGAATCCATGAAGCCGGGGTAGACGGCAGCCCACATCAGAACCTGCATCCCGCCCTGCGAGCCTCCGGCGATCGCGCGCAGGTGCGGGATGCCGAGGCGGTCGAGGAGGATTTTTTGGGAATGAACCATGTCCTCGATGGCCGGCCAGGGATAGCGCGAGCCGTACGGCTTGCCGGTGGCCGGATCGATCGATTGCGGCGCCGTCGTTCCATAGCAGGAACCGGGGATGTTCGCGCAGATCACGAAGTACTTGTCGAGATCGATCCCTTTGCCATGGCCGATCAGCCCATCCCACCATCCGGGCTTCTCATCATCCTCGGTGTACTTGCCGGCGGCGTGAGCACTCGCCGACAGCGCATGGCAGACCAGGATGGCGTTCGACTTGTCCGCATTCAGCTCGCCGAACGTCTCGTAGCGGATCGTGAACGGTGCGATGGTCTGTCCGTGCGTGAAGCGGAAGCCCTCGTCGAGAACGAGTTCCTTCGGCGGCGCGGTGATGAACGAGGTCTGCATCGGGACCGCGAAGGATGTCACTCCTGACGCTCGCGCTTCAACTGTCCTTCGTAAATGCGGCGCACTTCGTCGATGGTGGAGATCTGAGCAACCGTTTTGTCGTCGCGAAGATGGGCGATGCGGGGGAAGCGCAGCGCGTAGCCCGATTTGTGGCGTTTCGATTCCTGGATGCGGTCGAAGGCGATCTCCAGAACGATGGTCGGCTCGACGGTGTGCACCGGTCCGTAGCGCGCGATCGTCGTGGCCTGAAAGTGTTTCGTCAGCCGTTCGATCTCGGCGTCGGTCAGTCCTGAATACGCCTTGCCGATGTTGACCAGCTCCTCGTCACGCCGCACGGCGAAGGTGACGTCGGACATCACCGCGCGTCGTTTACCGTGGCCGTACTCCGCGGCGGTGACCACACAATCGAGCGTCGCCAGCGCCTTCTTGTACTTGAGCCACGACTTGCCGCGCCGGCCGGGCGTGTAGACGGAATCCGCGGCCTTGACGACGAGTCCCTCGTTGGCGCGAGCCCGGGCCGCATCGAAGAGCGCGTCGACGTTCGCACCATCCCGCGCCTCGGACTGAATGGTGAAGCGGATGGCCGGCTCGGTGCCGATTACTTCCCGCAGGCGCTGCAGCCGCTCGCGCAACGACAACTCGAAAAGTACCTCGCCATCGACGAAGAGGATGTCGAAGGCGAAGAACACCACCGGTGCATCGCGCAGAAGCGCCTCGGAGACCTTGCGCCGCCCGAGCCGCGTCTGGATCGTGGCGAACGGCAGCACGCGATCGCTGAAGGCCACGATCTCGCCGTCGAGCACCACTGAGTGGCCAAGCTTGCGCGCCGCCGACTCCAGCTCCGGGAAGCGGTGGGTGACATCGTCCAGCGTCCTCGAGTAGATGCGCACCTCATCGTTGCCGGCGTGGATCTGAGCGCGAATGCCGTCGTACTTGTCGTCGACGAACGCATCCGTGCCGAGCATGGCCACGATCTCCTCGGGATCCTCTTCGGGCTGGGCCAGCATGAAGGCGAAGGGATGGAAGAGAGTCATCTTCGCAGTCTCGAGGGCGTCGCCGCGTGCGAGGAGAGCCGCCGCGCCAATATCGCCGGTGAGCATGTTCGCGCGGCGCACCGCCACCAGCGGCCGGCCGAACGCTTTGGCGATGGCCGCTTCGACCAGCCCTTCCTGCAACCCGATGCGGAACTCGCGAAGGAGGATTTTCAAGACGTAGCGGACGCCCTGCGCATCGAGTTTGCGCAGCAGCGAGACCAGCACGCTCTTCTTCTCGATCGCCCCCGAGGTCGCCGCAAGCCGCTCGAAGGTCTCCCCGACCTCGGCCAGCGTCACCGTGCGCTCCGGGTCCTCATCGAACAACTCTGCGGCCGTGTCACCGGCATCGCCGTACTTCGACCAGGCCGCCCAGATCTCGTCCGCGGATCGCCCTGTCACCTCCACCAGCGCCTCGGTCAGCGCCGCGCCGCCGACGCCGAGTGTGCGCTGATCCTTCCGTGGGAACGGCGAGCCGGAGAAGAAGACTACGGCCCGCTCCAGCGAGGCATCATCGAGCGTGACCAGATAGTCCGCCAGCAGCCGCTCCTTCTCCGACTTTTTCGTCGTCGCGGCGATGGCGTTGGCGGTCCTGCAAAATTCGGCTAGCACGGTATGATCCCGCCCGAAAAATACCGCACCCACGAGGTTGAAATGAAAACGAAAGTCACAGTAGTCGGCGGCGGCAATGTCGGCGCCACCGTCGCGCAGGGAATCGCCCTCAAAGAGCTCGCCGACGTCATCGTGGTGGACATCGTCGAAGGCGTCCCGCAGGGGAAGACGCTCGACCTGATGGAGACCGCGCCGGTCGAGAAATACGATTCCATCCTCCGCGGCACGAACGGCTACGACGAGACCGCGGACTCCGACCTGGTGGTCATTACCGCCGGCCTGCCGCGCAAGCCGGGCATGAGCCGCGATGACCTGCTGTGGAAGAACGAAGAGATCGTGGCCGGCGTCACGCGCGAGATCGTCAAGCGCTCGCCGAACGCCATCCTGGTCATCGTCTCCAACCCGCTGGACGCCATGTGCGAGGTGGCCCGCCGCCTCTCCGGCTTCCCACGCGAGCGCGTGATCGGCATGGCCGGCGTGCTCGACTCCGCACGCATGCGCGCCTTCATCGCCATGGAGCTGAACGTCTCTGTCGAAAACACCCACGCCTTTGTCCTCGGCGGGCACGGTGACACGATGGTCCCGTTGCCGCGTTACTCGACGGTGGCCGGCATCCCCATCACGGAGCTGCTGTCGCAGGAGCGCATCGACGCCATCGTCACCCGCACCCGCAACGGCGGCGCCGAGATCGTCAATCTCCTCAAGACCTCGGCGTGGTACGCGCCGGGCGCCGCGACCGTGGAGATGGTCGAAGCGATCCTCAAAGACAAACGCAAGATCCTCCCCTGCGCCGCCTACCTGACCGGCGAGTACGGCTTCAACAACCTCTACGTCGGGGTGCCGGTGAAGCTGGGACGCAACGGCATCGAACAGATCATCGAGATCACGCTGACGGATGACGAGAAGGCGGCGCTGAAGAAGTCGGCCGATGCGGTGCAGGAGCTGTTCGATACCTTGAAGATTTCGGCGTAAGAGGCGTTATCACCACGGAGACACAGAGGTCACGGAGGGTTTTCTTTGTGCCCTCCGTGCCTCCGTGGTGGAAAGCTTTTTTTGAAAATGAAGAAACTAGTCATCGACATCGAAACCGTCGGTACCCCCTGGGAAGAGCTCGACGCCTACGTCCGCGAATATCTGATCAAAGGCCTCAGCGAGGGCGACGCCGAGGAGACGAGAAGGGCCGGCGGGCTCTCGCCGTTTCGCGGGCGCATCATCGCCATCGGCGTCATCAACATCGAAGACGGGCGGTCGTGCGCGCTGTATGAAGTTCCCGGCCAGACGCAGCTTTCGATCGAGAAGGCCGGGCAGCGGACCTACATCTCCGGCAGCGAGAAACAGATCCTGGAGAAGTTCTGGGAGTTCTTCGAAGGCGACTCGCGCTTCATCACTTTCAACGGCCGGCAGTTCGATGGGCCGTTTCTGATGATCCGCTCGGCCATCAACGGCATCGTCCCGAAGCGCGATCTGGTCGGGTATCGCTACGGCTATCACCCCAATTGCGATCTGCGCGAAGCGCTCAACTTCTTCGGCACCACCAACGCGCGCCAGTTCAAGTTCAACCTCGACCTGGCCTGCAAAGTCTTCGGCGTCGAGACCTCGAAAGGTGAAGGGCTGGACGGACGCTCGGTCGAGACCTGGTATCGCGCCGGGCGGCATCGCGAGATTGCCGACTACTGTCTCGACGACGTTCGCGCCACCTGCGAGCTGTACGAGAAGGTGGCGCCCTCGCTGCTCATCTTCAACAAAGAGTTCCGCGAAGCCGAAGAGCGCGCCCGCCGCCGCTTCCCGCTGATCGAGAATGTCGCGCCGCTGATCCCGACCAGCGAGTCGTCGTTCATGGAGTCGGTGACACAAAGCTCGCTTGACCTTCCGGCCGTGCTTGACGCCACGCCCGAAACGCCGGCCGCGATCAGCTCGATCACACGCGCCATCGTCCTCGAAAAGCTGGTGCAAAAAGCGGAAGAGGAAGAAGACATCCCCTCGGGTGTCTGAGAGAATGCGCGCGTGAAGCTGTTCCGGGGGCGGATCTTCTCGCCGGTTGCCGATCCATTCACGGTCGATGCGGCGAAGTCGTACGTCTATTACGACGACGGCTATCTGGCCATCGACGGCGATCGCATCACCAGCGTCGGCGACTGGCGCGACGTCCCCCGCCACAGCTCGGCGCTCACGCAGCTCGGGCGCGACATCCTCATCACGCCGGGATTCGTCGACACGCATCTTCACGCGCCACAACTGGAGATGATCGGCTCGTACGGCGGCGATCTCCTCGAATGGCTGAATCGCTACACGTTTCCGACCGAGGCGAAATTCAGCGATCCGAAACATGCGGAGATGGTGGCGCGGGTGTTCTTCGACGAACTGCTGCGCAACGGCACGCTCTGCGCGCTGATCTTCTCCACGATTCACTATCGGGCCACGGAGATCTTCTTCGAGGAGGCAGAGCGGCGCGGCTTCCGGGCCATCATCGGCAAGACCATGATGGACCGCAACGCGCCCGCGGCGTTGCTGGAGACGCCGCAGAAATCGTTCGAAGAGAGTCAGACGCTGCTGCGGAAGTGGCACAAGCGCGGACTGCTGCGCTACGCCATCACGCCGCGCTTCGCTCCGACGTCGACGCCGGAGCTGCTCGAAGCGGCCGGCCAGCTCAAACGCGCGTTCCCCGACGCCTACGTTCACTCGCACATCTCCGAAAATCGCAATGAAGTTCAGTGGGTTCACGACCTTTTCCCCGAGGCCGAGTACGCCGATGTGTATGACCGCTACGGCCTTCTCGGCGAGCGGACCGTGCTCGCGCACGGCGTTCACCTGACCGAGGAAGAGCTGGAGCTGCTCAACCGCCGCGGAACGCGCATCGCCCACTGCCCGAACTCGAACCTCTTTCTCGGCAGCGGCCTCTTTCGCCTGCACCACACGCTCGATGCCGGCGTCGTAATCGGCCTCGGCACCGACATCGGCGCGGGAACGACGCCGTCTATGTTCACCACGATGTCAGACGCCTACAAAGTGCAGCAGGTGCAGGGCGTATCGCTCACGCCGTTCCATCTCTGGTACCTGGCCTCGCTCGGCGGCGCCCGCGCGCTGTCGCTCGACGGCGAATGCGGCAGCCTCGAGCCCGGCAAGTCGGCCGATTTTCTCCTGCTGGATCTGAAGTCGACGCCGCTGGTTGCCCTGCGCAGCGAGCGCGCCTCATCGATCGAAGACCTCCTGGCCGGCCTGATTTTCACCGGCGACGATCGCGTCGTCCGCGAATGCTGGATCGCCGGGCAGATGGTGGCGTCGCGATAGCCGTTACTGGCAGCGCTCTTGCGGCGTCTCAAGCTCAGGAGGGCTCCAATGAGAAACATACGAGCGATCTTCGTCGTCGCGGCGCTGTCGGCTGTCGCCGCCTTCGGACAAGATCGTACTGTTTGGCGGACGAGCGCTGATGTGCAGGAAGGCGGACGCGGAAGTCTCACCGGCACCGTTGGCGACATCGAAGCGGGCCGGAACCGCATGATCGTGATTCCCGACGACGCCCAGAACGATCGCGTGGTGGTCGACACCGATGCGGTCTCGACGCAGTACAACGGATTCGGCGGCACGATCAACGGCGCGCCCGAGATCTTCGTCGGATCGAGCGGCTTCAACAATGTGCGCGTCGGCGATCGCGTCGAAGTGCGCGGAACGGCAACCGGCGGCGAAGTCGTCCGCGCGGAGCGGGTGACTCTGCTGGGCCGGCCGGTCGATGCGCCGCAGACGGGCGTCGGGCAGACGCGAACGCCGAACTCGATCTCTACGCCGACCGCGTCGGGAACGACGCCGAGCGGGGCCACTCCCAATCGCCTCGGGCGTATCGAAGGTGTCATCCAGCAGATCAACGCCGAGGCGGGACGGCTGGTGGTCGTGACCGACCAGCGTGAAGTGCTGACCGTGAGGACGCCGCAGGGCACTCCGGTGCGCTATCACGGCGATACCTACCGCGTTTCGAATCTCGAAGTAGGCGACCGCGTCCGCATCGAGCCGTCGGGCACCAGCGGTTCGGAGATCCGCGCGCGATCGATCGAGGTAACGCAGAGCTCGCGCGAGTCCGGCGGCGCGCCGACCGGCGTGGGCGGCGTGACCGGGCGGGTGACGCGCGTCGATCGGGCCGCCAATTCGATCCAGGTCGACACCGGTCCGGGCACGATCTCGGTCGATCTACGCAATGCATCCGATGAGGCTGGCAAGCCGATTCGCGCGCGTGACGTTCAGGCCGGCGATCGCGTCGAGCTGAGCGGTTCGTACAGCGGCACCACCTTCGTCGCTTCGACGCTTCGCTTCGTCGATGAAGGTGGCGGCCCGAACACTCCCGGCCCCTCGCTGCCCGGCCCGCCAACCGGCGACCTCGGCGTCGTGACGATCTACGGTACGGTGAGCCAGACACTGGCAGACGGCCCGCAGCTCGTTCTACGCGACTCGCAGAACGGCAATCGCCCCATCCGCGTCTACGCGCTCGAAGACCTGCCTGTTCGCACCCGCACCGGCACCTACACGACCGCGACACAGCTGCGCGCGAACGATTCGCTGGTGATCAAGGCCTATCGCGACAGCGATGGGAACTACATCGCGCAGACGATCAGGATTCGGTGATTCCTGTTGGGCCCGGCCGTGCTGGGCCCAACAGTGTTATTTGGAATAACAAACCTCCCCCAAACGTCGAACCCCTTGCGATGGAAAAGCCCGTTCGACGCACTCTGCTTCCTGGCGTTTCTGACGCCGGAGCGCCCCCTCCCGTCATCATCGACTCTCGTGTCGTTGTCGCAAGGGCACGGCGCCGCGCGATCATCCGTGATGTCATCGATCTCCTACTCCTCCTGGGCGTCGACGGGCTTTTCCTACGCTGGCCTGCGGCGCACGTCCCCTTCCTCGATCGCCACGACTCGCTGCTCGTCCTCCTCGGACTTCACGCGGTGATGGCCGGCTACATCTGGCTGGCGCGCGCGCTGCCGCGATGGACGGCGCGGCGCGTAGCGGCGACCTGGTCGCTGCCGGAACGGGCGCGATTCTTCAGGCGCTCGTAGGGCTGGCCTTCCGGATCACGAACTTCTGCAGCAGCACGCCGACGAGCAGGAGCGAGATCGTCAAACCGAGGAGTGAGCCGACACGGTAAAGGCCGCCGAGACGCGCCAGATCGTGGAGGAAGCACTTCAGCACGGTGACCAGCAGCAGAATGATGGCCGCCACGCGCGCGGCGCGGCTGTGCAGCACCAGACCGGCGATCAACATCGACACCGCGAAGACGGCCCAGCCGATGGTGTAGGTCAGGTCCTGCGCCAGCGATGACGAGAAGAAGTTGAAAGTCAGCGCCGGCCCGGTCGAGTAGAAATCGGCGATCTCGATGTTGACCAGAAGGAAGAGCAGGACCGTGCCGCACGCGTTCGCCGCCGGCCGGGCCGCGGCGTACGTTTTCGACTCATCCTCAGGCAGGAGATACGCGGCGACAAAGAAGGCGGCGGCGCTGACGAGATAGGTGTAGAGGTACCAGTTCACGATGGCGCGGTGGCTGGAGGGGTGATACGAAAGCACCGCCGGATTCACGGCCAGGCGGACGAACGCGGCCGCAAGCAGCGCGCCGGACCAGACCAGCAGACCGCGGTGCGGGATGCGCCGGAAGAGCCAGACCAGCGCGGCCCCTTCCAGCGCCCAGCCGATGGTGATCCACTGCTTGTCGAGCTGCAGCGGTATGGCCACGGTGATGAAGGCCAGCGCCGCGCCGGCCGTCATCGCCAGGCGCCCGAGAAGCCGTTCTCCTGCCGGCTCGATGCGCAGAAGGCGCCAGACCAGCAGCAGCATCAGCGCGGCCTGGAAGACGGGAAGCAAGCCGATGACGTTGTCGTAGTCGGCGCTTCGAATCGCCTGGCGCGCCAGGAAAAAGAAGGGGATGCCGGCCAGCGCTGCCGCGAGATACGGCTGCAGGAAACGCTTCGCTCTCGCGCCGAGGAGCAGCGGGTAGGCGATGAAAAGCGCGTAGAGCGCGCCGGCAAAACCGATCTGCTGCGACGGTGTCTGCGTTCGCGACAGAGACGCGGCGAGGGCAAAGAGCACCACCGCGCCGACGGCGATCTCGTGCCATTCGGTCGTCCACGCCATCGCCAGGAGGGCGATGCCGATGACGAGGTGCGACGCCAGCAGCGATGCGAACAGCGGCGTCGACGAGACGCCGCCGGCGATGATCACCACGACGTCGCCCGTGAACAGCGCCACGATCGCGGCGACGCTGAAACGCCGGTCGATGCGGAACCAGATCAGCGCCATGGCGCAGACGGCGATCGCCGCCACGAATGCGACGACAGGCCATGGTGCCGATTTCGCGTCTGCAGCCCACGCCATAAGCACGATCTGCGACGCCGCCATCGCCGCGGTCATCAACATCGCACGGCGCAGGTAAAGCGCGGCCACGGCGATGGCGAGATCCACCACCAGAAGCGCAATGAACAGCGGCCAGGGAGGGAAGGCCAGTTGCGGTTGGACGGCAACGGCGAAAAGGAACAGATGTCCGATCAGTCCGAGGTAGGTGGTGCTGACGTCTCCGTCCTGGCCGCGTCCGATGAAGACGCCGCCGGCCACGGCCAGCAGTGCGAAGCCGCCGATCATCGTCAGCGCGGCGATCAGCGTGACCGGCTTCAATGCGTTCGCGCACCAGATGGTGATCACGATCCACGAAAGGAGAATCGACGCGATGGCCAGGATGGTTCGCTGACTCGATTTCGATTCCGCGATCGCGCCGACGTTGATGACCGCAAGAAGAATCGCCAGCGCGCCGAGGGCGTACGGCGCAATCGTGCCGGTGGTGAGGAAGAAGAGGATACCGATCGAGCCGAGGATGAGGCCGAGCATCGTCCACTGCGAAACGACGTTCCGACGGAGACGGCGCGCGATGACGGGAACGGCGAGGAAAAGAACGGCGAAGGCGGCGTAGATCGTCAGCGCGGTCGTCAGCGTCGCCGGCGTCACGTTATCCGCCGACCAGACGCCTTCCGTGGCGATGGCCAGGAACGCGGCGATGGCGTAGACCGGCCCGGCTTCGTGCTTGATGGCGTAGACGGCGATGAGGGCAACGAGCGCGAAGAGGGTCCCGAAAAGAAGCATCGGCGCCGAGGCCGGAACCGGCATCGCTGCGAACGCGGGGAAGAGCAGCAGGAAAAGCGGCGCAATCACCAGTCCCGGCGCCGGCGTGAAGTGCGAAAGCGCAAGTTGCACGATCACGAACGCGGCGATCCAGATCAGGATCCACGGCCAAGCAATCGTTGAGTACGACGACGCCCGCCAGACGATCAGCACCAACGCGATCGTCGCGCCGCCGAGGAGATGCAGCCAGCCGGGACCGCGGAAGATGGCGATTACCGAGAGGCCGGTGCTGATGAAGAGCAGGAAGGTGAAGAGCACGTTGTACTGCACGCCGTAGCTCGACACCGCGGCCACGTAGATGGCGAAGAGCAGCGGCAGGCCGGCCGAGGAGATGGCGGCGAGGTCGAAGCTGCGCTGGGCGTTGTCGGCCCGGCGCCGCAACCAGAGTGAGGCGCCGGCCGCGGCGGCGAAGAGGATGAAGATCGAGACCGCAAGCGGCAGTTGCGAAACCGTGAGGTACTTGCCGATCCATCCCCATTCGTAGACCACGGTGAAGCCGACGCTGAGCGCCGTCAGCAGCGGCCAGCGTCGCTGGATGGCCACCCACAGCAGGCCGACGTTGAGCAGCAGCAGGTAGGAGAAGAGCGCGATCGGTTTGTTCTCGCCGGTCGAAAGGAGCGCCGGCGTGGCAAAGCCGCCGACCAGTCCGAGCAGGGCGATGAACACGGAGTCGCGCCGGATCGACAGCAGCACGGCGATGGCGGTGACGATCAGCATCAGCGCGAAGACGACGCCGACCGGCAGCAGGTGCCACAACGCGTGGATGGCGAAGAGTGTTGCGTAGAGGATGGCGATGCCGGCGCCGTCCATGGCGTTGGCGGTGAAGCTGTAGCCGCGGGCGACACGCAATTCGCAAACGAGCAGGAGCACGATGCCGGTGATCATCCCGATCGCCGCGCGCACCGGCGGGCTGAGCCAGCCATGCTCGACGGAGTAGCTGAGGAAGAAGAGCGCCGCCAGCACGAGGGCGATTCCGGCGATCCAGGAGAAGAGCTTGACGCCGATCAGCGATTCCCAGTCGAAGGGTTTGCGGGGGGTGGGTGTGGAAGGTGGGGGGTGGGGAGTGGGAGTTGGCTCCGGAATCTCCTCGGCGACGAATGCGGCGATCGGTTCCGGCTGCGGTTCAGGGATTGGTTCCGGTTCCGGCAATGGCGTCGGAACAACCGGCTCGGGTTGCGGAGTGGCTTCAGGCTGCAACGGCACTGATGCCGTCTCGCTCCTCAGCAATTGATCGAGCCGCCGCCGCAGCTCAGCCAGCTCCGCGATCGCTTTGTTGGCGCGGTCCCAGGCCTTGAGCGCTACGACAAACGCGATCACCGCGAACACGGCGACCAGAAAAATCACGCAGCCTTGCATGGGTTCGGCAAAGGATACAGCCACAAACTAAAAAGGCCCGCCGAAGCGGGCCTTTCGATGTCGATGTCAGTTTCGTCAGGCCTTTCGCGCCTTCGGTGCCAGCAGAACTTCGCGACCGACGAGATACAACAGCACGATCAGGATCACGAATGGGATGCACGACAGCAGATCGGCGTGACCGCTGGAGACGAACGGATTCGATGCCGCCCATCCGTCGAGCTTGTTGTTGAAGTCGGCCATGAACGGGACGCCGGCCATGAAGGCGATCAGGATTCCGGCGATGGCGCCGCCGGCGATGTATCCCGAGGCCATCAGCACACCGGGACTCTTGTCGCCCTCCGCCACCAGCTGGTCCTCGGTGAGGTTCATGCCGCGATACTTCTTGCGCACGTAGAGGTCTGACAGCCAGCGCACCATGCCGCCGATGAAGATCGGGCTTGACGACGACAGCGGCAGGTAGACGCCGACGGCGAAGGCGAGCGAGGGGATGCCCGACATCTCCAGCACCAGCGAGATCATCACGCCGAGGAGCACCAGGCCCCACGGGAGCTGCCGGTTGAGAATGCCTTTGATGATGTACGACATCAGCGTGGCTTTCGGCGCGTCGAACTTCTTCGGTGCCGGCTTGCCGTTGGCGAGGAACTTGTGCGTGCCGTTGATGCCGGGGTCGACCAGGAACTGCGGCGTGCCGGTGGAGTCGACGAGGTACTGCGTCGCCGCGGCGCCACCCGGAGGTGCGTGATGCCACACGAGGTAGTCCTTCCCCTCGTAGGTCGCATGGGTGGTCAACGTGGATGGGTCAGCGTGCAGGTCGGCGGGCCAGTTCTCCTGCTGCTTGAGCGGGGCGCCTTCTTCACCGGTTGACGGTTCGGAGCTGATGCGCGGCACGTAGACACTGGCCGCGGAGTTCAGTTTGAGAAGAATCGGCCCGAGGATCAGCGCCGAGGCGAGGGCGCCGATGAGGATGGCGATCTGCTGATTCTTCGGCGTGGCCCCGACCAAGAAGCCGGTCTTCAGATCCTGCGAGGTCGTCCCGCCGTTCGATGATGCGATGCAGACGATGGCGCCGATCGAGAGCGCGGTCACGTAGTAGGTCGAGCCGGTCCAGCCGATGACCAGGAAGACCAGGCAGGTGATCAGCAGCGTGGCCACGGTCATGCCGGAGATCGGATTCGACGATGAGCCGATCTCGCCCGTGAGGCGCGAAGATACCGTCACGAAGAGGAAGCCGAGGATGACGATGAGCAGCGCAGCCAGGATGCGCGCCGCGATTCCGGTGCCGCCGACGTACAGCGGATTGGCCAGAGCGATGACGGCCACCAGGGCGAAGCTGCCGATGAGCACGAGCTTCATGGAGAGGTCGCGGTCGGTGCGCTCCATCCCCTCGCGCGCGGCCGCGCCGCCGCGAAGGTCTTTGAGTCCTTCCTTCATCCCGTGCCAGATCGTCGGCAGCGAACGGCCGAGGCTGATGATGCCGCCCGCGGCCACGGCGCCGGCGCCGATGTAGAGGATGTAGGCGTTGCGGATCTGGCCCGGCGACATGTCGCGAATGAGGCGCGTGGTCTCGGGAGCCAGCGGCGCAAGAAGCCCGGCACCGAAGAACTTGATGGCGGGGATGAGAACGAGGTAGGCCAGCACGCCGCCGGCACACATGATCGAGGCGATGCGCGGCCCGATGATGTAGCCGACTCCGAGAAGCTCCGGCGAGATTTCGGCCGAAACGGATCCGGCGTTGAACGGTGGCCCGAAGACCCGCTCCGGCGTGTCTTTCCATCCGCGGAAGGCAACGTTGAGCGCTTTGTAGACCAGGCCGATGCCGAAGCCGCTGAAGATGGTCTTGGCGCTCGTGCTGGCGCCGCCGAGCGCTTCCATCTCCCGCTTGGCGGAGTCGGACGCGGCGGCGATCGATTCATCCGACGCCCCCGCCTTCAGCACCTCAGCACACGCCGTCCCCTCGGGATACTTGAGCAGGCCGTGCTGCTGGACGATGAGCGCGCGCCGCAGCGGGATCATCATCAGAATCCCGAGCAGACCGCCGAGGATAGCCACCAGCATCACGCGGGTGATCTCGAGGTCGAAGCCGAGGATCATGATGGCCGGCATGGTGACGCCGACGCCGAAGGCGATGGACTCGCCCGCCGACCCCGCCGTCTGCACGATGTTGTTCTCGAGGATGGTGGCGTCTTTGCCGCCCAGCTTCGAGAGGATGCGGAAGAAGGTGATGGAGATGACCGCTACCGGGATGGAGGCGCTGACCGTGAGGCCGACCTTCAGCACGAGGTAGAGCGACGAGGCGCCGAAGATCATGCCGAGGATGGTGCCGACGATGACCGGCAACGGCGTGAGCTCGCGGAGCTTCGTTGCGGCGGGGATGTAAGGCTCGAAGGGCGCTGGTGCAGGGACGGGTTTGAGTCCGACGATGTCGGGGTACTCCTGTTCGACAGTGCTCATGATGGCTCCTGCTCTCGGAGAAACTGGCCGTTGCCGGCTCGGCCTTGCATCGGGCGGGCCATTCTAGCATCGGAAGTTGTGCGCTTTCGGGAGGGGTAGAATCTCCGGCATGCCGACCGTCGATGACCACTTCTCCGGCCGTTCCGCGCACGTCCTCGAGATCTATCGAACGATCCTCGCCGCCTCCTCCGCCCTCGGCACAGTCACCGAGGATCCGAAGAAGACGTCGATCCATCTCAACCGCCGCGTGGCCTTCGCCGGCGTGCAGACGCGGAAGGATGCGCTGATCCTGACCCTGAAGTCCGACCGCGACGTGAAGCATCGCCGCGTCCACAAAACGGAACAGACGTCCGCGAATCGGTGGCACTTCGAGGTGCGGCTGAACGACCCCGCCGAAGTCGACGAGCAGCTTCTTCAATGGCTCCGTTCCTCATACGAGTTGGCGCAGTGACGACCGCCGATCGTTTGCGCAACGCGGTGGAGGCGGCGTATCCGCGCCTGACGTCCATCTCCGATTCCGACGCCGCCACGCCACCCGCTCCCGGCAAATGGTCGCCGAAGGAAGTCATCGGACATCTGATCGATTCGGCATCGAACAATCACCAGCGGTTCGTGCGCGCGAACTTCACCGACGATCTGATCTTTCCTGGATACGAGCAGGAGAAGTGGGTTGCGCTGGGTCACTATGCGGACGCGCCGTGGTCCTCGTTGCTCACGTTGTGGCGCGAATTCAATCTCCAGATTGCACGGGTGATGGATTCGACGCCTGCCTCCGTTCGCGACATGCCGAGACCGCGACACAACCTGCACCAGTTAGCGTGGCGTGAAGTTCCCGAGGATCAGCCGGCAACGCTTGGGTACTTCATGAGCGACTACGTCGATCATCTCGAGAACCATCTTCGTCAGATTGGTTGAGGGAGACGTTCTTAGTCGAGAGCGAGCTCGCGGAGATCCAGGAGTTGCGCGAAGTTCCTGACGGTCAGAATCCGTACGCTCGATTTATCCACGTGGTAGACGATGCGGTACGACTTTCGATAGACGATCTCGCGGTACTCCGGAAGGCCGATCTCGGAAACCATTCGGCCCGATTGGGGGAAGGCTTCCAGGCGGTCGACGGTGTCAAACAGGCCGTCCAACCACGACCGCGCCGCCTCGGGTTTGTCGCGCGCAATGTACTCTGCAACTTCGTTGGCGCGTTCAACTGCCAGCAGCGTCCAAACGACTCTCAACGACCGAATCGCCTGCGAAGCTCTGCTTTTGCCGCCGAATTGGACAGGACTTGTCCAAGCTCAATCTGCTTCATCGCCGTGCGTACGTCGCTCAGCAGCTCGATCTCTTCAATCAGCTCCGAGTAGACCGCTACATCCAACAAGACGGCGGCCGATTCTCCGCGCTGGGTGAGCACCAGCGGACGACCGCTCGTTTTCACCTGTTCGATCATCTCCGCTGCGTTAGCTCGGAAGTCGGAGACCGGCTTGATGTCGGTGGCGATTCTCATGTGACGTTTCATTGTACCTCCTGACGTACGCCGGATTGTACATCACGCCGCAGCAGTGGCGCGAGCCAAATATCGTCCCGTAATGCTCCGCTCATTTGCCGCGATCTCCTCCGGCGTCCCAACCGCGATCAGCTCTCCGCCGCCGTCGCCGCCCTCGGGGCCGAGGTCGATGACGTGGTCGGCGGCTTCGATGAGTTGGATGTTGTGCTCGATGACCAGGACCGAGTTGCCGCGGTCGATGAGATTGCGGAAAGTTTTGATCAGCTGGGCGACGTCGGTGTGGTGCAGGCCGGTGGTGGGCTCGTCGAAGAGGAAGAGGCGGCCGGTGTCGCTCTTGGTCGATTCGGAGAGGAACGAGGCCAGTTTCAGGCGCTGCGCTTCGCCGCCGGAGAGCGACGCGGTCGACTGGCCGAGACGGAGATAGCCGAGGCCGACGGAACGGAGGGCGGCGAGCTTCTTGAGGAGAGCGCGCTTGTCGACGAAGAACTTCATGGCCTCGTCGACAGTCATCTTCAGGATGTCGTTCACGTTTTTGCTCTTGTACGTGACCTTCATGACCTGCTCGTTGAAGCGCTTGCCGCCGCATTTGTCGCAGACGACTTCGACGTCGGCCAGGAACTGCATGTCGATGGTCACCGTGCCGGCGCCTTCGCAGACGTCGCAGCGGCCGCCGACGGTATTGAACGAGAACATGCCGGCGGTGACGCCGTTCAGCTTCGCCGCGGTGGTCTCGGAGAGGATCTTGCGCACCTCGTCCCATGCCTTCACATACGTCGCGGGATTCGAGCGCGTGGACCGGCCGATGGGCGACTGATCGATGAACTGCATGTCGTAGATCTTGTCGGTGCCTTCGAGGGTAGCCGCGCCGACGTCGAGGCCCGTTGCCCCTCGGACGTCGCGCTGGTAACGGTTGTAGAGGCAGTTGCGGATCAGCGTCGACTTGCCAGAACCCGAGACGCCGGTGACAGCGACGAACTGGCCGAGGGGGATGGTGACGTCGATGTTCTTGAGGTTGTGTTCCCGCGCTTCCCGGATGCGTATTGAGCCGAAGCCTGCGTCGACCAGGGACGAGGGACGAGGGACGAGGGGGAGTTCAGACGCGTCTTTTGTCCCTCGTCCCTCATCCCTCGTCCCTGCTTTCGGTGGTCCGACATATAGCACCGACCCTCCGTACTCCCCCGCTCCCGGACCGAGCTCGATGGTCTGATCGGCGCCGGCGATGATGGTTGGATCGTGCTCGACTACGATCACCGTGTTCCCGGCATTGCGGAGGCGTTTGAGCACGGCCAGGAGGCGCTCGCTGTCGCGTGCGTGCAGGCCGACGGTCGGCTCGTCGATCACGTACATCGTCTCGGTCAATGAGCTGCCGAGGGCGGCGGCGAGATTGATGCGCTGCGACTCGCCGCCGGAGAGTGTGCGGGTCTGGCGGTCGAGGGTTAGATACGAAAGGCCGACCTCATCGAGATAGGTCAGCCGGTTGACGATCTCGCGGCGGAGATGGCCGGAGAGTGCTTCCTCCGATTTCGAGAACGGCAGGTACTCCCAGAAACGCCGGGCGTCGCGGACGTTCATGGCGAAAAGATCGCCGATGGTCAGGCCGCGGAAAGTCACGTACGACGCCGACGCTTTCAGCCGCGAGCCGTGGCACTGCGGGCAGGGCTCGTAGCTGCGGTACTTGGCCAGCTTCACCCGCACGTGGATCTTGTACTTCTTCGTTTCCAGCCATTCGAAGAAGCCTTTGATGCCGTACCACTTGCTGCGGCCGTTGTAGAGCAGATCCCATTCGGCTTCGCTGAGGTCTTTGACGGGCACGTCGAGCGGCAGCCGGTACTTGGCCGCGGCCTTTTTGAGATCGTCGTAGCAGTCTTCGTAGCCCGCGGAGTTCCACGGCGCAATCGGCATTTCGTCGAGCCGGAGGGCGCGGTTGGGGATGACTTTCTCCATGTCGATGCCGATGATCCGGCCGTAGCCCTGGCAGTTGGTGCAGGCGCCGAGGGGCGAGTTGAAGGAGAAGAGATGCGGCGTCGGCTCGATGAACTCGTTGCCGCACTTGTTGCAG
>Ga0157378_10001347_pt1 | contig 22087 bp, 16 predicted proteins | sample M65metaG_FD_115309 | JGI IMG/M metagenome (GOLD analysis project Ga0157378, IMG submission 115309) | Miscanthus rhizosphere microbial communities from Kellogg Biological Station, Michigan, USA - M6-5 metaG | ecosystem: Host-associated > Plants > Roots > Rhizosphere > Soil | place: USA: Michigan...
GCGATCGACCAGCGTCGGCAGCAACTCCGTTTCGCCAAAGCGCCCATCGCCGATCCGACCGCCGGCGTCGACGAGGACGACATGTTTCGGCGAGCGGAGAAGGATGGCGTCGCCCTGGCCGACGTCGAGCATCGTCAGACGCGGTGTCGCCACATCCTGCCTCCCGACGATCAGCGCGGCGATGAGAGGGATCAGCATCGACGCGAGGATCGCGATCGCACGGATGCGGCCGCGCAGGAAGGCGATCGCGATCATCGCCAATGCGTAGCCGCTCACGATTGTCGCGACCGGCGGCGCGGCGAAGAAGCCCCACATCGGCGCGGCGATGGCGTTTACGAACGTGCAGAGATGATGGAGCGCGCCGATGACGTCGAGCAGCGCCGCGCACGGAAAGGCGCAGACGGCGACGGAGGTGAGCAGCATGGCGAAGACGATCGGCGTCAGCAGCATGGTCATCAGCGATCCGCCGAGGGCGTACTGGTGAAAGTGGAAAAGGGTGAGCGGCGTGATCGAGAGCTCCGCTGAGGCCGCATAGGCCAGCCAGCGCGCGCGGCCGGTTGCCAGCGCCTTGCCGGCGAAAAGCAGCGCGCCGGCGCCGGCGTAGGTCAGGTGAAACGCCGGCTCGACCAGATCGTGCGGCGCGATGATGAGGCGCAGCAGCGCGGCCACGCACCAGAGATTCTCCAGCGAGGTCGGCCGGTGCAGGATGCGCGAGACGGCGTAGAGCCCGATGCCGATGCTGGCGCGCGACACCGAGGCCGTTGGGCCGATGAATAGCGGCGCGGCGATGGAAAAGAGGAGCAGCGACCAGTCGCCGGCGCGCGGCGCGTGCAGCCAGCGCAGAGCGAGCGCGATCAGCGCCGCGGCAAAGGCGATCTGCAGTCCGGAGAAGACCAGCAGGTGATAGGTCCCGCCGCGTTTGTAGCCGGCGCGGACGTCATCGGTCAGCCTCTCGCCGCGCCCGAGGGCGAGCGCCTCGACCAGCGCCACCTCGGTTGGGTGTGATGCGGCGAAGGGGCGTAGACGATTGGCCATCATCCGGTTCCAGGCCGCCGGAGTGAATCGATTCAGCGAGCCCTCGTACGCCATAAGCCTCGGTGACTTCACCGTCAGCACGGCATCGCCGCGATCGCTTCTTCGAAGGAATCCTTCGGCGCGGATCGAGCGCTGCATGACGATCGTCGCCGGCGCGAAGCGGGTGTAGATCGTCAACGGCATTTCGATCTCCAAGCCGTCGGCCACGAAGCGCTCGCAGCGGAGGAGATGCGCTTCGCCGCGCTCCGACCAGTCACGATCGATCGGCGCGACGATGGTCACGAACCGGTCGCTGATCATTGGCGAGATCGCCCGCTCGTCCGCCACGCTTCGCGCTCGCGCGTGCGAGGCCGCGCAGATTCCGCCGGCAAGCGCGAGGCAGAGCATGGCCATGCGCGCTCGTCGAATGACGATCAGCAAAATCGCTACGGCCGCGAATCCGATCGCCTCGGCGTACGAATGTCCGAGCGCCAGACCGGCGGCGTAAGCGATCAGCGGGAGTGCGGCGGGGACGTCAGGACTTGCTCGCACGCTCGAACGAAGCGAGCGTTTCCACGTGATGCGTGTTGGGGAAGAGGTCCAGGAGGTCGAGCGAAGCGAGTCGCCAACCTGACGCGATCAGCCGGCTCGCGTCACGGGCGAACGTTACCGGATCGCAGGCGAGGAAGCAAACCATCTCGTTGGTTTGCGTGGCGATGGCGTCGATGACGTTGCGCCGCGCCCCGCTGCGCGGCGGATCGAGAAAGACAAAATCGGCGCGCGGCATCCGCTCCACCCACCATTCCACCGGTGCGTGAACCAGCGTCACGTTCGACGGCACGTTGCGTTTCGCGCATTCGTGCGCCGCCGCGGAGCCCTCGATCGCGGTCACGCTGCCGAAGATCTCCGCCAGCGGCCGGCTGAAGAAGCCGACGCCGGAGTAGAGGTCGATGGCGGTTGTTTTCGATACCGCACGCGCCGCGATGCCCGATACCAGTTCCCGCATCGTCGCCAGCAGGTGCCGGTTGACCTGGAAGAATGCGTCGGTCGTGACGTGGTAGCCGTCGATGGCCATCTCGCCATCGGTGATTAGTTTCCCGTCGACTTCCCACGTCTCGCCGTCGCGAGGCGCTTCGCGCGTTCGCAGACCGACCACCTCGCACTCCGGCGGCAGCGTCACCACGTCATTCGTGCGCATGGCGTAGAAACCAACCTTGTCGCCGTCTCGATGCAGCCGGCTGCGCAAACGGTAATTCAGCGGCGAGGGATGAATGGCGATCGGCGGCAGCGTGGCGGGATCGATCTTGCCGACGCGCCGCAGCGACTCGGTGAGAATACGCCGCTTGGCCTCGAGCTGTTTGTCGAGCTGCAGCGCCGTCCAGTCGCAACCGCCGCATTCGTTCGCCACCGGACACGGCACCGCACGACGGAACGGGCTCGGCTCGATGAGGCGCACCAGATCGGCGTGCGCGAATCCCTTTTTCACCTCCAGCAGGCGCACCACCGCAACGTCGCCGGGATAGACGTTCGTAGCGAAAATGGGGAAGCCGTCCACGCGGGCGATAGCCGCGCCGCCGGCGACAAGTTCGGTGGGTGTGATGGTGATTTCGTCTCCGGCGCGCATCAGCGCTGAGGATGTCATGAAAATCGCGGGCAGTAGAATCGCCCCTCCCGATGAAGCGCTTTCGTCCCGCCACGCTTGCCGCCGTGCTGATCGCCATCGGCGTCCTTCGCATGGCGGCGACCTTTCGGACCTTCTCGGCGACGAACGATGAGGCCACCCACATCGGCGCCGGACTGGAGCTGTTCCAGTACCATCGCTATCTGCTGCTGCGCGAGAACCCGCCGCTGCCGCGGGTGATCCTGGCCGCGGCGCCGTGGTTCGGCGGGATGCGCTACAACCCGCGGGGCACGTTCTCCGACCAGATTCACAGCGTCTTCTACGATCACGGCGACTACAAGGCGAACCTCGTGCGCGCCCGTGCCGGGACGATCGTCTTCTTCCTGATCGCCGCCATTGCTCTCTTCTTCACCGCCCGCGATGCGCTCGGCGATTCCGGCGCCCTGGCGGCCACCTTTCTCTTCACCATGGAACCGATCGTCCTCGGCCACTCCGCACTGGCCACGCACGACGGCGCCGCGGTGGCCGGGTTCGCCGTCGCGCTGTTTGCGTTCGGACGCTGGCTGCGCAATCCCGATCTCAAACGCGCGCTGATCTTCGGCGCCGCCTTCGGATTCAGCATCGACTGCAAGTTCTCCAGCATCGTCTTCGTGCCGGTGACGTGCATCGCCATCGCCGCGGTTCGCCTCGTCCGCGATCCCGCTCTGCGTCAACGATTCACCCGCGCCCTTGGCACGATGATTCCGGCCGCGGCGATGACGCTCCTCGTGATCTGGGCCGGCTACGGATTCACGATCGGCACATTCGGCGAGCTCGATCCATTTCGCAACGCCTTCAGCCCGGCGATGCAGAGCCTTCTGACACGCATCGGCCCCAACGCGCCGCTGCCGGCCTCCGATTTTTTCGCCGGCATCGCCGCGCTGATGAAGATCGACAAGGAAGGCTTCCCGACTTTTCTCAACGGCGAGACCTCGACCACCGGTTTTCTCTGGTACTTCCCGATCGCCATCGGCCTCAAGACCACGATCGCTGCGCTGATCGTCTTCCTCGCCGGTCTCTGGTTCGCTTTGCGCGACGAGAAACTGCGCGGACCGTTCGCCGAATGGAGCCTGGCCGCCCTCGGCATCGTCATCGTCTCCATGCCCACAGCGCTCGACCTCGGCATACGCTACATCCTGCCGTTCTGCGTCCCTTTCGCCATCGCTGGCGCGGCTGCCGTGCTGGCGATGATGCGGACGTCACGCGCGATCGCCGTCGTCTTGCTGGTCTGCCACCTCGGCGCATCCGCGATTGCCCATCCCGACTACTTCCCCTACTTCAACGCCTTCGCCGGAAACGATCCATCGCGCCATCTCGTCGACAGCAACATCGATTGGGGACAGGACATCCTCCGCCTTCGCGACGTCGTCCGCCGCAAGCAGATCCCATCGCTCACGATCTCGCTGATGGGACCCGCTGACTACTCCGCTCTCGGATTTCCGACGGTCTACAACGCCGATCCGTACACCAAGTCGCATGGCTGGGTGGCCATCAGCGATCACCCCCGGCAGATGATCGGAGCGCAAGGCGGGTGGCGATGGTTGCCGGACGAATACGAGCGCGTGGGGAAATCGATCCGGCTTTACTACCTGCCCTGAACGCGCGGAGAATCGCCCGATGCCGCCGCGGCTGAAACCGAGGATCATCGTGACGCTGCTGATCCTCATCGGCGCGATGCGCATCGCATCGACGTGGAGAGTCTTCTCCGACACCACCGATGAGACCACCCACATCGGTGCCGGGCTCGATCTCCTGCAGCACCACGAATACGTCGTCCAGCCGGAGAATCCGCCGTTTCCGCGGGTGGTGATGGCCATCGCTCCGCAGTTGGGCGGCATGCGCTGGCCGGCGGAAGGGAATCATCGCCAGCAGATCCACGAGGAGCTGTACGGACACGGCCGGTACGAGCACAACCTAGTGCTGATGCGCGCCGGCAACCTGCCCTTTTTCATCCTGGCCTGTGTGGCGCTTTTCGTCTGGGTGAAGCGCGAATTCGGCGAGCGCGAAACCGTCATCGCCATCCTGCTCTTCACCACCCAGCCGGTCATTCTCGGCTACTCCGGCGTGGCCACGCTCGACCCCGCAGCCGTCATGGGCTTTGCGGTGGCGATGATCGCCTTCTCCGCCTGGTTGCGGAAACCGGACGCTGCTCGAGCCGTGCTTCTCGGAGCCGGCTACGGCTTCAGCATCCTCATGAAATTCTCCTGCATCGGCTTCGTCCCCGCGGCGTGCGCGGCGATGTATGCCGTGCGCCTTCTGCGCGATCCGGCCAGACGGCAGGATCGACTGCTGGCCACGCTGCTCATCACGCCGCTGGTAACGTTCGCGGTGATCTGGGCGGGATATGCATTTACCGTCGGCAGGTTGTCGGATCTGGGAGACTTCCAGCACGAATTCGGCCTCCTCGACCGGTTTCTGCTGTCGCACCTGCCGCCTTCCACGCCGCTGCCTGCCCCGAAATTCTTCCGCGGTATCGGCGGCCTTCTGGAGCTCGACCACAGCGGTTTTCAGTCGTACCTGTTCGGCCAGGCCGGAAGGACTGGCTGGTGGTGGTATTTCCCGGCGGCGATCGGTCTGAAGACGACACTGGCGTTCTTCGCACTGATCCTGGCCGGCATCGGCGCGGCGTGGGCAAATCGCTCGAAGCGCTGGGCGATGGCCGAGGCGCTGGCCGCATCGGCTGCGATTCTCGTCGTGGCCATGCCCAGCACCCTCGATCTGGGCGTGCGCTACGTCCTGCCGTTCTACGTGCCGCTCACCGCCGCCGCCGCGATTGGAACCGCGGCGCTGCTCGACAGCGCTCGCAAAGGGATTCGCTATGCCGCGGTGCTGCTGGTGGTACTCCACATCACCTCGTCGGTGGCGGCGCATCCCGACTACTTCCCCTACTTCAACGAGCTCGGCGGGCGCGATCCGGGCCGATACCTCGTCGACAGCAATCTCGATTGGGGACAGGACATCCTCCGCCTTCGCGACGTCGTCCGCCGCAAACAGATACCGTCGCTCACGATCTCGCTGACGGGACCCGCCGACTACGCCGCTCTCGGATTTCCGACGGTTTACAACGCCGATCCGTACACGAAGTCACGCGGATGGGTGGCCGTGAGCGACCATCCCCGGCAGATGATCGGAGCGCTGGGCGGGTGGCGATGGCTGCCCGTCGAACACGAGCGCGTGGGCAAATCCATCTCGCTTTACTACGTTCCATAGCACGCGGAGAATCGATCGATGGTCAGTCCGTCTCCTGAGGATTCTCAGGCCGAGGTGAAGGCGCGATTCGGCGTCGTTGGCTGGATCGTCATCGCGATCGCCTCAGCCACAAAACTCTGGCTGACGGCGTGCCGGACGCTCGATGCCATCGGCTGGGCCGATTACGACGACTACTGGTTTCTTCGGAAGGCCATCTCCATTCTGGATGGACGCTGGCTCGGTCCTTACAACTCGATGACCTTGATCAAGGGCGCGGCGTACCCGCTCTGGATCGCCTTCGTCTCCAGGCTGGGCATTCCGTTGTTGTTCGCGCAGCAACTTCTGTACGCCTTCGCCTGCCTGGCGGCTTGCCTTGCGCTCGCTCCGTCCATTCGCTCTTCGGTTTCACGGGTGGTCTTGTTCGTCGTGGTCCTCTTCAATCCGATGACGTTCTCGGACGACATCGCCTCGCGCGTGGCGCGGGAAAGCGTCTATCCGGCCCTGGGGCTTCTCATTTTCGCCGGAGTGGCCGGCGCGGTCCTGCGGCTGCACGCCCGCCGGCGCGATGTGCTGCCGTGGGTGTTGCTGACCGGTGTTGCGATCGCCGTCTTCTGGCACACCCGGGAGGAAGGCGTCTGGATCCTTCCTCTTCTTGGGCTGGCAATGGTCGCCGTGGTCTGCTGGGTGGCAATCGATTGGAAGGGACGCTGGAGGCGAGGACTGCTGGTCGTCGCGCTGCCGGCTCTGATCTTCACCGCCGCGCATGAGGCGATCGTCGTTACCAACTTCTTGCGATACGGCGTCTTTGCGGACGTCGAATTCAAATGGCATCCCTATCTCCGCGCCTATGGGAGCCTCCGGCAGATACGCCAGCATCCACCGGTCCCTCGGGTTGCACTGCCGGAAGAAGCGCGCAAACGTGTGTATGCGATCAGCCCCGCCTTCGCCGAGCTTCGCCCCTTTCTCGAACGCGATCTGGTGGGTTGGAAACGGGGCGCGGCCGACTACGAGAACGATTCGTTCATGTGGGCCTTTCGCGAGGCCGTCGAACGAGCGGGTTACTACAAGCGAGGCGGCGCCGCCGTGAAGGGCTACTACGACCGGCTGAGTCAGGAAATCGAAGCCGCGCGCCTCGGTGGCCGCCTCGATGCCAGACAAGCGCGTGCCTCTCTCTTTCCCCCTCTTTTGTGGGGGCAACGGCGGGCGGTCTTTCAAACCTGGATTGTCGCCGCGGAGAAAGTGCTGCGGTTCGCCGACGTCTCGGTCAACCCGGCCAGTTCGGACGGTTCCGATGACGAACTGCGCGAATACGCCGCCATCACTCACATGACACTGGCGCCACGAAGGGTGTTTGCGGAGAGAGTCCGCGCCACAGGCTGGGTGATCGACGTCCATGGTTCTCTCGCCATCACCGTCGAGCGCCCGGATGGAACAGCGGTCACTGATGCCACCGTGACCCGTCTGCCCAGCCCCGACCTTTACGAACATCTCAGGCAAAGCTGGAAGCCGTTCCCGCCGGCACGTCACGCCCGTTTCGATCTCGAAGCACCTGGCGACGCATTCATGGTTCTCTGGCTGGGCACGCGCAAGATCGAGCGAATCCATCTGGGCGACGAGTTTCTGATGGCGCATCACCCCGACGTGCGCATGGCGGCGCAACGCTTCGCTATCGGGCGCGTCGGACCGCCGCCGCCCAGCCGCATCGATGCCTTTCGCCTGCGCGTGCTCGACGTCATCGGCCGGGCCTATCAACTGTCCGTTCCGCCGCTCTTCCTGCTGGCGGCGTTGCTCTATCTGCCAAACGTGCGATGGCTGATACGGCGGCGGGGAGGATGGATGACGGCTGTTCTCATCGCCGGGCTGCTCTCCGCGATTGCGGCCCGGATCCTGATCCTGTCGTTGATCACCGTCACCAGCTTTCTCGTGCTGGTGTCAGGCTATCAATCGCCCTCCCATCCGCTCCTCCTGGTCGCGGGCGCGATGATGGCTCTGCACGACATCGCGGCGTGCAGGAGCCGGGTGTCGGAGAGGAAGCTCCGACACCGGGCCGACTCCTAATTCACCGTTACCGGCTCCGGATCGAGCGACAACTCCACCTTCCCCTTTTCGCCGGCGTTCACGAAGACGACGTCGCCCGACTTCACCTTTCCTTCGAGCAGCATCATCGCCAGCGGATCGATGATCTCCTTCTGCAGCGCGCGCTTGAGCGGCCGCGCGCCGAAGGCGGGGTCGTAGCCTTCCTTCGCCAGCAGCTCCTTGGCGCGGTCGCTGATCTCGATGGAGAGGCCGCGGTCGCCGATCATCTTCGCCAGCCGCCTGAGCTGGATCTCGATGATGCGCTTGATGTGCTGCATGTCCAGCGCGTGGAAGATGATCACGTCGTCGATGCGGTTGAGAAACTCCGGCCGGAAGTGCTTGTGCAGCTCCTCCTCGACCTGCCGCTCCATCTCCGCTTCCTGCTGCGGCGTCTGCATCGATTTCTGATAGTCGAAGATGTACTGCGCGCCGACGTTCGAGGTCATGATGATGACCGTGTTCTTGAAGTTGACCTCGCGCCCCTTCGAATCAGTCAGCCGCCCGTCGTCGAGGATCTGCAGCATGACGTTGAAGACTTCCGGGTGCGCTTTCTCGATCTCGTCGAACAGCACTACCGCATACGGCCGCCTGCGAATGGCCTCGGTGAGCTGGCCACCTTCTTCGTAGCCGACGTAACCCGGCGGCGCGCCGATCAGCCGGGACACGGAGTGGCGCTCCATGTACTCCGACATGTCGATGCGAACCATGGCGTTTTCGTCGTCGAAGAGAAACTCCGCCAGCGCGCGCGCCAGCTCGGTCTTTCCGACGCCGGTCGGACCCATGAAGATGAACGAGCCGATGGGCCGGTTCGGATCCTTCAGCCCCGCGCGCGAACGGCGCACGGCGCTGGAGACGGCGGTGATTGCCTCCTCCTGCCCGATCACGCGGAGCTTGAGGTTGTCCTCCATCTTCACCAGCTTCTGGATCTCCGACTCCAGCATCCGCGTCACCGGCACGCCGGTCCACTTGGAGACGATCTCGGCGATGTCTTCGTCGGTTACTTCCTCGCGCAGCAGCGCGCCGCCCTGCTGCATCTCCGCGAGGCGCGCCGAGGCCGCTTCGAGATCGCGATTGATCTGCGGCAGAGCGCCGTAGCGCAGCTCCGCGGCCTTGTTCAGATCGCCCTGCCGTTCCGCGGCATTGGCGGCTTCTCGCGTCTCCTCGAGTTTCTTCTTCAACTCGTTGATCTGGGTGATGACGCCCTTCTCGTTCTCCCACTTCGTGCGCAGGGTGCTGACCTTCTCCTGCAGCTCGCTGATCTCGCTCTCGATCTCGCCGAGGCGTTGCTTCGAGAGGGGATTGTCCTCGCGCGACAGCGCCTGCTTCTCGATCTGCAGCTGGGTCATGCGCCGGGTCAGCTCGTCGATCTCCTGCGGCATCGAGGTGAGCTCGATGCGCAGGCGCGAGGCCGCCTCGTCGACGAGATCGATGGCCTTGTCGGGGAGGAAGCGATCGGTGATGTAGCGATGGGAGAGCGTCGCCGCGGCCACGACGGCGGAGTCCTGAATCTTCACGCCGTGATGAACTTCGTAGCGCTCCTTCAGCCCGCGCAGGATGGCGATCGTGTCTTCCACGGTCGGCTCGCCGACGAAGACCGGCTGGAAACGGCGTTCGAGCGCGGCGTCCTTCTCGATGTGTTTCTGATACTCGTTGAGCGTGGTGGCGCCGATGGCGCGCAGCTCGCCGCGCGCCAGCGCCGGTTTGAGCATGTTGGAAGCGTCCATCGCCCCTTCCGAGGCGCCGGCGCCGATCAGCGTGTGCAGCTCGTCGATGAAGAGGATGACGTTGCCGTCGCTCTCCTCGACTTCCTTGATGACCGCCTTGAGCCGGTCTTCAAACTCGCCGCGGTACTTTGCGCCGGCGATCATCGCGCCGAGGTCGAGCGAGGCCACCCGCTTGTTCTTCAGCCCCTCGGGGACATCGCCTTCCACGATGCGCCGGGCCAGCCCTTCGACGATAGCGGTCTTGCCGACGCCGGGCTCGCCGATGAGAACCGGATTGTTCTTCGTCCGCCGCGAGAGCACCTGGATCACGCGCCGGATCTCTTCATCGCGGCCGATCACCGGATCGAGCTTGCCGCGACGAGCCAACTCGGTCAGGTCGCGCGCGTAGCGCTCCAGCGCCTGATACTTGTCCTCGGGATTCTGATCGGTGACGCGCTGCGTGCCACGAACCGACTGCAGCGCCTTGAGCAGCGCATCGGGAACCGCCCCATGCCGCGACAGGATCTTCGCCGCGCTGTTCTCTTTGGTCTGGGCGATGGCCAGCAGGAAATGTTCGGTCGAAACGTACTCGTCGTTGAACTGCGTGGCCGCGTTGAAGGCAGCGTCGAAGACTTTGCGCAGCGTCGAGCCCACCATCGGCTCCGCCGAGGCGCCTCCGACTCGCGAATATTTGGCGACCTCAGACGCGACTTCGGCCTCGATCTGCCCGGCCTGCAACCCGAGCTTGGTAAGGATCGGAACGACGATCCCGCCCTCCTGCCGGAGCAGAGCGATGAGAAGGTGTTCCGGCGTAACTTCCGGGTTCCCCGCGCCACGAGCAAGGTTCTGGGCCTCGGCCACAGCCTCCTGGGCCTTGACTGTAAGCTTGTTGAAATTCATATGATTACCTCAAAAGTGAGTCGATGAGACTCACATCTCAACGAGCAAAAATTGCCGCGCATTCCGGTGTGCAAGAAAGGGCGCAGCCGGAGTCCGGCGAGGTCTAGCCAGCCGTGTCGTGCTTTTCCGCAGGCGCCTGCGCGCTTAGCCCTCATCAGCTAGACTTCCCTCCCGGAGAACCTCATGAGCGCGACCGCGCAGACCATTGACCGCATCTCGCCTGAAACCAATCTCTTCGAATCGATCCTCGAACTGATCCGGCGTACCTCCACACAGTTGCCGGACGACGTCATTCGCGCGGTGACGGGTGCGCGAAAGAACGAAGTCGAAGGATCGAATGCCGACGTGGCTCTCAACGTCATCGGATGCAACATCGGGCTGGCGCGCGAGGGGTCGCTGCCGCTTTGTCAGGACACCGGAACCATCCTCTTCTACGTCCACACGCCGGCCGGGTATGACCAGCTCACGTTCGAAGAGATCGCCACCGAGGCCGTGAGGGAGGCTACGAAGAAAGGGTACCTTCGGCAGAACAGCGTCGACAGCATCACCGGGAAGAACAGCGGCGACAACACCGGGCCGGGCTCGCCGGTCTTTCACTTCCACCAGTGGCGCGAGCCGCACGTCGAGGTGAAGCTGATGTTGAAAGGCGGCGGCTGCGAGAACATGAACGCGCAGTATTCGCTCCCGCACCCCGACCTCGGCGGGCGCGATCTCAAGGGCGTGGAGAACGCCATCCTCGACTGTGTGCTCCAGGCGCAGGGACAGGGCTGCGGCCCCGGCATCCTCGGCGTCTGCATCGGCGGCGACCGCGGCACCGGCTACGGCTTCGCCAAGGAACAGCTGCTCCGGCTGCTCGACGACACCAACCCCGATCCGGTCCTGGCCGAGATCGAAGAGCGCGTGGTCGAGAAAGCGAATCAATCCGGAATCGGTCCGATGGGATTCGGCGGCAAGACCACGCTGCTGGCCTGCAAGATCGGCAAGCTCAATCGGCTGCCCGCGTCGTTTTTCGTCTCGATCGCCTACATGTGCTGGGCGTACCGGCGGCGAGGGGCGGAACTGAATCTGAACGGCGAAGTTTCCAATTGGCTCTACTGATCGTCTAACGGTGCATGAACCGGTTCGCGCCGTTCGTGTTCACCCTGCTCGTACTCTCGTGCGACGCATGGACGCAACGCGAGATGGCCTCGCTGAAACCGCCAAAGAGACCGAACGCAGTGCGCGCACTCCTCGCGCCGCCCTCGCTGGCGCAGCTCGTTGCGCCACTTCCACCTCCCCCGCCGCCGCCGTCCGGCTCCTTCCCCTGAATGATGATCAGCACACCGGTCAGTTCGACCGACGGAGCAAAAGCCGCCTGCATGTCGTGTCATCCCGACGGCATTCCAAACGCGATAGCATCGAAGCATGGCTCTGGTAAAGCTCACCACTCCCATTGACGAATCGACGATCCGCACGCTCCACGTCGGTGACACCGTCTCCATCACCGGCCGGCTCTACACGGGGCGCGACGCCGTTCACCATCGCATTCACACGGGTACCAAACCGCCGGTCGATCTCGAAGGCCACATCATTTATCACTGCGGTCCGGTGATGGTGAAGGAAGGCGACCAGTGGGTCTGCAAGGCCGCCGGACCGACCACCTCCTCGCGCGAGGAGCCGTACCAGTGGGAGGTCATGCGCGATTACAAAATCCGCGGCGTGATCGGCAAGGGGGGGATGGGGGAGAAGACGCTGGCGGCCTGCAAGGAGTACGGCGCGGTCTACCTCCACGCCATCGGCGGCGCCGCCCAGGTGTGCGCCGCCTCGATCAAGCGCGTCGACGGCGTCGACTGGATGGACCTCGGATCGCCCGAAGCGATCTGGCATCTCTGGGTCGAAGACTTCATGGCCATCGTGACGATGGACGCGCACGGCCAGTCGCTGCACAAGAACGTTTTCGAAGAATCGAAGGCGCGGATTGAGGCGATGAAGGTTTGAAGAAGGCTGTCAGCTGTTAGCTCTTAGCTGTTAGGGTAACCGGTGCGCGGCGCGAGTTTCGCTTGTCGTTCCCTAAGAGCTGAGAGCCAACAGCTAAGAGCTATCCATGCGAATCGAACGCGACACACTCGGCGAAGTCCAGGTCCCTGACGACGCGCTTTACGGCGCACAGACGCAGCGGGCGGTGGAGAACTATCCCGTCAGCGGTCTGCGCGAGCATCGGCTGTTCGTCCGCGCGTTCGTCATCCTGAAAAAAGCGGCGGCGCTAACGAACAAGGAGCTCGGCGCGATCGATGCTTCGCTCGCCGGCGCCATCATCGCTGCGAGCGATGAGCTGCTGAACAACGAGGAGACGTATCGCGATCAGTTCGTGGTCGACGTCTTCCAGGCCGGCGCCGGAACGTCGTTCAACATGAACGTGAACGAAGTCATCGCCAACCTGGCCAATCCCGATCGCGGGACCTACAAGCCGATCCATCCGAATGATCACGTCAACATGGCGCAGTCGACCAACGACGTCTTTCCGACCGCCATCCGCATCGCCACGCTGCTCCTTTTGAACGAGCTCTTCCCCGAGCTCGATGCTCTCGCCGGCGCATTCGAGAATCGCGCCGAAGCATTCAAAGACGTCATCAAGTCCGGTCGGACGCATCTTCAGGATGCGGTGCCATTGACGCTCGGCCAGGAGTTTCGCGCCTATGCGTCGGCAACGCGGCGCGCTACCCGCCTCCTTCGCGATGCCGCGAACGAGTTGCGCGTCCTCGGCATCGGCGGCACGGCCGTCGGAACGGGGATGAATGCGCCGCGCGGCTATCGCCACATTGTCGTACGCCATCTGAACGAGTTGACGAATCTCGACCTCACGCCGACGGACGATCTGCGCGAAGCGATGCAATCGCAGCTTCCGATCGCCGCGATCTCCAGCGCGCTGCGAAATCTGGCCATCGAGCTGACCCGCATCACCAACGACCTGCGACTCCTCGCCTCCGGCCCGCAAACCGGTCTGGCCGAGATCACCCTGCCTTCTGTGCAGCCGGGCTCATCGATCATGCCCGGAAAAGTGAACCCGTCGATGCTGGAGTGCATGAACCAGATCTGCTTCCACATCATCGGATCGGCCACCACGATCGACTACGCCGTGCAGGCCGGCCAGCTCGAGCTGAACGTGATGATGCCGCTGATGGCGTTCGAGATCCTTTTCTCGATCGAGATCCTGAAAAACTACCTGCCGGTTTTCATCGCCAGATGCATCGCCGGTATCGAGGCCGATCGCGCGCAATGCGAGGCCCACTACATCAGCTCGCCGTCGCTGGCCACGGCCCTCAATCCGATCATCGGCTACGCCAAGGCCGCCGAGATCGCCAAGGAGTCGGCGAAGAGCGGCACGCCTATCCCGCAACTGCTGCGGGAAAAGAAATTGCTGAGCGAGGACGAGATCGCCCGCATCTTTACCCCCGAGTTTCTGGCCGGCCAGGCGGATTGACGACTACAATCTCCGGCACTTCGTCCCATCCAATGCGCCTCTTCATCGCTATCTCCTTTCCGGAGTCCGAGCTCCGCGCGATCAGCGACCGCACCTCGATGGTGAAGTCGAAACTGCCGCCGGCGTCGTGGGTTCGCCCCGAAACCCAGCACCTCACCTTCGCCTTTCTCGGCGAACAACCGGAATCGCTCCTGCCAACGCTGGCGCCGTTGCTGGAAGAGGCGCTATCGACGGTTCCGCGATTCGAAGGACAGCTGCGCGGAAGCGGATTCTTTCCGAACGCGCGTCACGCCCGCGTCGGCTGGGTTGGCGCAACGCCCGGGGAGAAGTTCCGTGAGGTCGCGGACGCGGTGCGGGCGGGCGTGAAGGCCGCCGGTGTCACGCTCGATCGCGCCGACTTCCGCGCACACCTCACGCTCTTCCGCATCCGCGATCCATGGCCGCCGGCCTGCATCGAGATCTTCAACGGCGCGCTGCGGAGCTACAAGTCGGACCCGTTCCTGGTCGATTCGGTGACGCTGTTCTCCAGCGAGCTCAATCCGAAGGGCGCCATCCACACGCCGCTGCGAACGTTCGCGCTGGCGTAAACGTCACGACTGCACCGGACCGACGAGAACGGTCGGCACCATCGACCCTTCCGCGATCGCCGTCACGCCCGTTTCGACGATCACCAGCCCGTTGGCCTGCACCATCGACGTCGAAACTCCCGAGCCCTGGGACGCCATCGGCTGCGAAACGAGCTCGCCGTCGCGCGCCACCACGCGAACGCGCATGTAGTTGCGCCGGTCACCGCGCGATTTCAGCGACGCCGCAACGCGCGTCTGCACGATCGGCGGCAGCAGGTTGGTGGTCTGTCCCATCGCTTTCCGGATGGCCGGCGCGATGAAGAGCAGAAACGAGACCATGCACGACACCGGATTGCCGGGCAGGCCGAAGTAAAGCCGTCCGCGGACGCGCGAAAGAACCACCGGCTTGCCCGGTTTCATGGCCACCTGCCAGAACTTCGTCTCCGCGCCGAGTGCGTCGAGCGCTTCTTTGACGAAGTCGTAGGCGCCGACCGAAACACCGCCGGAGGAGATGACGAAATCACTTTCCAGCGCCGACTCGATCGCGGCGATGGTGGCCTCCGGCGTATCGGGCACGATACCGATCATGCGTGGGATCCCACCCGCCTCCCGCACCAGCGCTGCCAGCGAGTAGGAATTGGAGTTGACCACCTTGCCGTAGGCCAGCTCGTCGCCGACGTCGATGATCTCGTCGCCGGTCGAGAGAATGGCCACGCTCGGCCGCCGTCCAACCCGGACGACCGGTTTCTGCACGCCCGCCAGCACCCCAACCTCGGCCGAATGAATCGCCGTGCCGGCCGCGAGGACGACGTCGCCCGCGTGCATGTCTTCGCCACGCCTGCGGATGTTCACTCCCTTCCGCAGCGGCTCGTTGACGCGCACGACGTCCGATCCGGCATCGGTGATCTCGACGTGCGCGACCGTGTCCGCACCCTCCGGCATCAACGCGCCGGTCATGATGCGAATGGCGGTGCCAGCTTCGACACGCTTCGTAGCCACCGTTCCCGCGGGCAGGTTCTCGACGACACGCAGCGAAACCGGCGCGTTGGCGATGTCCTCCGCCCGCACGGCATACCCATCCATCGCCGTGCTGTCCCCTTGCGGCACATCGGCGCGTGCCCGCACATCCTCACGAAGCACGCGCCCGAGGGCGTCGGTGAAGGTGACCTGCTCGGTGCCGAGAGGTTGCACTTCCGCCAGAACCCGTTCCTGCGCCTCTTCGACGGGGATCATCCGCTCGCCGGGGCGGGGTGTTTGGAAGGTAGGCATCGAGGGGAGTTTAGCGGAGTAACCCAAAGCACAGACAGGAGTGTCTGTGCCACATGAGCCTGCGCGACCGGCCGATCCGAGCAAGTACCAGGGCCGATGTGGCACAGACACTCCTGTCTGTGCTTTGGGTTTCACCCGCCCGCAATGGCAACGACGATCTCCACCTCATCGCCGTTCTTCAACTCGACATCCTTCTCGCCATGCAAAACGAGCTCGCCGTTCACGGCAAAGTTGAACAACTCGTCGCGATCGTCGCCAAGGTCGAGTTTGGCGATGATGTCGGCGAGAGAGTTGGCGTCCATCGTCATGATGGCGCTGCGGCCGTCGCGAAGCGGCTCAGGAAGGTGGACCGTGATCACAACGAAGAATCCTTCTGCGAGACGTCGCGGCTGGAGCGCCGGCGTCCCGCCGGCTGGCTCGGCGGCGTCCTCGCCGCCGGGTTATCAGCAAATGTTGCGACTCTGGCGGGCAGGCGGCGGGACGCCGCCTGGCCAGCCGTCGGGACGACAGCGCTCCGTTGTGCCTCAAGCGTCATGTCGTCAACACCGTCTCCAACTCACCCCGCCACTCCGCCTTCGGCAGACCTTCCTCCGTCAGATTCGAGACCTCGTAAAACCGGGACAGCATCTTGTCGAATTCGCCGCGGTCGATTTTCTCGCCTTTGTACGGGCCGACGCCGATTGCTTCTTCGAACCAGCGTTTGGGGAGGGTGTCGTCGGCGCGGGTGACGCCGAGTTTGGCGTTGATGAGACGCTCAACGCCCATCACGTTGAGACCGATGCCGTCGATCGCTTCTTTCGTCAGCTCGATGCCTGTGACGTTTGCCACCTGGTCGGCGAACTCTTCATACCCGGGTAGCGAGGGGGAGTTGAAGAGCTTCGTGGTGAAGCGGCACATGCCGACGGAATCGCCGACGGCGTAGATGTTCTCGCAGCGGCGAACGGCCAGCTCTTTGCCTTCGTAGCTGTTCGGCTCCGCGGAGACCGGGCCGCCGTAAAGCTCGGCTTTGAAATCGGGCGAATCGTTGATCTTGGCGTTGATCTCGAGCGTCACGCGATTTCGGAGATGGTCCATGCCGCGCGTGGCCACGGCCAGGCCGAGGGCGAAAGCCTTGAGGATGCGGGCATCGTGGGGATCGCTCTGCGTCAAGCCCTTCACCGCCATCAGGTAGTCGAGCGACTCCACCGGATACTTGCCATTGGCAACGGCCTGCGACGAATCGGCGATGACGTCGCCGAAGCCTTCGCGCTTCGCGGTCATGAAGAGCAGCTGCTCGATGGCGTCGTAGTTGCCCCAGGTCAGATCGAGCTGCGTCTGTTCGCGTGTGATGACGCCGCGCTGGTAGAGCTCCATGGCCCAGGCGATGGCGGAGCCGGTCGATGCGGTGTCCAGCCCGAGGTCGTTGCAGATGTTGTTCAGCCGCAGCACCTGCGTGACCTCGGTGATGCCGACATTCGGACCGAATTTTCCGAGGGTCACGTACTCGGGGCCGTCGCCCTTAACGTATTTGTCGGAACGAACATTCAGATCGTTCGACATGTCGTTCAACGGACGGCAATTCACCGGGCAGGCGAAGCATCCCTCCATGCCCGGGCGATACGGATCGATGTTCTCGGCGTCGAGCTTGTCGGTCCAGGTGGTTTCCTGATTATTCTTCGTCCCCATCGCTCCGAGCATGCGCGACGGCTTGTAGAGAAACGGCGTGCCACGTTTCTTCAGGGCGTTTTTTACCACCGAGGTGTTGAGGAGTTTGAGGGCGACATCGCGGTTGCGGAGCTTGTGCGGGCGGGCGGTGGTGAGGTCGGCGGCGCGGCCCTGGATCAGCACCGCCTTCAGGTTCAACGCGCCCATTTTCGCGCCGGGACCGCCGCGGGCGTAGATCGCTTTCGGACCGGCCATGATGCCGGAGCAGAGGACGAGGTTCTCGCCGGCGGTGGTGATCGCGGCCAGGCCGTAGTCCTTCCCTTCGACGCCGTGAAAGTCTTCGGCGATCTTTGCGCGAAGATCGATGTTGTCGAGACCGACCCACGGCGTGGCATCGACAAACTTCGGCTCATTTCCTTCGAAGTGCAGCAGCGTCCACCGCGGCGCTTTTCCGTAGAGCACGAGATGATCGATACCGTTGAGCTTCATGAACGAGGGGAAGTAGTCGCCGGCGTTCGAATCCATCAGCACGCGCGACTCCGGCGACCAGGAGGTGACGTTGCCGCGCGAGGCCGACGGCACCATCGAGGTCAGGATGCCGGTGCCGAAGATGAGCGGGATCTCGGGATCGATCGGCTCGAGCGTTTCGTCGAGCAGGTTGTGCAGCAGGAACATGTTCACGCCGCGTCCGCCGAGGAGGGCGTGAACGACGCGAAGAGGAATCCAGGAGCGGCGAACTTCCTGGCGCTCGAGGTCGACGAAGATGGTCTTCCCCTGCGTTGGGAACTGAGGCTCGGAGGCGAGCCGCGTAAGGAGCGCGTCGACGCGCGTGCGGATGGTCATGGGCGGGCCGATTCTAGAACAGCGCCTCGGACAGCGGCTGTTCCTCGACACAACGGATTGGCGGCACATTCCGTATCACCGGCATGCTCACGTTCCTTCTCGCCGCGGCGCTCGCGGCTCACCAGCCAGTGCTTGGTCCCGCGATTCTGTCCGCACCGCAGCCGCCCACATACCGCGTCTTCCAGCCAAGCGTCGGTATCGCGGCCGATCGCGGGAGCGCGGTGGTGGCGTGGGCGGAAGGTGATCACGTCTTTGTGTCGGTCCTGGGCATCGACGGCCATCTCGCTGAGGCAACCGACATACCGGCCAGTGCGCCGGTGGCGCCCTCCATCGTGTCATTCCGCGGCGGATATCTTCTCGCGTGGGTCGAGAAGACGGTCCCGGACCGGGCGATCGTGGTCCGGCTGACGGCAGGGCTCCAGCCAATGCAGCGGCAGACGATCATCGCCGAAACCGCACAGCTCCGCGGCGACGGCACGTCCGCATTTCTGCTGACGGGGAGTACCGCGTACGCGCTGACCGAGGACGCTGGACTGAATCTCAGCAACGCTATCGACGCGGGCGACGACATCGCGGTGATGGGCAGTAGCACGTCGGCGCACCTCTGGCACGAAGTGACTCCATGCGGCCACTTCAATTGGGGTTGCGGAGGGACCAACCTCTATGTCGAGGTGGACAGGCCGGACGGCAAGGAACGGCTTACCGCCATTCAGACCACCACCGGAATGCAAACCATCACCAGTCCCGCCGCAATCGCGTTCGACGGCCAGCGTCTCCTCGTCGCTTGTTTCAACGTCGACGTCGATGTGACGCATCTCGCCGGGCTTCGCGGGTTGGTGCAGGTCCGGCCATACGACGCGGGCTGGGTGTCACCTCCGATCACCATCGGCGCGATCTGGGAACCTTCGACGCCTGTCCGTCCAGTCATCGCTTCCGATGGCCGGCGCTTCGTCGTCGTGTGGCGGACATGGAACGGCGCGAACTATGAGGTGGACGGCGCGGTCATCGACAACAGCACGCTCGCTGTGACGCCGCTCGACATCGCGCGCGGTCCCGGCGATGCGTTGGAGCCGGGCATCGCCGCGATCGCGCCTGGCCGTTTCCTGATCACCTGGACGTCGCTCACGGCCACCGAGCGGCGGCTCGCGGCGCGCTTTCTCGACTTCGGAGAGACGCCGATTCGTATAAGGCCGTCGCGCTGATTCCTAAATGTCGCGCAGAACCAGGCCTTGCTCGAAGCGATGCTCCCCTTTGCGCGGGATCGCTTCGTCATCACGGCAGATCAGGACGTTACGCAATGCAACCGGTGCGGCGATCTCGACTCCATGCGCGACGATGCAGGACTCGAGAACGACGCCTTTGGCGATGCGGCAATCGTCCCAGACCACGGTGTCGGTCAGCGTCCCTTCGATGACAGAACGCTCACCGGCGATGCTGCGCGCAATCGTGCCGGCGACTCTCGCGGTGTCGTGCACGAGCGAATCGCCGGCAACGTGCGTATCGCGCGGGATGGCGAGTTGTCCGCGCGCCATCAGATCGAGCATCGTGCGCGACGCGCTCATGTAGCGCTGCGGCGTGCCGATGTCGAACCAGAGCCCGTCATCGACCACGCCGGCAATCGTTTCGCGGCCGCTGTCGATCAGCGGCTGGTAGACCTCGTCGACGATACCGGAGAAGTCTTTGTCGGGAAGGTAGTCGAAAAGGCGGTTTGCGATCAGGTGAGTCCCGGAAAACATCAGCGCCTCGCCGGATCCCTTCCCGAATCCGGTAATCCGGCCGTCGTCGAAGTACACCGGCGTGAAGTGATCGCCCTGGGGCGAATGACGGAGCGTCAACGCGGCCAGCGCCTCATTTCGTGCCGCGCGCAACGCCTCGTACGGCGGGAACTGGACGGTGTCACCGTTGACGAGGAAGAACTCGTCTTCATGTTCGAGCAGCGAACGTACCTTGCGCACGCCGCCACCGGTACCGAGGATCTCCGGCTCGTAGGAAAACTCGAAGCGCGCATCGAATCGGTCACGAAGAAATCGCTCGATCGGCTCGGGAAGATGGTGCAGGTTGACGATGAAGTCGTGGATCCCGAACGTCAGAAGCGATTCGACCGCCCATGCGATCAGCGGCTGTCCGCACAGCGGAACCATCGGCTTCGGCAGGGTGTAGGTCACCGGCCGGAAGCGCGTGCCGTAGCCGGCGGCGAGGATCATGGCCTTCATGGGATGGTTGCCAGGTTGCCGGGTTGCCTGGTTGCCGAACTACGGGTGATGGGAACCTGGCAACTTGGCAACCCGGAAACCCGCATCACAGCTGCTCCGGCGGAAAAATCATGTTCTCCCCTAGATCCGGCCGCGTCCGGCGCGCCAGGCGATACAGATCCGCGTACGTCTGCCGGATGGCTTGTTCCATGGTCATCCCCAGCTCGGCGGCGATGCCGCGGATGACGTCGATGGGGCCTTCGATCTCGAAGTAGTCGCCGATCGGCGTGCGGTCGAGGACCACTTCGACGTCCTTGATGCGCCAGACCTCGCGGAACTTCTGGTAGCGGAAGACCGGCTTGTATCCGAGGGCGTCGAAAAGCTGGATGGCCAGCTCGAAACTCTCGACGCCGGTCTGCACCTCTTCGCGCGACTTCACGCCCCCTTCGATCGACATCGGACCCTTGTACGTTGCGATCGAGTACTTGCCGAACTTGCGCACGCGCAGCAGCGAGCCCTTCGTGCGCAGCTCGCCGCGGCGGTCGAGAACGATGTTGTCCTCGAAGGTCTCGGGATAAAGCCGCTGCCCGCCGATGTCGTGCAGCTTGCGCAGCAGGTCGGCGCGGTCTTTGAGGGCGAACTTGACTTCGATCTCCTGGGCCATGGGTCGGAGGTTGCTGAGTTGCTTGGTTGCTGAGTTGCTGGATTCTCTACCTGGCAACTCAGCAACCAAGCAACCTCACACTCTCAACACCTCCACTCCCGGCAGCGTCTTTCCCGAGATGAATTCCAGCGACGCGCCGCCGCCGGTGGAGATGTGGCTGATGCGGTTGGCGTAGCCCGAAGCTTTCACCGCTTCGACCGATTCGCCGCCGCCGACGACCGTGGTGCCATCGGCTTCGGCGACCGATCTGGCCATGGCCATCGTCCCTTTGGCGAAGGCCTCTTTCTCGAACACGCCCATCGGACCGTTCCAGAAAATCGTCCTGGCGTTTTTCAGTGCCGCGTCGTAGGCGGCGATCGTCTTCGGGCCGATATCGAAGGCTTTCTGGCTGGCGGTGAGGCCGTTCGACACATCGACCGTCTCAATCGTCTTCGGCTGTTCGAGATCGTCGGCGACCACAAGATCGACCGGCAGAGTCACGTTCGTGATCCGGTTGGCCACTTCGATCGAGTCTTTGTCGACCAGCGAGCCGCCCATGGCCGTTCCGCGGGCGGCCAGAAACGTGTTGGCCATGCCGCCGCCGACGAGGACCGAGTCGGCCAGTTTCACCAGCGCTTCCAGCGGCTCGATCTTGCCGGCGATCTTGGCTCCGCCGAGGAGGGCCACGAAAGGGCGAGCGGAAACGTTAGTGATCTTCTGCAGGAACTCGATTTCCTTCGCCAGCAGGAGACCGCCGGCGGTGCGCGCCTTGTCGAAGAGACGCGGAAGGGCGTCGATCGACGCATGCGCGCGATGACACGCTCCGAAGGCGTCGTTGACGTAGTAGTCAGCGAGTTTGCGCAGTTGCTCGGCGAAGCCGCGGTCATTCGCTTCTTCGCCGGCGTGAAAGCGAAGATTTTCGAGAAGA
>Ga0157378_10001352_pt1 | contig 22047 bp, 16 predicted proteins | sample M65metaG_FD_115309 | JGI IMG/M metagenome (GOLD analysis project Ga0157378, IMG submission 115309) | Miscanthus rhizosphere microbial communities from Kellogg Biological Station, Michigan, USA - M6-5 metaG | ecosystem: Host-associated > Plants > Roots > Rhizosphere > Soil | place: USA: Michigan...
AATCCTGACTTGTGTGTATGCGTCTTTCAAATAGTTGAGAATGAAACGATGATTCACCAGTGTCGACGTCTGCAGCGACTCTTTCGTTTCAGTTACCGCGTCTTTCCAGTTTTCACTTCCGGGTTTATTAACGTCGATTTCAATGATCTTGCCGCGGGGTGCATTTAGATCAGTCTGAAACCAAAATCTACTGCCTTCATTTCCGACAAACGTATAGGCAGCGTCAAAGTCATCAAGCAACTTCACTACTTGAGAATCGCTCTTCTTTAGATCTTTGTAGTAGACACGCGTTTTTGAATCCGTCCCCTGGAACACCGTGATGATGAGGTAATCACCGTCTTCAGTTACCGTCGCGCCAAACAACCAATCCTTCTGGTCTGGTCGTTCATATACAAGTATGTCTGAGCTTTGCGCGGTGCCGAGTTTGTGAAAGTAAACCTTTTGGAAATAGTTTGTTCCTTTTAATGAATCGCCTTTCGGTTCGTCATACCGACTGTAAAAGAATCCGCTGTTATCTCGAGTCCACGAAACCCCTGAGAATTTCACCCACTTAAGATCGTCGGAAAGATCCTGCCCCGTTTCGACATCGCGAACTTTCCACTCCTGCCAATCTGAACCTGACGCCGACAAACTATAGGCAAGCAGTTTCCCGCCATTGCTGATCTGCATCCCTGACAGCGCCACAGTTCCATCGGTCGAGAGTGTGTTGGGATCGAGGAGCAGTTGCGGTTGACCATCCAGCGAAGTGACGCTGTAGAGAACACTCTGATTCTGCAAACCACTGTTACGCGTGTAAAAATATCGACTACCCTCTTTGTTAGGGACACCATACTTTTCAAAGTTCCAGAGTTTTGTCAGGCGTTCCTTGATTGAAGCTCGCGCTGGTATGGCTTCGAGCAAGGCGAAACTAAGTTTGTTTTCGGCCTCCACCCAAGTGCGTGTTTCTTCCGAGTCGAGATCTTCCAGCCAGCGATATGGGTCCGCGACTTTGACGCCGTGATAGTCATCAATCTGATCGCTCTTTCTGGCTACGGGATAGGTATTGGTTTTCATCATTTGCTGGGAAGTACCTGTTGAATTCTGCGCGCGAGCATGCAAGTTGGCGGAGCCGATGATGAGTACACCTGTCACAAACAGACAGACGATAGCAAAAAGACGAGTCATTGCTTTGAAACGCATAACGTGGCTCCCTTCCAAATTGTCGGTGACGCAACGCAGGTTGGCAGTTAACGAGAAACGCAAAAGAAGTATACAGAGATGTGGTGTCGACACAAAACAAGCGATCGGCTTGACGATGCGCGTTTGGATCCCTGTGGTTGGCCCACCTCAGCTCTGCGGGAATCACTGTTGAGGGAACTGTTCCAACGGTGTATCGTCAGCCCCGTTTTGCGAATGAAAGGAGCCTCTTCATCAATATGAACAACAAATGGTCTGAAACATTCATGGCGGGATTGGCACTGGGAATCGCCGTAATCATCGCCACTACGATCGGCGGTTGGTTTTTTGTAAAAGGCAAGCGAGGAGATCAGACGATCACTGTAACCGGTTCCGCTAAGAGGGGAATCAAGTCCGATCATGTGGTCTGGAAATCGGCTGTGTCGTACCAGGCGCCGGTCCTTGGCGATGCATATCGGTCGCTTTCCGACTCCGTGCCAAAGGTCAAATCCTACCTGCTTAGCAAAGGCATCCAGGAAAATCAGATCACGATCTCTTCGATTTCCGTCCAAACTCTGCACAGTCGGAGTACGGAAGGAATGGAGACCTCCGAGATCACGGGTTACTCGTTACGCCAGCAACTCGAAGTGAGTTCGAACGAAGTCGAGAAGATCGCAAAGATAGCGCGTGAGGCTACGGAACTTATCAATCAGGGCATACTAATCGAATCAATGGCTCCTGAGTTTTATTACACTCAGCTCGGGAATGTGAAGATTGAAATGCTTGCGGAGGCCGCAAAAGATGCAAAGACTCGCGCTGAACAAATAGCCAACAGCACTGGAGGCAAGATTGGCAGCGTCCGGACAGCACGAATGGGTGTGTTGCAAATCACTCCGGCCGGTTCAAATGAAGTGTCAGACTCAGGAATGAACGATACAACTTCAATCGATAAAGACATCACTGCAGTTGTGAATATTGGTTTTGCAGTGGATTAGGGTTCGGAGCCCGCGAAGCGGCCAAAGCATTTAGCCCAGGGTGAAGCGAGGCTTTGCGAGCGGAACCCTAGGTTAGGATTATCTAGGAATCCAGCCCGCGGAGCGGGCGAGAGCAGAGTTAAAATGCTCCCAACCTCTCGCGCGCTTCGCAGGCAAAGAACTGTTGCAGCAGCAACCGCGCTCCGTCATCTCTGGGTCTCGGCGGTGAAAGAATTCTCACCTACTCGCACCGTTGAGACGCAGAGAACGCTGAGATGACGCAGAGATTCTCAATCAAGGTCACGAACCTCATTAAAGAAACAGGTTGACAACCGTAAGTGCAATGGGTGAATCTAATTCACAACTTACCGCCCCCCGGTAAGAATCTTTTGAGTTAAATCTCCAAGAACATTATGAAAAGAAGTTCCCCTATTGCCCTGTCCGTCATTGCCCTAACTCTATCTACCGTCCACACCTACGCTCAGAGCAACACGGAGACACGTCCGCGCACCGTCGCTCAGACCCCTGCGCAAAAGACTAAGCTGCCTGAGACTGCGAGTAATGCACCGACCGGGATCCTGCCAGGCCCAATCTCTGTAAGTAGCGAGGCGGACAAAAAGACAGCCTCTCTACCAATCCTTATGACACCGTCTGTCATTCAGACGCGGATCACTGAAGCGCAGCGACTTCTGAAGTCAAGGCCAATGACTACGGCGATGACTACTCCGTCTCTCGACTTTGTAACGATAGCGGCGCTCGAGCGACAAACAGGCCGGACGCACCTCGTAACCCTGTCGAAGCAAACGTTCCTGACAAAGGGTGCCGAGCTCGCCACAACCACATCGCTGGGTACTCCCGTCACACTTCGAGTGTTGCGCGCAAACGGAGTGAACACAGCGCTAACGATCTTCACCGCGGACGGAAAAGATCTCGTTCCTTTGATCGTCGAGTACCCAATTGAACGTAGGGGCTTGTTTCTCGAGATGGCGTATTACACATCTGCACATCCGTCGTTGTTGTCCCAGGATCTCGTTCGGTCTGGCCAATCGTATGTCCGCAACATGATGGATCTTGCAGTGACGCGTTTGAAAGAAAGAGGCGTCACGATTTCGCCGGACGTCGTCAACGTTGCGGAACGACTCTGTCTCGTCGAACACATCGATCATGACCGCTTTAGAGCTGAAAACCGTCTGGCTCTGTACGAGGAGATCTACTCACTCTACGCCCTGAATCAGCTGAACACTTACAGATACTCCGTTAGTGTGGCCGGCGCAGGTGGCATGGTGCAGATGATCCCCTGGGCCTATAACCTCGAACGTCAGAGACATCCCGGCGTGGGGTTGATTCCTGACTTCGTAACGGCGATGCGTAATCATGGCAATGCACTTCAAGCCATGTTGCTCTACATGCAAGACACATGGAATGAACTTTCCGCCAGCGAAGACGTGAAGTACGCGCTCAACGCTAAGATTGCAACACCGAGCGAAATACTTGCGGCCGGCTATAATTCAAACGCTGCCAAATTACCTGGATATATCCGACGCGGCGGTGAAGACTGGAAGTATCTTATCCCTCGCGAAACGCAAATGTACCTGCAGATTTACAAGTCCTTCGAATCGTTAGTACCAATGAAAGCAAGAACCACGGCTTCAGCTTCGATTGCTGCAGACAATTGAATTTGCCGTAAGGCTTCTCAGCACACTCGTAACTCAGTCAAAAAGGAAACCGATAAAACGGTTTCCTTTTCTTTTTCAATTTGACGTGGCCGTCCTCCAAGCTGTTATTCTCATCGCTGCCACACTAACAATCGATGCATCGTCATCGAAGCGGTAAGGAGCTAACAATCTATGTCCCATAGTTCACGTGCCCTGGTTCGTGTTGTTCTGACTCTTTTGTTCATCGCGAGCGGACTTGTCATCGTGATGAATCAGACCTCAGCGCAAAATCCATCAGCAACTCAGCAGCCGGCAACCCCGGGCGAGCCAGCCGTCGAGCAGAACCATAAAAACATACAAGTGCTTAAAGGTCTGCCCGAGTCGCAACTGATCCCGGTTATGAACTTTATGGGTGCTTCACTTGGTGTGCGTTGCAATTTCTGCCATGTGAATAACAACGGCACATGGGATTACGCGTCAGACGAAAAAGGTGAAAAGAAGTCGGCGCGTGAGATGATCACAATGGTCACTGGCATTAACAAAACCAGTTTTCGTGGCAACCCTGAAGTGAGCTGTTATACCTGTCATCGAGGTAAATCAGCAGTTGCTCACACAGTATCGCTGCCTTTGCCGACGCCAGAACCTCGACCATCACCTGCACCCAGCCCGAGCGGTCCACAACCACCAAATCCAACTGCTGAACAAATCATCGACAGGTACTATCAGGCAATCGGCGGCGCAGCCGCGATTGATAAGTTGAAGTCGAGAGTGATGAAGGGAACTTTGATTACGGGTAACGGAACGGAGATCGGCTATGAGCTGGATCAATCCGGTCCCGATTCTGTTCTCGCGATCCTCACGACACCACAGGGCGAGGTCCAGAGGGGGTTTGACGGATCAATGGGCTGGGAAAAGAGTGCGCGTGGCGTACGGAACCTCGGCGAGGGCGAAATTTATTACCTGCGAAGGTATCCGGACTTGTACAAGGACATCAAACTTAAGGATCAATTCAGCAGAATTACTTTCGGGGGCAAGCCCAAGATTGATGGTCGCGACGTTTATCTTTTGCGCGCAACGACGACCGGCGGTAAACGCGAGTCGCTCTTCTTTGACGTTGAAACCGGATTACTCGTTCGAAGATCTACATCAACGACAACACCCGTGGGGACAATCCCAGAGCAGGTAGACTTCGCTGACTATCGGGACGTCGATGGAATGAAATTACCATTTACGATCCGCGTGTCCGCCGTTGACCTGAACAATAGTGTCGTGAGGAAGTTTACGGAGATTAAACTAAACGTCCCGCTCGAATCGAAGCGTTTCAGCAAGCCGGCGTAAAGTGTCCTTTGTCTCATTCTCACCGTGGCTTTAGCCCGGTGAAGTTCGGGTCGAGAGATTGTTGAACCGTTTCAACGGTTTCGTATAGCAAGAGAAAACAAAACCGTTGAAACGGTTAAGTGAATTTCTTGTAGACCCAAGCACCGGGCTGAAGCCACGGTGAGAATGAGAGAGTATCTCAAACTGAAACATTACCTATCGATCGGATTCACTCAGCCGGCAGCTACTCACTAAACTGTAATTCGCTCTTCAACTGCGCTTCTCGTTCATTCGTCGATCCATCCGCATACTGCAACCTGTACAACTTCCAATACAGTCCTCGCTGCACGAGTAACTCCTGGTGCGTTCCCTGCTCCCGAACTTCTCCATGATGCAAAACAATAATTCGGTCCGCGTTCTGTACTGTCGAAAGTCGGTGCGCCACGACAATCGAAGTCCTATCACGCATGACGCGTTCGATCGCTCGCTGAATCAACTGTTCCGTTTCCGTATCAATTGAACTAGTCGCTTCATCCAGAATCAGCAACGCGGGATCAAACGCCAACGCACGTGCAAAAGAAATCAGCTGCTTCTGTCCTACCGATAATCCAGCACCACGTTCTTTAACCTCCGCACGATAAGTCTCCTTCAGTCGTTCAATGAAGCGGTCCGCATGAACCTCCTTCGCTGCCCACTCAACACGTTCTTCAGGAATGTCGTCTCGACCAAGTCGAATGTTGCCCGCGATGGTTCCACTAAAAAGAAATACTTCCTGCAACACAACAGCGAAGTTCTCACGCAACGCTTTCAGATCCCAATCACGTAGATCTATTCCATCAAGCAGGATTCGTCCGCGCTGTATGTCGTAAAAACGCATCAACAGGTTCGTAATAGTGGTCTTTCCAGAACCAGTGTGACCGACCAAAGCTATTGACTGTCCAGGCTCAACAGTAAAAGAGACGTCTTTCAGCACCCAATTCTCGTCGTTATACGCAAACCAAACGTTCTCAAATTCAATTCGGCCACGGGCGCGACTTTCCTTTAGAGCTTTAGCCGGATTCAGAATCGCAATCGGCAGATCCAGGGTACGAAAAATACGATGCGACGCAACGACCGCCGCTTGCAGCACATTGTATTTGTCCGAGATATCGCGAATAGGTTGAAAGAGAAAACCCGAGTACTGAATGAACGCGACCAACGCTCCTAATGTCAGAACCGTATGCCCGGGTGTGTTCTGCATCACGCGATAGCCGCCGTACCAAATGATTAGTGCGATGCCCACGGCGCCAATGAAATCAACTAGTGGAAAGAAAACCGCGTAGTAAAAGATAGTATCGATGTTCGCGCGACGATGGTCGTCGTTGATCTCATCAAACTTCCGAAGCGACTTCGCCTCAGCATTAAAAATTTGCACGGTTTGCGCGCCCGCAAAGTGCTCCTGCAGAAAAGCATTAATCCTGGCTATGCGCGTACGAACCATGTCGTATCCCTTTCGGGCGCCTCGCCGAAACCATGTCGTGGCCGCAAACAACATCGGAACCGTTAACAACGTCATGAGCGTGAGTTTCACGTCCATCCACAACATCATCGAAACAATCGCGACGATCATCACCAGGTCACCCAACAAGTCAGTTACACCTTGAGTGAACAACTCGTTAAGCGCGTCGACGTCGGTGGTGAGTCTCGTCATGATCCGTCCCACCGGGTTGCGGTCATAGTAGGCAATTTCCTGGTGCTGGAGTTTGTCGTACAGCTCGCGGCGGATATCAAACATCACGTACTGCCCGACACTGTTGAGGAGAATCGATTGGAAGTATGAAAAGATGAAGCGGAACAGCTGAGCACCAAAATACAAGGCCACCAGCAGCCCGAGTCCATCCAGTTTGTGTGGAAGGATGTGCCAGTCAATTGCATACTGAGTGAACTTCGGCTGCAGTACACCAAGCAGGTTCAAAGCGAGAGTTAACACTAGCGCAGGAACCAGGAAACGCACGTAAGGATTCAAATACTTGAGCAGTCTTCGAGCCACCTGAAAGTCGTACGTCTTTCCGATCGCCTCTTCTTCGTGAAATTGTTTGGCGGATGTCGACATGTCTTAAATGGTTTCGAGTTCTTCCTCTAAGAGCTGGCGCTCATACAAATCTGCGTACTCACCGTTCATCGCAATGAGCTCGTTATGCGTACCTCTCTCGATGATCCGGCCTTCATCCAACACGCAGATGAGGTCAGCACTCTGCACAGTCGAGATACGGTGAGAAACAATCAGGCTTGTTCGATTGCGCATTACTTCGCGGAGCTGACCCAGGATTTTTTCTTCCGTGTAGGTGTCAACTGAAGACAGCGCGTCATCCAGGATTAGAATCTTCGGTTCCCGCAATACAGCGCGAGCTATTGCTGTTCGCTGCTTCTGACCTCCGGATAACGTGATTCCTCGCTCACCAACCAATGCGTCGAATCCGTCAGGAAAATCCGCAACATCCTCCGCCAAGCCCGCAACGTTCGCAGCCCACTCAACATTTCTGGTTTTGCCGTTATCCACGCCGAATGAGATGTTTCCTCTTAGCGTATCGCTGAACAAAAATGTCTCCTGCGGAACATAGCCAATGCTCGCCCGGAGTTGTGCAAGTGGATAATCTTTGGCTTGAATGCCGTCAATGAAGACTGTCTCGTCCGGCGCTTCAATCAGCCGCGGAATCAGGTTGGCAAGCGTCGATTTGCCACTGCCGGTTCGTCCCACAAAGGCCACAGTTTGACCTTCATCGATCGTCAGGTTTATGTCATGAAGCACCGGATCGTTCGTCCGCGTATAGCTGAAAGTCAGATTACGAAATTCGATCTTGCCTTTTATGGGTGGCTGAAGTTCCGTGTTTTTCTTATCGGCGATGGCTGGTTTGATTTGGAAGATTGCGTTCAGTCGTTTGAGACTTGCAGTACCACGCTGATATAGATTGACGACGTAACCCAGGGCTATGAGTGGCCAGATCAATCTGGTCAGATACATATTGAACACGGCGAATTGACCAACTGTAATTTCGCCGCGCACTGCTAACGGAACTCCCGCCCAGATGATCAATACAAAGCCGACTCCGATCAGGAACTGCATCAACGGACGCATCATTGCGTCAATGCGTACGAGGCTGAGATTCCTTTCGGCGTACTGTTTGTTCAGGTCGTTGAACGCCCGAATTTCGGCGTCCTCCTGCGCGTATGCTCGAACTACGCGTACGCCGGTAAAGTTCTCCTGCGCTCTCGCCGTGATGTGAGCAAAGAACTCCTGGATCTTCTCGAAACGAGTGTGCACTTGCTGACCAAAAAACTTCACAGTCAATGAAACGAGAGGCATCGTCACGAAAAGTAATAGAGTCAACCACCAGTTGATCCTGAACATCAGTGGAAGTACTGCCAGCACTACAAAGACCGTCTGGAGCGTATACATAATCATCGGACCCGCGAGTTGTCTGACTGCTGACAAATCGTTGGTCGCGCGCGCCATCAGATCGCCGGTGCGATGATCGTGGAAGAATGATAATGGTTGGTCAACAAGGTGAGCGTAAAAATCCTTCCGGAGGTCGTACTCAACGTTGCGCGACATTCCGATAAGGATGCGGCGTTGAAGAAACAGAAAGATGCCGCTAATTACACTCGCCCCAAGAACCTTAAACGCTGAGATGATGAGTCGAGAAGCAGAGAGAGACGTCCAATTAGCGTCAATTGCCTCGCCTACAATAAGAGGCACATAAACGCTGAAGAGAACGCTGCAGAGAATACAGAGGATCCCCAGGATTAAAGAGAACTTGTAAGGACCAAAATAGCGAGCGAAGTTTTTTAGATCATTCATGCCCGAGAACGCAGTAGAGCTTTCGCCTTGCAATCAAACTCAATTAGGAACCCTATGATGCGCGATCTTGCGGGCACACGACAAATGTAGGCATTTGAGTCTGAGTCTTTCTGCGAACAAAACCGAAAGTAAGTACTGTTGCAGGCGAAATGGAAGCGCAAGGGCTGGGAGCGCAGGCGTCCCCGCCTGCTGATCGCGACTTAAATAACGCAAGTGTTCACCAAGCAGGCAAGGACGCCAGCCCGCGGTCGCCTCAACTGCTCGGGACCGACTCCACTTCCTCGTAATCGCAATCAACCTGATATGTAGTTTCAAACTCATCATTTCTTTCAGCGACTTTTACGCGATTACGACCGGAATGTTTAGCTTGATAGAGTGCGCGATCCGCGGCAACTACCAGAAGATCTCGGGATGACGCATGCACTGGAAAAGTCGCCAGGCCCAACGAAGCCGTGGTTGGCCCGTATCCAACGATGTGAGTTTCAGCAATTCGCTTGCGAAGCCTTTCCGCAACTATCAAGGCACCTTCTGCGCCGGCCTGCGGCAAAATAATGACAAACTCATCGCCTCCAAAACGAGCGGCACTGTCTACGGCCCTCAGTTCAGCCTTGAGACTGTCAGCTACTATTCGAAGTGCAACGTCTCCCGTTCCGTGTCCAGCTCGATCATTGATGTGCTTGAAGTTGTCGAGGTCAATCATGATCAACGACAAGGGTTGACGCATTCGTGTGGCAAGATGCAAATCTCTTTCGAGTTGCATTTCAAATGAACGGCGGTTGTGGCAACCGGTTAGTCCATCGGTGAGAGCTTGCATTTGCATCTGCGCGAACAGATGAGCCTGATTCACAGCTACCGTCAGCTGATCAGCTACCGTATGCAGCAACAGCAATTCATTGTCGGCCCAAACACGCGCTGCATCATCAGACTCCACAAGCAGTAAGCCCACGAAGGCGCCTTCGTAAATCAAGGGAACTGCCGCCTGGGCACAGACCCCTGTCTCGTGAGTGTTGTCTCCGTCAATCACCCATGCCTTTGGGGAGTGGGGCAAACAGGCCCTCACTAATTCAACGTCAGCGGCGAGAGCGGCAATTTCGTCATCATCTGCTGCCAGCTGGGGATGAAAGTAGTAATCGCACATAGTCTTGCCCACGAGGTCTCCCTCAAGGTGCAGAGCACAGCTCTTCACGTTGAGAGCACGTCCTACTTCGTGTGTCGCAGTAGCAAGCAAACTATCCAACTCAAGTGAATTTCGAATTGCGGTCGCAATGCGGTTAACGGCAATTTCTCGCTCGGCCTGTTCCTGAAGTAATCGTGCCAACTTAGTCGTGACACCAAGCGTTAATTGCAACGAAGTCGCTTTAGGCATTGACAGACGAACAGCCTTCTCAAACTCTGAAGCCTCCGTCGGATACTCGGCTGTAATTCTCGCCGTCAGATACTCCAACGCGGACGAGACAACGTCAGGCTCAAATGTCCAAATGACAAGATTGCCTCCGACGCTGGATTCGCCGTCTGTCTCAGACTTGGAAACCAACAAAGCCGAGAACCGTTCATCAGCGATCACAACAAAGCGCTCATAGACGGTGCCGTTCTTCTGCTCAAACACGGTTGCCTGGCAACTCTGCTTCGGTCGATTAAGCATCAACTGCGAAAGGCAGTCGTCCGTACCGACAAAGAGGAAAACGTTTTTAGCGGCATGAATCAGTTCGCGCACTCTAGTAGTTTCGCGCGCGGGTCGCTCTTCAACCTTGGGTAGACTCTCAATGACTAAAGCCGCGAGATTGTTTTCCAGGACAACTTCTTCGAAGTAGCTATGAATTTGGACAATACTCGAGGAAGCACACTTGAATGGAGTGAGCTGACGCGAATGCCTAGCGAGAAGGGAGTCGTAAAGGGAGTACATTGATGGCTCGGGGTGCCAGGTACGCTGGGTGGCAGGTAACTAACCTGGATCTATGATTGAGATCTGGGCAGATCTGGGGCGGTCCAACCTTGTGACCAAACACATTTTACATCGGCCAATGAGTTTGTGTCTACGATAATTTCCTAGCGTTTTGAGAGTCTAAGGTAAGTCGTAAGTCCTGTGGCAGCTAGATTTCCGCTTTCATCCAGCACCTCGGCGGATAATACGATGATTCGCGAGCCTTCCCGGAGAACACGGGCCGATGCATGGGCCACCCCGCTTCTGAGTGGTCGGATGTAGCTAATTGTGAGGTCCACCGTTGTTGTCGTCTCGTCGTCTCGCAACAGAGGGATGATGGCGAAAGCGGCCGCCGAGTCGATCAGCGTTGCGATAGCGCCTCCATGTACGACGCCGTTGTTCTGTAATAACTCGTCTCGAATAGTCAGAGCCATCGTCGCGAGACCCGGTTCGACGGCGTCCAACTGAAGTCCAACAAGGTCGCCAAACGGTACATTACGAATCGACTGCTCTATCCTCTCGCGCTGCCGCTCGGACAACCCCGAGACATTCATGACCGGTAACCCTCACCCAGATTGATGGGCTCAACGACTACCGCCGTTCCATAGGCTAATACCTCGGTCACACCTGTAGACAATTCCGTCGTGTCGTAACGCGCCCCCACAACCGCGTTAGCGCCAACTTCAGTGGCGTGTTGGATCATGATGTCGAAAGCATCTGCCCGGGTCTGCTCGCAGAGCCTTGTCCACACAGTGATGTTGCCACCAACTATGGTCTGCAACGACGCCCCAATAGTAGCGAAGACATTACGCGAACGGACCACAATGCCACGAACGACTCCGAGATTCTGAACGACACGATAGTTTGGCAATTCAAACGCTGTGGTCACCATTTGATGAGAGACGGAATAACGAGCTGGACTCACTGCATAAGGTACTCTCGGCACATTCTCGGAACTCATCGTTTGCCTCCTCCGGCGGATTTTGCAGGCTTGCGTTTGTACAGCGTTACCTTGCTCGTGCGCTTCGATCGTGACCTGGGTATCCAGAGAAATGTCTGCAGATCGCAACGAAGTTTCTTATCAAAGACTACACCTTCACTCTCTAGCAGCCGCTGTTGCTTGTCATGAGGCAACACGATACCGGCAGTCGAACACGCACCCTGCGCATTCAACACACGGTGCCACGGCACCTCTTCCGGCGATGCGTGCATGACAAATCCAACAGTCCTTGCTGTATAACCATCACCCAACAACTCGGCGATCTGGCCATACGTCATCACTCGGCCTGATGGAATTCCACGCACAATCTTGTATACGCGTTCTCTGTATCCTGGGTTATCACGTTTAGCAGGCGCCATGTTATTCAACAGTACGAAGAATCGCTCGTGCGGGAGCACCATCACCTTTGCCACTGCGAATACGAAGCGGCAAACAGATCAATTCGTAAATTCCAGCCGGCACATTGGTAAGGTTCAACCCCTCAATAATAACTACTCCCTGCGAAAGTAAAGCGAGATGCGTCGGATGCTGCTTTTGCCCAAACTGTTCGATCGACAGATAGTCAATCCCCACAAGTTTCAACCCCTGGTTTACTAAGTACTCCGCCGCAAGTAATTCCAGGTAAGTGAAGTCTTCGCGAAATTTCGAGGATTCATCACTCCAAAAGCTTGAGTTGCGTGTCTTGAACAAAACCCTTGAAATCTCCGGTTCACAATGTTCACTGGCAAATGCCTTGTCGATGGACAGATATGATTCCGGCACTTCGACAACGCGGGCCTTGCCGATCAGGATTTCAAGAGAAAGCGTTTCCGATTTTGGTGCGCCTTCTATGAAGTGGGCCGGCGCGTCGACGTGAGTTCCGGTGTGAGCGCCGAAGTAAAGCTGGGTCACATTCGCCGAGTCACCATTAGCGAGGCTGAACCAGTCACGAATTTGGACCCCGGCATCTCCCGGATAAGTAGGCATTTCATTAGTCAAAGGAACTGTGACGTCGTAGATGGGCATTCGAAGGTATATCCCTTGCCGACTCGGAATGTTAGGCGCCTCGCGATAGTAGTGGTGACAAAAGAAACGTGTCAATTCATTGTTTGAAAGCGAACTTGCACACCGAATAATCGATCAATTAGGATGCGATGTGGTCACAAAAAAACTCATTAGAGGTTAGTCGCATCAGTTCCCGCAATAACGTTCTCCTAAAAATCGCCGCCTCAAGTTATCTAAACAGCGCTCCGCTACTTTGGAGTTTTCTCCATGGCTCAAGGCGAGGCGCTGTTGATTTTGATGAGGCAGTTCCCGCCAGGTGCGCTCAATTGTTGCAGCAGCGCGAGGTTGAAGCCGCTTTGGTTCCGGTTATTGAGTACCAACGGATTTCGGATATATCACTTGTCTCAAACGTCTGTGTAGGATCCAAAGAAGAAGTTTTAAGTGTGGTCCTGGTTTCCAGAAAGCAGGAGTTGAACGAGGTTGAGACGGTAGCTTTGGATGAATCTTCCCGAACCTCTGCAACGCTGGTAAAGGTGATCTTCCGAGAATTCCTTGAGCGCGAGCCAAAATGGACAACACACACGCCAAACGTGCAAGCAATGCTGGAGGAGAACGATGCTGCGCTCATAATTGGCGATCCGGCGATGGTGTTTTCACGGTCAGGTGTAAACGTCTGGGACCTGGCACGGCTGTGGCGAAACTACACTGGTCTCGGATTCGTTTTCGCTATGTGGATGGTAAACAATAGCGCAGTTGAGAAATCATTGACGGTCGACTTTGCTGCAGCGCGAGACGAAGGCTGCCAGGCAATAGATGACATTGTAACCTTCTATCAAGATATGATTCCTCTCAACGTCGAACAACTGCGCTCCTATTTGAAAAACAATATTGCGTTTTCCCTGGACGATTCCATGAGAGCCGGATTACAACTTTATTTTGAACTGGCTTACAAACATGCCTTCATCGAAAAAGTGAAGCCCCTGGCCTTCACACGGTAGAAACCAATGCGACACTGGCACACGTTAACCACGTTTGATATCGTCTGAAGAAATAATGAGCTCCTTAGAAACACAGAACATTCTCAAACGAGTTCTCGGCGGTGAACGCATGTCGGTTGATGACTGCACTAAGTTGCTGATGTCACATGACGTTGCTCAAATGGGCGCGGCCGCTGATGAGATTCGCACCCGCCGTCATCCTGAAAACATCGTTACTTACATCATCGATCGAAACGTTAATTACACGAATGTTTGTAACGTTGTCTGTACTTTCTGTGCGTTTTACCGGCGGCCCGGTGCTCCTGATACTTACGTACGGACGTTTGAAGAGATCTGCCAGAAGATCGACGAAACCATAGCGCTTGGTGGTACCGGTGTATTGATGCAAGGTGGCCTGCATCCGGACTTCGGCATCGAGTGGTATGAAGATTTACTGCGTTCGCTGAAAGCCAAGTATCCAACGTTTCAACTCCATTGCTTCTCGCCGCCTGAAATTCACAACATCCATCTGATCTCCAAGCTCGACTACGAGACAATCATGTCGCGATTGAAAGAGGCAGGTTTGTATAGCTTGCCAGGTGGTGGCGCCGAGATTCTTGACGACGAAGTGCGTAAACGCGTCTCAACCAAATGCACAACCGATGAATGGCTCGGCGTAATGCGGGCAGTTCATCACGTCGGACTTCGTTCCACGGCGACGATGATGTTCGGTATCGGCGACACCATCGAACATCGAGTACGACACCTACAGCGAATTCGTGATCTTCAGGATGAAACGGGCGGGTTCACTGCGTTTATTCCGTGGACTTTCCAGCGCGAGAACACAGCGCTCGGGCGGCGGATCAAGGATGAACCGACAGGTATGGATTATCTCAAGATGCTGGCGGTGTCGCGTCTATTTCTCGACAATATCGAAAACTTCCAGTCATCGTGGCTGACCCAGGGACTTCGTCTCGGGCAGGTCGCGTTGCGCTTCGGTGCAAATGATATGGGTTCGATCATGATTGAGGAGAATGTAGTTTCGGCGGCCGGCGCCAAGAACTGCGCAGATGAAGAGATGTTAAAGTTCCTCATCCGCGAGGCAGGCTTCACCCCGCAGCAAAGAGATATTTTGTATCGGCATGTTAATCGGGATCAGCCTGCGGAGATGGCCGTGGTTTAGAACCTCAACTGCCTAACTTCTTCGCTTTCGCACTCATCGCAAACGCATCCATCACCAGGGCATTGAAAAGTTCCGGATGTTCTTGTTCTGGCATCACTCGACAAAAATCAAAAACTTCTAATTCCGCTCTCGGATTCAGATCCAACAGCGCAGTTGCCTTTGCAATTGGCGTGGTAGTGTCTTGTTTTCCCCAAACCAAAATTACTCTTTGGCCGAGTCGCGAGAAAGCTATTCTCATATCGACATTGAGATATCCTGAAAGAAACGCTGCTACTGCATGCTGTGCGCCTGCCTGGTGACTTGTGGCGTAAAGGTTTGAGACAAGACGGTTCGTGACTCGTCGATAATCGTAAAAGAGCGTTCGACGCGCGTAGTCGCGAATACTTCGTTCACTTGCCATCACGTTGTAGAACGAAGTTCCAAGCACCGGAGACTGAAGCAATCCGTAAAACGCAGCTCCCGACATTCCGGGTCGTGTATTCAGGGTGTCGTAACCGGCTGGTGAGTTAAGTATCAACGCATTGACAAGCTCGGGGTGTTCTTCAGCAACGCACACTGCATAAGCTGCACCGAGAGAACTCGCCACCAGATTTGCCGGACCACCCACGACCTCGCGGATAAAATCAGAAATCAGTTCGACGTAAAGATCTGGAGAGTAGTGCGCTGCAGCAGGCTTATCCGAGAATCCAAACCCCAGGAGATCCAATGCGTAGACACGGAACTTTTCGCTGAGCGCATCGAAGTTCTTTCGCCACATGAAACTCGAGATACCAGCACCGATCCCATGAACGAAAACAATTGGCACCCCCGAGTTTTGCAGGCCCAGTTCCTTGTAAAAGATGCGTCCGTGTTTCCAGCGGAAAAGCCTTCCCTCACCTCCCAAAGCTGTGTCGTCGGGTTCACTTGCTTTACGTTGGATCGACGCATTGACTGCAGCCAGCGCAGCCATGCCCGCACCGCCTGCAAGAACTGTTTTCCAGAAGTTTCCTAACTTACTCATGTCACCCCATTGCAAAAAGGACAGACATTTCTGTCTGTCCTCTTTCTCCCTGGTCGCTAAGTAATCAGACTACACCAGTGCGAAATCATATTGCTCCTGGTGAATTCCGGGATCGCTCGTGATGTCGATTGGTCCCAGATAATCCTCAATCTCAGTCAGTACGTCGCGTTCCGACGAACGTAATGCCTTCGCCACATCAGGATTGATACGAAGCGTCACCTGTGTGTGATCCTTATCGCCATTTAACCCTTTCGCCATCCTGCGTGCCTCTTCCAACAACTCGTAGCAGATTGTTTGTGGCGACTTGATCAGGCCGGCCCCCTGGCAATACTGGCATGGCGAGCACAACGTTCTTTCCAGCGACTGCTTGACGCGCTTTCGAGTCATGATGACGAGTCCGAAATCGTTGAACGAAAGAACCTTCGTCGGCGACTTGTCGTTCCGCAAGGCGTCTTGTAAGGCCTGCATCACCTTCTGACGATTGCGACGCTCTTCCATATCAATCAAGTCGAGAACGATAATACCGCCGAGATCGCGTAACCGAATTTGTCGGACGATCTCATCAACCGCTTCCAGGTTTGTGCGCGTAATCGTATCTTCGAGTCGACCGCTTCCTCGCCCGACGAACTTGCCTGTGTTGACGTCTATAGCAACGAGTGCCTCGGTTTGATTTATGACGAGGTATCCGCCTGATTTCAACCAGACGCGCGGCTTGATAGCCTTGTCAATTTCAGCCTGAACGCCATGTGCTTCGAGAATTGGTTGATCGCGGGTGTAAAGCTTGACTCGCTTGACCATTTTCGGCTGAATCCGATTTATGAATTCGATTATTCCCTGATACTCCTCTTCAGAGTCGACGCGAATCGATTCGAAGTCTTCTGCTAACTGATCGCGTAATAGTCGCTTAACGAGATCGAGATCGCGATGAACAAGTGCCGGCGCTTTTGATTTTTCCGCATTGCTACGGATTTCGAGCCACGTTCGTACCAGATAACGCACGTCTTCCCGCAAATCTTTTTCGCTTATGCCCACGCCCGCTGTCCGGACAATAAAACCACCCGACGGAATGTCTTCTTCGGCTCGAATTGTCTGTATCAGTTTGCGCAGTCGATGACGCTCGTTGTCCGACTCAATCTTGCGCGACACTCCAACATGTTCGACCGTAGGCATGTAAACCAGAAAACGACCTGGCAACGCGATATGCGATGTAATCCTGGCACCCTTCTTAGCGATTGGCTCCTTGGCAATTTGAACCAGAATCTCCTGACCTTCACTCAATAGATCTGTGATTGCCGGTTGATGCCTGTCACGTCGAGACTGACCACCCCGGTAACCACCTCGATCTCTTGAGCCACGCTGTTCTCGGTCGCGCGATGGCGGTCTTGGAGAAGCTTCCGATTGCGCAGAAGGCGCAGGTAATGCAGGTGGCGTCACAATCTCTTCCCTTGCTTCTGCGATCGGCTGTATCTCAACTTCTTCATCGGCTCCATTCGCCCCTGCTTTTACTTCATCAGTTACACTAGTCGGTGCTGTTTGTTTTCCTTTTGCGGGGCGACGCCTCCGCCTGCCACCGCGCCGCGTGGCAAACTCTGCACGTGATTGCGCTTCACCAATACTCGCGTCAGCGTCAGAATAGCCTTCTGATGATTCCTCAGTTGTTGCAGCTCGTTTCTTAGACGGTTTCTTGCTTGTCGATTTCTTTTTCGAACTACTCTTGCTGGCGGCGGTTTGCGTTCGTTTCTTTTTAGCAGCCTGGGCATCACCGCTGGGCGCCGCTTTTCGCCCTCGCCGAGTCGCAGGTTGTGTTTCTGCCTCTTCGTCGTCACTTACCCTTTCAAAGTTACCGCTTCGCAGAACATCCGCCGGAACCTCGTCTACGAATCGGGCGACGTGAGCCTCTTCGATTTGCCGGAGCGCGCGGGCTACCGGAGTCTCTTCAGTTTCTCCATCATCAACCCGTTCGAACATCCCACCGCCCAGGTTACTCGGCAACAAGGAACCAACTTGCGCATTGCGATAGTCGTCTTCCATGTTGAACTCGACTGCGTGAATCTGATCGAAGAGACGCTCTTGCAATCGCGCATCCTTGAACATCTCGCCATTCACAGCTGCCGTCTCTTCTTCATCAACAATTCGCTCAATGGAAGGATCGCCGGCGACGAATGGTGTGTTCGGTACTTCGAAACGGTCAGGCGTCGGCTGAGGAGCGGCTGCCGCTTCGTCTGTTTTCTCCCAGCGGGAACGTCTTCTCCCTCGACGACCGCGACGTCGAGGTCCTTCGGTCGACTCGGTAGTGGTTTCTGCAGGGACAGCCACTTCATCCTGCAACGGTGCTACGCGCTCATGTGTTGCTTCGATCTGCTGATCACGCTCAACACGATTAAGAGCGACCTCCTGTGCAGCAGCGTGCTCTGCGTCCGGCGTTCCCTTCTTAGATTTATCAATGACGATTCTTTCAAACTCTTCTTCTTCGTCGAAGAAATCTGAAACGTACAGAAACGCATCTCTTTCCAGTCCGATGTCCACGAAGGCCGACTGCATACCGGGAAGCACGCGCATCACGCGACCTTTGTAAATGTTGCCGACGATTCCCTGATGCTGTTCTCCACGTTCGATGTAGAACTCCGACACCTTATCGTCTTCGATTATTGCGATCTTTTTCTCGCGTCCGTTGACGCTTACTATTAGTTGTTTAGCCATTCGAGCTTAAGTCTCCTAAACCGCACGCGCGGCGCACAGCTGGCCTTGTAACCAACGATCCATCGTTGGCTTCTTGTCAGGCCACTCGTTACACACGCGCTCGGGTCTTGTGAAATTGTGGATGGACAAAGCTGCGCGACCTTCAAGCCTTGAGCGAGGCGCGCTAGTTTGTTCGAATCGACGAGACGGATAACCGACTCGCCATTAATTGAGTTGCTGGATTCAGCCGCGGGGTGGAATTGACTTGAAAACCAATTGCCAGCGGGCCGACGGTAGGTACTTGTGCGATTGCGCTGATTGATCAGTGCAATTCTCGCTGTGTGCGAATGAGTGTCATCCGCAACACGAACGGGATGTCTTTCTTTCAACAGAAACCCTGACTAGCCGCGGCACGTGTGAAAGTCAAAAAGTTTTGCCAGAGGGAGCGGGCTCAGCATTAACGCAGCACGATTTGTTTGCGTCCGGTGTGTGCTCTGAAACCTAAGGCAACGAAGGATAAATTCAGACTCTCTTACAGCGCTTCTTCAGCTTGATCGACCGACCAAGTCAGCGGCTGCTTACCAAAGTTGATTTTTGATTCGCCCAGTGTCCGGGCGACTTAAAAATATCGGACTCGCTCCACAGCGAGGAACCAGCAGCTCCTGCGCGATCCCGTCTTGTTTTGACTGAGTGCCTAGTTAAAGCCGGCTGGGCGAGCAATGCGAGTATAACCCACAAAAAGGATTTTGGGCTAATAGACTAAATCATCCGCAGATTACGCCGATTAGGCAGATTCACTTTAAAGCGCTTCGTCCGACTAACTCTTCTCGCAAACTTCTGCGTAATCTGCGCTTGTGACAGTTGGTCCTTTTCAGCGAGACATCAATATTGACATCGTTGTAGGTGGGGTGTAGGCTGCGCCCGTTCGCAAATCGAATCCTCGCGTACCGGCGGAGTCCTCACAAGATTCCGTCAATCCTTTGGCTAGTTAGCAAGCAAATCCTCAGGCCCCCAAATCGCAGATCACCTGTTGTTGTTCTTGCTTTAGCCTCATTCACAGTAGCCATCAACTCCGGGATTTTGCTCTTGCCAGTGGGACGAGGTGTTTCCCATTGCAGTTACGTTCGAGAGATCCCGCGGAATTAGAAAGACCACATGAATGTCGAATTACAGATCAATAACACCATAAATTCCCAGGCACGATTCCTGTCATGGGCGCCTTCATCATGCCGGATCCGAGTAACCAATCCTTCAGGCGCAATCACTCCTACCGTTACGATTCGCCTTTCGAGCACCTCGGCGGCAACAGGAGGAGCTGTCGTGTTTCGCAATGGAACGACAGGAGCGTTTTCAAACACACTCACGTTGACCGTGCCAATCAATGGCACTTCAGTCCCGTTCTTTGTAGCAGGAAAGTTTGGACGACCGAGCAGCAGTAACGCAGATGTGAGGATCGATGCCAGGCTCGGAACACTTCTGGTCGGCTCCGTAAAGGTGATGGTACGCATTCGAAAGAACGCGAATGACCTGACTCCGGCGGAGCGCGACAGGCTGATTTCTGCATTTGCTCAACTAAACAATCAGGGCGCCGGTCGCTTCGCAGATTTCCGAGATATGCACACGAATGTCACCTCGCCTCAAGCTCACGGCGCGCCCGGATTTCTTCCCTGGCACCGTGCTTACCTGTTAGACCTTGAACGAGAACTGCAAAACATCGACCCCACTGTCGCTCTGCCGTATTGGCGATTTGATCAGGCTTCACCAAGTATTTTCACACTTGATTTCTTTGGCGTTTCCAATTCAGTGGGAACTGTGCAGTTCAGCCCGACGAATCCGCTTCAGTTCTGGCGCACTGACGGGGTGCCTGGAATCAACCGGCGTCCATTTTTTGCGACGAACACCGCGCCTCCGGGTTTGCGGACCGAAGCTCAAACACTCGCATTAGGCAACGCTTATCCTGCTTTTCGAACGCTGGAAGGAAATCCGCATGGCTCCGCGCACACGAGCTTTGGCGGTTTCATTTCCAGCATCGGCACGGCAGCGCGTGATCCCTTGTTCTTCCTGCTTCACTGCAACGTCGATCGATTGTGGGCAAAATGGCAAAGACAATTTGGCAGATTCAATCCAGCCGTCGCTGCTTCATTCGATGGCGCGGCAAATCCAGTCGGTCACAATCTGACGGATACTATGTGGCCCTGGAATGGAATCACCACGCCACCACGACCGCCGACTGCTCCGGGTGGTTCGCTGGCAGCATCACCGTGCGTGAGTGCACCAGGCCCTCAACCGCGTGTAAGCCAATCTCTTGATTACCAGGGCACGGTCAATGCCGTGTCTCGTTTGGGATTCGACTACGACGATGTACCATTTTCATAAGTGCGTTACACGAGGAGAACGGAATCATGACTACGAGACTTAAAGCTACCAAGAAATCAAAAGCTAAAGGCGCGAAGCCCAGGTCAACGCGCGCCGCGATGTCTGTTGCAACGAGTGACAAAGAAACTGTAAAGGCACGCGTTGCCGCAATGGCTGAAGTGCCGTTGGCTGTCTGCGAAAGCGACAAGGACTTGCAATCGATGTTGAGCGTGCTGCGCGACCAGGCTCAACCAATAGAAGTTCGACTCGCCGCACTTCAATCTTTACAAGCCGCCACTTTCAGCGTCGTTGCTTTCGAATCGTGTCGCAGTGACTACATTGCGACGCTTCGGAAGGTCGCCACCGATCCCGATCTGGAGATGAGACAAAGAGTGCTTGGAATACTCGCACGCGAGAAGGATGGATTTGCACAACGAAAGCTGCTTGATGGCCTGGAAAATCCTGACAAGGCGCTCGTGCCGCCCGAGAAAGCACTGCAACTGCTGAGTTATGACATTCACGCGGAAGCGTATCCAGTTGCGAGAAAAATTGTTAACAACCCACCCAACGAGGATGCAAAGCTCGAAGCTTTAAGACTGCTGGCAGCCGACGCCAAGTCCGCCCCAGTATTCGAAAAGCTTTTACGCGACAAGAACGAAGCAGCAGAGATCCGACAGGTCTCGGCTGCGGCGCTACAGGGACTAAAGCCGGAAAAGTTGCAGGAGAACGCAAGAGAGATCCTGCTTGACGATTCAGATTACGACGAGATCAAAGCGACAAGCCTCACAGCGCTAACTCAGTTCGGTGACAAGGATCAAGTTGATAAAGATGCGGCGCTCAAAAAGCACGTGAATCGTATCAGCACCAAAGGTGGCGCCAAGGTAAAACGAACCGCGCGCCAATTCATAAGCAAGTATGGCCGTTAAGGAATAATGTTTATGGCCGGCGAAGTCACAGAGACTGATTTTGCTTCACTGGTTGGTGAACTGGCTGCCGACCCAAATCGGCG
>Ga0157378_10001353_pt1 | contig 22042 bp, 15 predicted proteins | sample M65metaG_FD_115309 | JGI IMG/M metagenome (GOLD analysis project Ga0157378, IMG submission 115309) | Miscanthus rhizosphere microbial communities from Kellogg Biological Station, Michigan, USA - M6-5 metaG | ecosystem: Host-associated > Plants > Roots > Rhizosphere > Soil | place: USA: Michigan...
CGAGAATTGAATCCAATAATCCCGCCGATTGTTTTTTCTCCTTTCTGGATCTGGGCGTGACTTGCGGTAAATAGAACGATAATTGCTGAAAGAGAAGTAGTCAATTTCTTTTTCATACGCAAGATTGAGGAGGGAAAGAACAAATCTGCGTCACCTGGAAAAAGGAACGATCAGTCGTTTCATTTTTTGACAAATCTTTACAATAACCTAATACTAAATTTTACAGACCAAGCAGCGAAATAAAAACTATCGAATTGCCCAGTTTGGTTTGAGAAAAGCAATTGGTTCAACCACTTGAGAATGATTAGGCGAGCAGAAATAAATAATAAATGCGAGCAGCCCACAAAAAAAAACAAGTGACTACAAAATACCTGAGGCACCAAAATATGATTGTAACGCCCTGGGGATATTAATGCCTTTATCCGTTTGATTATTTTCCAAAAGAGCAGCAACTATTCGCGGCAACGCCAATGAACTTCCATTCAATGAATGCAGCAATTGGTTCTTTCCACCAGCGTCCTTATATCTTGCCTTCATGCGATTGGTTTGGAAAGCTTCAAAATTAGAAACGGAACTTACTTCCAACCATTTTTGCTGAGCTGCACTCCACACCTCAAAATCATAAGTGAGCGCGGATGCAAAACTCATATCACCTCCGCATAGTGCAAGAATACGATAAGGTAGTTCGAGCGACTGTAATAATTTTTCAACGTGTGCTACCATTTGTTCATGTGCATGGTAACTATTTTCAGGCTTTACCAATTGAACAATTTCTACTTTGTCGAATTGGTGGAGACGATTCAATCCACGCACATCCTTGCCATAGCTTCCCGCTTCTCTTCTAAAACACGGCGTATAGGCAGTTAACTTAACCGGCAAGTCGGACTCTTTGACTATGACATCGCGATAAATATTAGTAACCGGAACTTCGGAGGTAGGGATGAGGTAGAAATTATCTTCCGTAACAAAATACATCTGTCCTTCCTTATCCGGCAGTTGTCCGGTTCCATAAGCGCTGGCTTCATTCACCATCAGCGGTGGCATCACCTCTGTATATCCGGCAGCAGTATTGAAATCCAAAAAATAACTGATCAATGCACGCTGCAGCTTCGCACCCTTATTGATATAAAACGGAAAACCGCTTCCGGTAATCTTATTTCCTAATTCAAAATCGATGAGATTGTATTTCTTCGCGAGGTCCCAATGAGGAACAGCATCGGCAGGCAACTTAGGTTTCATTCCACCTTCGCGAACTACCACATTATCTTCTGGTGTTTTTCCTTTCGGAACTTTTTCAGACGGAAGATTAGGAATCTGGTAGAGAATAGATTCAATCTTCTTTTCTGTTTCTGATAAATTATCCTGCCCCTGTTTCGATTTTAATTCAGCAACCTCTTTCTTTTTTGCCTCCGCTTCGTCCTTATTTCCTTTCGCCATTAACTGACCAATCTCCTTTGAAAGTGCGTTAATTTTTGCAAGTAGATTGTCCTGCTCAGCCTGGATCTGTTTTCTTTTATCATCCAACTTCAAGACTTCATCAACCAATTCCAGTTGTTTGAAATGTTTAATGGCCAATCTCTCTTTTACAAATTCCGGGTTTTGCCTGATAACATTCACCTGCAGCATTCAGTAAAATTTTCGCGAAGATACGGCCGAAGGCGTAACGGTTTCGCGTTTGGCGTTTAGCGTTTCGCGTTCATCAACCCGGATGCTATTTACGAAGCCGTAGCTCCCTCCTTGCGGATCAGTAGAGTCTTTTCAAAATACCATCATATAAAGATTTCGGTTCTTAAATCAGCCGCATTAAGACTGTTTCTGTTTAGGATTGAGGTAACGAGCTAAGGAACGCGAAACTCGGAACGCGAAACGCTAAACAGTTATCTTTGCGCGCTATGAATACGAATGATGATTTGCAGAGCAGGTGGTGGAAACTGGAAGAAAAATTAATGGAGCGATTCGGAAAGAAACCAGATATGGAAGCCATTCTTTTCCTTATCGGTATCCAGGAATTCGGCGAGATCAGAAAGAAATTTACAAAAGAGCAAAAACAAGATCTGATGCACGTCGCAGTTTGTAATCTTTTGTCTCAAAGTGGTTATTATGAAGTTGAACGGATTGACCAGGACGGCTGGCCGCACTTCAGGCAACTCAAGGCCTTGCCTGTATTGAATATGATTGAGCAGGAAAATTTCTTAAAAGACCACATTCTCCTATACTTCGAAAAAATGGAATTATAATGATCGGTCAATCGTTGAAATATTCACCGGCAATCTTAGTCTTGTTATTAATTGCATGCAATCCTAAAATTGGAGAAGGGCTCAGAAAAAATGATTTGAAAAAAGATGTTGAGCTCACCACTTCAGCGGGTATAATTGTACTTAGGTTATCTGATTCCACTCCATTGCATAGGAACAATTACCTGAAATTGGTGAAACGTGGTTTTTATGATAGCATTCAATTTCATAGAGTGATCCAACATTTCATGATCCAGGCGGGTGATCCCCGAACTAAAAATATGGGTGCATTAAAAGCTCAGGATTCGCTTTCATATACAATTCCGCCGGAATTCAGGCCCGGGTTATTTCATAAGAAAGGAATGCTTGCCGCCGCCAGGTTAGGTGACGACGTGAATCCGACAAAAGCAAGCAGCGCCAGTCAGTTCTATATCGTACAGGGCAAAGTTTTTACCGACGCGGGATTGGACTCAGTTGAAACTTTTCGTTTGAAACGAAAGATTCCTCAGGAGGAACGAGAAGTGTACAAAACCGTGGGAGGAGCACCGCATCTCGACCAAAACTATACGGTGTTTGGTGAAGTAATAAGTGGTCTTTCCGTAGTGGACTCCATCGCTGCTACCCCAACAACCGGCAGACAGGGCGGCGATAGACCATTGCAACCGGTAAGAATAATTAAAGCGAGATTGGTGAAGAGATAGAGTTATTATTTACTGGATACAAGATGCCGGATGCCGGATGCAAAGCCCATCACATTCGAAGCACCAAACATTTTTAGCGGAAGAAAATTTTCGACTCCCGCTCGGTAACTTGTAATTGGGACCCGGCATAGGGCCTTCTGATCATGGTATCTGGCATCTTGTATCTGGCATCTGGCATCCTGTATCCTGCATCTGGCATCCGGCATCTCGAAGCCAAAAATCTACCTCCTTATTTCCCAAATTTCCTAATCTTTGCACGACAAAAATTTCAACATGAATTTTCCGGAAAACCTTCGCTATACGAAAGACCATGAATGGGTTCGCCTTGAGGGAGACGTTGCTATTGTAGGCATTACTGATTTTGCACAAAAGGAATTAGGTGATATAGTGTACGTAGAAGTAGAAACAGTGGGAAAAACCCTTCAGTCGGCAGAAGTGTTTGGGACTGTTGAAGCGGTAAAGACAGTATCCGATTTATTCATGCCCATTTCGGGAACAATTCAGGAATTAAATCCGGGGCTCGGCAATGAACCGGAGCTAGTCAATAATGATCCATATGGAAAGGGTTGGATGATAAAAATCAAACCTTCCAATAAAGCGGAGATAGATTCATTAATGTCTGCGACAGATTACAATAAACTGGTTGGCTAAGGCTTTAATTCGCTACATCCGGTCACACAATAATTACGTAGATTTCATATGCTATGAAGTACCGCCATCATTGATGGTTTTCGGTATATTGAGCAAGCTTATAATTCTTGGTAGCCAACATTACATATTCCGAAGGCGAATTGGTTGCACTCCTCCAGGCAAGAGACACCACTGCATTTAATTATTTGTACGACCATTATTCCGCCGCCTTGTACGGCGTAATCTTTCCTATTGTCAATGACGCCGAATCGGCCAATGACGTTTTACAGGAAGTGTTTTTGAGTATCTGGAAAAAAATCGAAACGTATGATGCGGTAAAAGGGAGACTGTTTACCTGGATGTTGAACATTGCGAGAAACGCATCCATTGATGTGCTACGTTCAAGGAGCTATCAGAATAGCAGAAAAAACCAGCCCCTCGCCGAAACCGTAAATTGGAATAGCAATTTCCAGGTTTTCCAACCCGACACAGAAGCAATAGGTCTTCACAAGCTATTGGAAAAGCTGAAAGAAGAACACAGGGTTTTAATTGAATTGGCATACTTCAAAGGATATACGCATGAGGAGATAGCGGAGATCGAAGGATTGCCTCTGGGAACGGTGAAGACCAGGATAAGAAACGCGTTGATCCAACTAAGAAACTATATGAAATAAAGTGAACATTAAAGAATACATATCGAGTGGAATTGTAGAATCCTACGTTTTGGGGCTAGCTTCAAATGAAGAAGCTGAAGAGTTTGAGAAAATGTGCGCGGCACATTCTGAAGTAAAAAACGCGAGGGAATTGTTTGAGCAGCAGCTCGAACAAAACGCAATTGCAGTGGGCGTTAAACCACCCAGGCAATTGAGAAGTCTCATCCTAAGTGAGATTGAAATTGATGCTCAAAAACAGCAGTCCAATAAAATTGTTCCTGTCCAGGAAAAAAGGGAGTTGGCTCCTGTCATTTCCATTACACCAAGAATATGGAGATACGTAGCTGCGGCATCAATAATATTGTTGATCGGAAGTACGATAATGAATTTTTATTTCTTCAGTCAATATAGAAAATATAGTAACCAATACAGTGAATTGCTCGCGAGTCAATCAGCAATGGCCAACAATGTAAAAGCCATGCAGGCCAAGGCGGATAATTATGCTGCGGCAATGGAAATGGCGGCGGACACTAATATGGCAGTTGTAAAAATGAAAGGTGTAAATGATCATCCGCAGAGTAGAGCAACTGTTTACTGGGATAAACGAACAAAGGATGTTTACCTCATGGCCAATAATCTTCCTGCACCACCGCCGGGAAAGCAATACCAATTATGGGCAATGGTCGAAGGAAGACCGGTGGATGCTGGTCTATTAAATTGGGAAGCTGGCAACATGCTTAGTCCAATTAAGAATGTACCTACTGCACAGGCATTTGCCATCACGCTTGAAAATGCAGGCGGCAGTTTACGTCCACATCTTGAAGAATTATTTGTAATGGGAAACATTTAGTTCACCTTATTTAAATTCCATTAGTTTTATTAGATGTTTAGACTTGTTCGTAATTGGAGTCAACGTATCTGGCTCGCATTAATTTGGTCCATATCCACACAGATTTTATTATCCCTGCCCGGTGCAGTTTTCCCTTCCGGCGGCTTGTTCAACATTCCTAATCTCGATAAGATTGTGCATCTGGGCCTGTTTGGAGGTCTCGTATTCGTCTGGTGCTTGTATGTTTATTACCGCGCAGATCCTCCAACAATTTCAACAAAAACTATTTGGACGTTGGTGTTAGCAGCGTTTGTGTATGGAGTCATTATGGAGTTCGTTCAGAAGAATTTTATTCCAAACCGAAGTTTCGATGGGGGTGATATCATTGCCGATCTGGCCGGAAGCTTGATTGGGTATTTCGTTACCCAATGGTTTTTCGCATGGACGGGTAGACGAAAAGTATATAAAAAAAATTAGCCCCTGTAGAAACAGGGGCCGTAACCAAAACTAACTGCTTATGAGAAAATTGACTGCTTTGAGAATATGTTCTAATTAAGAACTTTCATTATTATAACGCAAAACTAATACCAATAGTGTGATAGTTGGTGTTAACGAAGCTCTAAAGGATCGTGAAAATTTCCATTTTACTGTTAATCAATATCGTGACATTAATTCTGCCGGGCCATCTTTTCCGCGTTTTCTGCAAACTGCAGTTTTTCAATCAATTCCTGTATTCCTCCGTTTAGTACTTCCTGCAAATTATATAGTGTAAGTCCGATGCGGTGATCGGTTACCCGTCCCTGTGGGAAGTTATACGTCCTGATTTTGGCAGACCTATCGCCAGTACTGACCAGGCTCTTGCGATGCCGGGAGATTTCCTCTTCCTGTTTTCTTACCTGTTCCTCATATAATTTTGTCCTCAGCATTTGCATTGCCTTTTCACGATTGCCCAATTGTGTCCGTTCAGTTTGGCACATCACCACCGTGCCTGTAGGAATATGTGTCAAAATGACTTTTGTTTCTACTTTATTCACGTTCTGACCACCGGCGCCACCACTTCGAGCCGTGTCCATTTTCACGTCACTATCCTTTACTTCAACATCTACTTCTTCAGCCTCGGGCATTACGGCCACGGTGGCCGCACTGGTATGAACGCGACCACTCGTTTCAGTGTCGGGGACCCGTTGAACCCGATGCACGCCGCTTTCAAATTTTAAAGTCCCATAAACATCATCGCCTGAAACTTCCACCTGCACTTCCTTATACCCTCCTACCGTGCCCTCGCTTTCACTTAATATGGCCGTTTTCCATCCCCGTCTTTCACAATACCTGATGTACATACGCAATAGGTCCCCGGCAAATAAGCTGGCTTCATCTCCCCCGGTACCCGCCCGTATTTCGAGGATAGCATTTTTTTCATCCTGCGGATCTTTCGGTATCAACAACTGCCGAATATGGCCCTCAAGAAATTCTTTCCTTTCCTCTAATCCGGGAGCCTCTGCCTTAGCAAGTTCTCTGAGTTCTTCATCATCACCATGTAAGGCTTCTTTATAAAAGTCAATGTCATCCAGCAACTTTTTGTAATCGTGATATGCATTAACGATTCTTTCGAGGCTACGATATTCTTTGCTGAGCTGACTGAACTTTTTATTATTGTTCACCACCTCAGGATTCGTGAGCGCCACCCCGAGATCATCAAATCTTGCCTTTATTGCTTCCAGTTTATCGAGCATAATTCATTTATTACGATGTTTGTGCGCCGATGGCCGATGTTTGTGTGCCGATGTTTGTGTCCTCACAAACATCAATATATTGTTCCTCGTGCGCACTCCAGCCACGCGGCGCCGCAAATTTAATTGAAAATCACCCCATGCGTTACAGAAAGTTCAGAGCAGATCAACTGTTCGACGGTTTTGATTTCAGAGCGGAAGATTCAGTGCTGATTTGTGATGAAAAAGGAAAGATAGAAAACATTGTCCCGGGCGCCGAAGCGGGCGGCGAAGTGAAAACTTTTGAAGGTATTTTATGCCCTGGCCTCATCAATTGCCATTGTCATGTTGAGCTCAGTCATCTCAAGAATGTAATTCCGCCGGGTACGGGCCTCATCAACTTTCTAAAAACAGTTGTTCAAAAAAGGGATTTTGACGCAGATATTATCCAAGGGGAAATTGAAAAGGCGGAACAGGAAATGTTCAATAACGGAATTGTGGCGGTTGGTGATATCAGCAACCAGGCAGACGCTATCGAAATGAAGAGAAAGAGTAAGATCAGGTGGCACACATTTATTGAAGTGCTGAGCATCACGGATGAAAAAGCTGAAGCAAATGTGGGTCATTACAAAAAAGTTCTCGCTGCACATCTTGAACATATTCCAGCCCCGCATCGTTCCGTACTTAGCCCGCATGCGCCATATACAGTGAGCCCAAAGAGTTTTGAAATGATCAATGAAGCATCTGCACACAAAATTCTTTCGGTCCACAATCAGGAACACCCTGCAGAAGATGAACTCTATAGGAGCGGTAAAGGCGAGTTTCTTGAATTGCTATCAATTTTTGGATTTACTTCATCACCGTTTCCCATAACTGGGAGCTCTAGCCTTCGATCTTATTTACCACATTTTAATCGCGGTCAAAAAATATTCCTGGTACATAACACCTACATACCACAAGATGATATTGTTTTCGCAAAAAATTATGCGCAACAAAATAATCTCTCGCTTGTTTTCTGCTTGTGCCCAAACGCCAATCTTTATATCGAAAATAAAATGCCCCCGGTAGATAACCTGGTGAAGAATGATTGTTCGATTGTTCTAGGCACAGATAGTTACAGCAGCAATTGGCAACTGAGCATTGCGAAAGAAATGCAGGCCTTACTTAGAGCTCCCCACTTCGCTAATATGGAACTTAAGGACGCACAGAAAATTCTTTTGCGTTGGGCCACCTATAATGGCGCAACAGCATTAGACTGGCAAAATGAACTTGGAAGTTTCGAGCAAGGAAAAACGCCTGGAATAGTTTTGATTGCGAACGACCTTTCGTCTTCGAAAAGAATTTTATGAAAGCAGTTCCTGCAAAACGGGAAGCGATTTCAACCTTCCAAAATCCGGAAGATGAAGCCTATAAAATTCTTCGTACGCGTGCAGGAGCTCTCTTCTCGTTTGCTGGTTAAGTCTGATTTCTTTTAATTCAGAAGGTTGCATTGCTTTCAACAAGTGGGCGGTTATTTCAGCCAGCTGTCCGCTTATATAATGCGGATGCGACGGCGCTACTGATGTAAAAACGCCTTCTTGCAAATCAAGTATCAATTCATTGGTGTGTCTGGAATTGTCTTCGATCCTGAATCCAAAAAATATAGTGAGGTGCAAGGCAAAGTAGAGTGCGAAATTCGCTACAACCGCATCTTCTGCCTGGTCAAGATGTATGAATGCGTCTTCAATGAATGAATATAAATCTGCGTTCTGTTCCGGCTGCTTTATACTTTTTTGCAACAACTCAATCATGAAGAGACCGACCGCATTTTTTTTTACGTCGAAGAAAATGTGTTGATATAAAAAACTCCATTTGTATTCACGAATCCTATGCAGTTGTTTCAAATCGTTGTGATAAACTACCAATTCCAATAAAGCGCCCGGTTGAAAAGCCGCCGCACTTCCCGTTGAACGTTTGGAAGTTTTGCGAACACCGTTTACCAAATATGATTGTATCCCGAAGAGCTCCGTGTAAATACTGACAATTACACTGGTTTCTCCATATTTCACTGTTCGTAGTACTATGCCCTTTGTGTTGTGCAGCATGTTAGTGAAGGAAAACTATTTTGGTTGCGAGGTTTTCTTTTCGAGTGTCATCAGTAATTAAAACAAGGTATATCCCAGAAGCAACACGTTTGCCCTTATAATCTTTTCCATTCCAAATTACTTGTCCGCCTAAAGCTCTTGCCTGGTAAACCAGGCGCCCGTCCAGCTCAGTAATTTTCACAGTAGCGTTCTCCACCAAACCTCTCAAAGCAATCTGGCCCGTATACGTGGGAGGAACAGGATTGGGAAAAACAAGCACGTTTGCGTTTTGTGTTCCTCCTTCCGTCGCCGTTGATCGGAAAGAACAAATACCTGATGTGGTAGCAAAGAAAACCTCCCCAGTGGAACCATCAATCGCGATTGCCCTCACATCGTCATCTAACAGTGGACTTTGATCGGCAGTAAAATGATAAATTGTTTTTTCTCCATCCGCACTGATTAACCATGCTCCGTGTTTGGTGCCAATCCATTTACGATCTGCCCCATCCACAGCGATGGCTTGAACCTGTTCACCATTGAAAAGATAACCATTAAAATTTCCTTGCTGTACAACCGGGATCACCGCTTCGCAGGCAGGTGCGCCAAATATTTGTTGTGTACACGGAATGATAGCTAACCCATTACTTGTCCCCACCCAAATAAACCCACTCTTATCTTTTGCAATACTCAGCACATTGTTATCTGGAAGATTTCCATTGCCCTGGCCCATTTTGAATATGCGCCATTGGTCATCGCCCGTGTTATCTATGGAAGCGCCATGGTTAAAACAAATCAATCCATTTCCTTTAGGTGAAATGATCCATTTCTGATCCAGATCGTCAATGAGAATATTAGACACTGCATTCTCAGTGAGCGAAAATGGAATCGAAAACGAACGCCAATTACCATCTGCTTTTCTCACGTGCAAGTTCTGTGCGGCTCCATAATTAGCAATCCATAAATTGTTCTGAACATCGAAAGCAAGTCCACTAACGTTATAAACTCCGGGCAAGCCGGGCGGAGACTGCAAAGGAGAATTTTGTTTAAAAATGATTCTGGAATTATCTTCCTTTAATTGAAGCAGGCCGCCACCAAAGGAACCTGACCAAACAGAACCATCTCTTACATCAATTGCCAATGGAATTAAATCTGGTAAGGAATCTAATCCTGGAAGGTTGGTCGAATTAAAATTGTCCCACGTATTGTTGCTATACCGGTAAAGACCATTTTTATTTTGTTGTCCCACCCAACTCGCATTCACCGAACCCGATGACGCCCACAATTTTTTTTCCTTGATCTTCAAATCACCAAGCGCAATTGATTGCGGCGAATTAGGCACATATGAACTGAATGTATTGCCCGAGTATTTTACCAATCCCGAACTCGAATCCGCAATCCAAACATCATTGCCTACTGCAAATGCTTGCATTGGCCTTGGGACCACTCCGTTTTGAATCATCTTGCTAACGGAACCATCAGCATTAAGAATCACAACACGCGCTGTAGATTGCAGTCCTTCGCACACTATCAATTGTGACGAAGACTTCGTTATCGATTGAATGTGCCGTCCGGAAGAATAAAACAAGTTCCAGCCTGATGATTGTTTGATCAACAAAGAATCGTTCTTTAAAACAATGGGGTGATCATCAGTCAACACTTCTACCCCGGTGATAGGGCCAGCACTGAGTCCATTTGTTGAAGACTCCAATTGCCAATTATGATAATCTGAAAGATTTGGAGAATTCGTAGCTGCCCATTTTAATCCTTCGACGGTGGCCGCATAAAATTTGCTTTTATCGGACGTTAATGCGTTCACGCGAGTTTGTTGCCCGGTTGAGCCTATAACATACGTCTCTCTTATTTCATATTTCTCCTCGTCAACCACTACAATTCCAATTCCTGTGCACAGATATGCTTTCCCGTTCAGGCAATAGATCTGAAAAATTCTTTTGTCGCCCGCCACAGACGATTCTTTGAAGGCGTGAATATTCTTGATGAGATCATCCTTTAAGATGTCAATGTCGCTATTCAAATATGCAATGATCAATTTATTGGTGAAGACATCAAAGGCAATGGTGCTAACACCCGTGGCCGAAAGGCCACTCATTTTGCTAAATGCATGCAGGCTATTATCCAACAATTGTACAGAAAAAACACTGTATGGCGTGGCCGCAAAAATTTGGTTTGAACTGCCACTTACGGCAATCGCCTGGTGATACGGAAGGTGTTCACGCCAGCTGCCAATGGGTTGCAATTGAGCACGGCTGTAAAAAAAACTTGCGGTAAGCCACACCAAACAAACAAACTTCTTCATGAACACGATTGATTTCAAATGTATTAAAAAGTTTTGCCGCCAACACAATTCATACGTTCTTTGCGGCCATAATTACTCTCCATGTGGGATGCACTCGCAAGGATGATCCTTAAATGGAAATACTTCCTTTTATCCGTCGTAATCCTTGTTACCGCTTTTTTAGGATACCATGCCAGCCAGGTTAAGCTCAGTTATGAATTTGCGCGAGCCATTCCAACTGATAATCCAAAATATCTGGAATACCAGGAATTCAGGCAAAAGTTTGGGGAAGACGGGAACCTCATGGTGATTGGCATTCAGAGTGATAAGCTTTTTCAACAGGACTTCTTTAATGATTACGCCGCCCTGGTGAGAAACATTAGAGGCGTGGTTGGCGTAGAGGACGTGTTGGGAATACCAAGCGCAACGAATCTTAGAAAAGACACGGCAACAGAAAAATTGCAAGCTGTTCCCATTTTTCCTGAAAGAAATATTAGTCAGACTGAGCTGGATACCCTCAAATCAACTTTCCTGAATCTTCCTTTCTATCGCAACCTCTTGTATAATCGGGAAACCAATGCTTTCCTCCTGGCGATCCGCATCAATAAGAACATTATGAATTCGGCGGAAAGGACTGTAACCGTTGGCTCCATTACGGGTTTTGGCGATGCATTTGGCAAAAAGTATTCAATAGACGTTCACTTCAGCGGGTTGCCGCTGATCAGGACGAGTCTGGCGGTAAGAATCGCGTCAGAAATGAGATGGTTTCTCTTGGGTTCGTTATTGATTTCCGCAGTAATCCTATTTCTTTTCTTCAGAAGCTTCAGTGCTGTGCTGCTTTCGCTTTCAGTGGTATTGATTGGCGTGGTGTGGAGCTTCGGAATTATGCACTTGTTTGGCTACAAGATCACGTTATTGAATGCGCTCATTCCGCCCTTGGTGGTGGTGATCGGAATTCCAAACTGCATTTATTTTTTAAATAAGTATCACACCAGTTTCAATGAAACGCGTGATAAACATTCGGCACTCGTGTCAATGATTAGTCGCATGGGAGTGGTGACGCTTTTTTGTAACATCACCGCTGCTATTGGATTTGCCGTTTTCGCGCTAACCAAAAGCGCAATATTGAAGGAATTTGGATTGGTGGCGGGTATAAACATCTTTTTGTTGTTTTTGATTTCTCTGATCGTTATTCCTTCTATACTGAGCATAATTGCACCTCCATCGCCAAAACATACGAGATACCTCGAGAATCGATGGTTGCTTGCATTGCTGGATAAAATTGAGATCTGGTCGTTAGAGCATCAGAAACAAATTTATTTCATCACCTTACTCGTAGTAGGTATAGCAGTTGCGGGAATTTTCAGATTAAAATCAGTTGGATACATCGTTGATGATTTACCGAAATCGGATGTACTCTATACTGATCTGCATTTTTTTGAACAGCATTTTAAGGGCGTCATGCCGCTCGAAGTGATAGTTGACACGAAAAGAAAAAATGGATTACGGAATAATCCACTGCAGACCTTCGAAAAAATTGATTCATTCAGCAATTATCTTTCTGCGCAACCATCAATGGGAAGACCTCTCTCGGTTGTCGAGGGTTTGAAATTTGCGATGCAGGGTTATTACGACGGTGATAGTTCAAATTACAGATTGCCCAACGCCTTTGATATAAGTTTCATTGCACCCTATCTAAGCCAACGCAGTGATACACCTCAGAAGAAAAATAATTTTTCAAAACTCCTAGCTTCGTTCATGGATAGTAACCGGCAGCAGGCAAGGATCAGCGTTAGTATGGCCGACGTGGGCAGTAAAAGATTACCCGAAATTTTGCAGGCCGCGGAAGTTAAGTCGAGAGAAATATTCGATACCTCTCGCTACACTGTTCAGTTTACCGGTACCAGCATCACCTTTCTTGAAGGGAGCAGCTTCATCATTCATGGTTTGATGGAGAGTATCATGTGGGCCTTCTTATTTATTACATTATGCATGCTGTTCCTGTTCAAGTCGTTCAAAATATTAATTGCCTCACTTATTCCGAATATTATTCCATTAATTATAACGGCTGGGGTTATGGGCTGGGCTGGCGTTCCGCTGAAACCCTCTACAGTATTGATTTTCAGCATTGCACTTGGAATCGCTATTGACATCACGATTCGATTTTTAGTAAACTATAAACAGGAATTACAAACGCATTCGGCAAGTGCCGAGTCAGTGGTGATCGCCACCATTCACAAAACCGGAATCAGCATTCTGTATACATCAATGGTGTTGATTGCTGGATTTGTGATTTTCTGCTTCAGTGGATTTGGCGGTACCAGAGCATTGGGCTGGCTCACTTCATTGACATTAATATTGGCTACCGTGACCAACCTCGTTTTCCTTCCGGCATTGTTACTCAGTCTACTAAAGAAAAGGTAGCCGGAAAGCAGCGCCTTCAACTCTTTATTTGTCTCCTTCCACAAGGCAATATTTCCGTTTATACGCTTATATTGCGCCTCATCTAAAACACAAAATAAACACACATGAGAAAACTGCTCTTCCTCTTAGGGAGTATGCTTCTATTTATTGGAAGCGTGCTATCCCAGGACAAGGTGATCAAAGGAAAGGTCACCGATGATGTGGGTAACGGACTCCCAAATGTTACCGTAAGTGTGAAAGGTACTAGCATCGGTACCACTACAAAATCCGATGGATCATTTTCTTTAACTGCTCCTTCAAGCGCAAAATCTCTAGTATTTTCTTCAGTGGGCATGGCAGCCGTAGAAGTTTCTATTGGTAACAAAGAAACAATTGACGTGACCCTGAAGCCTACAGAAAAAGCAATGGAAGAAGTTGTGGTTGTAGGTTATGGCGTGCAGAAACGTAAAGAAGTAACTGGAAACGTTTCACAGATTGCTGCAGGGAAAATTAAGGATGTTCCCGTTCAGAGCTTCGATCAGGCTTTGTCTGGTCGCGCTCCTGGCGTAAACATCAGCATTCCTAACGGCGTTTTGGGCAATCCACCGGTTATCCGTATTCGCGGTGTGAATTCAATTAACTTAAGCTCATTCCCACTCGTGGTTATTGATGGCGTTCCCTCCTTCTCTGGAGACATTGGAGGAACTGCCTCTAACAACGTACTCAGTAGCTTGAACCCTTCTGATATTGAGAGTGTGGAGATATTGAAGGACGCAGCTGCTTCTGCCATTTATGGTTCAAGAGCGGCAGCTGGTGTTTTGCTGATCACTACTAAGAAAGGCAAGCAAGGAAAGGCACGCGTGAACTACGATGCGTGGGCTGGTTGGACCAAAGCTTACGGCTTGATCGATGTATTGAACGCAGAGGAATATACGATGATCAAGAATGAAGGTTTGACTAACGCGGGCACGCCGCCTAATGGAACAACAAGAGGATTTTACACGATGAACGATGCCAACGGCAAACTTGTGGACACTCGTTGGTACGACTGGGTTTATCGTACAGGATTCGCACAAAATCACAACATCAGTGTTTCAGGTGCAAATGAGAAAACAAATTACTATCTGTCTGCAAACTGGACCGACCAGGAAGGCATGTTGGTGAATAATGACTTCCAAAGAAAAACAGGAAGATTCACGCTCGATCATAAAGTAAACACTTGGTTAAGCCTTGGTGGTTCATTCAACTATAGCAATACAGAAAACAATGGTTTGAACACAGGATCTACTGGTGGGGCGTTCAACACTTCAGGTGTTGGTAGGTTACCACTTGTATTGGCACCAAACGTTGGTCCATATAAAAATGACGGAACATACAACATCAATGCTGCAGCAAATACTATAGGACAAGGAAACAACCTCACTGCACTTTCGTTTACAAATCCGGTTATGCTTAATGACCTGAATAAGTTCAGCTCTGAGAGTGATCAGATCCGTGGTAATATCAACGCGCAGATCAAACTTCCAATTGGCGTCCTGTTCAGGACTCAATATGGTATCGACTATGTGATGTTTGAGAATAAAGAATTCAGGACTGGACAACATGGTGATGGTGTGCAGTTTGGTGGTGCAGCGCAAAACATATTCGGCCGCTTCAAACGTTGGGTGTGGCAGAATACTTTGCAGTACGACAAGACTATCGCTCGCAATCATAACCTCGGACTTCTTGTGGGAACTGAACAACAGTATACCACCATCAGTTCATGGGGTGCTGACAGAAGAACTGCAGCAGATCCATTCTATGACGAGTACCAGGGCAGCTTCACCGGAATAGTACCTGCAGGAAATTCACTTAGCGAAAATTATCTGCTATCATATTTCGGCCGCGTTACTTATGATTTCAAAAAGAAATATTATTTTTCGGTTAATGCAAGACGTGATGGCTACTCAGCTTTCGCCGACAAGTGGGGTAACTTTGGCGGAGCATCTGCAGGTTGGATAGTTTCTGAAGAAGACTTCTTTAAGAATTCGTCCATATCCAACACTTTAAGCACTTTGAAATTCAGAGGAAGCTATGGTGAGGTTGGAAACTTCCAGGGAATTGGAGACTATGCATTTTATAGTTTTTTCAGTCCCGGATTGTACGGAGCCGATCCAAGTTTATTCTTCTCTCAATCAGGTAATACTTCTCTCACTTGGGAAACCAGTAAGAAAACAGACGTAGGACTAGCTTTTGGTTTGCTGAACGATCGCATTACTGGTGAGTTCACTTGGTATAAGAATAATATTGATGGTTTGATCTTGAATGATCCACAATCACCTTCACGGGGAATTCCTGGAAATGTCATTCTGTCTAACATCGGCAGCATGTACAACATGGGAATTGAATTCAATGTAACTGCTAACGTGATTTCATCCAAAGATTTCAATTGGTCTACCAACTTTAACTACACAACGCAGAAAAATAAAGTGACTGCTTTGGCGACTGGTAATGCTGACATTCTTGTGGCCACCGGTGGTTTGGAAAGCCCGAGCATCATTCGTGTTGGTGAATCAATTGGAAGTTTTTATGTAATCAGAACAGAAGGTGTGAATCCCGCTAACGGTCGCAGGGTTGCCGTGTTGAACGATGGTACGAGAGTTCAGTATGCGCATCCAAACAACTGGACCAAGGTTTCGGATGGAACAGCATCTCGTGCACCTAGCCAAGTTACTGACGGCGTAGTGATGGGCCCAGCGCTTCCAAAATGGTATGGTGGATGGGACAACAATATCCGTTATAAAGGATTTGATGTAAACGTTCTGGTTTACTATTCTGGTGGCAATTACGTTTACAATGGAACCAAAGCTGGCTTAAGAGACAATCGTAACTGGAATAACAGTACTGAAGTACTCACACGCTGGCAGAAGCCTGGTGACATCACCAATATTCCGAGATATGTTTTCGGCGATAATATTTCAAATGGATCAGGATTGGTGCTCTCAGAAAACGTGGAGAAGGGCGACTTTGTAAAAATCAGGAACATATCTGTTGGTTACACCCTCCCAACCCATATCACAAATAGAATTTCATTGAGCAATGTGAGAGTTTATGTAGCCGCATTAAATCCATTTACTTTCACCAATTACAGTGGATTTGATCCGGAGATTTCCAGTAATGGTAACTCAACTGGATCACCCAGCGTTGATAGGAACTCTGTTCCTCTTGCACGTACCATCAACTTTGGACTTAATGTAGGTTTCTAACAAAAAATGAAAAAAATCATGAAGAATAAATTAGTCATATTAATAGCTGTCACCTGCTTTTTGGGGGCTTGCAAAAAAAGTCTCCTTGAGCCAGTGCCACAAACCCAACTCGTTCCTGATAATGCTTTCGCTACTCCCGAGCGCGTTGAGCAACAGGTGAGGGGTATTTATGGTGGCGTAAAAAGCGGGCAATTTCTTGGAGGTCGTTATTTTGTTTATAACGATATCAGAGGAGAAGAATTTTTGAACAACACTTCTAATGGAGTTACTGGTTTACAAACCTGGAACTTCACTTTGAATGAAAATACAAATGAGGTAACCAACTTTTGGAATGCCGCATATGCAGCAATCAACAGAGCTAACGTAGTTTTGAAAGGACTCGACAACTCTCCTATTGATGCCGCACTTGTTACCAAGTATAAAGGAGAAGCTTTGTTCCTGCGTGCATTGAGTCATTATGATTTGCTCACTCTTTTTGCCCGTCCATCGTGGGATACACCAAACGATAAATATGGAATTGTAATTCGTTTGAATGCAGAAACAAATACCGATGCGGCGTCCAATGTTGTTCCTCGCTCAAAGGTTTCTGAAGTGTATGCGCAGATCATTTCTGATTTGAACGCTGCTGAAACAAATCTTCCACTTACCAACGGAAGCAACTACGCTAATGCAACGCGTGCACACAAGAACGCAGCAATCGCTTTAAAGACCAGAGTTTATCTGAGTATGAGGCAGTATGATAAAGTGATCACCGAAGCAAATAAAATTGTTTCCGCTGCTGCGCCCTTTCAGGCACCCACAGGTGTTGCTCATAAATTGGAATCGAATATTGCAACAATATTCCCGCCGTTATCAAATCCTGCAGTACAGGGAACATATACTGGACCCGAAGTGATATTCACGATGCCATTCACTTCACAGGACCTTCCAGGTACACAGAATGGATTGGGTAGTTATTACAATCCTAGTCCGAATGGTTTAGGTGATTACTACCTAAATCCTGCAGGAATTGTTGCGAATGCCGGTTGGAAAGCTACCGATGCAAGAAGGGCGTTCAATGTAACGACAAGTGGTAAATCATATCTCAGAAAATGGCCTAATAATGGAGGAAGTCTGCCTGATTATGCTCCTGTGATCCGTTATTCCGAGGTTTTACTGAACCTGGCGGAAGCATTGGTTAGACAAAACAATACTGTTGATGCGCGTGCTGTTGACCTGCTGAATGCAGTTCGTCAAAGGTCTGATGCCACAACAGTATTCACTGTGGCTGGATTTGCTACTCCTCAGGCGCTCATTGATCAGATTCTTACTGAAAGAAGAATTGAATTTTTAGGAGAAGGATTGCGCTCGATTGACGTGATGCGATTGGGACAAACATTTGTCGCAAAGGACATTGCTCCTTCAGTGGCACCAAGCGGAAGTCAATATATTTGGCCTATCCCTCTGCGTGAAAGGCAAACGAATACCGGAATCGAACAGAACCCGGGATATTAATTTTTTCACGATAAATGATAAAGGCTGCCATACGGCAGCCTTTATCATTTGTACTACTGCACAACAGTATTATTGAGGCTCGAAAGCTAGTAGTCGTGTATTGTGGACACTTAATTGAAGTTTGAAAATTGTTCAAAATTACTTGCCGGGGCAACCCTTTTTTTTGTTACTTAGTAATAGTTATAGTTCCTCATTAGAAAAGGCCCAAATATTAGCACGAACGATATTCAAAGGCTGGCCGGTTTCGAATCCAGTTATGACGGGCGCAGCAATTGGCAAAGATTGATTGTCATTTGAAGGCTCTTATCCGATCCGCGAACACCTCATCGTCCCTATCCACCGTACTGCTGAACAAATCTGTTTCCGACGAAGACCATTTCAGTCATAATCAAAACACATGCACATGAGAAAGCTATTCCTCCTATGCGCAGGAATTTTTTTGCTTTGCACACCTATCTTCTCACAAAGTCAAAGCAAAACTATTACTGGCACTGTGGTCGACGACAAAGGTTCCCCACTTCCTAATGTTTCAGTTGTAGTCAAGAACAGTAACATTGGTACCACAACTGATTTTAACGGCAAGTTCCGGCTTGAAGTTCCTCCTTCGGCAAAAACTCTTGTATTCACTTCGGTAGGCCTCGCAGAACAAGAAGTTGCCATCGGAGGAAAAAGTGATTTGGCAGTTACGCTGTCTCCGAAGGGAAATACATTGACGGAAGTTGTTGTTACATCGCTTGGCATAGCGCGAGATAAAAGATCTCTTGGTTACGCTACGCAAACACTTAAATCCGATCAACTGGTGGATAAAGGCCAGGTGAATGTTGTGAGCGCATTACAAGGAAAAGTTGCTGGTGTCAACATTACCGGAGCAAGTGGAAGCGCGGGCGCTTCATACAATATTAATATCCGGGGAATTTCTTCTTTTACCGGAAGTAACCAACCTTTATTCGTTGTGGATGGAATTCCGATCAGCAACGATGTTGATAGAACAAACGGAGGTCCGCTGGGAACATTGGGCGACAATCAACCTGCAAATAGGGCGCTCGATATAGACCTTAATAATATTGAGTCAGTTAATATATTAAAGGGACCATCTGCTTCCGTTCTATATGGATCAAGAGCAGCTGCTGGTGCGATCATCATTACAACAAAAAAAGGTGGAAGCGCGAAAGGAAAAGCCGAAATAATTCTTAACTCTTCCTATAGTACTCAAACCGCCACAGGCCTTCCAGAAGTACAGAATGATTATGGTCAGGGAACGGCCGGTGTGTATAATCCTACTAGCACACTTTCATGGGGTCCTGCATTTTCGGCAACACCAACTATTGCGAACGGACTGATAGTAGGAGGCGTTACGCAGAATTATAAAGCGTATCCAAATAATATCAAAGACTTTTTTGAAACCGGAAATATATTCGATAATAGCCTTACCATAAACGGTGGCGACCTAAGGCAGAATTATACTTTGTCAATTGGATATCTTGATCAGAAAGGTATTCTTCCAAACACTTCTCTTAAAAGAACCAATGTAAAATTTGGAGGAAACACTGTCATTCGGGACAAAATTAAATTTGGAGGTTCAGCCACATTTACGAATACATTACAAGATGGAATTCTCGGTGGAAACGGTCAGAGTTCGTTGGGAATTTTGGCAGGCTTGGCCAGAAGCATCGATCTTACTTCATATAAAACAAACGGCACCTATAAGAACCCCGATGGCTCCAACAATTTTGTGATTCCTAACACAGAGAATCCTTACTTCGGAGCATACGAAAATCCATTAACAAGTAATCTTTATCGCATTACAGGAAATGTTACTGTAGGTGTTGATGTTCTCAAATGGTTGAACGTTGCGTATCGTTTGGGGGTAGACGCGTATACAGATAGAAGAAAACAAATCTTCGCAGTGGGATCAGGAAGGGTTCCCGCCGGACAGGATCTGGAAAATACTATTTATAGAAGTGAAATCAACGGTGACTTAATGATCACTGCAAGAAGAAATAACATCTTCACTGAAGACCTGAATATGACAGCGCTTGTTGGTCAGAATATCAACCAAAGAAATTTTCAAAATGTGCAGGTGCAAGGTGACAACCTTACAATTCCCGGTTTTTATAATGTAAGTAACGCAACTACTTTCACCGTTGGTTCAGGCGAATCAACAACAAAGCGGAGATTGATGGGCTACTATGCACAATTTTCGTTCGACTATAAGAATTATCTATTCCTGGAATTAACCGGTCGCGCTGATCAATCCTCCACACTTCCCAAAGAAAACAACACCTACTTCTATCCATCGGTAGCAGTTGGATGGGTATTTACTGATGCACTCAAACTTAATTCAGATGTGATCAGTTATGGAAAGTTGAGAGCAAGTGCGGCGAAAGTTGGAAGGGATGCCGATCCTTATCTTCTTGCAAATACATATGCATCCTGGTCGTTTGGAAACAATGTTGCGAGCTTTAATTTTCCATTGGGATCAACTGCAGGTTTCGGAGCCAGCACCAGGATTGCTCCTCTTACACTGAAGCCTGAATTCACTACGTCGAAAGAAGTTGGCATTAACCTGGGTTTATTCAAGAATAGAGCAACATTGGACGTCGCCTATTTTGATCAGCTCAGTAAGAGCCAAATTATCAACGTTGGTATCGCGCCATCAACAGGATACAGCACAAAGACGATTAATATTGGAGAAATGACTAACAAAGGCGTTGAGGCTTTATTAAATGTTACGGCATTCACTTCAGAGAATTTCAGATGGGATATATCGGCCAACTTTACTAAGGTTGTAAATAAAGTAGTATCTATTGCTCCTGGCACGTTGAGTTTTTCAATTCCAGGAAGTGCATTTATCGGCTCAATTCCTTCCATCAAAGTTGGATATCCTTACGGAATAATTCTTGGTGGTGTTATTCCAAGAAGTCCTGATGGACAACGACTGGTTAATCCTGCTACAGGAACATATATGCCAACCATAGCTAACCAGGTGTTAAGTGATCCAAATCCTGATTGGTCTGGTGGAATTACCAACAACTTTAGGTATAAGGCGGTGTCAATAGGCTTCACATTTGATTATACCAAAGGAGGTCAGATCTTATCGTTCACATCTGCTTTATATAAATCGAGGGGCGTGTGGATAGAAACAGGCAAGGATCGCGATAAGCCAAGGGTCATACCTGGAGTGATCGAAGTTACACCCGGAAAATATGTGCCTAATAATATTCAGATTCCTGCGCAAACGTATTGGAATACTGTGGTGGGTGGTTTACAAAGTGAATTTAATGTTTACGATGCTACTGTATTCAGGTTGAGAGAAATTGGATTGAGTTATGACGTCCCGCAAAAAGCAATCAATAGAATGAAGATTAACGGTATTAGATTGTCTGTGTTTGCAAACAACGTATTCTTTGTAGCTCCACATTCTATTATTGACCCGGGCGTAAATACACAAGGAGCGGGAAATATCAGAGGACTCGAATTGCAAAGTGCACCAAACGCAAGAACAATAGGAGCCAGCCTGAGGTTATCATTATAAAATTGAAAACACGAAGTATGAAAAAACTTATTATACTAATCGCGAGCGTTGTACTCTTTGGGTCTTGCAAAAAATATTTGGATATAAACAAGACGCCAAATAATCCGCTTAGCGTTCCCGCAACTACTATTCTACCAACTGCCACAGTTGCAATAGCATTTGCAAATAGCAACGATTTAGATAGAGCAGCCTCCGCACTTGTGCAACATATTGCAGGGGTTGCAAATCAAACCGCGGCTTACGATGTATACAA
>Ga0157378_10001359_pt1 | contig 21966 bp, 21 predicted proteins | sample M65metaG_FD_115309 | JGI IMG/M metagenome (GOLD analysis project Ga0157378, IMG submission 115309) | Miscanthus rhizosphere microbial communities from Kellogg Biological Station, Michigan, USA - M6-5 metaG | ecosystem: Host-associated > Plants > Roots > Rhizosphere > Soil | place: USA: Michigan...
AGCAGCGTCCCGAGAAGCAGCATTCGCACATCGCGTATCCCACTGGAGCTCGCCATCTTTAACACTCCCTTCCAAATGGAGATAAAGTCGTCGCGGATTGGCAGCTTCACATCGCGCGACAGTCGCATGGAACTTGCCGCTCCATCGAGCTGCCGCGACATCGCCGGAGGAATTGCAGCTGCGTTACCGTACTCTATTTATTACGGACAACTTTCTGCCGGAATTATAGCTCAATTTTTTCAACCAGAATCGCAGCGCTGCGGAAAAACCATTCATGCACTGCGTATGCAGAGAACATTTCTAAGCCTTACTCTGCTGCGTTTGAAGAAAGTCAGAAGTAGTTCGACGGCGTGACGGAGAGAAAAACGAAAATCGGCAAAGACACGAACTCAAACCCGCAGGGGTACAGGTCAGCCGAGATACTGAGTGGGAGGGATGCGGGGATTTCCGCGACCTTCCAGGACGTGCTGGATCGTGTTGGCTAAATCCTTTGCGGCGGAGGACTTCGATACGAATGCGTCAGCACCCACCAGGCGCGCGGTTGTCGGCGTCTCATGGATACTGAAAAATACGATTCGGGTATCGGGCGCGAGTTGACGAATCCGCTTAGCCGTATCAAAGCCGCCCAAGACAGGCATGGTCAGATCGAGAATCACAACGTCGGGGCATAATGCCTGTACCATTTGTACAGCTTCGATGCCGTCTCGAGCCTCGCCACAAATTTCCCACTGATTCGCATCAGACAACAAAATTCGCACACCCATCCGCACGATTTCGTGGTCGTCCACAACTAGCAGGCGAACTGGTATGGCGATCTCCCGGCGCGTTACGCTTTCAATCTATCTGTTTCATTAGGCAAAGGATATACAGCGAACCGCGTATTTGGATTCCTAGGCGTATAATGTGACCTTTTTCGGCGAGTGCAGCTGCTATTAATGCGGGCCAACTAACTGATATTGCACCACTTATACAGCAACTTTTCCCGTGGAACCGGGCGCCTTCCATTTCTTTGGCACTCAGAACGTGCCCGGCGGAAACAATGGTTGCGGTCGCCCACATCTCGCAGCAGAATGGCCCGGGTCTGGTTCAGCTGACTATTCTGAGTTCGCATGCGGCACCGGCGGGACGATTTTGTTCATCGTGAATGAAGGACTGGAATGAAAGCCAAACTGGTTATCTTATCCGTCGCGGTCTTCACCCTGTGGCTCATCCGTCCTGCAATCTTTTCCAGCCAGGAAAAAACTAGTATTCATCCACGCAACGTCGTCATTGTTGTTTTTGATGGTTTGCGCAGCGAGTCGGTAAACGAGACGGACACCCCGACCATGTTCGGGATACGCGGCCATGGAGTCTATTTCGCAAACAGTCATTCTCTCTTCCCGACTTTCACGACGGCAAATGCATCGGCCATCGCCACGGGCCATTACCTCGGAGACACGGGTGATTACAGCAATCAAATTTTTACTGGACGCCCGGTGTTCTTGGACGGCAACTTCGGACGCACGCCGGGAAGTTACGCTCCGTACATCGAAAATAATCGCGTCCTTGGGGACTTGGATGCTCAATTCGGCGGCAACTACCTGAACGAGGAAACCTTATTGGCTGCGGCCCGACTACACGGTTTTAATACAGCCGCCGTCGGAAAGATGGGCCCGGCTGCGATACAGGATGTGAGCCAGTTGAATCCGGTGAATCGAGCTTTCGTCACGCCCCAGACAATTATAATCGACGATGGAACCGGTACCCCGGACGGCATGCCGTTGGCAGCGGAAGTATCTACGGCTCTTCTCGATGCCGGACTTCCTACGGTCACTCCGGCGCGTGTGCAACCAACTGGAAACAACACAACTCCGGGAACCAAAAATCCCAACACCGTTCAGCAGGCGTTTTTTGCGGGTGCGATCAGCAAAGTGATTTTGCCGATGTTCGTAAAAAGCGGAAAACCGTTCGCGCTGCTCTACTGGTCGCGCGACCCCGATGGAACGCAGCATTTTCAAGGGGACAGTCTGAACACCCTGATTCCGGGAATCAACGGACCAACGTCCAAAGCGGCTCTCAAAAATGCCGATAACAACCTGAAGCAAATTCTGGAGTTCATCAACAGCGATCCGCATTTGGCCGCGAACACGGATATATTCCTGACAGCCGATCACGGGTTTGCGACGATCAGCAAGCATGACATCGACCTTGCGGGCCATGCGACAACCAGTTATTCGACAAAGTTGATTTACAAAGACTCCGATGGCCGGCAAGAGGTTAACACCGGATTTTTGCCGGTCGGTTTTGTGGCGATCGATATCGCTCATGAGTTAGGCCTCCCACTGTTCGATCCCGACAGCCAGATTGATGGTCCCGATGGCAGGAAGGTTTTCGCGAAGGTTGATCCGGCAGCGTCACAACAGACGCCAACCCTGCGCCAGCATCCGATCAGTGGCAATGGATTGATCGGAGGTACGGGCTGGATCACAGAGAAGACGGATGCAAAGGTTGTTGTCGCGGCAAATGGCGGCTCGGACTTGATCTATCTTCCGTCTCGTGACCCGGCTTTGGTGAAAAGGATTGTGGCGTTTCTCGCTGCGCAGGATTATACAGGCGGAATATTCGTTGATGACGCGTATAAAAATGTTGCCGGGGCCCTGCCCTCAAGCGACATACGGCTGATCGGATCGTCCCGCACGCCGACGCCGACCATCGCCATCACCTTCAAAACGTTTTCCACGGACCCGAAGCAACCGAACATGACCGGCGTACAGATCACCGACTATCCGCTCCAGCATGGCCAGGGAATGCATGGAAGCTTCGGGCGGGCGAATACTTTCAACTTTATGGCGGCGATCGGGCCTGACTTTAAATCGCAATTCGTCGATCCGTCTCCCATCAGTAACGCGGATATCGCTCCTACGTTCGCTCAAATTCTCGGATTCGGCATGGCCAGCAAGGGTGCATTGAAGGGACGCGTGCTGCGAGAAGCTCTAGCAGGCGGGCCGGAATCGATTTCGGCCCAGCGGCGCACGATTGTCTCAACGAGCGCCGCCAATGGGATGAGATCCATTCTGTTGTATCAGGAAACCGGAAAGCAGGTTTACTTCGATGAGGCATGTTTTACGAATGCCAAAGCCGTTGGTGCCCACATCGCCTGCCCGTGACAATCGCTTTTGAGTCCCTCCCTCCGACCGGCATCTTCCTATTTCACGATGCCACCCGAATGCCAGCACTATGCCAGAGTGGGCGTACCAGCACCAACAGCCTGGCCGCGATGAGGTACACTCTCTCGATGCCGGGTTCAGAAATAGCACCACAAAAACTTTTGAAGAGAGCCTTTCCAGCAATACGCAATAACCGCGAATTCAGAATTGCAGAGGACGACGGTGAGTAAGCAACGGCTTGAGGCATTCACGGATGGAGTGATGGCCATCATCATCACGATCATGGTTTTGGAAATAAAAATACCCGCGGGCTCTGGCCTTGCCGCTCTGCGGGCCGAGTTGCCAATATTCCTGGCCTACGCGCTCAGCTTCGTCAACGTGGGCATATTCTGGAACAATCACCACCACATGCTTCATGTGACGGAGCGCATCAATGGCATGGTTCTGTGGGCGAATCTTTTGCTGCTTTTCTGGATATCGCTGATGCCGTTCGTGATTCGCTGGATGGACGATAGCCATTTCGCCTCATTGCCCACAGCGTCTTATGGGGTGGTATTGGTATTGTCCGCGCTCTCCTACATTGTGCTGGAGCGTTCGATCATTAAATATAATGGGCCAACATCCAAACTGGCGCGTGCGGTAGGCAGAGTTGACTTGAAAAGCCTGATCTCTCTGCTGCTCTACGCGGCCGCCATCCCGCTGGCCTTTGTGCGGCCGTGGATTTCGATCACGCTCTACGCCGCAGTTGCGATGACCTGGTTTATTCCCGATCGCCGCATTGAATCCATCGTGTAGTTGGAAACGACTCTGCAACTTTCAGAGTTACGTGAAGATTACTTGGAGAAGCTGCTAACCGCGTCCGACTCGGAATCGGAAACCTCAAAGATGGTCATCAGTCTGGTCAACCGCAGTAATTCGTTGGTTCCCGATCCCAGGTTGCAGAGCCGCAGCTTTGCCCCACTCGATTTAGCGCTGCTATGCGCAGCGACCAGCGCCCCGAGGCCTGAGCTGTCAATAAACGTAACCTTCTTCAAATTCAAAACCAGTTTCTTCTGGCCCTCGCCCAGCAGTCCTTTCACTTTTTCTCGAAGCACACCAGTTTCTTCTCCGAGCACAATGCGACCGTCAAGCCATATCACGGCCACCCCGTTTACCTCTCCACTCGTAATGTTTAAGGCCATGGAAGTTTTCTCCTGGTCAAAAAATTATCCTGCTGGCAACTCCGCCAGACCCGCACGGTTAGGTTGTCGATTCATGAAAGCCGGAACATATCATCCGGAATTCTCGACATCAACTCGATTATCAAGAACAGTCAAATTGACAAGTGCGAACTTGGATCGTCCCGAGCCAAGTTGCGGTTTCTGCAGGTTTATCCCGGTACGCCGGTGTGCTATGGTGACCTCGGTTCAATCATGCCAGACGAAGACCTCAAAATCGCTGCGCGAGCTGTTCCGTACCTCCGCATCATCGCTTCGGGAATTGTGTTCGCCTTCCTTTACTTTGCTTCGAGCGTTGTGATGACACTTCTGCTGGCCGCTTTGCTCGCGTATTTTCTCGATCCCGTTGTCGAATTCCTCGAACGAATGCGCATCCCTCGAGCGCTCGGCGCATTTATCGCGCTGCTGGCGGTAATGTTGCTGGTCGGCGGCTTGGGCCTTTTAGTCGCCAACCGTACGGATCAATTCGTCGCCGATTGGCCACGCTACAGCGCAGTCCTGCGCCACGCCACAGCGGCGATTGATCGCAAACTGGCCATAGTGGAAAAGCAGGTTGAGGCGATTGCTCCGGGAGAAGTGAAGGAACACCAATCTCTGCGCGTTGCCGAAGGCAGGCCCGTTAGAGATCTGGTGTTTCTCGGAGTAGGCTCGCTTTATTCCTTTTTGCTTGTTGCCGCATTTCTTCCGTTTCTGGTGTTCTTCATGCTCGCTGCCAAGCCGCAGATTTGGAAAGCCACAATGGAATTATTCCCCGCCGGAAAACGGACACGCGTCAAGGAGGCACTCGACCAAGTCAGCGCCATGATTCGCAACTATCTTGCCGGAAACGCGCTGGTGGCGCTAATCCTGATGCTTGCAAGCTGGGGCTTTTTCATGTTGATTCACCTGGACTACCCTTTTCTCGCGGGCTGCGTCTCCGGCGTGCTAAATCTAGTGCCGTATCTGGGCGTGGTTCTCGCGTGGTTGCCTCCTTTTCTACTCGGCATGGTGAAGTGGACCAGCATCGGTCCTTATCTCGGGATTGCGGCGACCCTGCTTATTCTCCATATTGTTGCTCTGAACGTACTGATGCCCGCGATTGTTGGACGTCGCGTCCATTTGAATCCCCTTGCCGTTACCATAGCGTTGCTGCTCTGGGGATGGCTTTGGGGGGCCATAGGTCTCGTCCTGGCGATCCCGATCACTGCAACAATTAAGGTGATCTGCGACCATGTGGAAGGCTGGGAGCCCGCAGGCCGCTTGCTCGGGGCATAACGGTGCAGATTAATTGGATTAGATGCCACAACTTTGGGCCTGTAAAAGTTGCACAACTGGATGAGATTCAGCACTCCAATGCATCCAAAATTTCTCGCTGTTATTTTCGGTGAGTTGGAAGAATTTGTAAGTTCTTTGCTGATTTTGCGCGTGCCGGACGAGACGATGAGCGCTAGGACTCCGGGGCCATTACCAAGTTAGGTAGCCTTTACTCATGAGGGCTGCAACAAGGGCCGCGATAGGAATTGCAACGAACGGCGAATGGACACCAAAATTAAGGAATCCAACGATGACGACCCAGCGAACCCATCTCGGCGAACCTTTCGGGAGTATTGGGATTGTCCCTTTCGGCGCATCTGATGGGTGGATGCTCATTTCAAGAACTACTCCTTATCGTGAAACTCTTCGATTCATCATGCCTGATTCGGAATCGAATACTACCAGCATGAGTCCGATCGCAACACGCAAGCTCGAAAGAAAGAATCAGCACTGCTTGAACTAATCCCTTTGAGCTGTTCGTAGATTTTCACTACTTGTTCGTGGTCTCCTTTTGCTGAGTACGCCATACCGAGCAATTGAAGCATTGGTTCGTCGTTCGGGTTAGCTTGCAAACCCTGCTTCAATGAAGCTACTGCTTCCGAATAGGAGTGATCAGATAAGTATGCGAACCCCAGCGTCATCCAGCTGTGCTTGTTGCCGGCATCGAGCCGCGTGGATTCTTTGGCTGCCTTGATAGCTTGGCCAAATTCCTTCTGGCGAAGGTAAGTAGTAGCCAATCCGCTCCACCCCTCGGCATAGTCGGGCTTGAGCCGAATTGTCTCTTGAAGCGAAGCAACAACATCCTTTTCTCGATGAAGAGTCCCATATATTTGTCCTATTTCAAACCATGCTCGATACGCATCCGATTGCTGGAGGCGGGTCGCTTTCAAGAATGCAGCCTCGGCACGCTCGTAATTCTTCCCATTGACAGCCTCCAGCCCGATTTCAATCCATGCGGTAGACTCAAGTGCTGAATCGCTCACAGCACGGTGATTTGCCCCGGTGGGCAAGGTTGATGCCTTCAGGGTCTTGGTTACCCACTCACCGGGTAGGGCAAAGTTCAGGCTTTGACCTTCCTTCAGGTAAAACGTCGTAATACCGACCAGATTTCCTGCTGCGTCGAAGAGTCCGCCGCCGCTAGAACCGGGCGAAATGGCAGCGCTTGTCTGAATCATCCGGGCACCCTCGCTGTCCCGTAGCGCTGATATGACTCCTTCGGAGAAAGTAAGCTCTAGTCCTTCGGGGGCACCTACGGCATAAACACGTTCTCCCGTGGCAAGCTCAGATGACGGGACTATATCGACAAGCGATAGGATTGGCCCTTTAGGCTTAATGTGATTCGCCAAAGCCTTACGAATCTGATCGTCGGTAAGGCCACCGTAATTGGGGAATACCGAACGAAACTTCGCAGGGTCTTGCAGATTTTGAAGAATCTCTTCGTCTGAATTATTTGGATTAGGCGAGCCTTTCTCAAACAAGGTCGCGCCCGGAGGCAATTTCAACCCATACATGGGGTTATCTGGAATAAAACTTGTTGGTACGGCCCACGGGTCTTGTTTTTCCCCCTCCGTCACTTGACGTTTGGGCCATTTCTGGCGGAATTCAGCAACTGGGTTCCACTGTTGTGGCTGTCCAGAACCAACGCTAAGGCCGCAGAGGTCGTGATCTGGTGAGGCTTGGATGAGTGTTGCACTCCATGTTTCCTTCGCTCGTCTTACTCGCAGGAACCAACTGTCCTGAACAACATGGCAATTTGTAATGAGAAAGTTATTCCCTAGGGCCACGGCACTACCTAATACGAGTGCTTTTCCATTTTGTCCCAAGGATTCAACGACAAAAACTGACGGAGAAACTTTCTGGAATAGCTTTTCGGGTGAAAGAGCAGCTGTTTTTCGTGAGCACCCAGATTGGCAGAGGATGAATAGGAATGTGCCCAGCATCGTGATGCGATGCGTGCGGATGCTGCCAATGGAAGTCGATTGTCGGGCTCGCACGGTCCGTTCCATCCTTCGATCATGACGTAGGTTTCGGAGACGTTCGGACGTTGAAATATGTCAGCAAGAATGGTCATTAAAAGTATGAGTGCCCTACGGACACTCAATCTCCAATAATGACTCCCAACTTATATTGTAGTTTTAAAAGCGAATTTTATCGAACGTGCAATCGGGTAAGATTATCTAAAGAGGTAACTCTTTAAGTGCAGTCAATTGAGGCCACCTGATTCGATAGAGAGGTGGTGAACTAAACTCGGAGCCAACGTTGAAGGCTTCCGTAGGTAAAAGAAAAAAGGGCGCTTTGAGGTTTTGCCTCTCAGCGCCCATGGTTGCGGGGGTTGGATTTGAACCAACGACCTTCGGGTTATGAGCCCGACGAGCTACCAGACTGCTCCACCCCGCGAATGCATGATAGCGGATGCGAGATGGAACGTCAACGAATTGCCGGAATCTTAAGCTTCGGCGCCTGCCAAAGAGACTAATTAAGTGAAGCTACATTGGCAGTCTGACGCGCGCGGATCTTTTCCAGGCGAAGCCGCAGGTGGTCCGGGTTAATTCCTGCGGAGTAGCAGACGGTTCGATAATCACGATCGTCATTGAACAGGAAGCTTTCCGCTTCGCGCTTCTGGCGCAGAGGGCCGTTGACCCATTCTTCAACCGTGCTGGCGATCACGGCTCTCCACAATTTCTCTACGGCTGTCTCTTCGGTTTCCGCACCCTGCATCATTGTCGCTAACATATCTCCCCCTTTGTTCCTCGAACAATCCAGCGATTCAAGCCTGCTTTGTTGTCCACACGGGGAGTTGTATGGCAGTCGGGATGCCAAAGGAGAAAAATGAGGCCGGAAAGTCGCATCGCAACTGTATGTCAGGACTTGCTTTAGAAAATGGTTGGAGGCGTAACGAAAGACTGAATTCTTTCTAATGTCGCAATATCGAACAGTTTCGCATTTTGTGCATCAAGTCGGGACACGCGACTTTGCAGGTACTAATCGGAAGGTTCCAGTGCCGGCTAGCTTGAAACCCAGGCCGGGGGGCGCTGGTATTTTCGGCGATAGGTGATCTTGCTGCGCTTGCCGCCGGAAACGAACTCAAAAATAATCTGTTTGCTGCCGTCCAGGCGGGCCTTTCCGTGATTCTTGGCGGCTGACAGGACTAGCCAGTGCCCGCTTAGGATCTCGTAGGTGCCGCGTTCGGCCAGGATCTGATAGCTCCCATCTGAGTTCATTTCGAGCGAGGGAGCCGTGCAACGGTGGGACTTCCCTGCAATCTCCACGCTGACGCAGTTATAGGTTCCCGAGAGAGAGGCCTGCGCCCAGGCCGGCTTTGCGCCCACGACGACGACTATGGCGCTGAGAAGGAGGATCTTTGTGAAGAGCGAAACCCATGGTGTCAAGGCACGCATAGAATGGTTGATCCTTAGAATTGGGGCAACCCGAACGGCCTGCGGAAGCAATTCGGAGCACAATCACGAAAGAACATTGCAAGCTGTGTGCCATATCAGTAACCAATTAACGTGCTGATTCCTAATGGCTTATGCCAATATCCACAGATATCCAAGAAAATATGTGAACAACAGTTTCGCAGAATGCCAACAAAAGGAAGCATTTTGCTCTGAGCGTCGAATGTGACATAAATCGGCGTGATCCAACAAATCCGCCGAAGTTCTGAACAATGAATCTCCCACTCAAGCGACGTGCTTGGTAGAATGATGGCATCGCCAGCTCGGATCTTCGGTAAGGGGGGGGAACGTAATTGAGCGTCACAAACCCATCGTCCGGGCAGCTTCCGGCTGCACTCGAACCGATCAACGAAGTTGAACGAGATATCGCGCTTCTGCTGCGTGCGGAGAACCGCGACCCGTTTCGTCTGCTTGGTCCGCACATCGTAGAGGAAAACGAGGAAAAGCGCCTGGTAGTCCGTGGCTACTTCCCGGGCGCAACACAAGCGTCCATCCTTCTGGACGGCCGACCAGACATTATTCTCGCCAGGCGCATCGCCCCGGAGGGCTTATTCGAGGCTGACCTGCCCCTTTCTCCGTCGCTGCCGATTCCAGCAGGAAGTTACCGCTGGAGGATCGCCGAAGAAGGGCATGCGGTTCGGGAGTTCCACGACAGTTATGCGTTTGCCCCTCTGCTTTCCGATTTCGATTTGTATTTGATCGGCGAAGGAACCCACTACCAGAAATATGACAAGATGGGCGCGCATCCGGTGGTGGTTGACGGCATTTGCGGAGTGCAGTTCGGGGTTTGGGCTCCGAACGCCATGCGGGTCAGCGTAGTGGGAGACTTTAATCGTTGGGATGGGCGAACACACGTCATGCGCAATCGCGGTCCGTCCGGCATCTGGGAGCTTTTTGTGCCGGGGCTTGCCGAGGGAGCGATCTATAAGTATGAAATACGGCCGATGCACGAGGGCCATCCCCTGCTGAAGAGCGATCCGTACGGCTTCCGGTCCGAGCTGCGGCCCAACACCGGCTCGATCGTCGCGCGGCTCGATCGCCACCAGTGGAACGATGCAGGGTGGATCGAATGGCGGTCGAGAAACGACTGGTTGTCTTCCCCCATCTCGGTCTATGAAGTGCATCTTGGCTCCTGGCGGCGCGTGACCGAGGACGGCGCGCGCTGGCTGACTTACAGCGAGTTGGCGGACCAGCTCATCCCCTACCTGAAGAGGATGAACTATACGCACATCGAGCTTATGCCGGTGATGGAGCATCCGTTCGATGGCTCATGGGGATATCAGACGCTTGGATATTTTGCGGCTACGAGCCGGTTCGGAACGCCCGAAGATTTCATGGCGTTCGTTGACCGGTTTCATCAGGCCGGACTTGGCGTCATTCTGGACTGGACTCCAGCCCATTTTCCGAGCGATGGTCACGGACTCGGTGAATTTGACGGCACTCATCTGTACGAGCACGCGGACCCGCGGCAGGGGCGTCACCCGGACTGGGGAACGCTGGTCTTCAACTATGGCCGCAACGAAGTGCAAAATTTTCTGATCTCCAACGCGCTTTTCTGGATCGACAAGTATCACGTTGACGGCCTGCGCGTGGACGCCGTGGCATCGATGCTGTATCTGGATTATTCGCGCAACGAAGGCGAGTGGATCCCCAATGAGTTCGGCGGTCGCGAAAATCTGTCGGCCATCGCACTGATCAAACGCCTGAACGAGGTCGTGTATGCGCGCCATCCGGGAGTGCTGACTATCGCGGAGGAATCCACATCCTGGCCAATGGTCTCGCGCCCGACGTATTTGGGCGGGCTCGGCTTCAGCTTGAAATGGAATATGGGCTGGATGAACGATACGCTGAATTATTTTTCGGTGGACCCGATTTACCGGAAGTACCACCACAACCGCATGACCTTCTCCATGCTTTATGCGTTCACCGAAAATTTTGTGCTTCCGCTTTCGCATGACGAAGTGGTTCACGGAAAATCGTCGCTGATCAATAAAATGCCCGGGGACCTCTGGCAGCAGTTCGCGAATCTGCGACTCTTCTTTGGATATCTGACCGCGCATCCCGGCAAGAAATTAATGTTCATGGGCGGCGAGTTTGGACAGAGAAGCGAATGGAATGCGGAAACCAGCCTCGAATGGCATTTGCTGGAGCACGATACACACCGCGGCTTGCAGTCTCTTACGGCGGACCTGAATGCGATTTATCGAAATGAACCCGCTCTGCACCAGGTGGATTTCGACTGGCACGGGTTCGAGTGGATCGATTGCACGGACGCCGATTCCAGCGTTCTTTCATTCCTAAGACGGGCGAAAGATCCCGCTGACTTTATTGCGGTGGTTGCCAATTTCACGCCGGTACAACGGGACGCATATCGCGTGGGCGTGCCCGAGTCAGGATTTTATCGGGAAATCATGAATACGGATTCCGAGAAATATGGGGGACCCAATTTTGGCAACCTGGGCGGAGTGCATGCCGAGGCGGTTCCCTGGAACGGTCAGCCGTATTCGATTCACGTGCGGATTCCGGCGCTCGCGGTTTTATATTTTAAGCACGAGCGATGGTAATTGGCAGCATTAGAACCAGCCGCGATTCAGCCTGACTGTAAATCGTTCCGTGCTCAGCTTTCGCCGTCTGCGGAATAATCCTGCCGCGGGGGAACGAAGTAGGCCTCCGCGTGGATAGCGTTTTCCTGCCAGCCGCGACGCCGCACGATGCCTCTCGTGTTTTCAATCATGTCTGGATGACCGCAAAGGTAGACTGTCGTATTCTCCGGCGTTAAATTCCACGTATCCGCGTACTTGCGGATCACGTCATCCACCCGGCCTGTTTCGCCGGTCCAACTTTTGTCTTCCCATGGGCGGCTGGCCGTCGGAACGTACTTTAACCAGGGGACTTCGGTGGCGATGCTTTCCAGCTCAGAGGAATATCCCATCTCCCAGGACCGGCTCGCGCCTTCGAGAATGAACAGCCTGGGCGTTGCACTTGATTGCGTCTTTTTCCATTCGCTGTACAGCGAACGTACGTAGCTGACAAACGGAGCCACGCCCGTCACCGTGGCGATTAACAGATGATTTTCGCGTCCGGCGCGAAGGTCGAGCGTGAAATTTCCCTTGGCGCTTTTGCGTAACGTGATCTGGTCGCCCACTTTGAGTTTGTGGAAACGTGGCGTTACTTGCCCGTGAGGCACGAGCTCAAAGAAAAACTCCAGAAGTTTCTCGTGGGGAGCGGAAACGATCGAGTAGGGCCTTTCGTGATGCTTCTCGGGCGTGACTACGCCTAAGGTTGCGTACTGTCCGGCGCGGTAGGTGAATTCCCCGCCGGGATCCACTCGGAACGCCCACAAGTCATCGGAGATATCTCTTCGTTCCAGTATCCGGGCAGAATAAAACTTGCTATCGGGAGCGGGCAATGGGGTCTCCTTATGACGTCTTTATATCGGAAATAAATTGGAATACCGGCCAGACCAGCGCGCTGCTGGGGCTTTTGGAACAGCGGGATGAGTAGCCAGAATCATTGTAGCGAACAGAAGATCCGAGTTTCGCATCTTCAAAAAAAACCCTTGAAAGAATTCGTCTTATTGTTAACAGATGCTTTGACGTTTGGCCGCCGCCCTCCAGACGACAACGATGTCGACGCCTCGTCAACCACGTCTTACAGAGAGCAGTTCATAGGCTTCCAGGTCAAAACCGGCGATCATGGTATCGTCTGCGACGAGCGTCGGCAAGGTGCAACTATCGAGATCGTCCGTGAGGATCCGAAGATATTCGGGGTTGGCGCGAACATCCCGCTCTTCAAACTGAATTCCATGCGACTGCAAGAAGCTCTTCGCCTCGACACACGCACCACAGCCGGGTTCCGTGTAGAGATGAATTTCCATTTGCGAACGGTGCCGACAAGCGGGCCGATGCCTCCTTGTATCAGAATTATTTCTCGCTTCGCAATTAAAGTTTTCCTGGCGTGCAGAAAATCTGTGGAAAAGAGAATTTAATTTTCGGGAAGGCGGACATCCAGAATCATTCGTAGGCGAGCGCGTCGACTGGGTCATTTTGCGCCGCGCGCAGAGCGGGATACAAGGCGCCCGCGATGGCGCCGGCGATCGTGAGGAGGATGGCGCGAACAATCCACGCCCCTTCGATGGTAATTTGCAGCGTTGGCGAGGTCCGGTGCAGGACAGCGACTACACTATACGTACAAATCAGTCCAAAAATTACGCCGAGTCCGACCATCACCAGCGTTTCGCCTAAAATCATCCAGCACACTTCCAGACGGGAAGATCCGAGGGCTCGGAGGACGCCGATGTCTCGTGTCCGCTCGAAAACCATCGTGTGCATTGTCAGCAGCACAACCAGGAAGCTGATGACTACTCCCAGCACGACGAAGGATCGGATAAATGGCTTGAGCTCGGGAAGGTTGGAGGAAGTCATCAAGGTGCTGTACTCGGCCATGGAACGAATCTTATAGGTGGGCAGCAGCTTCACCAGTTCGTTTCTCGCCGCTTCCGTATTGCCCTTGCTGCGGACATAGAACATGGAGGCGCGGCTCTCCGCCCCGGCAATATCCTGGGCGGTCTTGATCGGAATAAAAAAGCGCGCCCCCTTGCCATGCACGACGACACCTGAAATCGTGAATGGATGATTGAGAAGAACAGCGCGCTGGCCGACCCGCAGCTTTCGGGATTGCGCCGCGAGGTCGTCGGCGATGGCCTGGTCCGGCTGTTGGAATGGTCCGCCGGAAATAAAAGTAAAGCCGTTGCTCAAGCCCGAAAATCGTTGATAGTCAATGCCATAGACCACGCCGAGATTTTTCTGGTCGACCACGATGAACACCGCCGCCACTTCGTCCACGTCGGGCAGACCGGCAATTTTTTCGGAAAGATTTTCGGGCATCACGGCGCTGGAAAACGCGAAAAAAATAGAGGAATTGGGAGGCTGCACGATAATGTCCGCGCCGACTCCCTCGGCGCGCATTCGCCAGTCGGCCAGCGCTCCCGACGTGAGACCCGCAATAAGCAGAACGAGAAATACTTGCAGGGCAAGCGCTGTAACGCTCAAAGCGGAACGCAATGGACGCACGCCCAGATTGCTCCAGAGCAGATGCCAGATTACAAATCCCTTGTAAGGTTTTTCTTCCATCCGTCCGATTTCCGCCAGACGTTCCCCGAATTCCTAATCTAACACCGTGCGCACCATTATCAAAGGATTGCCGCATCATTTCGATCCCGACCCGCGCAAAAAAAGTTTTCAACAGTTTTGTTGAAAACTTTGTGGAAAAGACCATTCAACAGCGTCTAGCTCATGACAAACACTGCGCTTGATACGGTTTGCACCAAGATGAAGCATTTTTTTAACAAATTTCTGCGGAACAAAAATATTTATCGCTGCGATCTGCCCTGTCTTCAGCGACTGCGAGGGTATGTTCCGAATTAAATTCAAGACAGCATGTGAAAAAAACATCGCGGCGTTATTCAGTACCACTTGGGAGGGCGCGTGAGGTTGATATTGATCGTCTGCTCGGTCTGATTGATGTCGTAATACTCGCCGTAAGTCTTCCAACCCTCGGCGATTACCTGAATGGCGAATTTTCCGGGCGGAAGAACCGGCACGTGGCATATGCCGGACTGGTTCGTCTTCAAATTCATCTCGACCTTCTTGTCCTTGCCCAGCTTGCGCTCTTCCACGAATCGAACATAGACGCTCGCGCCGTCCACCGGCTTTTTGTCTTCTCCCGCAGTTACAACGATGGTGAGCCGCACGTCCTTGGACGCGGAATCCCCTTTGGCCTTTGGATCAGTACCCTTGTCCTGGCCGTTCGCCGCGATCGCCACGAGGGCAGCCAGCAGAATCAGGAACGAAACCACACGCGCCGAAGTTTTCGCAGGACTAGACTTGAGTTTCATGGCAAGCACCCGGCGAACCAGATTGTCGGAAGCATGGGATGGAACATTTTTGCCCTTTTTACAAGATTGCGCAAGCGGAACGGACATCCGGCGTATACGTCAGCGATGAAAATGGCCGCGGAAGCCACGGCGCGGCCCGCCACATTGACTCGATTGCCGTGCTGAGCTACTTTCAAACTGCGGAACTTTTGGTGCAACCCTCGGTGGTCAGAGCCTGCGGCTGAAATCCTGCCGACATTCGCACAGGACGCAAGCATTTCGGCCAACGGCAAACTACGGCGGCCGCTATCAAGGAGATTCGTTTCATGGGATTCGCAACCGATGCCATTCACGTAGGTCAGGAGCCCGATCCGACTACGGGCGCGATCGTCGCGCCGATTTACCAGACTTCGACCTACGTTCAGGAAGAGCTTGGAAGAAATAAGGGTTACGACTATGCCAGAACTTCACACCCGAATCGCCGGGCGCTCGAGCGGACTGTCGCGAAGTTGGAAGCCGGAAGCGCAGCGTACGTGTTCACCTCTGGCATGGCGGCCATCGATTCCGTTTTCCAACTGCTGCGTCCCGGCGATCACGCCATCATTTCGGAAGGGGTCCACGGCGGAGTCATGCGGCTGACGACGCAATTTCTCGTGCAATGGGGTCTGGAATTCAGTTTCGTGGATACGTCCTCGCCAGAAAAGGTCGAGCAAGCCGTAAAGCCCAACACGAAAATGATTTACATCGAAACGCCCACGAATCCGACAATGTGCGTCACGGATATCGCCGCCATGGCCAGGATTGCTTCTTCGCGCAAGGCTACCCTGGTCGTGGACAACACCTTCCTGAGCCCTTACCTGCAATCTCCGATCGCGCTTGGCGCGCACATCGTGGTCCACTCCATGACCAAATATTTGAACGGGCACAGCGACGCGGTGGGTGGCTCCGTGATTCTGACGCGCCCCGAGGACGCGGAGAAAATCTATTTTCTGCAACGCTCCACCGGAGCGGGCCTCGCGCCCATGGATTGCTTTCTCGTGTCGCGCGGCATCAAGACGCTGGCCGTGCGTATGAAGCAGCACGATGCCAACGGGCGTACCGTGGCGCGATTCCTCGAGGATCATCCGCGCGTGAAGTGCGTTCTTTATCCAGGATTGCCTTCGCATCCGATGCACGAAGTGGCTGTACGACAGCAGCGCGGCTTTGGCGCCATGATTTCGTTCGACGTCGTTACCTTGGAAAATGCGCGCACCGTCCTCAATCATCTGAAAATCTGCTCACTTGCGGAGAGTCTGGGAGGAGTTGAGACCCTTATTTCGCACCCCGCGACCATGACACATTCCTCGGTCCCTGCGGAAGTCCGTCAAAGAATTGGAATTACCGACGGGCTGATCCGTATCTCCGTCGGAATTGAAGACGTCGAAGACCTAATCAACGATCTCGACCAGGCCCTTCGGAAAATATAGACAGCAGGACAGGCTTCACAGACTGCGGAAAAACTCAAAACGCTGTCATTCTGAGCGAAGCGAAGAATCTCTCTTCGATCCAAGTATAAAGAGAACGAACAAAGGGAGATTCTTCGCTTCGCTCAGAATCACAGAACAAGTCATTTTTTCTGCAGCCTGTTCAGCTGTTTGGTTTTAATCTGTGGTTTACAAACATTTAAACCAAACAGGCTGAAGCCTGTTCTACTTTAAGGTCTCATCCATCCAGGAAAGGTATTTGAGGGATCCCGCGGCGACAGGGAGAGCGATGAATTCGGGCACGTCATAGGAGTGCAGCCTTGCGACAAGGGCTTCCAGTTTCGACAGGCGTTTTCGCGAGGTTTTCATCAGCAACAAGCGTTCCTTCGCGGTTTCGACTTTTCCCTTCCACCGATAAATCGAAGTGACCGAGCCGGGAAGAATGTTTGCGCACGCCGCCAGGCGCGCTTCGACGGCGGCGTGCGCAATTCGCCCGGCTTCCGCGACGTTAGCGCACGTCACCAGAACCACAAATCGATCGGTCAAGGGATCCTCCGCCAACGTTACTCTTTCCCGCTGGAACTATTTCGATGGTGCCTCGCGCTTGCGTGACAGGCTACAATACGTGGCCGAGTGGCCGAGTCTGGAGATATTTTAGCTTAAAATCGCGCGAGCGGACTGGAACCGTTTCGAGAAAACCATGACGGCGCCCATAAAATTCGGGACTTCGGGATGGCGAGCGATCATCGCGGATGATTTTACCTTCGCGAACGTGCGCCTGGCCACGGCCGCGATTGCCGAGCATGTGCGCAGCCGCAACCCAAACGCGACTCTGATCGTCGGGCACGACACGCGATTCTTTGCCGAGGAATTCACACGCACGGCCGCCGAAATTCTTCGCGAGTACGGCATCCGCGTGCTACTTTGCGAAGGCCCCACGCCGACGCCGGTGATCGCTCTCGAGATTCTGCGGCGCAAAGTGGACGGAGCCATCAATTTCACGGCCAGCCATAATCCGGCCGAGTACCAGGGCCTGAAATTTTCCGGGCCGGACGGCGCTCCCGCGCTGCCTGAAGTGACCAAGGATATCGAAGCCCGGGCCGTGAAGCTCGGGGAACGCGCTCCCGCCAAGCCGAACGACAAGGCGTTTGAGAAAATCGCTCCGCGGGATTCTTATTTGGAGCGACTCGCGCAGTTGGTCAATTTCAAATCGTTCAGCAAAGGCAAATTCGCAGTGGTGACCGACGCCCTGCACGGGTGTGGAGCCGGATATCTGGATCGCGCTCTCTCTGCGCACGGCGTCGACGTTCAGGCCCTGCGGATGGACCGCGATGTGCTCTTCGACGGATCGGGTCCGGACGTCTCTGAGGAGAACTTGCGACCCTTGCGCGACGCCGTACTCGCGAAAAAAGCGTCTGCGGGGCTTGCAACAGACGGCGATGCTGATCGCTTCGGCATTCTCGATTCTGACGGAACCTGGTTTCAGCCGAATCACATCCTCGGACTCCTTTACGATTATCTGATTGAATCGCGAGACTGGAAAATGCCGGCTGGGCGCAGCGTGGCTACGTCACACCTCGTAGACGCCGTGGCACAGCTTCACGGCACAACGGTGATTCAGACCCCCGTGGGATTTAAATACATCGGCAAACTGATCGAGCAGGACAAGATTGCACTGGGCGGCGAAGAAAGCGCCGGATTGACGATCCGCGGCCATATTCCAGAGAAAGACGGCATCCTGGCATGCCTGCTCGTGGCGGAAATGATTGCCGTGCGCCGCGCTTCCCTGTCCGAACAGTTACGCATCCTCTTCAAGCGCGTGGGGCATGAATTCTGGCCGCAACGTACCAACCTGCATCTGCCTGACGACGTAAAATTGCGAGCGGTCGATCGCCTGAAAGCTGACTTCAAAACGTTCATCGGCCGTCCGGTCAAGACCCTTGATCGCACCGACGGACTGAAGATGGAATTCGCGAACGGATCGTGGGTTCTGCTTCGGCTGTCCGGCACCGAGCCGCTGTTGCGGGTTTACACCGAAGCCGGGACGCTCGAGGAGTCGTCGAAGATCGCAAGCCAGACGCAGGACTGGGTCATGGACTCCGCACAGGAAGCGAAAGCATGATGGACTGGAAAAAGATTCAGAACATTTCTCCCAGCGAAACCGCGGCATATCTGCGCGGGCATGTGCGGCACATCCTCGCGCTTGCGCTCTTTGCGCTTCTGGTGCACGACATTTTCGGGACGCACGGTTTCATTGCCATGCGCCGCACGCAGAAAGAAATCGAACAGATTCGCGAACAGATCGGCAAAATGAACGAGCAGAACAAGCTGCTGAGTGAGCAGGTCAATTCGCTGAAATCCGATCCCAAATCGATCGAACGCATCGCGCGGGAGGAAATGGGTCTGGCGCGTCCGGGTGAAATGATCTTCAAACTGCCCGATCCGGCCAAACCGCCTTCCAAGTAAGCGCTACGGCCCCAAAGTCCAGGTCGCCTATCCTCGTATTTCGGGAACGCCCAGAACCCGAACACCCTGCGCCGGATGTTCGACTGACCGCACCAGCGCTCTGACCATCTGTTCCAACGTTACCAGTCCCAGGCGTTGCGCGGATTCCCGCGTGGCTGGAATCCGCTCCATCAACCAATACATCGGCTTCAAGAGCAACGGCCAGCGCCGCCCCGGCCCCAGCACATACCACGGGCGCAGAATCGTCGCGTTCAAGCCGCTTTCGCGGATCATTTGTTCCACCTCCGCTCGTACCGCCAGATAAAACTTCATTACCGGCGCCGGCTGCGCCACGCTCACGTAGACAAAGTGCGCGACTCCGGCCTCGCGAGCCGCTTCAATTGCCGCGCGAGCCGAGCCCAAATCGACCGCTCGGAATTCATCTTTCTTTGAAGGATTCGGGTGCGTCACCCCGACCAATTGGACGAAAGTCTCCGCAGGCGAAATCTGCGCCACGAAGGAAGCCTTGTCGAGCGCGTCACCCTGCACGGCCTCGCAGCCGTGCGGCAACTTGTGCTCGGACCCGTGGCGCACGAGCGCCCTGACCGTGTATTTTCTGTGCAGAAGCTCCACAATCAGGTTTCGACCCATGAAACCAGTGCCGCCAGTGACAAACACGGTTGGCATCGCACACTCCTGCTCCACGCATTATCAACAATTCTGGCAAATCAAATATGAACATGGAGAGACGGCCGGAATCTATTCCTGTTAACGTGCATCGTCAAGCTTGCGATCCGGCGAGTTGTAGAGCAGTAGAGCGGCGACTACTTTGGCAGCCGATGGAGTCGTAGGGGCACTGCGTGCCGTGCCCCTACACTCACTGGGCTCGGAGTACTCCGAGCCCACGTGATCCACCGAAGAAACAACGTTAGGATCCAATGCGCAAATTATTTTCCACGGAAAATACTCCGGGAACAGTGTTCGCGATGACTCCCGCCATGTTCTTGTCCATCTGATTCATGACCACGCCTTCAAGAGTTACATGGCCGTTTTTGACGACGATATGGACCGGCGGGTTGGCGCCAAGCGTGTACCGCCCCAGGTCTGCGTACGAAAAAACCTTGTTGTATTCGGCGCGGCGAATCTGGTTATCGAATGGAGAAGGTGGAAGCACCTCAATGTTGTTGATCACTCGAGTCACTCCGGGAATCGAGCTTACAAATTTGCCGGCGTCGCCTTTCGTTACGGAATGCTCGCTGATCACCTGGCCGGTTAACGTCACTTCCGTTCCATTCACCTGATACTCCAAGTTATCGAATACGCCGTACCACGGAAGCATTAACAATTCATGGCGAACCTGGTCGTTTATGGTTAAAGGCCTGGTGGTAGCATTAGCGGCGAGCGTCCCAAAACTAAGGGCTATCGCCCCAATCAAAACTATTGTAAATACGTGCCTTAGAAGGCTTGCAGGGGACTTCATGGAAACCATCCTTTCTACGGCCATGACAGGCCGACCCTCGTTGCACTTTCGATTTGCCTCACCTATTTAGATGCGCCATTGATGGAAAAAGCATCCTCAGCAACACCCCGCAGTGAACTGCTGAAGCCGCGGCGTTCGAGTCTGGTAGGATGGCGCAAGGTCTTTACTGATTTCGAGCACGGAGAATCGTAAAGAGAAAATGCCAGAGAAAGCCATTTGGACGATTGCACATCGCGGGGCATCGGGGCATGCACCCGAAAATACGATGGCTGCGTTTCGCCGTGCTGTGGAACTGGGCGCGCGTTTCATCGAAACTGATCTCCAGATCACGCGCGATGCGCAGGTCGTCGCTATGCACGATTTCACGCTGGACCGCACAACCAATGGTCAAGGCCAGTTGCATCTTCTGCCGCTTGAACAGATCCGAGCTCTCGACGCGGGCTCGTGGTTCGGCACAGGCTCAGGTTCGTTCGGCGGCGAACCGGTACCCACACTCCACGAAATACTGAATTTTGCGAAAGAGCAGGACGTTATTTTTTACCTTGAGATCAAGTCTGGACCGGCCTGGGGAGTGGAGCATGCCGTGGTAGCCGCTCTGCGCGACCAGAATGCCTCGGCAAGAGTTGTAATTTTGTCCTTCGATCCGTCCGCGCTTGATTCCATTCACCGGATGGACAGCACCATGATGACCGGGCTTTTGTGTGAGCACCCGTCGAACGATCTGGTCGAGCGAACCGTTCGAGCGGGAGCGCGCCAGCTGGTAGCGGCAGGAGAACTCATCACTTCCCCCGTCGTTGAAAAGGCGCACCGGGCGGGTTTGCAGGTGGTGGCCTGGACGATAAACGATCCGGAGCAGATGCGGCGGCTGATTGCGGCGGGTGTGAACGGTATTATTACGGATTTTCCGGATCGGCTCTTAAGCGTATTGAACGAGGACCCGCAGACATCGTCGTAGATTTCTTGGACTTCGTCTGCACTTTCTTGGCACGGTAGAAAAGCAACAGACTGAAGTCTGCTCTACTGGCGCGCCGACCGGAAAAGCTCCGCGAACTGGGAGACTGAAAGTTGCTCCGCTCGCGCATCTGAGTTCAATCCGGCTTCACGCAAAGCTTCTTCCGCTTTCGCACCGAGCCGCACGCGCAGATTGTTACGCAATGTTTTTCTTTTTTGCGCGAAACATTCCTTTACGAAATCCAAAAATTCGTTTTCATCGTCCACGGAAATTTTGCCGCGCTCTCCTGGCATTCGAAAACTTACGAGCGCAGACTCCACCTTGGGCGGCGGCCTAAACGCGGCCGGGGGAATGCGAAACACGATTTCCGGCCGACCAAACCACTGGCACGCCACGGAAAGATATCCATAATCGCGACGTCCAGGCTGGGCCACGATCCTGGCTGCTACTTCCAGCTGAATGACGATGTGGATGGCCGAGATTCGCTCGGCATGCTCAAACAGGCGGTGCAGTATGGGCGAGGTGATGTAGTAGGGCAAATTTCCATAAACGGAGAAAGGTCTGCCACCCGTGAGTTTCTCGAAGTCCACGGCCATTACATCGCTCTCGACAACTTTCACGTTTGAGCGCGACGCGGTAA
>Ga0157378_10001362_pt1 | contig 21956 bp, 19 predicted proteins | sample M65metaG_FD_115309 | JGI IMG/M metagenome (GOLD analysis project Ga0157378, IMG submission 115309) | Miscanthus rhizosphere microbial communities from Kellogg Biological Station, Michigan, USA - M6-5 metaG | ecosystem: Host-associated > Plants > Roots > Rhizosphere > Soil | place: USA: Michigan...
CCTCTGGCGCGGGGGGATTCGTGGAGCAGCAACTGAAACAGTTGATGAAAGAGCTGGGGGAAGCTATTAACGAGTCTCTGGCGGACTCCGACCAGATTGCTGAGGTTGTCACGCGGATCAAGGAAGGCGGCTACGACATTTTTCTCGTGCTTGAAGCCACCATCGGCGTGAGCCGTCCCGGCGAGAAGACCCCTGACAAAGCTTCTCTCGTTACTACCCTAACCAGCAACCCGGAACTGAAGGTCAGTGAGCAGGACCTGAAATTCCTGAAGTCTTTGCGCATCAAGATCGAAGACGACGCGGCGTAAGGTGTCCCGGCTCCCCTTGGTAGGGCGGCCCGTTTAACTTCCTTCATCACAGCCTCAGGCATTGACCCGCGGGAGGCCCGTGCGGATCATCCGGGTTCCATCCCCCAAATCCTTCTTCTGGGCAACAGTGCCCTGCTTTACTAGAATCCAACTCCGAACCATGGCGGATGCGATGTCTGAATCTAAGCTCACCAGCGAACAACAACTCAAAAGCTTGTGGAGCCTTGGCGGACTCTCCGTTAAAGAACTCGGGAAAAGGGTGTACCGAGGCATCGACGACGATTACCTTCTCGACCGCGCCTCTGCCTTGGCTTACAACTTCATCCTCGCGCTCTTCCCCCTGATGCTGTTCCTGCTCGCCGTTTTTGGCATGTTCGCATCAAAAAGTGCGTCCATGCGGTCGAATCTCTTCACTTATCTGGGACAGGTATTACCGCCGGATGCCGCGCAAATCATCAGCAAGACTCTTGCCGAAGTGACAAGGAACGCAGGAGGCGCGAAGCTGACGATTGGAATTCTGCTGACCCTCTGGTTTGCTGCTGGTGGCATGAGTTCCATGATCTCGGGCCTGAATGGCGTTTACGAGGTGCGGGAATCACGCTCTTTGGTAAGAGTGCGCCTGATTGCCCTTGCGCTGACGGTAGCCATCTCCGTGCTCATCATCGCCGCGCTTGTCGCCATCCTCACGGGCGACTTCGTGGCGGGCTACCTCGGTTCCCATTTGGGGCTGGGGACATCAGCCGTGATCATGTGGCACATTGTGCAGATTGCCCTCGGACTGCTTTTCGTCATTATTTCTTTTTCGTTGATCTACTACTACAGCCCAGACCTCGAGGAGCAACACTGGTACTGGATCACGCCGGGCGCGTTAATTGGCGTTCTGTTGTGGGTTGCAGCGTCGTTTGGTTTTCGACTGTATCTGCACTTCTTCAACAGCTATAGCAAGACCTATGGGTCGCTGGGGGCGGCAATGATCCTGCTCATGTGGCTCTACATAACCGGCTTCTCATTCCTGATTGGCGGTGAAATCAACGCCCAGATCGAACATGCTGCAGCTCTCGCCGGTCACCCCGAAGCCAAAGCTCCCGGCGAAAAGAAAGCTGCCTAGAGAATCCTCAAACCCACCCATTGGAGTCAGTTCCTGCGGCCGGCTCCCCTCGCTCACTTCGCGACAGAATCTGCCGCATTGGCCGCCAGGATGTAGCTCGTCACCGTGTCCACGACATACTCGTTTTCAAACCACAGAAACGGGAAATTGCTCTTCAACTCGGGGAAATCGGGCTGAACAATCACGATGCCGGGGATAATTCCTCCCGGGATGAATGTGTAGTCCGCGCGGTTATTGCCATAGGCCACCAGGCGTGAGTTCGTGCCGATGGTCGACACATAGGAGACATTCGATACGGGGTGCGTTCCGAGCACGTAGTCAAGTCCGCGCAAGGTGTACTCAGGGCCGATGATCTCGGGAAAGGCCCGATGGAGGAAATACATTTGCGTGGCGAAACCAACCGCCGCACCCGCACCGCCCCACGCACCGGTTGTGATCGAAACTCCGTAGGGGTTCTTGGACAGGAACTCGTCCGCCCGAGCCTGGTAGGTCCGGACCTCCTTCTCCATGTTCATCTTGTACTCCGGCTCCATGTACGGGATGGCGCGCGCCGCCGTCCAGTTGAGGAACATGAAATGCTTTTGGATTGCCGGCCACAGATCGTTGAGTCTCTTGCGGTAAGGCTCCCCGCCCTTGCTGGTGATGAGCAACTCCACCGCAGCCTTGATTTCTTCGCTCTCAAGATCTCCGCCTGTCGTATTGAACGAATGGAACAGGTTAGGAGCGTGGCGGTGTTCGTCGTCCCAAACGTGAATCGCAGTTTTCAGACACTCGTCCGCGAGTTGGTTGTTGTATCCGTTCAGCGCCCGGCTGGCAGCGGCGAGTGCAGCAGCGGCGTCGTACTCCAATGGGGTGGAGCGCGTTGTGAAGGCCCAGCGATCGTCCGGAACGCCCGAATGGATCCCGTCGCTTTCCAGTGGCCCCATCTTTTCCAAGTAAATCTTGCCGTCGGTCTGTGAAGCCGCATCGCCCAGGTGCGTATATTCCTCGAGAGTCGGCTCCACGATCCCGTTCAGCGCGTGCCCGACCGACTTGTACTGCGCCAGAAGTTGGAGCACACCGTGTTCGATCTGCTGGAGAACGTCCGGCACACCATCAGGCTTGTGAATCTGCACGTAGAGACCCTTCTCATCAATCGAAGTCTCGTCCCAATCGGCGCCAAACAGTTCCCGGGTGAGTACCAGGTCGATGATCACGGCATCTTGGCTTTGCGTGCGGAGATCGAAGTCACCCGCGTCGTGCCAGCCACCAACATTCAACCCTGGAATGTGTTCCCCCGGTTTGTAGGGAGAGTCCGTCGAGGGCCCCATTGTGTAACCGTCGAAGTGGGTATGGTTAACCGGAGCCTGTCGGGCGTCATCCATGTGCGCAAGTCCATGCCAGATCCTGTAGGCCTCTCGCACGCGCACATGGTCCATCTCCTGAGCAAGCCAGGTATCTAAAGATGGCTGCCAGATATGCGCATAAACATCCTTCGCAATCCGGAATGGCGAATTCAGCTTGCCCGCATACTCAATCGCGTAGATGCCAGGCTCTTTCACAGAGGAGAAGTCGAAATGCGCATAGGTGTAGCGTAACCACTTGCCCCAAGGCTTTATCTCGTCCTTGAAGGCTTCCTTGAACTCACCTGAGGGAGTGAGTTTCAGGACGCTCGCCGTTTTAGGGGCGTCATACAAGGGATCGAGCTCGATCACCGCAATCTTCTGCCGCTCCGGCGTGTACCCAACCTGGTTATAGGCAACCACCGGCTGACGCGTCCAACCCGCGATCACATTGGGACGGACGTGCCAGACCAGCGCGTTTTCTGTTCGTCCCGCCGGGATTAGCGTACGCAACACGAACCAGCCGTTCTGCGCTTGGTTCCGGGCATCGAACAACATGATCGGACCGCTGTCAGAGGTCACACTCACCCTGGTAAGGGGATCTTCGGGTGCCAGCACCACGTAAGCTCCCGAGGAAAGCGGAAGCGGTTCCACTCCTCCATCCGGTTCACGTTTCATCGGCCCATCGGGATGCCGCGGAAATATTCCAGAGTTGGCGTCAAACAGGTAGGACTTCCCGAAGTAGGCGCTGGGATCAAAATCCAGATTGAATCCAGCCTTGCCCACGAGCGCATTCGGCAACGGCGAATCGAGATGCACGGCGATACGGAAGCCGTCTCCCTCCGGCTGAACCTCGAGCCGGTAGCTCAATTTGTAATCGGGATAATCGCAGAATGCCGTCAGCCCGTTTCCTGTCCGCTTGCGGTATTTGAAATGCGGGACCGGGTCCCACTGCTCCGGCGTCGGCATCAGGCGCACATCCCCATCCGTCGCTATGCGATCGTCGTGCAGAATGATTTCGATCGCACTCAGCTTCTGGTCTTTGAACACCGGATGGAAGGCATTCTGGTACACCAGCACGTTCAACCCCTGGGTTTCCAAATACTCCGTATCGTTTACGCGCAGTTCGGCAGCTTGCAAGCCCATGGACACGAACACAACAGCGATCAGCGAGCGCAACATGAAAAGGGGTTCTCCTGAATAGAAAGCCGATTGTACAGCCCCCCAGCGAAACATCCCGGTAGTCTCGGCTTGCAACTTTTTGCCGTTGCATCCTCCTGCCGCAGACTGGAGGGGATATCTTTTTCTCCGGCTAACGGCTTCCCGCACGAGTGGCAGATCGGTTGAAAACTCCGACGAGAGGGCTCCCTCTGCTTTCTCTTTCGCCAGCTCTGTCGTAAGCTTTTACTCTTATGGATCCAAAACACCGCAGTCATCTCATCACTGACGGTCGCGACCGCGCCGGCGCGCGCGCCATGTTTAAGGCCATCGGCTTCAGCAACGAAGATCTCAGGAAGCCGCTCATTGGTGTGGCCAATACATGGATCGAAACCATGCCCTGCAACTTTCACCTGCGCCGCCTCTCGGCGAAGGTGAAGGAGGGCATTCGCTCGGCTGGCGGCACTCCCATGGAGTTCAACACCATCGCGATCAGCGACGGGGAGACGATGGGCACCGAGGGCATGCGGGCCTCGCTCGTCAGCCGCGAATTGATTGCTGATTCCATCGAACTTGTCTGCCGGGGCCAGCTGTTTGACGCCCTGGTCTGTGTCGTCGGCTGCGACAAGACCATTCCAGCTGCCGCCATGGCTCTGGCACGGCTTGATCTCCCGGGCGTTGTTCTCTACGGCGGCACAATCGCCGCCGGAAGCTATCGCGGGAGAGATGTGACCATTCAAGACGTGTTCGAAGCGATCGGCGCAAATGCCGCCGGCAAGATGAGCGACTCCGATCTCCAGGAACTTGAAGACGTCGCCTGCCCCGGTGCCGGGGCCTGTGGAGGTCAGTACACCGCAAATACCATGTCCACAGTAATGGAGATGATCGGGCTTTCGCCTATGGGATTCAACAGTATCCCGGCCATCGACCCGCAAAAAGATGAGATCGCGCATCGCTGTGGCGAACTCGTTATGGATGTCCTCAAGCGCGGGCTGAAGCCTCGCGACATTCTCACTCGCCAGGCCTTTGAGAACGCAATCGCAGCGGTTGCCGCCAGTGGTGGATCAACGAACTCGGTTCTCCACTTGCTTGCCATTTCTCGCGAAGCCGAGGTCCCCCTCGTCATTGATGATTTTCAGAAAGTCAGCGAGCGCACTCCCTTGCTCTGCGACCTCAAGCCCTTTGGTAAATATGTCGCTGCCGATATGCATCGTGCAGGGGGAATCCGTCTGCTTGCCAACCGCCTGCGCCAGGGCAAGAAGCTTCACGACGATGCCATAACCGTCACCGGCAAGACAATCGGAGAAGAAGCCGCCCTGGCCGTCGAAACGCCCGATCAGGACGTAATCGCGCCCCTTGAAAAGCCCTTCAAGAACACCGGTGGGCTAGTGGTCCTCAAGGGAAATCTCGCTCCCGAGGGTTCGGTGGTGAAAATCAGCGGCCACGAGCGCCTCAGCCACCGCGGACCTGCACGCGTGTTCGAATTGGAAGAAGATGCAATGAAGGCGGTTACCGCAAAGCAGATCAAGGCTGGCGACGTGGTCGTCATCCGCTATGAGGGTCCTCGTGGTGGCCCCGGCATGAGGGAAATGCTCTCAGTGACGGGTGCCCTGGTGGGTGAAGGTCTCGGTGGAACCGTCGCTTTGCTGACAGACGGCCGTTTCAGCGGCGCCACTCGCGGCTTAATGATCGGACATGTCTCCCCGGAGGCTGCCCTGGGGGGTCCGGTTGCCGCGGTCCGCGAAGGTGACATCATCAAGATCGACGTCAATCAGCAGCTACTGGAAATCGAGATCAGCGACACCGAGATCAAGCACCGCATGGCCCAGTGGAAAGCCCCTAAACCGCGCTTCACCAAGGGAGTCTTTTCCAAGTACGGCGCTCTAGTCCACTCTGCTTCAGAAGGAGCCATCACAAGGCCGAAGTAGTTGGTCGACGGAGACATTTCCTCGCTCAACCCGGAGGCTTGCTAGCTGGGGTGATTCCGGCTGGGGTTTCGCCTTCATCCCGGCAATTCAGCAACTAGGAATTGGCAGTCGGCCACGGAGAAGGTAAAACTTTTTCTTCCGCTCCTTTGGGCGTTTTTCACGATCTTTTCACGAAACAAAGTTTACAAGCGGTCGCGCATCCAAGTAGCCTTAGGTGGTGCTGGTGCGCGCATTTCGTGAAACTTCCCTCTTTCTGGCCTTTATTTGCTTCATTACACTTTCGAGTCTGCCTGGCCTCGCTGAACCCAAAGATCAGTTAAGTCCCAGTCTCGCGGCGGTCAAAGGTCGGTTTACGTCTTTCCCTCCCCGAGGAAATAGCGGCTCGGTCGATCCCGCCACCTCGAAAGTCAGTACAGTTCCGTTCGACTCTCTCCGCACCTTCGAGGGCGGATATCAAGTCGCTGGTTTCGGCCCACAGGGCCATCCCCACTATCATTGGTATTACACGATGGTCGGTGGGCATCCCCAGCGTGGCGGCGCCACGGAACTGGATGCCCCCATCATTCCTGTGTCTGTCGACCTGCTCGACTGGAACAAATCCGTTCGTGTAGTCAACGGCCACAAGCTCCACTATTCGGTAAAGCCCTTCATCGACCCCGTGCTCAGGTCGCCTCTGTTTGAGAGCTGGGAATATACCAGCAGCGACGTACCCACGCAGTGGGTGGACGCGATCCAGCGCGCTTCCTTCTACGGAGTCATGCAGCAGGACTGGCACACTCTCCTCCGTCCTTCGGTCAAAAGGGAACGAACCATTGCCGTTCCCCGCGGGTCGTATAAATTCGCGTTGCACAAAGACGGCTCCTGCTGCGCCTTCGTCCTGATCGATATCGACGTATTTTCCAACTTGTTATTCCCGGCAAGCCCTTCCGATAAACGCACGCCCGTGGGCGCGGCGGAACACGCCGGTGACATCACCCCCAAGAGCCTCTCTACATTCCTGTTCCCCAACACCTTTCTTTATGCCAATGGCGACCCAAATCAGTGCTGCGTCCTTGGCTTCCACAGTTACGATTCCGAGCCCGGGGATGCCCACAACGGATTTCGTCAAAGACGATTTGTACTCACGTTTGCCAGTTGGATCAGTTCTGGCATTTTCAGCCCTGAGTTCCAGGACATCACGGCCTTGAGCCACGAACTTGCCGAGACCGTCAACGACCCCTTTGTGGCCAGCGATGGACTTCATGGCCTCACACCATGGTGGTATTCGCTGAACGGGCACTGCCAAAACGACCTTGAGGTGGCCGACGCCATCGAGGGTCTGATGGGCGCGGCATTCCCGATTCACATGCACAATCGCACCTATCATCCGCAGAATGTTGCGTTGCTGCCGTGGTTCGAGTTTCAGAATCCTTCAACAGCAGTCGCCGGGGCCTATAGCTTCCCCGATGCCACCCTTTTGACCACACTCCCGCCCTCGGGCTTAGGCCCCGGGTGCCAATAGTCGGCGCCCCCAGCGGAAAGCCAAGCGTGCGCCATTGCTAAGATCTTGTGGGGTCATGCCGGATTACCCATTCCGGACGAAAATGGACGGAAAACAAAGCCCGCCGCTACTTGCGACGGGCTGGTAGTCAGGAGGGAAAAACCGGGGGTTAGTTTTCGCGTGAGCCGGCGGGCGCGCTCTTGTCTTGGATCTTCACATCTTCTTCGAAGAACTTGACTAGGCGGTCGATCAGCCGGCGCCTTCCCCCAATCATGTGAAGGCCGCTCTCGTGCTGGTGTTCCTCGAGAATATGGTTCAATTTGGTTTCGAGTTCACTCATCGGAACATCTCCCGCTTTGGACTCACCCTGGTCGCCTCGCCACAAGGGAGAGAAGACCCAAGGCTGCTAAATCTACCTTAATCCTTTTCAAACCCATCGAGCCATTGGAAATTCTGATAGCTGGCATTAGCGAATCAAATGGGTAAGGCCTGCAAAGGCCGGGGAATTTCTTCGTGCGGGCGGCCTGCGATTTTTCGTTGCATTCTCATTTCCGCCTGAGAAATGAAGCTGCTAGAGTAGGAATCAACCCTGCTCCCCTGATGGAGATTTACCGATGAAGATTGCTGTGGTTGGCTCTGGGTACGTTGGATTGGTCGCCGGGGCCTGTTTTGCCGACCTGGGCCATGACGTAATCGTTGTGGACAACGACCAGCAGAAGCTCGCTGCCCTCAACCGCGGTGAGGTTCCGATTCACGAAAACTTCCTGCCTGAGTTGCTCGATCGCCATCGTGGGCAGCGGCTTACCTTTACCGATGACCTCCAGAGCGCCGTCAAGGCCAGTGCTGCCATCTTTGTCGCCGTCGGCACGCCTCCGACCGAGCAAGGCGAAGCCGACCTCTCCTACGTTGAATCGGTGGCGCGCGGGATCGCTGGAGCGATTGACTCCTACAAGATTGTCGTCGAGAAGAGCACAGTTCCGGTCTATACCAGCGACTGGGTGCGTAAGATCGTGCTGCGCAACGGAGCTGAGCATGGCGAGTTTGATGTAGCTTCTAACCCTGAATTCCTGCGCGAGGGAACAGCTGTTACCGACTTTCTTTATCCCGACCGGATCGTTATCGGCGCCGATACGGAACGCTGCGCGGCCGTGCTGCGCGAGATCTATGCGCCCTTGGCTGAGGGCACCTATTATCTGCGCCCGGACGCGATTCCCCGCCCTGACCGCGCACAAATGCCTCCGCCCCTGATCACCACCAGCGCCAAAAGCGCCGAGCTGATTAAACACGCTTCCAATGCGTTTCTCGCGATGAAAATTTCCTTCATCAATGCAGTCGCCTCCATTTGCGAAAGCGTTGGCGCCAACGTCCAGCAGGTCTGCCAAGGAATCGGTACCGATTCCCGCATCGGCCCGCGTTTCTTGAATCCTGGAATTGGTTATGGTGGTTCGTGTTTCCCGAAAGATCTCACCGCCTTCCGCTCTGTCGCCCGCGAGTGCGGCTACGACTTCCGCTTGCTTGAGGAAGTCATGCGCATCAACGAAGAACAACGCCATCGGTTCATTCGTAAAGTTCGCAGTGCTCTGTGGACGCTGCGCGGCAAGAAACTTGGCGTACTGGGGCTCGCATTTAAGGGTGGCACCGACGACATTCGCGAATCGCCCGCAATTCTCATGATTAAGTCACTTCTGTCCGAAGGTTGCGAGATTTGCGCTTACGATCCGGCAGCCCAGATGCGGGCCAAAGAAGAGCTGAACTCCAGCATCAAGCTAGCCGACAGCGCTTACGACGCAGCCGAGGGAGCGGATGCCTTGCTGATCCTCACGGAATGGGAGGAATTCGCCTCGCTTGATCTTGCGCGTCTTCGGAGCGCCCTGAAATATCCCATTGTGATCGATGGCCGCAACTTGTACGATCCCCACCTGATGGCGCTAAACGGCTTCACCTACTACAGCGTCGGACGGCCGACGCTCGGTCCAGAAGTATTCGCACCGCAGAAAGGCAGCGTACCCGCCAGAAAGACCCCGCGTTCATGAGACCTCGGGCACTGGTCACCGGCGGCGCCGGATTCCTGGGCTCGCATTTATGCGATGTCTTGCTCGCAGAAGGTTACTCGGTGGTTGCCGTCGACAATCTCCTCACCGGAAGGATGTCGAACATCGAGCATCTGCGCCGCGAAGGCAACTTCGAATTCCAGCAGCTCGACATCAATCGGCCCTTCGACGTGGGGGAACTGAATTACGTATTTCACTTTGCTTCGCCGGCAAGTCCGGTCGACTACATGATCCACGGGATAGAGACGCTGCAGGTCGGCTCCCTCGGCACTATGCACGCGCTCGATCTGGCGCACAAATACAACGCCAAGTATCTGGTCTCCTCAACCTCTGAATGCTACGGCGATCCGCTCGAGCACCCGCAGAAGGAAACCTATTGGGGAAACGTGAATTCGATTGGGCCGCGCTCGGTGTACGACGAAGCCAAGCGGTTCACCGAAGCCCTCACCATGGCCTATCATCGCTACCGCAAGGTTGACACCCGAATCGCGCGGATCTTTAACACCTATGGGCCGCGCATGCAACTGAACGACGGACGTGTAATCCCGAACTTTATGAAACAGGCTCTGCGGGGAGAAGATCTCACCGTCTACGGCGACGGCTCGCAGACCCGCAGCTTCTGCTACGTGAGTGATGAAATCAACGGCTTGTTCCGGCTGTCACAATCCGAGGAGCACCTGCCGGTCAATATCGGCAACCCAGACGAATTCACAATTCTGGAGTGTGCTAAGCGCGTGCTGGCCATCACCGGATCAGCCAGCCACATTCGCTACGAAAAGCTACCCCAGGATGATCCCAAGCAACGGCGGCCCGACATCAGCAAAGCCCGCACCCTCCTCGGCTGGGAGCCGAAAGTGACGCTCGAGGAGGGTTTGCAAACGTCGTTGGACTACTTCCGCCAGGCGGTAACCAGAGAAAGCTCAGCCCGAGTCTGAATCCGGGTTCTCAAATCACCTCTGCCAGCCGGCGGATCCCTTCTGTGATCTGCTTTTCATTCAGCCGCGAGTAGCCCAGCAGTATCCCGGTACGCGATTTTGGTGGGAAGAAGTACGGCGAGACCTCGTAGACGGCAACCCCCCTCAGCGCAGCCTGCGAGGTCACATACGAGTCCGAGACCGGCTTCTTTGGCCAAAGCACAACGTGAGCGCCTGCGCCGTCGCCGGTTACCTCCACCCGGTCGCCCAAATAGGTGCGGATCGCATCGAGCAGAGCCTGACGCCGGGCTGTGTTGCGGCGACGAACTCGCCTAAGATAACGCTCGTACGTTCCGCTGGAAATAAATTCCGCCAGGGCTTCCTGCTCGAGAGTTGCGGACTGGCGGTCGCAAAGCCACTTGGCCGCGGTAAAAACGTCAACCAGTTGCTTCGGCGCGATGAGATAGCCGATTCGCAAGGAAGAAAACACCGTCCTCGAAAACGTTCCGACATAGATCACCCGGCCCTCGCGGTCCAGACCCTGCAGGGACTCGAGAACGTGGCCGTCGTAGCGGAACTCGCCGTCGTAGTCGTCTTCGACAACGATCGCATTACGCCGGCGGGCCCAAGCCAAAAGCTCAACTCGACGTGCCAACGGGAGAATAGCGCCTGTCGGAAACTGGTGCGACGGGGTTACGAATACCACCCGGGCACCGCTTGGCAAGCGCCGGGGATCCAGTCCTTCGCGGTCCACCCCCACGGGGAACATTCTTGCGCGGCTGGCGCGCAGGACCTCCGCAATACCCTCATAACTGGGGTTCTCCAGAGCGACAGAATCACCCGGCCCGATCAGCACTCGGCAAATGATGTCGAGTGCCTGGTGTGAACCGCTGGTGACGATCACTTGCGACGGTTCGCAGACAACCGCCCTTGACCGGCGCAGATGTACGCAAACTGCTTCCCGCAGCGCCGGGCTTCCAGCGCTTGGTCCATAGTCAAGCCCGGACACTGGCGCTCTCCGCGCGCAGCGCAAAAGCGTGCGCCTCCACATCTCAAAAGGGAATGTTTCAAGATCGCTCCTGCCGTAGGCGAAGTTGTAGGGCAGAGGTTTCTTTCGGGTTTGAAAAGCATGCACCCGCGCACTTGCTTTCGCGGCGGTTTCTCCAAACTTGGAGAGTCGCAGCTTGGGACCGCCGTCGTTGTGAAGCACGCGAGGAGCGGAGATGCTAGGGGAGACGTAGGTTCCCGAGCCGCTACGCCCGCTTGTATATCCCTCGGCCAGGAGCTGCTCGTATGCAAGCACTGCGACCGTCCTCGAGATTCCCAGTTGCTCTGCAATCGTCCGCGTCGATGGCAATTTAGACCCCGCGGGGAATGCTCCGGCAAGGATCCGGTCACGCAGCCCTCGATACACCTGCAAGAAGAGCGGGCCGTCGCCTCGCGAAAGTGGTATTGCCAATGCCATGAATAGTGGTTCTTGGAAGATACCATGACTTACGAGACGCTCAATACGAGTTGGAAGGGAGTGCGCTCATGCAGAAACACCCCCGAGTGCTGATGGCCTGGATTGCCTTCTCTTGCTTTTTGGGTTCACTCGATTTGAGATCTCAGCAGAGTTCTGCGGCTGCGGCTTCTCCGTCCGTGGCCTCAGCACCTGACGGTCAGCATGACTTCGACTTCGAGGAAGGCCGGTGGAACATTCACCTGAAGAGGCTCTTGCACCCGCTGACTGGGTCCTCTTCCTGGGTTGAATTCGATGGGACCTCGGTGACTCGAAAGGTCTGGGATGGCAAAGCCTGGCTCGAAGAATTCCGGACGGTTGGCAGCACGGGAAAGGTGGAAGGCCTTACGGTGCGCCTCTACCACCCCGATTCGCACCAGTGGTACCTTTACTGGTCGAACGCGAAAGACGGAGTCCTGGGCATTCCAACCATTGGCGAATTCAAAAATGGAGTCGGAGAATTCTATGACCAGGAACCTTTCCAGGGCCGAGCAATCCTAGTTCGCTATGTCTGGTCAGCAATCACGCCGAACTCTGCCCATTTCGAACAGTCGTTTTCTGGCGACGGTGGTAAAACCTGGGAAGTAAACTGGATCACCGATCAAACCAGGGTAAAAGAGGAAAGCCCTGCGGCACGCTGACACGAAACTGAGTGTGCCGGCATGAATTTGCCCGAACATTTGACGAAGAACGCTGGTAAGAGCTAGGACGTGCGCTGGATACCAACTAACACATACGGATCAACCATGAATCGAACAACGCGAACTGAACTCCGTCGCCTGCCGGTGCGCGGTTCTCATGAATGGGCGGCCATTGAGAGCATCCTGGACGCCGGTTTCCTTGCGCACATAGGATTTCACGTCAACAACCAGCCTTTCGTCATTCCCACGCTTTACGGTCGCATGGGCGAAACATTGCACCTCCACGGCTCCGCCGCAAGCCGCATGTTGGGCGAGTTGGAAAAAGGCGTGCCCGCGTGCGTTACGGTCACTCTGGTGGACGGGCTGGTCCTCGCCCGCTCTGCTTTTCACCACTCGATGAACTACCGCTCGGTGGTCGCATTTGGCACCGCCCGCAAGATCGCCGACCATGCCCAAAAGTTATCCGCGCTTCGCAACATCTCGGAGCACCTGATGCGGGGTCGCTGGGAGGATGTTCGCACCCCGACGGACAAGGAACTGAAAGCAACCTCGGTCCTGGAATTCCAAATCGAGGAGGCCTCGGCCAAGATTCGAAAAGGGCCGCCCCTGGACGACGAAGAGGACTACGCGTTGCCAGTCTGGGCCGGTATCGTTCCCTTGGAATGGCAGCTGGGGACACCCGTTCCCGATTCTCGCCTAGCCCCAGAGATCGCACTTCCCGGCTACCTCAAATCCTTCCAAGACTTGCACTGAGGACCAAGGAGACTCCCATTACTTCAGTTACTTGGAGTCCACCCTTTCGGGCCGATATCTTCGAAATGGACTCTTTTCCTGCAGTCCGGAAGAGGGCTCTCAATCTCCTAAGAAGGTGTCCTCATGGGCCGGAAGCTCAGTCTGGTATTAATCGGTGCAGGCAGCCTGTTGATGATGCTGGGCCTCACTTTCCTGGCTTCCGGATTGGCCCAGCGGCAGGATGAATCTATCTCCGGCGTAGGACTCTGCACTTTCTCACTAGGAGCGCTGATCTGCACCACCGGTATTTATCTGAGAGCTCGTGCGGCTCAGGCGGCAGTACCAGCCAGTCCTAAGCCCCAGCCCAAAGCTCGGGGCGGATGCGACTTGTGCGGGGTTGAGTCTCCCGCAGTGATGTGCCGCGTCCACCAGCTTCACCTCTGCCCCAATTGCCTCGCCAAGCACTACGACACACGATCCTGCGTCTACGTCCCCAGCACGCGCCGCGCTCCAGCCGCGAGAGCAGCCAGAGCATAGGACGGAACCAAGCCTCAAACGCCTCGCGAGTGGCTCAGCGCAACCCGAAAAGCACCGCAGCACGACTCCGCGCCGGATCGTTTTGGGGGAAGGTGAATCCCTCTTCTAGGAAGTAGAAGCGAGCAGCTTCTCGCAACTGAAAAACATTTATCATTTCTATTTCGTTCGTTTATGCGGACAAGGGAGGCCCGTGTTGCAGAAGATTCGCGCCTTGTTCTGGGACATCGGTGGAGTGCTGCTTACCAATGCCTGGGATCATGAAGAGCGAGATCAAGCTGTCGAAACGTTCCTGCTGAACAAAACCGAGTTTGAGGCCCGCCACCACGAACTCGTGCCCAACTTCGAGGAAGGTAGGCTGACTCTCGACGAATACCTCGACCGCGTGATCTTCTTCCAGGCGCGGACGTTCTCCCGCGAGCAGTTCAAACAGTTCATGTTCTCGTTGTCCAAACCCAAATCGCAGAGCCTGGAACTCGCCCGCTCGCTCTCCGCCAAATACTTCATGGGCACGATCAATAACGAGTCGCGTGAACTGAACGAATACCGTATCCGGACCTTCGGGCTGGCCGACTCCTTCGACGTCTTCGTCAGTTCCTGCTACGTCGGCCGGCGCAAGCCGGACGAGCGCATCTACAAACTCGCTCTCGATCTCACCCAACACACCCCGCAAGAGTGCTGCTTCATCGATGACCGGCCGGCGAACATCGAGGCCGCGGCCAAGGTAGGACTCTCGACTGTGTTAATGAAAGATCCTCAGCAGCTGCGGCGGGACTTGCAGGCGCTGGGCCTGGAGGCATGATTCAGAGACCCCAATGCCTTACATCTGCCGCCAAACGTCCTTGAACTCGTAGAAGCCCTTCTTCCCATCCAGCCACTCGGCCGCTCGCACCGCGCCTTCGGCAAATCCTCTTCGCGATTTGGCGTCATGGCAGAGGTAGATGGTGTCGGCTGCGGACTCAAGCGTTAGTTCGTGCATTCCCACCACCTCGCCTTCGCGGAAGGAGGTAATCTCGACGTCAGCGCTTGATTCGTTCTGAAGGATCTGCTGCATCGTGGCTGCCGTTCCTGAAGGAGCGTCCTTCTTATGGACGTGGTGCCGCTCGTATATGTGTGCGGCATAGTTCTGCTTCAACGCTGGAGCCACGGTCTTCACCAGCTCGAAAAACATATTCACGCCGACGGAAAAGTTTGACCCGAAGATAAACCCGGTCCCGCCGCGTTCGACCTGGGCTTTAATGTGAGGGATCTTTTCATACCATCCCGTCGTGCCCACAACCATGTTCTTGCCACACTCAAGGCAGGCGCTGATGTTGTCGAGGACGCAGTGGGGGGTGGTGAAATCGATGACCACATCGATTCGGGCGAGGCGCTGTTTGGTAAGTCCAGCAGCTTTGTCGTTTTCCGATTCCAGCAGGACCTCGACCGTGTGCCCGCGTTCGATCGCCACCTCGCGAACGAGCGACCCAGTTTTTCCAATTCCCAGCAGAACGATTTTCATGCGTTTGAATAGTGTAACGGGATTCCGGGAACCTGACGCAAGCCCCAAGCGCGGGACCCGTCAGCCTAGCGGCAGCAACTCGCCCGGTCATTTCCGCACCAGAACCCCCGCCCGACCGCTCGCCGAGGTTCTTGTGGGGTTTCGGGGAAAGTGGGAACTCGTCAGGCGAATATCACCGGGTCCAGCTCTGCAAAAAAGCGCTTATGCAAGCGCTGAATCACGTTGGGCACCAATTCTTCATCAATCACAAATGTCAGGTTGATCTCGGACGCACCCTGAGAAATCATCCGAATCTTCACATCGGAGAGCTCGCCAAACACATGCGCGGCAATGCCGGGAATCTCGCGCAGATTTTCTCCCACCAGGCACACAATCGCCTTCCGGCCTTCATACTTCACGTCCGCCAGCTTCGCTAAGTCGGCAGCCAGCGCTGGAATGGATTCATTCGAGTCCACCGTGAGCGAGACGCTCACCTCTGAAGTCGACACCACGTCCACAGGAATCCGGTGGCGATCAAACGCGTCGAAGATTGCCTTCAGAAAGCCATGTGCCAGGAGCATGCGGGGAGCTGCGACATCAACAATCGTGATTCGCTTTTTCGCCGCAATTGCCTTGAAGAAATTCTTACACTGGGGTGCCCGTGCCGTAATTCGCGTTCCTTCGCACCGGGGGTTCTGCGAATTCAGGATGTAGACCGGAATGTTTTTCTGGATTGCCGGCAGCACCGTAGCTGGGTGAAGGACCTTGGCACCGAAGTAGGCTAACTCGGCAGCCTCCTCGAAGCTGATGATTTTTATCCGCCGGGCATCGGGGCAGACGTTCGGATCGGTGGTCATCATACCGTCCACATCGGTCCAGATTTCGATCTTGTCTGCATTCAGCCCAGCACCAACGATGGCCGCCGAAAAATCGGACCCGCCTCTTCCAATCGTCGCCGTCACCCCGCCGCGGGTGGCCCCGATGAAGCCCCCCATCACCGGAACCTGGCCTCTCTCAAGGAGCGGTGCAACGAACTCCCTCAACTTGGCATTGGTATCCTCGTAGAGCGGGGCAGCGCGCATGAAGGTCTCGTCGGTCACGATGCAATCGCGAGAGTCTACATACTCAGCCGGAATGTCATGGGAGGACAGCGCAGCCGCAACCAGTTTGCTCGAAAGCACTTCGCCGTACGCCGCCACATGATCAGTGGTTCGCGGGGTAAGCTCGCCGACCGCCGCAATGCCGCGAAGCAGTTCCTCCAATTCCTCGAACTCCGCGCCAAGCTCACCGTGAAATTGGGTAAATAGCGCTGTACCAAGCAATTCGCCGGCAGTATTGTAGTGACGTTCGCGGCACTCACGGGCCAGAATGAGAGCTTTCTGGCGATCTCCCGACCCCGCCGCGCGGGCCATCTGCAGCAATTGGTCGGTAACCTTGGCCATCGCGCTCACAACCACAATCGGGCGCTGCTCGAGCCGGCTACGGACAATCTCAACCACCCGCGCGATCGCCTGCGAGCCGCCCACTGACGTCCCGCCGAATTTGGTTACCACACAGCTCGTTGCCATTAGCCGTTTGCCAAGCGAAGTTCGATTGTAGTTGGCACAGCCATCAGAAGGTAGTCCAACCAAAGCCGCACTTTGAGCAGAGGGGATGTGAGGATTGTCGGGACCGGGTTCGAGGAAGTAGGAGCATCATCCCCATCACCCCAGGGCTCGACCTGCCACTGGCTGGATGTCAGAAGGCAAGCGACTCGAAACGTGCCCGGAAATTCTTTCTACCCACGCGCCTCAGCCGCAGAGCGAGCAAGAATCGAGCCCGGGCAGACGGAGTCTCCGCAAGAAAAAAAGTCCCAGGCCGGTTGCGGACGACGTATTGCCGCTAGCCCAAGTATCCTTGCTCCCTCAGCAACTCTGCATTCAACAGCGCCGCTCCAGCTGCCCCGCGAATCGTATTGTGCGACAACACCGTGAACTTCCAGTCGAGAACGTTGCAGGGACGCAAACGTCCAACCGTCGTCGTCATGCCATATCCAAAATCCACATCAAATCGCGGTTGGGGACGATCCTTTGCCTCGATATATCGCACGGGAACCTCGGGAGCGGTTGGAAGCCGCTTCTGCTGCGGCAGGCCGCGGAACGAGGCCCATGCTGCCAGGATGTCATCGACGCTGGCTTTCTTTTTCAACTTCACCGATACCGACTCGGTGTGCCCATCTTCCACGGCAACGCGGTTACAATGCGCGCTCATCTTGAAAGGTGCGGGAATCACGCCAGAGCCATTGAGTTTTCCGAGCAGCTTCTGCGCCTCCTCTTCCATCTTTTCTTCTTCGTTCGCGATAAAGGGAATGACGTTGCCCAAAATATCGAGCGAAGCCACGCCCGGGTAGCCTGCGCCGCTGACCGCCTGCATGGTTACAGCCATCACGGTCTCAAGTCCAAAATTCTCGTCGAGTGGCTTCAACGCCATCACCAGTCCGATGGCTGAGCAGTTGGGATTGGTGACCACGAACCCGCCACTGTTTCTCCGATAGGACTGACATTCGATGAGCTTCACATGGTCGGGATTGACCTCGGGAATCACCAGGGGAACATCTTTCACCATCCGCAGCGCACTCGAATTCGACACGACGGCGCAGCCGGCTTCGGCAAACCGAGGCTCAAGTTCCCGGGCAATACCCGAATCAAGCGCCGCAAAGATGGTCTTGGGCGCGCCTTCCGGCCGGGCGGGAGAAACCACCATGCTGGCCACATTCTTGGGAATGGCGGTCTTCAGCCGCCACCTAGCCGCCTCCCCGTACGGCTTGCCTTCGGAGCGATCAGAGGCCGCAAGCCATACGGCTTCGAACCAAGGATGGTGCTCTAGCATCTGGATAAACCGCTGGCCAACAATGCCGGTGGCTCCGAGAACACCTACGGGAATCTTGTTTGACATAAATGAAGGGGTAAGCACAATTTTACAACACCGAAGCTTATGGCTGGGGTGTGTTTTCGGTCAGAAAGGAGTATTCATTCAGGGGCCCAAAACGTTTCTTTTCTGCGTACATGCGCCATCGGCGCCACACGATCCGCAAACTTGCCATCACCGGAATTGAGAGATACACGCCCAGAACTCCCGCGATCTCCCCACCCGCCAGAACGCCAAAGATCGCCGCCAGCGGGTGCAATTCCATCGTCTTGCCCATGACCCGGGGGGAGACGACGTAGTCCTGGGTCAGACGCCAGGCGATCAGAAAACTCAAAATCACAATCCAATGGGGATAGCCCGTCAGCAAGGCAACGCCCAGGATCAGTACCGATGCCACCAGTGGGCCAACCACGGGAATGAATTCGAGAATTCCTCCCGCACTGGCCAGCATCAACGCATATGGCACCTTCATCAGCCCAAGGAAAAACCCATACGCAATCCACGACAGCGCCGCCAGCGTCAATTGGGCTCGAATGAACTGCGCCAGCATCACATTCAAATCGCTGATCACGCCTTGCAGGAACTCCCGCTGCGCCTTGCTATGCACAAAGGTGAGAGCTACGTTGCTGAAAGCCCGGGCATCCTTCAGAAAGAATGCGGCTAGGATCGGTACCAAAATCACCAGCCAGGATTCCTGCGCCACCGCGGCCACACGCAAACCTGCGTGCTGAGCAATCTTCAGAAGATCTCCGGTGTGAGCTTTCAGAAAGGCCTCTAACTGGTCGCGTGTGCTCTTGTTCAAGCCGTGCTCGATGCCGACCTCTTGAACAATTTGTCCGCTGTTCACCCGTTCCACCAGGGAAGGCAGGGATTCGGTCAGCTTCTGGGCTTCATGGCCGATACGAGGCCCAATGAAGAAGAACAGCGTCCCCAGTCCCAGCACGATAAGAAGGTAGATGATGGCGATCGCGCCCCCCCGGCTCTTGGTCCAACGCTCAATACGCGAGGCGGCCGGATCGACGAGGTAAGCGAAGAAAACCGCAAACAGGAAAGCGATCAGCGTCCGGCGGGCGAAGTACAGAAAGGCCAATCCCATCGCAAACACGAGCACGGTAAAGATAATGCGGGTTGCTCGTGAATCAATGAGAGCGGTCATGGAATACAGTTAGGCTGGCTTAGGGCAAGCACCTTTCCGGAAGAGATCAGTCGCGGACGATTTCCGTACCCGTTTCGCTACGCAGGCGCACCAACTTGAGTTGATCGTCAAGCCAGAACGTCCAGTCGCCCGCCTCCGAACTCAAAACAAACTTGCTTAACTCCCGCTCCGCTCCCCGTAGAGTCACTTTGTCTCTCCCCGAGAACTCGATGGTCACCGACATCGAAGTGCGCGCATGCGGGTTCAGCGCCCCGAACTGCACCCTCTGATGCGGACAGTTCAGGTTACCTTTGTCGTTCTTGCAGGCTGAGGCCAAGTACTTCCAAGCCAGAACCTCACGGTGAATGAAGAAATAATCGTCGAGTATCGAAGTCGAGGCGGGAAGGAGGAAATTCTGGGCGGTCGGCTTGTTGTCTGCACCGAGCGAATAGGTTTCTACCAGGAATGCGTCATTGGGCAAAACCGTCGCACTCACTTTTTCCGGAGCCGTAGCCTTCCACTCGTACTTTCGGAGTTCGGCCGAAGGCGTAAGCTCGAGCTCGGAGCTCTGTTCGGCGACCTGCTCACCTTGCGCCGACTTGAATTGCGAGGAAATCGTGCTTCCCGCTGCACCTTGTTGAATGGAAAACGTCTCGGTGGCGACGCGCACGCCCGACATCAACACACTGAAGGACCCGGAATCCACCACCTGCTTTCCCGATTTGCCGTTGTCTTTCTCTTTTGCTGCCGCGCTGCATACCAGCACAGCCCCAAAAGTGATCGTGACCATCCCGACAACAATCCTGCGGTTCTTCACTCAACGCTCCTCGGCGCCTGGTTTAATGCCAATTGCGCAATAATTTCGTCGACCAAAGTGGGAATGTCTTTCCTAGTAGTTATCACGCGCAAAGCCGCCTGACGATATGACGAAAGCCTCTGTTCGTACAGCTTGGCAAATTGATCGGCATCTTGCCGCAGGGGGCGAACCACCTCAGGTTGCCCACAGCGGCGAAACAACTCTTCGGCAGGCGCATCCAGCCAGATTGAGGGAACCCCTCGGCGGCGCAAGATCTCGCGTACCCCGCGATTGACGAAAGCTCCTCCGCCGAGTGCTAGCACGAGGAATTTCGAATCACGATTTAGCCGCTCCGTGAGCACCATGTGCTCGAGTTCACGAAACCGAAGTTCGCCCTCTTGCTCGAAGATTTGGGGAATGGTGCGTCCTTCGCGGGCTTCCACCAGATGATCCAGGTCCGCAAAACACCATCCCAGGCGATGGGCCAAGGCTTGTCCCACCGTGGTTTTGCCTGCGCCCATGAACCCGACGAGAGCAATGGTCGAGACAAAGCCGGGCTGGGGCACAGGTCGCTCCAGAACACTCGCATCTGTCATGAGGAACAAGTAGGAATCCGGCCGAACCGCCTGTCTTATTGGCGCTTCTTGAGGTGGATTCTACCACTGAAGGACATCAGTCTTACCGAGGAAGCTGCCTTGTTCAGAGTGCCTGAAAAGTAACTCCCTGCCTTTGCGATGAACGGCGTGTGCTTCGGTTCCAGGGAAAAATCGCTATCTACCCGGCCTTCGCTCGAACGCGCGGTAACGTCAATCGAAGCGTAGGCTGGGGCAACCGCTTCAATGTCTCCGGTATGACTCGTGAAGTCGTATTCCCCTTCCCCGCTAAAGTCACCCGCATACTCGATTTTGCCGGTGTTCGAATTCACCGTCACGTTGGGGCCCGAAACAGAATTCAGGGTCACATTTCCTGCCATCGAGACCACTTCGACATGGGCGCTGCGCACGTTGCTCATGCTCACGGGAGCGTTGAGGGTCTTTACATGCACGTGACCATCAGCGCAGTCGACCACTTCAATCGATCCGCTGTTTCCTTCGATGGTAATGTCGCCCTGCAGTTTCTCCACGTGGATGGCACCGCTCTCAGCATGCACACTCAAATTCGCGTCGCTAGGCACTAAGACCTGGTACTCGACAACACCGCTTTTCGGGTCCGCCCCGGGCAACAAATGCGACACAATGTCGATACGATTCCGGCCTTGGCTCTGGTCAATTTCGACTTTGCCGGAGTGAAGAATCGCGTTGATGACCACTTCGCGCGCTCCACCCGCCTTGACTACGATGGGACCGTACGGATTGTTGATCGAAACGGTTGGACGCTTGCCAACTTTGAAGTGCAGGTCCTTCCGGGTTTCACCGGCCGCCAATGTCGCTCCAGCCAGAGTAAATACTGTTACGACTCTCAGCGCGCACTTCGCAGCACTCATGATCGCCCCCATTACTGGTCGCTGTTGTCTACCGCCAGCTCGTACAGCATTTGTTTCTGTTCGTACGCATTAATCAACATTTGTTGCATGTAGAAGTCGTTGGGATCGCGCTGCAAGGATTCTTGCGCGTCCTCAATGAACGCATTTGCTTGGTCAAGATCGGCTTGGAACTTGGCTAACTGTGCCGGAGGCCTATTGGCAACTGTTCTCAGCCACTGCTGGTCATCGCGCGACAAGGGAGCTTTCGCCTTACCCTTGGAAGCAGTCTGCTGGACGACGGCGGGCACCTGTTTGGCAACCGAGATGTCATTCCCCACACCCGCAGGGCGATACAGCTTCACGACAGCGAGCACTGCCAATGCTGCCGCAACCGGCACCAGCCAAGAAGCGCGCCAGCGTTGCCAAAGGCTTGGTCTTGAGGGCAGGTAAGTCGGCTCGGAGCGGCGGATCAACCCCTCGCTCCGAAGCCGCGCCTCCA
>Ga0157378_10001364_pt1 | contig 21937 bp, 10 predicted proteins | sample M65metaG_FD_115309 | JGI IMG/M metagenome (GOLD analysis project Ga0157378, IMG submission 115309) | Miscanthus rhizosphere microbial communities from Kellogg Biological Station, Michigan, USA - M6-5 metaG | ecosystem: Host-associated > Plants > Roots > Rhizosphere > Soil | place: USA: Michigan...
GGGGCGGAGATGATGCTTTAGAATCGCCGCTCTGATGGCCACGAGCATCCGGCAAATCGAATTTCTGGCGCGGTCGATCGTCAACCGGCTGGAAGACCGCGGCCTGGTGGAGTTCGGCGACGCCGAGATCGGCATCGACGTCGTCACCCGCACGCTCGAGGAAAACTTCGCCGCCTACGACGCCATCGAGTCGGAGGCGCGCATCCGGCTGGCGAAATCGATCGGAGCGCGCGAGCCATCCGAGGGCGAGGTCACCGAGGCGATGAGACGCGTGGCCGCGGAACGGAACTTCACACTGTGATCGAACAGGATCTGGAAGAGCTCGAACGGCGGAAGCGCGAAAGCGAGCTTGGCGGCGGCGAGAAACGCATCGAGCGCCAGCATGCCGAGGGAAAGAAGACGGCGCGGGAACGAATCGCCCTGCTCTTCGATCCCGGCTCGTTTCAGGAGCTCGACCAGCTGGTCGTCCACCGCTCCACCGACTTCGGCATGGAGAAGCAACGCATCTCCGGAGACGGCGTGGTCACCGGCTACGGCACCATCGGCGGCCGGCTGGTCTATGCCTTCGCCCAGGACTTCACCGTCTTCGGCGGCTCGCTCTCCGAAACGCACGCCGCGAAGATCGTGAAGGTGATGGACCTGGCCGTGAAGAATGGCGCGCCGATCGTCGGCCTCAACGATTCCGGCGGCGCGCGCATCCAGGAAGGCGTGGTCTCCCTCGGCGGCTATGCCGACATCTTTCTCCGAAACACGCTGACGTCGGGCGTGGTGCCGCAGATCTCCGCGATCATGGGGCCGTGCGCCGGCGGCGCGGTCTACTCGCCGGCCATCACCGACTTCATCCTGATGGTGAAGAAGACCAGCTACATGTTCGTCACCGGGCCCGACGTGATCCGCACGGTCACGCACGAAGAGGTGACCAAAGAAAAGCTCGGCGGCGCGGACACGCACAATCAGATCTCCGGCGTGGCCCACTTCGCCGCGGAATCAGATGAAGACTGCCTGGCCACCATCCGCGAGCTGTTGTCGTACATGCCGTCGAACAACATGGAGGAGCCGCCGCGGACGGCGACCAGCGACGACGTCAACCGCGTCGACGCCCATCTCGATGACTTCATCCCCGACTCGCCGAATCAGCCGTACGAGATCCGCGATCTGATCCGGACGATTGCTGACGAGGAGCATTTCCTGGAGGTGCACCAGCACTTCGCGCGCAATCTGGTGGTCGGCTTCGTGCGGCTGAATGGTCACTCGGTTGGCGTTGTCGCGAACCAACCCGCCTTCCTGGCCGGCGTGCTCGACATCAATGCTTCCCGCAAAGGAGCGCGCTTCGTCCGTTTCTGCGATGCCTTCAACATCCCGCTGCTCGTGCTGGAAGACGTGCCCGGATTTCTGCCGGGAACGGACCAGGAGTACGGCGGCATCATCATTCATGGCGCCAAGCTGCTCTACGCGCTGGCCGAGGCCACGGTTCCGAAGATCACCGTCATCACGCGGAAGGCCTACGGCGGCGCGTACTGCGTGATGAACTCGAAGCACATCCGCGCCGACATGAACTTCGCCTACCCGACCGCGGAGATCGCCGTGATGGGGGCCGAGGGAGCGGTCAACATCCTTTACAAAGGCGCGAAGGATCGCGAGGCCCGGATCGCCGAGTACAAGGAAAAGTTCGCCAACCCCTACATCGCCGCGGAGCGCGGCTACGTGGACGAGATCATCGAGCCGCGCTTCACCCGCCGTAAGCTGATCACCGCCTTCGCCATGCTGCGCAACAAGCGCGACAAGAACCCCCCGAAGAAGCACGGCAACATTCCTCTGTAGCCGTCCCGCCAACCGCGCCCTCCGACAGACCAGCCCGCCACGCGTCTATCTTGAATCGACCGCTTGTTTACTCTTCCGTGACGACAAGTTTGCAGATATGATCGGCGGGCCCAGCAGTCAGTTCTAACCGATTCACAAACGTACAGGGGGGACGTATGAGACGACTTTCATGGGGGACGCTCGTCGTATTGATTTTCGCGATGAGCCTGCCGCTGTTCGCACAGGAGCAGACGGCGTCAATTCAAGGCCTGATCACCGACAGTTCCGGCGCAGCGCTGCCCGGCGTCACGGTCGAGGCTTCATCTTCCGAGCGCGGACAGCGGCTATCGGTTCAAAGTGACTCCGCGGGTCACTACCATTTCCCGTCCGTCCCTCCCGGCGTTTACACGGTCACGGCCACGCTGTCAGGAATGCAGCCGACGACCGCCAGCAACGTGCAGGCGAAGCTCGGAACGTCGCCGAAGGTCGACCTGACCATGAAGCTGGCGGCGGTCAGCACCACCATCACGGTCACCGCCGAGCCGCAGCTGGTCGATGTGACCTCCAGCGCCGCGCAGACCAGCATCCGCACCGAGACATTCGAAAAACTGCCGCGCGGCCGCGACTTCAGCACGGTCGTGGTTCAGGCTCCCTCGGCGAACCAGAACAACAAGACCGGCGGCATCTCGATCGACGGTGCGTCCGGCGCCGAGAACCGCTACATCATGGACGGCGTCGACACCACCAATCCCCAGACCGGCGTGCAGGGCAAGGCCCTCATGACCGAGTTCGTCGATGAAGTGCAGGTCAAGTCCGCCGGCTATCCGGCGGAATTCGGCGGCTCGACCGGTGGCGTGATCAACGTCGTCACCAAGACCGGCACGAACGACTTCCGAGGAACGCTGGGCGGCGAATACACGAACACCTCGTGGAATGGTCAGAACGCGCTGATCGATACCAACACGCGCACTCTGACGCGCGGCCCGATCCTGCAGCTCAACCTGACCAACACCGGCTTCGAACAGTACGTGCCGGCCGACGACAGCACGAATCAGGTCGAGCCCTCCGTCACCATCGGCGGGCCACTGATGAAGGACAACCTCTGGTTCTACGGCGGGTACAAGCCGCAGCGCCAGTCCATCAGCCGTACCGTCACATTCGTCCCCAGCCAGGGCGGCCAGACGCTGACGTTTCCGCAGAAGTTCCGCCGCGATAACTGGGTCGGCACTCTGTCAGGGCAGGCGGGCTCGAAGCTGCTCTTCAAGGCCTCCGGCAACAACAGCGGATACGAGACCGAGAACCTGCTCCCCGGCTCCACCGGCCGCGGAAGCGCCAATCCGGCGCTGTACGCGCCGGACGACAAGCTGGCCAACTGGACGGCGTCCGGTTATGCCGACTACATCGCCACGCCATCGTGGTTCCTCTCGGCGAAGGGCGGACGCTTCTTCCGCAACTACACGCAGAGCGGCATCTCCAGCGACCCGCTGATCACCTTTGCTACCGGACCGGGCACGGCGTTCCCGGAAATCCCGACCGATCTGATCCGTCCGTCGGGCTTCTCGAACATCCCCACGAACACCGCTTCGCAGAAAGATGCGTATACCCGCGACAACATCAACCTCGACGCCTCCTGGTTCGGCAACGCCGCCGGCTCGCATCGCATCAAGGGCGGCATCCAGCTCGACAACATTAAGAACGACGTTCTTCGCGGTCAGCAGAACTTCCTCGTGACCGCCACCTGGAACGGCGTCTGCCCGTTCTGCTCCGGCCGCGGCAAGTACGGCTCGGCGGGCGTCTACACGTTCCAGACCACCGGCAACGTCCAGGACAAGATCGAAGGTCTTTTCCTCCAGGACGCATGGACCACGATGCACGACCGCCTCACGGTCAACATCGGTGTTCGTACCGAATCGGAGAAGGTTCCCTCGTACTCGACTCTCGGAACCACTGGCGGGACCGCGATCAGCTTCGATTTCAAAGACAAGGTCGCACCGCGGCTCGGGTTCTCGTATGACCTCTTCGGCAACGGCCGGTCGAAGGCCTTCGGCAGCTACGGCACGTTCTACGACATCATGAAGATGGAGTTGCCGCGCGGCTCGTTCGGCGGCGACAAGTGGATCTACTGGGGCTTCGATCTCGATTCGTTCGATTGGACGAAGTGGACCGGCTGCCAGAACGTGACCAACAATCCCGCGACGAAACCGACCTGCCCGGGGATGACGTTGCGCAGCAGCGTCGACCTGCGGCATCCGGCGAATTCGGCCGACCTGCCGCTGGTCGATCCGAACCTCAAGCCGATGCAGAGCCGCGAAGTTTCGCTCGGCTTCCAGCAGGACGTCGGCCAGTCTTCCGCCCTCGGCTTCCGCTGGGTGAACAAGAAGCTTGTCCGGGCCATCGAGGACGTCGGCGTCCACAACGTCCATGCCGACGGATCGGAGTCCGAAGACTTCTTCATCGCCAACCCCGGATTCGGCGTCGCCCAGAAGATCTTGGCGGCGTTCGGTTGCGCCAGCTGCCCGGCCATGCCGAAAGCGGTGCGCGACTACAACGGCTTCGAGGTCGAGTACACCAAGCGCTACTCGCAACACTGGCTGTTGCACGCCAGCTATCTCTACAGCAAGCTGAAGGGCAACTACTCCGGCCTGGCCAACTCGGATGAAGTCACGGCCAACCCCGGCTTCGCGCGCACGTCGCCGAACGTCAGCCGCGTCTTCGACAGCTTGTTCATGCTGTTCGACCAGAGAGGCCACGAAGTGACCGGCCCGCTCGGCGGCGATCGTCCGCATCAGGCCAAGGGGCAGGTTGCCTATACGTTCTCCCACGGCACCACCGTCGGCGTGAACGAGTATTTCTACAGCGGCACGCCGACCACGACCGAGATGCGCTTCCAGGGCGCGCCGATCTTCCCGAACGGCCGCAACGACATGGGACGCACTCCGAACATCACCCAGACCGATCTCAACGTCCAGCATGAGCTGCGTATCGGACGGTACGGCGTGACCCTCGGCGCGATCGTTCTCAACATGTTCGATCAGAAGAAAGTCACGAACTACTACCCGATCATGAGCACGACCAGCATCGTCATCCGCGATCTCACGGCCTGTGGCAGCGGTCCGGTGACGGTCGCGGCTTGCGGCCCGTCGTCAGCGACACCTCGTGTCGGACCGCAGACCGGTTCGGCGAACAACCCCACGCAGGCGGCGGCCTTCTTCTCCGGCACTGTCGACTTCAAAAGGCAGTTCGATCGGCAGGTCGCTCTCGGCCTCATCCCCGACTGGCGTTATGGCCAGCCGAACACCTATCAGGATCCTCGTGAAGTCCGTGTGTTCGTGAGGCTGAACTTCTAAGTCGTCGTTCACGATTACGTCCCGGGAACGGCGGCTTCGGCCGCCGTTCCTTTTTGCCGAGGACTTGTCCCATGATGAAAACCACAGCCCTTTTCCTCTTCGTGATCGCCATCGGCTGCGCTTCCGGAGGACCCGCAACATCACCCGGCGTGACGATTTCGCAGGTCTCGCGCGTCGAGCCGGTGCGCCTGGCAGTGCGGACGCTGGACCCGTCCATTCCCACCGGCGTCCCGGTCGACTACGAGATCAAAGTCACCAACCCCTTCGAACATCCGATCTCGCTGACGTCGGTCGAGATCGAAACGGTGGGAGCGTCGGGCGCCTATTCGATGAAGCGCGTACGGCACACGTTCTCGCTGGTGATCAATCCGCGGTCGGCGGCCGTGCTTCCGATCCGCGCCTGGGTGCTGCCGCTTCAGGACACCGACACCGGCGACGTGAACGGCCCGGTGACCGTGCGGGGAACGGCGAGCTTTGCCTCGGACGCCGGTGTGATGAAGACCGGCTTCGCCGCGCGCGTGCAGTAGAGGTTGCAACGCGCTGTTACGGCTGCGGAACAGCTCGGATTCGGGAACGCGCCCAAAGCCCGGCCCGGACGTACAATCGGCGTTTTACAGGGGAGGACTCATGCGCCGGATGCTGCTGGTGGTCGTGTCGTTCGCTTTGCTCATCGTCCCGTCCATCTTCGCTCAGAGCTACGGGCCGCCGCCGCTCACGGCGAACATCGAGGTCAAGGTCATCAACGTCGATGTGACCGTCACCGACGGCGCCGGGCGCCCGGTGGCAGGCCTGACGAGGAACGACTTCGAGATCTTCGAAGACGGCAAGCTGCAGAAGGTCACGAACTTCGACATCATCGAAAACTCCGTCCTGAAGATCGCCGGAGCGACCGCTGCTCCCGATCCCGCGGTGCCCGACCAATTCCGCCGCAAGTTCATCCTCCTCGTCGACAACAACTACATCGACAAGATTCAGCGCGACCTGGCGCTGGCGGAGATCGACCGATTCGTCGACGCGTCATTCAATGGCGAGCACGAATGGGCCATCGCCATGATCAGCCAGCGGTTGGAAGTCGTACATCCGTTCACCGCAAACAAGGCGGAGATTCACGCGGCCATCGACAAGATCCGCAATTCAGGCGCATTCCCGGAACAGCACCAACTCGATCGCTCGATCCTCTCTGACCGTCTGCGCCGGATGGAGGTCAACAACGCGGCGGATTCCGGTCTGATCCCGACCGTCGACTACGCGAAGGTGGTGCGTTTTCAGGCACGCGAGCAGACGTACCGCGCGCTGCGCGCCATCCGCAACACCGCGCGCGCGGTGCGTGAGATGACCCGGGGCTATTCCGCCTCCGAGGGGAAGAAGGTGCTGATTCTTCTCAACGGCGGAATGGAAACGAACACGAATTTCTCGTCCTACACGCGCGACGAGCCGGATCACGAGATCACCGAGGCCCAGCGCCAGATCGGAATCGCGCTCGACGAAGTGGTGACGGAAGCGAACGCATCGAACTTTGCCATTCACATCATCAATGCCAAACGGAGAGGGATGATCGCGCCGCAGCATGAGGTGGAGAACCAGTCGTCGGGCATCAACCCGCAAGCGGATCCGAACTCGAAGGGGAACGATCCGATCGACACGACGGACGTCGATTCGTCGCAGCTGACGATTGCGCTGGGAACGGGCGGTTCCTACTCAACGAAAGCCGTCGACGCATCTCTGGCCGCCGTCGAGGCTCTCAGTTCGAATTTCTACTCGCTGGGTTACTCCCCTCGGCGCGAAGACGACCGTCAGTACCACACGATCAAAGTGCGCGTGAAACGCAGCGGCGTGAAAGTGGCGCATCGGATGGGCTACGTCGACCTCTCTCCCGACGACCGCCTCGAGCAGTCTCTGCAGGCCAGTTTTTCCGCGGAGGAGAAACTCGGATCGCTTCCGGTCAAAATCGAGATCGGCGGCGCCGTTCCCCGCGGCGATGAAGTGAGCGTTCCGGTGCTGGCCACGCTTCCGATGGAGCGCCTGACGGTCATTCCCGTCGACGGAAAGTACGTCGGCCGCATTCACGTCTACGTATCGATCTTCGATTCCGAGGGGAGAAACATCGGCTTCAATCGGCAGATCCAGGAAGTGAGCATTTCGCCAGCGGACTACCAGAAGGTCGACGGCTCCGCGTTCCGCTACAAATTAAACGTTCACCTGAAGAAGGGCGCGTTCACGATCGTCATGACGTTGCGGGACGATCTGTCGAACGAAATCGGCAGTGCATCGGAGGCTGTCAGTATCTAGATCTCGTCAAGGTGACGTGACCCATGAATACCCGCGTTTTTCTCTGTGCCTCGGTCCTCGTGTTCGCGTCGAGTGCTTCACCACAGACACCATCGACTCCAGCTCCGCTGGCAGTCAACGTGGATGTGAAAGTCATCAACGTCGACATCTCGGTGACTGACGGCAAGGGAAAACCGGTCAGCGGTCTGACGAAGGACGATTTCGAAGTTCTCGAGGATGGACAGCCGCAGACGGTCACGAACTTTTCGATGACCGAGCGCAAAGTCCGTTCGGGCGACTCTGCGGCGTCGCGCCAGCAACCCAGCCGCCGCAAGATCATCGTCCTGGTCGACAACAACTACATCGATGCCCGCGAGCGGGCGCTCACACTCGATACGCTCGATCGCTTCGTCAATGAGCGCTTCGATGTGGATTCGGAGTGGGCAGTGGCTACGATCGGCCAGTCGCTCGACATCCTGCAGCCGCTGACTTCGGACATCGCGGCAATTCATTCGGCGGTGGCGAAGGCCAGGCGGAGCGGCACCGTTTCGCTCCGCAGTGAGATCGCCGATCGCGACATCCTCGGTGATCCTTTCCGTCGCGCGGAAAAGGGCGCAGGGTACAACTACGAGGAAACCGTCCGCTTTCAGGCGCGTGAACAAACGCAGCAAAACGCGCGGGCGTTTTCCAATACCGCCGCGGGATTGACCGAGGCGGCGCGCGCGTACTCGGGCGTCGACGGAAAAAAGATCATCGTCCTTCTCACGGGCGGCATGGAGATGAACACCAGCTTCGCCGCCTACGACAGCGATCGCGATCGCGAGATGCAGGACCGCAAGCTCGCCATTTCCAAGGTTCTCGAGAGCATCGTTCGCGAGGTCAACGGCGGCAACATGTCCATCTACGTGGTGAACGTCCGGCCGCCGGCCATGGCCGCACCGCAACACGACATCCAGAACCAGGCCTGGGGTGGACGGGTGACCGGCAGCTCGACGGATAAATCGGACATCAGCGATGTGAATTCGGCCGGTTTCACCCTGGCCGCCTCCACGGGCGGCCTCTCGTTCGCGTCGGCAGGTGTCGGGCAGGCGCTCGATACGGTCGACAGCATGAGCTCCAACTACTACTCCATCGGCTATTCACCGCAGCATCGCGAAGATGGTGCGTATCACTCCATCACCGTTCGCCTGAAGAAGCCGAACCTTCAGGCGGTCTACCGGCACGGCTACCTCGATGTGTCACCTGACGAACAGCTCGAGCAATACCTGCGGCTTCGGATTTCGGCAATGCAGCCATCCAACTCGGTGCCGGTGAACGTCAATACGGAGTCATCGAATGACGCCAGTGGGAAGCCTGTGCTGCAACTTACCGCGGCGATGCCGTGGGAGAAGGTGACGCTGCTCCGCACCGGCGAGCAGTACAAAGGGCGCGTTCACGTTTATCTGTCGATCTTCGACCGGAACGGTAAGAACGTCGGATTTCACCATCGCATCCAGGACCTCGTGCTGACGCCGATTCAATATGCGCAGGCGCTCGCCGGTGCCTTTCGCTATCGCATGGCCGTGCGCCTCAACACCGGCGAGTTCACGGTTGCCATGACCCTGCGCGACGATCTCTCACGCGAGATCGGCACCGGAGTGAAAAAGCTCCGCCTCTGACCGCGCATTGCCCACGGTCTGTTTGAGTCTTTCTTGCCACGCCTTTTGTCGAGAGTCCTTCTCCCCCCGCGGCTTTTTGCGGGGGGAGAAGGTGGCGAAGCCGGATGAGGGGGGCGCATACCCGCCGTCTGCGATCGACCAACAGGCGCAAGTGACGTACGCGCGAAACGCCCCCTCATCCGCCTGTCGGCACCTTCTCCCCCGCAAGAAACCGCGGGGGAGAAGGACTCTCGATGAAGAGTGCCGGCCTTTCCACTCAGACGTGTGAGAAATGTGGGCTCGCCGCGCCTTACTTCGCCAGGTACTGCCGCAGCTTCGGCTGATTGGGATCGAGCTCCAGCGAGTGGCGGATGTAGTCCGCGGCCGCCGTTTGATTACCGAGACAGATCTCGGCCAGGCCGGCGGAGGCCCAGGCCACGGCGTCGTTGGGGTGGGCGCGCTGCACGGTGAGGAAATCATCGAGCGCGCCGGAGCACTGATTCAGGGCCACGCGATAACGGCCGCGGAACATCCGCAACTCAGTGTCGTCGGGCCGGGCGGCCACGGCATCCTCCAGAAGCTTCGCGCTCCGATCGAGGTGACCGCCGCGCTGGTAGTAGATGGCGCGCTCGATGGCGTAACGCGGCGCTTCCGGTAAGCCGTTGGCGATGGCGCGGATGAGGAGTTGATCCGATCGTTCGAGATTCTCCTTCCGATCGAAGAGCAGGTCGCTGAGATTCCACGCTGCGGACGAAAGGTTGGGATCGATCTCCATCGCCCGCTCGAAGGCGGCAATGGCCTCGGGGATCCGATTCTCGTGTTTCAGAACCAGGCCCTCGTTGTTGTAGGAACCTGCTGTCTTGGTCGACTTGCCGGCGATGCCCGCGGGAGCGGCGTCGGACTCGCCGGAGCCGATGTAGCCGAGGGCCTTCAGCTTCGCCAGCGCTTCATTCGTGTCCGCTCCGGCGACCGCCGGTTCGGGTGGCGCGAACGGTTGAAAGAAACGCCGGTAGTCGACGGTCGTCTTCGAGGCTTCCAACGGCGGCAGCGGAGGACCGGCAACGTGTTCACCATTGGGCATACCGGTCGCCGCAAGTAACGTCGCACACACCTGCCGGATCGTTCCTCGTCCCGAGTGGCCGTTCGACGGCTGGATACCCGCACCGCGCAGAAGGTAGATGCCTTCGACGCGATGCCACTTCGCCGCGGTGGCGTTGGCGAAACTGGACACATTCACCGGGCGGTCTTCTTTCCAATGGAATCCGTGATCCGAAGAGATGGCGATCGTGGCCTGGTTGGCGTCCGCGATCCGAATCAACTCGCCGAGAAAGCGATCGACCGATTGAAAGTACTGCTCCGGAACGTGATGGTATTTCTCGTAATCGCTCTCGCTGACCTCGGGCTGCTTCGGAGGAGCGTAGGGCGCGAAGACATGCCCGACGACGTCCGTCCCCTGGATATAGATGATGGTCAGATCCGGAACGGAGCCCGACAGCAGGTCGAGCGAGAGCCGGCGGTAGATCTCCGTCTCCACCAGGATGCGGCGCAACGCGCTCGGAGGCTTGGCGTAGGGGTCCGTCTCCCGGGCAAGCGACTCGTACTCTTCCGAGGTGAGCGATGGCAGATACTGCTTCATCACGTCGTAATTGACCGCGCTCTCCGCGGCGGCGATCCGGGATCTCGCCCATGGCTCGCGCGACGGCGGATAGACCGCGTTCGGCGGAGGCGTCGCTTCCGAATAGAGGAAGGTGAACAGGCGGTCCGATGCCAGGAGCCCTCGAACCGGCTCCGCGGGATAGGTGGCCCAGAGACCGAACACGGCCACGCTTTTGCCGGCCATCGTTTCCATGTTCCAGATAGCGGGTACTTTCCGTTCCGTGCTTGTGATCGGTTCCTTTTTTCCCGTGGTGCGATTGAAGTGCGTGAAATCGAGAACCTGGTGCTCGATGGGGCTGACACCGGTCATCATCGTCGTCCAGAGGATGGCCGACAGCGGAGGATGCTCGGTGGTCAGCACGCCGCTCGCTCCCTCGCGAACGAGCCGGCCGAGATTCGGCATCAGTCCGCGGGCGATGTAGTCATCGAGAAGCTGCCAGTCGCCGCCGTCGAGACCGATGAAGATCACCGGTTTCTCGGCATGCGCCAGCCTGGCAACTTCCCCCACCGGACGCGTGCGCTCCCATCCCGCCGGAAGATCGATCCGCGCGGAAACGCTGCTTGCGTGAATGGATGCGGCCCGCAGATCCCTCGCCAGCGCGCTCGAGAGCTGGTCGCCCGTCTCCCTCGGATTCGCCATCAAACGATCGGGCGAAATGCCGCTGACTGCGAGCGCCAACCTGCCGCTGATCCACTGTTCGAGTGATTTGCACCAGTCGCCATCCGGCCAGTTCGGAGGGACATTGGCGGGTGGTTCATACGAGAAGCTGACCGGAACGGAAACGACGTCTCCGCCCTTCGTCTGAACCGCCAACGTCTGCTTGAAAGAAAAGCCGTTTCCGCCAAGCGGCGCGAAACAGGACGTGCCTCCGAATCCCGCACGAAAGCCGATTCGTTGCTTCTGAACGGTGATGCTGCGATCGCGCCTCGTGACACGCGCCTGGCCGGCAGGCTGCAGAGTCACTACGGATGCGATCGCAAGCAGGAAGAGGATCAGAACGATGACGAGGAGTACATTGCGACGCATCCGAGAGGGTCTTTCGAGGCGGCATATCGTACGCGAAAAAAAAGGCCCCGCGAGCGCGGGGCCTTTTCACTACCGAAAGATTGAAACTTAGAACGTGTAGCGAGCTCCCAGCCGGAAGGTGCGAGGCTGGGTGAATGCAGTCCCGGCCTTCAGGAAGTCAGGATTCGGAGCGTTGGCCAGATTCACGGTCCCGACGGGTTTCACCGTTCCCGGGATGGCCGCGATGCCGCCCGCGTCGTTGCAGATGCTCGAGAAACCGGGGCACGGATTCGCACCGGTCACGTCCTGAACACGATCGTACCGCTGGTCCAGAGCCGTCTTGGCCTGGCGATCGAGGATGTTGAAGACGTCGGCGATGACGCTCATGTGTCCGGTACCGAACTTGATCGGATAATCGACGTGGAAATCTGCTTCATAGTCAGCAGGACCGCGTCCGACCGCTCCGCGGGGCGTCAGGTAGTACTCCCAGTTTGCATAGCCCGCCGAGTAACCAACGGCCGTCAGCGGAGTTCCGGAAGCGTAGTGGAAGGCCGCGCCTACATCCAGACCGCTGAGCATGCTGCCGCTCGGGAACTGGTACGAGCCATAGAACTTGAGCTGATGCGTACGGTCGTTGCTGAGCAGTCCGTGGTTGTTGACCAGGAAGTCGGCATAGTCGTACGCGGAGTTGATGTTCGGATCGAGCTGACCCGTCGACGCCTGGAACGTACCGTCGTAGTTGCCCTCGAGGCGGGACCAGACGTAGCTGGCGAAGAACTGATAGTTGTTGCTGAACCGCTTGTTGGCCGTCAGCTCGACGCCTTTGTACGTACGCTGAGCCTTCGGTGCGGGAGCAGTGCTCACGCCATCGTAGAAGCCCGATTCGCGGCCGATGCCGGAGCCGGGGTTGGTGATGATGTACGAACCGTCGATGGGCGCCTTGAGCATGTCTTCAATGACGCGTCCGAGCTTGCGGTACGTGCCCTTGATGCCGATGGCCAGATTCGGACGGACTTCGTATTCGTAACCGCCGAGGAGCTCATCGATGTACTGACCCTTCAGGTTGGGGTCGACCGGAGTGGCGCCGCCGAGCAGGGAGCTCTTTCTCGGCGCTTTCGGATCCGGAGCGAGGCTGGCCGGGTCGGCGCTGAAGTTGTAGCAGAAGCAAACGAGCTCACCACCGAAGGAACGGATGTTGATGTCCATCGGGATGTTCTCGTAGAAGCGGCCGACGTTCGCGTACAGCTTGCTGCGGCCGTTGTTGGCCACGTCCCAGATCATGCCGAGTCGCGGCGCCCAGTTGTCGTTGATTTCCGTAGCCACCACGCCGCCACGGCCGAGAAGTTTCTGCGATTCCCAGCGAAGACCGGCGTTGATCGTGAAGTTCGGCAACACGCGCCAGCTATCCTGCGCGTACAACGAGTTGTTCTTGGTCTCCGGCTGCGCAACCTGCGGAAGAGCGATCTTCCAGGTCGTCGGATCGGACTGATTGAATCCCGGCGCCAGATCGTCGACGTAGTAGCGGTGACGATAATAGAAGGTGCTGCCGGTCTTGAACTTGTAGATGCGCTGTCCGGCACCGCCCTGGAAGTTCCGAACGTCGGCCTTCATCTTCTCGTAGTCGCCGCCGACTTTGAATTCGTGATTGGAGAGGAAGGCCGTGGCGCTGAGCTTGGCCACGTCACGGTCGTATTTGTTCTTGTCGAAGAACGTGAACCCGCCAGTGAAGACGTTCGGGCTGACGGTCGCGTCCTGCAGGCTGGGAATGGTGGTCCCGACGCCGGTAGTCGTGGCATCTTCGTGATGGTGTCCGGCCTCGGCATTCACCAGGAACTTCGTCGTGAAGATTCCGTTGTAGCGGCCGATGTAGTCGCTGCCGCCGGTGTCCAGCTCCCCCTGGGTGGTCGTGGGCGGGCCGTTGACGCCGAACAAGGCGCCGCTGGTGTTCGTCGGGTCGCCGAAGAGCGACAGCGTGAGGTTCTGGCTCTCGGTGGCGCGCAGAGTGAGCTTGCCGGCGAACAACTGGCTCTTGATCTTCGTGGGGACCACGGAGCCGAGAGGAAGCGTATAGCCGCTCGGCAGATCCGACTCCGGCGGAATGACCAGGGTGGTGTTGATGCGATAGTTCGAACGCGTGGTGTCCGTTTTGTCGAACGCGCCGAAGAACCACAGGCGATCCTTCACGAAATAGCCGCCGGCATCGAGGCCGTAGTCGAGCTGTGAGTGATCCGTCGTGGTAGAGCCGGCCGTGAACGGCCGCTGGTTGAGCGTGGCGTTGCTGGAGCGCAGACCGCCCGGCTGATCGAAGCCGAAGACGTCGCCGGTGTAGTCGTTGCCACCCGACTTGGTGATGGCGTTGATCATGCCGCCGGTCATACGGCCGTATTCGGCCGGCAGTCCGCCGGTCTTGACTTCCACTTCCTGAACGAAGTCGAAGTTCAGCTGCTTGACGTCCTGACCAGCGCGGATGCCGGTCGTGTTGAGGCCGTCGATCACGTACTGGTTCTCGGCTCCCGTGGAACCGTAGACCGTCGTACCTGCCGCATCCTGCTTGGTGCCCGGTGCGATCTGCGTGACGCCCGTGAAATTACGGGCGATCGGCAGCGAGGCCATGGTCTCGCTGGTGACGTTCGTACCAGTCGACGACGAAGTCACGTCGACGACCGGCGCGGCGGCGGTGACGGTGATCTTCTCAGACGCCGCCGGGCTCATCGCCACTTCGAGAGTGACGGTGCCGCCGAGGCCGACGTGAACGTTCTTCTGGGTCACGGTATTGAACCCGGAAAGGGTCGCCGTGATGGTGTAGTCGCCCGGAGGAAGGACGTTCAACCGGAAGTGTCCCGTCGCATCGGTCGTTTCCACGCGCGCGCCCTGCAGATTCGGCGAGCGGGCCTCGACGGTCACGCCGGGAAGCGGCGTTCCTGCCTGAGATACCGTGCCTACGATCGCGCCCGTCGTCTGCGCAAACGCGCCGAACGCGACGAGCAGCACGCTCACAAACAGCGCTGCAACTCGAAACTTTTGTAGATTCATATTGTTCTTCTCCTAACCATTACTTGAACTGCGGTTTGACTGCGGGATTCGAAACTCTGCATGTTCACATCTGAGGCTGGCGTACCTCCCGTGATTGATTGAAAGCGGAACTGGACCCAAACCATGCGGTCAGCGGCTGTTAACTTTTTGACAAGTGCATGCGCGCTGCCGCCGGTTTCTTCGGAGCCCAAGGCGGCGCGAGGTTAGTATTTTTGGATAGTTAGCGCAAGTGAGCCTTCCGGCGCCAAACCAGCCACCTTCAATAATTCGGATTTTCGATTCGAATGCTTGGTGTCCCACGCAATAGCCAAGGCGGCTCGTGCAGAATGACCCGCGTGCGGCGTGATGCAGCAACGACGATCCTCCTGCTCCTGCTGACCGGCGTCGGATGCCGGAAGGCACCCGACCAGCCGGTCAACATCCTGTTCATCACCATCGACACCTTCCGCGCCGACCGCATCGGCGCCGCCACCCCAGCCCTCGCGCGCCTCGGCCGCGAGAGCATCCGCTTCGATGCCGCCGATTCGCCCGTTCCGCTCACCCTTCCGGCCCACGCATCGTTGCTGTCCGGACTCTGGCCGCTGCATCACGGCCTGCGCAACAACGGCACCGGAACGTTTCCCACCGCGCGCGAAACGCTGGCCACGATCAGCGCGCGCGCCGGTTACCGCACCGGCGCCTTCGTCGGCTCGTTCATCCTCGACCATCGTTTCGGTCTCGATCGCGGATTCGAGCGATACGACGACGAGATCGAGCGCAACATGGCCGACAGCGGCGGGACCTTCGACGCCGAGCGCCGCGGCGGCGCGGTCGTCGACCGCGCTCTGGCCTGGCTGCATCAGAACGACTCGCGGCCGTTCTTCGCCTGGGTGCATCTCTACGATGCCCACGCTCCGTACGCGCCGCCGGCTCCCTATCCGCAAACGTACGATGGGGAAGTCGCCTACGTCGATGCGCAGGTCTCGAGGCTTCTGGCCGCGATCGACCGCGGCCGCACGATCATCGTCGTCGCCGGCGATCACGGTGAATCGCTCGGCGAGCATGGCGAGCTGACGCACGGTCTGCTGCTCTACGAACCGACCCTGCATGTTCCGATGATCATCTCCGCTCCCTCGCTGACTCCGCGCGTCATTCGCACGGCGGTGAGCACGACCGATCTTGCCCCGACCGTCGCCGCGCTGGCCGGCCCTCCCTTCCCGAAGCCGGTCGACGGCCGCGATCTCTCCGCCGATCTTCGCGAAGGCCGTGAGCCCGCGCCGGCGCCGGTCTACGCGGAGACGCAATATCCAGCCACCTTCGGCTGGAGCGAACTGGCGTCGCTGCGAGTGGCGTCGGCGAAATTGATCTCCGCGCCTGCTCCGGAGCTCTACGACCTGCAGCACGATCCAAACGAGACCGTCAATCAGCTGACGAACGAGCGCCGCGCGTATCGCGACCTCGCATCGCGTCTCGATCAACTCCGCGCAACCGCCGTGGCCTCATCGAAATCGACGGTCGATGCCGAGACCCGCGCGAAGTTGATCAGCCTAGGGTACGTGGCGCCGGCAGGATCGACGGGCGCGGCGACGCGCGATCCGAAGACGGCCGCGCCGCTCTTTCGAAAATTCGAGGAAGCGTCGGCGTTGATCAACGCCGGCCATGCCCGCGAAGCGCTGGCGCCGCTCGAGGAGATCGTGCGCGACGATCCGCCGAATCACATTTTTCGCGAGACGCTCGCTCGCGCGGTGCGGCAGAGCGGCGACGTCCCACGGGCCATCGCGCTCTACCGCCAGGCGGTTGCGCTGGCCCCGGACGATGCCGACGCCTGGTACAACCTCGCCGTCGCCCTCGAGGAAAGCGGCAACGCGCGAGAAGGCGAGGTCGCGCTTGCCGAAGTGGCGAAGCGCGATCCCGGGCGGCCGGAGATCCACAACATCCGGGGCGCCGCGCTGGCCGAGGGCGGAGATCTGCCGGCGGCGGAAAAAGAATTCAGGGCAACAATCGCCGGCGATTCCCGTAACGCACGGGCATACAACAACCTCGGAAACGTCCTGCGCGCCATGAACCGCGACACCGAAGCGGCAGAAGCCTATCGAAACGCGATCGGGCTGGCACCGCGCTATGCCGATCCGCTCAACGGCCTGGGCGCTCTGCTCGTCGCCGGTGGGCGGGCGCGGGAAGCCATCCCGTATTTCGACGCGGCGTTGCAGATCACGCCCGACTTCTACGAAGCGCAGCTCAATCGCGCCATCGCGCTGCAGGTCGCCGGGGACCGCGAAGGCGCCGCCGCGGAGCTGAAACGTTTGCTGGTGCGTCTCCCCGCCGGCCGCCAATACGCAGCCCAGCGCACCGCCGCGCAAACACTCCTCGGACAATTGCCGCCGCAATTCCGCCGTTAATCGCATTTGCGTTATATTGCCCGGATCTCATAACCGGTCACATACAGGAGGTACACCGTGCGCTCTCGTTCCCTCATCCTGGTCGGTTTCCTAATCCTTCTTCTCCCGCAGATCGCCGTCGCACAGACAAACGCCGGATCGCTCTCCGGCCACGTCACCGACGCCAGCGGCGGCGCCTTGCCGGGAGTCACCGTCACCGCAACGAACAACGCCACCGGCTTCAATCGGACCGTCATCACGGAGACTGATGGCAGCTACCGGTTCGCGTCGCTGCCGGTCGGCACCTACGACGTGACCGCCGATCTCTCCGGCTTTGCCTCGGTGACCACGCGAAACGTGGAGATCAACGTTTCCACCGATCGATCGCTCAACGTCTCGCTCAAGCAGGCCACGGTAAAGGAGCAGATCACCGTCACCGCGGCCTCTCCGCTGATCGAGACTACGCCGGCCATCGGCACGGTGGTCAGCCAGCGCGAGATCGCCAACCTTCCGCTCAACGGCCGCCAGTTCGCCAACCTCGGATCGCTGGCCCCGGGAACCACGCTCTCGGTCAACAGCGATCCCACCAAGCCGGGGCAGCTGACCATTGCCCTCAATGGCGGCAGCGGACGTAACGTCAACTTCCTCGTCGACGGCGGCGACAACACCGACGACACCATCGGCGGCGCGCTGCAGAACTACAACATCGAGGCGGTGCAGGAGTTCAACATCCAGACGCAGCAGTACAAAGCAGAATACGGCCGCACCACCGGCGGCGTTCTTACGGTCGTCACCAAAACCGGAACGAACGACATCGAAGGAAGCGCCTATGAGTTTTATCGTGACCGCAGACTGAACGAAGAAACGGAACAGGAGAAACTGGGCGGATCCGGAAAAGGCCCATACCGCCGCAATCAATACGGCGCCAGCATCGGCGGACCGATCATCAAGGACAAAATCCACTTCTTCGCCACTGCCGAGCGTCTCGAGCGGCCCACCAGTTACACCATTAATACGATCGTCAAAGACGCGACCGGCAAGCCGCTCCCGCCGATTTATCCCGAATTTCAGGGCGTGGCCGTTCCCACACCCTTCAAAGACAACCTGCTGACGGCCAAAGTGAGCGCCGATCCGAGCCCCACGCAATTCCTGCAGGTGCGTTACGGCTATCAGCGCAATTCCGACGTTTACGGTGCAAGTCCGATCGTTCTGCCGAGCGCACTGGGAACGCTGACGAATGACTATCACTCGTTCCTGCTCGGCCACACCTGGCAGATCGGCTCGAACAAGGTCAACGATTTCATCTTCCAGGACACGCACTTCAAGAACGCAATCCTGCCGACGTCGAGTGACCCGGCGCTCATTTACCCCGGCGGCGTCAGCGTCGGACAGAGCGTCAACACGCCTCAGACCACCACGCAGATCAAGCGGCAGTACAAAGACGACTTTGCCTGGTCACAGACGCTCGGTCAGATGCGCCACGATTTCAAAGTGGGTGTGAATTACATCGATGAGCCGCTCCTCGGCGGCGATTTTTCGACGGGAACTTCGGGCCAGTACACACTGCGTGATCCTGTAAAAGGCTCGCCCGTCGTCGACATCGCCATCTTCAGCGGATTCGCCGGCTACAACACGCCGATCAAGCAATACAACTACTACGGACAGGACGACATCTCCGTCAACAGGAAATTGACGGTCAATGTCGGTCTTCGCTATGACCTTTGGAAAGGTTTTGATCTCGACCAGAGGTCAAATCCCATCTGGCAGACATTGTCCACACAGACGAAATACAACGACCCGTATTTGAAGGATTTCCAGGGCGGCAAGGGCGGAAAACTCAAAAATGACACAAACAATTTCGCCCCGCGCCTCGGCTTTACGTACGACATAAACGGCAATTCGAAGAATATCGTTCGCGGCGGCCTCGGTCGTTACTTCGATTTCCCATACACAAATGCCACGATCCTTTTCCCGGCCGTGGCCGTGCAGTCGACCTACGGCCAGAGCTATGCCAATCACAATGGCGCCGGCATCCGAAACGCCGATGGCAGCTTCTTCCAGCCCGGTCAGACGCTGCCGCCGAATCAGCAGACCGGCGGAACCGCCGTCAATCCGCCGACTGAGGTCGCGTCACCGACGCTGGCGACACCGTACTCGGATCAGATCTCGCTCGGATATTCGTGGCAGGTCAATCCGTGGCTCGGTCTGAACATCGACGGATCGCACATCAACTACAAAGACATCCCGTTCCGATTTCGCGCCAATCCGTTCGATCCGGCCACCGGCAAGCGCCGCTTCCCCGCCTTCGGCAGCTTCCGCATCTGGGACGGCGAAGGATTCGCGAAATACAACGGCGTCAACATCGGCGGGCACGCCCGTCTCGGATCGAAGTTCGAGCTGCAGGGTTTCTATACGTGGTCGCACACGACCGGCAACGTGTTGGCCGGCGCCGACGAGTTCCGCGTTACCGATGCCGGCCACCAGGGCGATCTGCGCACGGTGCGCGATCAGAACATCGATCCGTACGATCCTCTTTGCGACGCCTGCGTGGGACCGCTGAACACCGACCAGAAGCATCGCGTCACGCTCAGCACTCTCTACCGCGCGCCCTTCGGCATCAACGCTTCCGGCATCTTCCGCTATCACTCCGGCACGCCGTACACGGAATGGGCCGGCGCCGATATCAGCTGCGGACCGACCGGGACCGTGCTCAAGTGCGCCGATGGTTACAACTTCGACCTCGCGCCGGGAGTGACGCATGTCAACAGCCTGCGCGGCAGCTCCTTCTCGCAGTTCGACGTCCGTGTGTCGAAGGAGTTCAAGTTCTACCGCAACTACGGAGTGGAAGTGATCGGCGAGATCTTCAATCTCTTCAATTCGAAGAACCCGGCGAACTTCAACGGCAACTGCGCCGTCAACGCCGCCGGACAGTGCACCTTCGCCGGCGGATTCGGTGAAGCCACCACCTTCGCCGGCGATCCGGCGCAGGGTGAGCAGCGCCTGGCGCAGCTCGGCCTTCGCATCACCTTCTGATCCACGATTCCAACGATCCTGACTACGGGGCGCCGCCGAGGCGCCCCGTAGTGTTTTGGAGACATGCTGTCCCCGCGGATGGAACATCCTGAGCCCAGCGCCCGCCAATCGTTCGCCTGACTCCCTGAGAAGAAAACGCGAACATGCTTCCCCGGTGTGGCATGTGTACGGCACGCAGCGACCGAACGAGGAGAGGAAAGCCGATGCGCAAGCCCTTGAGTGTTGCCGTTTTGCTCGCCGCCACGACATCGCTGTTCGCGCAGTCGCTCACCGAAAAAGTCGAAGTCTCGCTGGTCAATGTCGACGTCACCGTCACCTCGCACGGCGCGCCCGCGCGTGGCCTGACTCGCGATGATTTCGAAGTCTTCGAAGACGGCGTGGCCCGTCCGATCACGAACTTCTATTCCGTCGAGCCGCCGGCGGTGACAGCCAGCACCACACCGAGTGCCGTGACGTCCGACGCAACGGTCGCCGATCCGACCGACGACCGCTTCCGGCGGAAAGTGCTGGTCATCATCGACAACCGTCATGTCAGCATGTTCCGCCGCGACCTCGCCCTCGCCGCGCTTGAGCGCTTTATCGATGATCGCTTCACCGGCGGCACGTATGACTGGTCCATCGCCCTCCTCTCCGACAAGACACATCTCCTGCTGCCTCCCACCTCGGACAAGGAAAAGCTGCACGCCTCGCTGGCAATGATTCGAACGATCGTCGCCAATCCTCAGCGGTTTGCCCGCGAGGACACCCGCCCGATCGCCGCACCGGACGGCTACGACGGCGCGGCCGAGTCGAGGGTCAAAGCGGCAGAGACCGGACTCCCGCCCGATCCCGCGGAGACGCGCCAGACTCTGACCGACTTCGGAACCAATCTTCAGATCGAGGCCGACTCGGGAAGGACCATCGACTCCATTCGGGACGCGGTGCGGTCGTTTGCCGGCGTTGCGGGCAGAAAGATCATCCTCCTGGTCACCGGCAGCCTTGGTCTCGACGCGGGCATTTCGCCTCTCCAGGCCAATCCGGCTTCATTTCTTCAGGGACCTGCCGCCGTTGCCCAGGGGCTCGCCTCGGCAACGCAGATGCGCGACGTCCTGATCCACGAGGCCAATGCCTCGAATGTCAGTTTTTTCATCCTGAACAGCGAAGGCCTGTCGTCAACGAACGATGTGATGGGCCACAGCGATGTCTCATTTGCCGCCAACCCGAATCAGCTGGCATCGATGTATTGGATTGCGCGCGAGACCGGCGGCCGTCTGATGCCTGGCAACTCGCCCGAGCTTTCCCTCGCCGAGTTCGACAAGGCATCGTCCAGCTTCTATTCGCTGGCCTATACACCGAGGCACGGCGACGACGGCAAGTACCACACCATCAAAGTGCGGATGAAGCGACCGGGCTACGAGCTTCACTACCGCACCGGCTACTCCAGCGTTCCTGCCGCCGTCCAGCTTGCCAGAGCCATGCAGTCCCCGCTGGCGGCGTCGATGCAGCCGTCCTCGATCCCCATCGATTTCACCACCGGAAGCAGCGTTCCGCATGACGGCGGGGTCCTCGTTCCGTTTTCCGCGACGGTGCCCGCGAAAAACCTGCAATTCATCCCCGCCGGCAGAGAATCGGTGGCCAGGGTCGACCTGTACTTAAGTCTCTTCGACGAGCGTGGCCGCAGAGTCACCAGCAATCATTTCGTGGGCGAAGCCCGGGCCGCCAACGGCTCCGAATCGGCCGGAAACTTCGTCGATACCCGGCAGCTGCTGATCAAGCGCGGGGTTCCGTACCGGGTGGTCGTGGCCGTGCATGACCAGACCA
>Ga0157378_10001365_pt1 | contig 21928 bp, 19 predicted proteins | sample M65metaG_FD_115309 | JGI IMG/M metagenome (GOLD analysis project Ga0157378, IMG submission 115309) | Miscanthus rhizosphere microbial communities from Kellogg Biological Station, Michigan, USA - M6-5 metaG | ecosystem: Host-associated > Plants > Roots > Rhizosphere > Soil | place: USA: Michigan...
AAAGAAGCTATGACGGAATTATTTATTAATGGAGATGTAACAGCGCTGGACAGATATTGGTCTGACAATTATATCCAGCATAATCCTCAAATTCCTAATGGCCGGGAGGCATTAAAGCAGTTGTTTTCTGGCGGTGGAGGTTTTAAATATGAAATGGGATTAATTGTAGCAGATGGTGATTTTGTTATGATACATGCACGGATAACAGGTATTGGACCAAAGCCGTTAATCGGAGTAGATATTCTTCGGGTTAAAGAAGGGAAATTAGTTGAACACTGGGATGTTTTGCAGGAGGAGGTTTCTACGGAAAATACAGCAAGTAAAAACCCAATGTTTCCGATACATCCATAAACTCACGGATAATTTTGGATCATTGTAGAACGATGCGGCATAAAGAAAAGAAACTTGAGCGTTTAATCTTGCCAAGGATAGATACAAAGCTAATTTTCGCTTGCAACAGTTGACTCAATTAAATCATTTGTTATTGCAATCATTGCAGGGGCGACCTTGTAATGTTAAGTTTGTTAGAGAAATGCCAGATATGAAAAGCTTCTGCGAAACCCCGGGCGAAAGATAAAACCATTTCTGAAATAGCATACGAATTAGGATTTGAAAATATGTCTTACTTCTCCCGGCTCTTTAAAAAGAAACAGGAATGCTGCCCATATCTTATAAGAAACAATTTTGAATGAAGTAATAATTGAAGGCAAAAAGCTCACCGTCATTCGGAGTGTTAAACGGTGACTAACGATGACCAATAGCCCGTACGTTATCTTGCGGTTACGGGCTATTTATTTTTTCAATACCAAGTAATCGCAAAAAAACACAATGCTGGTGAACAGGGCTATCGCATAAATTAAATGTCCTGCAACAGGCAGCCTGCTTACACCTGCCCGTTTACGCCCAAAAATAAATTTTGAAAGGGTAGATACGATCTAAATATTATTACTTAATTTCAAAGATAATCAGTCCCCGGTGTAAACCCCCTTGTTAAAGACCTTAACCGATACAACATGATGGCAGTTTTACGGGAGAATTCGTTCTTCGTCTTTTTACCGGCTGTTAGTTGGAGTATATTCCGCAACTTTTCCCGCCCTGGTTATTTTTATGAGTCCTGCTGTGCAGGCTTTTTTTTAGGTGCGAGACAAATTCCATCCACATATATATATCGCGTAAGGCCGCTTGCGGCAAACGCATTTATTGCGAAGTTGAACCGCGTTGTCCGGGTACATTCCGTGATGCCTGATAGATAGTATGTATGTTTTATGCCTGGTACCGGATAGGTAAAAGACGGGCAAATTATTCAGAAAAAAAGGCCTTTGCAATAGGATTTCTTGTACCCATCAACCGTAAATATTCAGGGCTGTAAAATACAGTTACCGGGTAAATGAGTATCAGTATATGAAATATCAGTTCTTCCTGGACAGGCGTTACTTAATGATTGCCACGGCGGTATTCCTGGTCTTTTCAGCATATGCAAATCAGCAATTACTGCTTGAGTCTCTGCAGCAGGATCCGCCAAAAGATTCCGCTTTATTAAAATTGCAGCGTTATTTGGATTCAAACTATCATATAATTGATAGTTATTACAAAGTTGCAGCGGAAAAACAAATGCTGGAAAATGAAAAAAAAACAGGGACCAGGCGCCTCCTCCAGATAAACGATAGTCTGAACGTTTTGCTGAAAGCAGATCTTTGCAAAATATGCACTCAGCGGCCAAGGCCAGGAGCGAAGGATTGGAGGACACAGTTAAAAACCCTCTATGAGTCTGTTATCCGCCTGGAAAAGGAAGAAGAAGAACTGAAAACTAAACTAACTGATAAAACAACTGCATCTTCTTTGCAGTCTCTGGATAGCCGGGCAAAATTGGAACAAGAAAAATTCGATGAAATCAGCGGGCGGTTGAAGCAAATGTCGGCGAAGTTGGCTGGTCCGGGCACGCTGAATATTCCACTGAATGATAAGGTTGCCATGTATCGGTTTTTTATTGTCTCCAAAACACAGCATGTTGTACAGGTGCATTGCAGCATGGAAGGCCCCGCATCTATAGAAACGCTCTTGAAAAGTCTGTCAAAAACAACGGAGCCCTTAATGATAACCAATGGAGGAATGTTCAGGCCCGGGTATGGCCCCCAAGGACTTTTGATACAAAATGCCAGGATACTGCATTCACTTGACACAAGCAGGCCGTATAAATCCAATCTTAATTTTTACCTGCTTCCCAATGCTGTGTTTTATATGGAGCCGACAGGCAATTTCAAAATCCAGGAAACCAAAGATTTTCAAAAAGCCTATCCTGCCGGTGCAAAAAATATTCCCTTGTTTGCCACGCAGTCGGGGCCGCTGCTGTTTAACGGAGATGGTATTAACAGCAATTTCAGGATGGGGTCTACCAACACCAATATCCGTAGCGGAGTGGGAATACTGGATTCAGGCAGGGTGGTTTTCATCATAAGCGACAATCCTGTTAATTTTTATGATTTCGCACTGGTATTTAAAGAAGTTTTTAAATGCAGCAGCGCCCTGTATCTGGACGGTGCTATTTCGGAAATGTATATCAGTGAGAAATTGCTTGCTAACAGCAAAGCTGTCATCAATGGCAATTTTGGCCCCCTCATCAGCGTCACACAAAAAAAGAAATTATGAGGATTTTGTTATTGTATTGTATGTTATCAGTCGGTTGTCTTCCTGCTTTAAAAGCGCAAATGGTAGAGAAAAGCAACCTGCAGTATAAAAACGGCAACTACAATGTTTTTATCATTCATTGTGATGCGGCCGTTACCAAACGGATATCCATTATAGAGAACACAGCGAATGTTTCCGAATCTGCTTATTTTAATACCCTTGGCGCCCAATCTCTTTTTTTTAGCATAACTGCCAGTGTAGTGGATTCGGATTGCAGACCACTGGGATTGTGCATAGAAAATGGCCAGTTGTTACATAGTCTCAACTCCAACGCAGGAGAAGGAAATTTTTTTCTAAAGCCGAACGGTGTTTTGATGGTAGACTCCGGAACGGTAAAAATTATCAATGCAGATAATTTCAACAGCAAAACGGCTACAACGGCCATTCAATCGGGACCCATGTTAGTCATCGATGGGAAAATACATCCCGCTTTTGATCCGGGATCTAAAAACAAAAACATTCGTTGCGGAGCGGGTATCTATACAGAAAACGGTGAGAGCTTCCTCGTCTTCATAAAATCTGTTTCGCCGGTTTCTTTTGCAGAATTTGCCGCTATTTTCAGGGATGAGTACAAATGCAGCAATGCACTGAACCTGGAGAGCGGAGCATATTGTTCCATGCATTTACCAACTGTTGATAAAAATTATAGTACAAAAACCAAAATATGCAGGTATCTATTTATTCGTTTATAGTAAGGCGGCTGCTGCTAACCGGTACTTTTTTAGTAGTCCTCATCCAGCTGACGCGGGCACAGGAAGAATTTGTAAGTGCGGGCGTGCTATACCAGGATCCTTCGGTGAAGGTGGAACTGGAGTATAAAATAATTCCCTGCTCGCAGAATAAAACCAGCAAGTTCCGCTACCGCGTGACCGGCCGGCCAGCCAATATTTTTATAAACTGGAAAATGGCCTATTATAATTGTAATGAGGGCATCACCTATCAAACCAATTCTCTTGATCTGTCGTCGATACCACGCAATGCGAAGGATCATATACGGCAGGATATTGACTGGTCTTTTTCCGGCATAAAGATGTATCGTCCTTTTTACGAAGTTCGAACGCAAACTTTTGAAGACCATACACCTGCCACAACCGGCCCTATTCCCCCCTCGGTGCCCGCTGTCCGCATCATTGGCAAACAGCTTATTGAGGCTGGTGAAAAAATAACACTGCGGCAGGAGGGAGGCAAACTGGCTGAAGACGCCCAATGGCATTGGTATGCTAACTCCTGCGAGGGCCAGCCCCTGGGAACCGGTGAGTCTATTACAGTGGCTCCCTTAAAAAATACGGTGTATTACGTGCGGGCACAATGGTTTGATGGCTCAACAGATTGCGCTTCCATGCTGGTAAAAATAAATACGGGTAATGCCGCGGCTGATGCTATAGATGGCAAAACTTCTTTTTGCAGGGGATCGTCTGAAGCGCCGCTAAAAGTAGTGGGCGGAAAATTAATAAAAGGGGCGCGTTGGGTTTGGTATGCTGATTCAGTTGCCACTAAACCAGTGGCCATAGGCCCAACACTGAACATCGCGCCACGACGAACCACCCGTTATTTTGTAAGAGCAGAGAACACAGAAGATGATGTTACAGACAGCCGTTCTATAACAGTACAGGTAGTTGATGGGAAACCAGAACCTCCAGAGGGCATTTCCGCGCCTGCCGAAGTATGTATAGGCAACCTGGCAGAATTGAGCGTTATAGGGGGTAAACTAACACCCGGCGGGGAATGGGTTTGGTACCATGATGCGGTGAGTTCAGCAAACCTGGTGGCGAAAGGGTCGAATTTTTCCACAAAACTGGCAAGTTCTGCTGTCTTCCTGGTGCAGGGAGAGAATGGTTGCGGTGTCACAGAACCAAAGTCTGTGCATATAACCGCAAATACGCTATCCGTTGCACCGGACAGTATTGCCGTTACAAACGGCGGCGGAAGATTTATGGGACAGAAATTGAAATTGGAAGTTCATGGCGGGGCATTGGGCACCCAATCGCGATGGGTTTGGTATAAAAATGCATGCGGTACCGGCGACAGTATTGGAACCGGTGAATCCATAAAGGTGAAAGCCAGCCAGAGCAGGGATTATTTTGTACGCGCCCAGGGGCCTTGTAACAATACCGCGTGCACGATGCACCATGTTACCGCTACGAATGAATCTATATTTTTTAACCTCGGCATGGTGGTGGCTTTTCGCGCGCCAGGTACAACAAGTACCAGTACAGTAACTGCTAAATCCGGATTTTCAAAAGCCATTAGCCAGGGAAGTGTTGGTTTAACGATTGGCAAAATAAAAAATTCGCTTGGCTGGTACGGAAGGATAAAATATTCTTTCAATTCAAAAAAATCAGGGTACACAACGGCAGGCGATTCTTTAACAGATTATAAGTCTGCCAGTAATTATTATGTGTACAACGGTGAAACCCAGGAAGCCAGGCTTGCTGTTACCGGCGGCGTTTTGGTCAATCTTGCAAAAAATGTTTTGCTGTTCAATGCGGGTATCGGATACGGGAAAAGAACACTTTCCTGGGGCATTTCGGAATACTCCTATCAGTCAGGTCTGGTACAGGGTCAGCAATGGGCTAAAAACAATATTTATAGTTTTGCCGGGCCAGAACTTGAACTTGGCCTGATGGTAAAATGGCAGCGGTTTAATTTCATGCTGGGTGGCAATTTTATCTTTGATGTATCGGGTAATAAAGAGGCCAACCAGACCAAGCAAAATTTATTCAGCGATATGTACGCGGGCATAGGACTTAACTTTTAAACAACAACCATGAAATATTTTTTACTGGTGGCCTGGATAGTCATTTGCATGGGCTGCAGCAAAGACGGGTCGGCGCCTACAGGGGCAAACAACCAATACAAGGTGGTTACGCTAACGCCCGATACACTGAAGCCATCCGTGCTGTTGAGTGGCACTTATGCCAAACAACCAGGCAATACAGTAACGGTCGTTGGCCGTGGAGCGTGCTGGAGTCTCAAACCCGCGCCAACTGTACTGGATAGTAATGCAGTAATTGGCGGGGATACTACGGGCGCCTATCAGGTCTCTGTTCTCAATGTGCCAGGGGGGAAAAAAATCTATACAAGGGCTTTTTTAAAATTACTTTCAGGCTCCGTGTTTTATGGCAACGAGATAACTTTTACCAGGCCGCTTGTACAGGCCTCGGGCATCGCGAATCCTGCTTTTAATATTACAAATAATTCAGCCAATATACAATGTTTCGTTACAGATAGGGGTGGGGGTATCATCTCTAAGGCTGGAGTTCTTTATTCAACCACCCCGAATCCGGTATATGGGATAGCTTCCAGTGCTATTCCAGACCCTACTTATAGTTATGGAGGCTTGTTTGCTTACACCGAACCTTTCGTTGTTGTACCTGGCGAGAATTTTGGTACACAAACTTTCTATACGCTCGCCACAAAGACGACTTATTATTATAGAATTTTCATAGTAAACGGGACATCAGTGCCGTACGTTGGGCCGGTTCAGACTTTCAAAACCCTATAATAGTAAGTACAGCTATGAACGGACTATTGACAGTATTTGCGTCAAAGCCTTTTATCATTGCCTGCTATTAAGACAACGGACACTTTGGCAAACGGGAGAATTGATTTACTGAAAGCGCAGACGCCGGATTTTTATACAACAAAAGTTATGAAATATATATTGAGAGGCCTCGGAATAATTGTCATTTGCCTGGGCTGCAGAAAAGATGAATCAGCGCCTGCGGGGCTAAGTAGCAAATTTCTGATTACTACACCTGCAGCGGATACAACCGGGCCCTTTGTGGTCTTAAATGGCAGCATTGCAGCGCCTGCCGGCAATTCTGTAGATATAATTAGCAGGGGGGTATGTTGGAGTATAAATCCTGAACCGAAGGTTACGGACAGTGTAGCTGTATCTTCCGCAAGCGGAACAGGAGATTTTGTAGCCACCGTATTCAATGTGCTGGCGCATCAAAAATTTTATGCAAGAGCATTTTATAAATCTGTTTCCGGCGCTGTCTTTTATGGCAATACAATCAGTTTCACAAGGCCCTTGGTACCGCCTACAGGTACTACGGTCGTTTCCAATATCACAAGTACAGGTGCAACAATAACCTGTACCATTGCTGACAATGGAGGAGCAGCAATAATGAGTTCAATTGTTGGTATTCTTTATTCATCAACCCATCCTAATCCAACATTTACCTTGGATTTTGCGGTTGGCCCGTCTACTATTTCACAGACATTTACCGTGAAAGTTGGAATACCTCCGTATCCCCCATTGATTCCAAATACCATTTATTATTATCGGTTTTCTTTAGGGCCATTTTCCAATGGTCCTGTTCAAACTTTTAAAACACTACCCTGAATATTTTTGCAATGAAAAAACTGGGTTATATTATCGCGGGCATCTGCGTTCTTTTTACTTGCTTCATCATATACAGGATTGTAAGGGCAAACCCCGACACAGAAATCCCGCGCCAGCAAAATGGGGAAGCGGTTAATAATATTCCATTTGACATGTCGCTATATCTCAAAAAAATACCTGGTAAGGATGCTGACTATCAATTTTTGACAGCGGTTTACCTCGGTTCCTGCGATCTCAGTAATGCCGCAATCTTTCGTGAACAGCTAAACGCCATGGATTCTCTTACCGGCGATGAAAGATTTAACCGGCGCACACTTTCCGAAGTACTAACCACGGGCCTGGCCATGCGTGATAAAGACAGATGGTCTGTCTATGCACCGGATTCACTGCTGCTGTTGCTGCAACGGATCGAACCGTTTCAATACTACGCGGCAATGGATGCCCGCAACCGCGTCTTTTATCATGCCGTATACAGTTACTGGATGAATTTTATTGCCGGAAAACTGACCGCGTTCAGTGAAGAAAAGCCTTCCCGCAAATATGACTTCAAGTTTCAATACCTGCTTAGCCGTTGCAAAGAACAAAGCTTTACCACTTCGGTGAAAGTAAGCTCCTGGGAAAAATTTATTGAAAACCTTATCAACAGTAATTGGGGACATTTGCTGAACGCAACCTGGAACCAGGCCAGCGGGTGGTTAAAAACAGGAATGACCATCTTTCTTTTTATTTTCGCTTATGGCGTTTTTCAAATTTTCCAACAAACGCTTCGTCATTTAAAACCTGGTAAATGAAGTATTGTATTTTAATCATGCTGGCCGTGCTGGCCCCGCGCCGTGTAACAATTCCTTTTTCTTATGATAAAACCCTGGTAGAAATCTCCACACTTACGGTGAAAAAAGAACCTTACGGCATTGTAAAGCTGAAGAAAATAGGCAGCAAAATAAAAATCAAATACTTTGCTTTTAAAAGCAATAATGGTACTGCCGGGCAACGCTATGCTGCGTGGGCGAAGAACCGGAATATCGTAGCTTATTCCAGCGGTACTTACATGGATCATTGCAATGCACGCATAGCCTCACCCGTGGGATTGTGTATAGACCAGGGGATAACGGTGAATGCAAACCTAAGTAAGGACGGCCTGGACGGGCTGGTGATTGTTCGCGCCACCGGTTCAATGGTTGCCACTAACCTGAAGGACGGTGATTTGAGCGTGGCGTATCCCGGCGGAAAAACATCCAAACTGAACATCCGGGATGTTGCCTATGATATGGAAGAATTTAAAAATTGGGCAAAGGATAATGAAGCAACGGTATTTCAAACGCATTTGTTTGTATATAAAAACCAGTTCCTGGTGAATGCAAATTCAAAACCAACACTTGCCCAGCGCAGGTTTTTGGCAATGGGAACACTTGCGAACGGAGATGTTGTCTATTATATTATCAATCTGTCCACCCCGGCTACGCTGCTTGCGGGTGCCCAGAAAGCATTTAATTACCTCCAGGAAATCGAAAGTGTAAAAGAGGTCGGTTTCCTCCTGAATCTTGATACCGGTTGCCAGGATATTTTCAAATTGTTTGACCCCATGGGCCAGGAATTTGTTGACAGGGCTTTCCAGGGCGATCATAGGATTGAACTTTCCAACGCCTCCAACGTCCTGGCATTTTATTACGAATAATAAGAACTGCAGTCATCAACCAGCTGTAGTCATCTCGGCAAATGGCTGGTATACCGGTAACGGGTAATTGATATTTTATTCGTGGCGACCGGGCTTGATTCTGCCGGCGGCAACAAAACGTTTTTTCCAATATGGGTCATCCATGCAGGCTATGGAAACACCTTTTGAAGACGAGGCATTGATAAACATACGGTTAGACAGGTACATGCCAACATGAGAGACAATTTTATCATCCATGGTTTTGAAAAATACCAGGTCGCCTTCGGACAGCGCTTTGGTAGAAGCAAAACGATCTATCCAGCCGGTTCCAAATTGTTCAAATGATGTTCTTGGCACACGTATCTGGTAAACATCAGACAAAAGCCTTTGCATGAAAGCGGAGCAATCGATCCCTTTTTTAGTAGTGCCGCCCCAGAGATAGGGTGTAAATAACCATTGATCAATAAACCTGTATAAAACAAGATTGGTGACCGTAGAGGCGGGCGTTTTTAAATACAAAGCATATTTTTCCTGCAGTGAATTTGCTTTTTTCATTTCTTCTTTGGGAGGCGCGGCTACTGCTGGCTGTGTGGTACCGTCATCAACATATATTTTACTGTCTTCAGCAACTGTACTGGTTTTTTTGGGAGTACTGCAGGCTGAGAGCAATAAGGTTGCCATAAAAAAAATGGAAAAACAGTTTTTATTGATAAGTGCAGATGATAATAACATGGCCGGAAGATAATCAGTTTAGCGATAAGAACCCAGGGCCGGGGCCCGCCGCAAAGCATTCTTACGTTTGACCAGCAACGGTATAGTCTTAATACCGGTGTATGCCGCTGGGGCGATTTGTCTGCCCGGGAAAACTTGATCCCTATAAAGATAATAAAATCGGTAAAAAAAGGTGTTTTCACTTTTTCTGCTTATCTTTTCTGCCAGTACCTTAGACGCACAATCTACACCCCTTATCCATATCCCCTTTGATATGCCGCCCGTATCTGCAATCGATGTTCTTGCAAATAAATAAATATGGCAAAGAAAATGATGCTCTCTTCAAGGATAGATGAGCAGGTGTTGTTCACGTTCCTGGGAGCAGGACTTTTATCACTTATTATTTTTGGATTCCGGTATATCAGCCATCCCGTCTGTTCGCCTATAAGCATCCAGCTCAATGGCAATATCGTAGAAGGCAAGGCAGCCACATTTAAAGCTGAAACAGCTACCGGTACGGCTTTTGCCTGGAATTTTGGCGATGGAGAAACCGCTATAGAGGAAACTCCCTCTACCAGGCATACCTACAAGCATCCGGGAAAGTATGTAGTTAGTGTATTGGTGAATGGTTCCTGCGATGAATCAATCCCGATTTTTGTGAACGCCGGCGTAGCTGATTCGGTTGCGGGACCCGAGGCAAAAATTGAGGTTTCCAAAGATACGGTGGGTTTGAATGAAGAAATAATGTTCAGCGATGCATCTGTTAATTCAACCAGCTGGGTTTGGAATTTGGGCGAGCCGGGTGTATCAGAGCAGTATACCCGAAATGTGAAATTTGCTTACAGTTCACCCGGACCGAAGAAAATCATTCTTACGGTGAATGGAAAGGCCATGGATACGCGGTATGTATACGTGCGCGAAAAAGAACTGCCGAAAATAGTAGAAACAAAAGAAGCAAAACCTGTTGCGAAGAAACAGGATCTGGGTTTAAAAGATAACCCCGTTATCTCCCCATTAGTTGCGCCCGGCCCAGATAAACCTAAACCCGAGCCGGAACCCGCAGTGGTAAAAATTCCGGATCCACCGAAGGGCTATCTTGAAACTGTTTTTAAAGGGTTGATGGACGGAGCTGATTGGCAGGAACCCCTCTCTAAATATATCTGCTCAGGTGATTTGAATACACCCGTTGTATATAACGGAAATAATACCACGCTGTCAAAGGTTTGTGTAGGGTTGAGTGCATTAAGCAAAAAGGATGTAAAGAAAATAACCAACATCAAAGTGGTCCCCATGTTCAGTAAGCAGACCAATTGTATTACATCAATGAATATTACGGTAGAAAAAACAACAGGCGTTTGGCCCCTTAAAAAAACGACACATGTCGACATTAACTAGTGATTTTGTACTGAACCAAACTGCGCAACGCGTCATCCGGATAGCCCAGGCCCTTGCACGCGAAAATATGCATGCGTTTTTTGCGCCATCGCATTTGCTGAAAGCCCTGCTGCACAAAGATGCAGATCTCACCGACCGGCTGCAAAAGATGGATGCCGATGTTTACTACCTGGAAGAATGGGCCGAAGTGCGTATGGAAAATGAAAAGAAAACCAGCACCCCGCCCGATCCCGTTTCGGGTACACCGGCTATTGACAGCACCATCAATGAAGCAGACAGCATTCGTTTAAAATTGATGAACGATCATATAGAACCCATCCACCTGCTGGCTGCCTTAGTGACCCCCGGCGTAGCCTTTAGTTTTGAACAGCTTAAAACCCTGCCCTTACAGCGGGAAGATATACTGGACACATTGACCGTAAACGGTGAAATAAAAGGACCTGCCGGCAAAACAAACGGCAAATCCAACCAGGGTACAAAAACCACCCAAGCCGCCCTCCTGAAATATTGTGTAGACAAAACGCTGATGGCAACTGAAGGCAAACTGGACGCCGTAATTGGGAGAGATAAGGAAATCAGGATGATGTCTGAAATACTTTGCCGGCGTTCCAAACCCAATGTATTGATAACAGGAGAACCGGGGGTAGGTAAATCTTCGTTGGTGGATGCATTTACCATCGCCATCTTTAATCAGCAGGTGCCAAAACAACTGGCCAATGCCAGGGTATTTGAACTGGACACCGGCTCGCTGGTGGCCGGCGCCTCTTACAAAGGAGAAATAGAAGACCGTTTGAAAAGCATACTGGCTGAGATTAAGCAATTCGAAAAAGCCATTTTGTTTATTGATGAAATACATACTGTGATCGACAAAAACGGGGCAGCCGGCGGAGCCGTTAATATGCTGAAGCCCGAACTGGCCCGTGGTGAAATCACACTCATTGGTGCTACTACCAGTGATGAGTACCGGAAATTCATTGAGCCCGACGAGGCCCTGAGCAGGCGTTTTGAATTATTGCAGGTAGATGAGCCCGAAGCTACCGCTTGCTTTCACATGATAAAGGCGGTTGCTCATAAGTATGAAACACATCATGGCCTGCTGGTGCCCGATGATACCATTAAGGAAACCATCCGGCTGGCCAAAAGATATATTAAAGACCGGCGCCTGCCAGATGCCGCTATTGACCTGACCGACCGCTCACTGGCTGCCCTGCGGATGATCAATGATACCGGAGAAAAAGATTTGGAAAATTTTGAGCAGCTATACAATCAGTATGCTGCTGATATTGAAAAAAATGAGCGGCTGGAAGACTGGTACTGGTTATACCTGCAAATGAGAAACCGGCTTAGCCCAATTTTATGGGGTCAGTTTGAATCAGAAGAAAATCCGGATGCTTTTACCAGGGTAGATGAAATAAAAACATACCTGCGGAAAGTGCTGGATACACTGAAAGGCGCAGCCATCATTAAGCACAAGGAACTGATGGGTTCAAACGTTGCGGCAATAGTATCATTTAAAACAGGTATACCTATCGGAAAAGTACAAACGCAGGAAAAAGAGCGCCTGCTGAATATGGAAGCGGTATTAAAACAAAGATTGATAGGCCAGGACCATGCCGTGAAAAATATTTCTGAGGCCATTCTTGAATCACGCTCCGGTTTAAGTAAGCCGGGCCAGCCAATAGGCTCGTTTTTCTTTCTTGGTCCAACGGGTACCGGCAAGACGGAGTTGACCAAGGCCCTGGCGTCGTTTCTTTTCCAGGATGAATCATTCCTCATCAGGTTTGATATGTCTGAATTCAAAGAAGAGCATTCCGCTGCCTTGCTTTACGGCGCATCTCCGGGCTATGTGGGTTATGAAGAGGGTGGCTTGCTGGTAAACAAGATCAGGCAAAACCCTTATGCGGTAGTGTTATTTGATGAAATTGAAAAGGCACACAGTTCTGTGTTTGATATTTTCTTACAGATACTGGATGAAGGCAAACTGCACGATAAACTGGGTAAGGAAGGAGATTTCTCCAATGCGGTAATCATATTTACATCAAATATTGGCAGTCAGTATGTAGTTGATTCCTTTAATAAGGGGGAAATTCCATCTTCTGCCAAACTGCTTGAAATTATGAGTCAGCACTTCCGGCCCGAATTCCTTGGCAGGTTAACGGAGATTGTTCCATTTGCGCCTATGAATGAATCGATGGTACAGAAAATACTTCAGATACAGTTGGCTGGTTTATACGCCACGCTGCAGAAACAGGGTATAAGTTTGACCGTATCACCCCAGGCAGCTGGCCTCCTGGCACAACTTGGTTTTACGCCACGTTATGGGGCCCGGCCTTTAACTGCGGTTGTTCGTTCGCAATTGAGAAGACCATTATCCCGTAAGATTATAAGTGGCGAAATACATGCTGGCAGCAATATTTCACTTGAAGTAGATGCTAACAATGAGTTTTGCTGGAAAACAGCCGCCGGCGATCAGCCGCAAAATGGTACGTAACAATTTTTTTTGAGGCTATTAGCAAGTCACACAAAATACCATATATTTGAAATGGATTTATATTTAGACTGCTTACTTCCTCTTCCATCCTGGAGAAACCAAAACACTGTTCCCTTTAATTGTTACTGATACATTAATTTTAAAAACACAATCTTTATGGCTGAAAGCTACAATATTGGAGGGGTAGTGTCTCCAACCGATGCATCTGAAGCATTTGCGGATATACCTCAGAACCGCGTGCTGATGGCTGAAAAATTGACCACCAGGCCCGAAAACAAACCAAAAATTGTACACGGGCTTACGAATATCGAACAGGTATTTGCGCATTATAAACCTTCTGTTGATGTTGATTTTGAAACGGAAGACGGCGCCTCCAAAAAGGAAACACTCCGGTTTAACGGGTTGGGTGACTTTGGAGTGAAAGGCATCAGTGCGCAAAGCAATTTTATTTCAGACACGGTGGCAAAAAAAGAGCAGTACCAGAAAATCATCAAACAACTGAAATCGAATAAGCAATTACGCGAAGCCCTGAAGAATAATGATGCTAAAAAGGCTTTGTTGGATGCAGTGCACGCGTTTATCAAAGAATTGGATATGCCCAAATAATAGCCAATCCGTTTCAGGGCAAGCGTTCTCAAAACTTATTACATAGTTTACTTAAATTCTATATATGGCGCAGGAACAGTTAAAAACTGCAGAAGCACAATCAAGGGTACAGGAAGCAGTTAAAAATATTGACAAACCTGAAGAGGTCCTTAAAGCAAGTATTGCAACGCTGGATAATTTCGGCGGGTTTGATCTGCTGGAAACCCTGAATGATTTGATAGAAAACCTGAACCCGGAAAAGAAAGCAAAAAAACGTATTTTCCTGACTGAGGAAGATCAAAAAGCCGAGCGGGAGTCGTTGAAAAAATCTTTGCAATTGTGGAGTGAAGTAATAGCCGGCTCAGCAGATGTAGCCAGTATGGTTGAAGACAGCCAGGCAAAAGTAGACAGGGCCGAGCAGGTAGTAACAAAAAATCTTAAAACTGCAGTAGAGGCCACACAGCAACTGGAACGTTCATACCGGTCAGTAGGACTTTTTTTTGCAAACAGTGAAAGTACCAAGGTGAAGAATATTTCTTTCCTGAATGCAGAACCGGATCAACTTTCTGATCTGGATGATGCAAAATTCTTTCTTGAGGTACAGGAAGAGATGGTGAAGAACTTTGACCGCCTTGATTTGGCTGACAATTATGGATTGCTGGTATTGCCGGGCTATCTTGGTAAAAGTACAGTAGTGGACAAATGGGCGAAAATGGCCCACGACAACAAAGTGTTGCTTATTACTGATTTCAAGAATATGGATCAGCCGGATAAAGTAATGGCCGAGTTTACCAAAGCCAAGTTAAGCGGGGGAGAAGTGCATCGTTCTAATGTCATCATGTCTTGCAACTGGTTAATCGGCCGCGGTAAGTTCAATGAATTGGAAGAAGAAGATGATCTGTATGTACCTCCGGCAGGCGCGCTTGCAGGTAAAATCTATACCACGCTCATGTCTCAGGTTACAGCGGGAAAAAAACATGGCGGCATGAATGAAGTAGACGGGGTTCGCTTTGATCTTAAAAAAAGCGAGATCGCCGGCCTCGAAAAACTGGGCCTGGTACCGATGGTAAAAGAGTATGGGAAAGTAATGGCTTTTTCTGCCAAGACACTATTTAACGGAGACAACCTGGGCCTTCAGACTTATTCAGTAGTGCGCGTGTTTGACTATGTGGCAAAAGTAATGATGGATTTTCTCAACCGTCGCGCATTCGAAAATTTCAACGCCACCACGCGCAAAGAATTGAATAGCCAGATAGTTAAATTCCTGGATAGCATTACCGGTCCTAATAAATTGATTGAAAATTTTACCATTGATAAGTTTGAGCAGGACCCGGTACAAAAAGATAAAATCTATCTCAATATTAATATGAAACCCTATTTTCCGGCAAAGACTTTTATGATCAAATTGGAGGGACAGAAGGGTGATGACGGTGCAGACTGGTCATCAGAATATGCGCAGAGCGGCAAATAGGTGTTATTACAGGTTAATAACAGTGAAACCACGCTTGCCTGTTACAACGCGGTGCGCTAGATTTGTTCACGAACATATAATTTGACCGCATAAGAAAATGTGAAGACCCCGCCCGGAAAACAGCTCATATCCATTCTCCTGGACGCATAAGTCGCCTGATTATGTAAGCGGAATTGTTTAACAATATCCATATCGGCAGGCTTTGCGCTGCCAACTAATTATTTTTTATATCATCATACCATTTCTTCATCTTAAATCCTTTTTTATGTCTTTTAAAGCAAAATTAAAAGTGGCCGGCAAAGAATTAAACGTATTATCAAGCCACTATTCCCTGAAACAGGAAACCGATGCAACCGGACGGCCCTCTGCCATTACCCGTGGCGGCAAAATTACCCTTACTGTAGAGGGGAGCGACGATACCACATTTTTTGAATGGATGTGCAACAATTTTGAGCGCAAAGAAGGGTCAGTTGTATTCATAAAACGCGATAACGACGCTACCATGAAGGAACTGAAATTCAAGGAAGCGTACCTGGTAGATTACAGTGAGAATTTTGACAGCACCGGAAATATGCCTGTAACAGAAACTTTTACCATCAGTGCTAAAGAAATTACCCTGGGCAGCGGAACGCATACCAATGAATGGACCAAATAACTGAATGGAAACGGGCGATACATGCAGCCATTCATTCAGTTATACCAATGATGCGCTCCGGCACTGTATAATTCTAACATTTTCACCATGTCTTTCAAAGCCAAATTAACGATAGACGAAGAGGATATTAATGTACTGCACTGCGGGTATCGTTTTTCGCAGTTAACAGATGCAACCGGTAAACCTACTGCTATTCCCCAGGGGGGCACGATTAACCTTGTGGTGGAAAGTGACGGGGCCACCGATCTGTTCGACTGGATGATTAGCCCCACCCAAACAAAAAGCGGTGTTATTACTTTTTTACGGCGTGATGAAAAAAGCAAATTAAAAACCCTCAGGTTTACGGACGCACATTGCGTGGACTATTACGAAACCTTTGATCATGTCGGCGATGAGCCGATGCAAATACAGCTTACCATCAGCGCGCGCGAAATAAAGCTGAACGAGTCTGAGTTCAAGAACAACTGGCCTGAATAATACTGCTTTTGATTCAGCCCCTCATTTAGTTGCCTGTTGTCCGGTGATTGTAACGGATGCTTTGCTGATCAGCGATGCGAGGCCACAATTGCAGGTCAGATAGGGTATTTGTTGTACGCTGGCCAAAGACGGCGCTAGCCAGGGTATATGGATGCTGCTGATTTTATCCGGGATCTTACCTGGGTGTATTTGTTTTACACAACAGGCATGAGCGCTCTGCAGTTGATCAAATATTTGCTGCACCGGTGTTCATTCAAAAGCTAAGCTGTTCAGGAAATAGCAGTATGTATACCGGAATAGCGTATGCGCATTATCGTTGGTAATTTTATTGTTGAAGATGTTTGTTTGCTGTGCGTTTCAAACAGGCAGCCGGCGTGCTGAAAAGCGGCCGCCAAAATCTGCTGCACAATACAGGTAATTCATTTATTCACCATAAAAGACAAATCTTTTTTATGGCACAATTTGTAGGTATTGGCATTAATATAGAAGGGAAAGATGTGAAGCAATTCTCCTCTCTCAGCATTACCCAAAGCATCTTTAATCACCACAGTTTCCGCCTTGTCTGTCCGGCCGAAGCCATCGATGGTACTTCCGGCAGTTTATTCAATGCATCAAAAAACATGATGGGTGGTTCTTGCAGTGTTCAGATAGATGCCGTAGGCAACCAGGGCAGCCTTCAGTTTTCTGGGGTGGTAACACAGGTAGAAGCCGCCCGATCCAATTCGCATGCCGGCGATATTGTAATCAGTGGTTTTAGTCCTACCATATTGCTCGACAGCGGGCCGCATTGCAAAAGCTGGGAAAAAAAAGCGGTCAAAAATATTGCGCAGGATGTACTGCGGCATTTTCCGCAAAACCTGCTTCAGCCAAAAATTAATCCCAGCTATGGAGAAACGCTTTCTTATGTTGTTCAATACAAGGAGACTGCCTGGCAGTTTCTAAGCCGTATCAGCGCCAGCTATGGCGAATGGTTGTATTATGATGGAAAAAAATTAGTATTGGGCGCACCGCAGGGCAACAAAACAAAATTGCTGTTTGGCAGCAACCTGCACCAATTCAATATGGCCCTGCAGGTAAGGCCTCCGGGGTTTCAGATGATGGCCTATGATTACATGAACCACGAAGTATATGAAGGATCACCCAGTGGTGTGCCGGCCAAAGCGGGCCTGAACGAACTTGGAAAACATGCTTTACAGAAAAGCGAGCAATTTTACGCTACTAAACCAAAGCAATGGCACAACCAGTTTCTTACCAATAAGAAACAACTGGATGATTATGTAAATACCAGGGCTGCAATGCAAAGCAGCAATATGGTGCGTTTTAACGGAAGCAGCGGACAGCCCGCACTGCAGCTGGGCGGCACGGCCAGTATAAATGCCCGCAACGTGTTCAGCCAGAAGGATGAATCGTTTGGCGACTACACTGTTATCTCGATTAACCATCACTGTGATGGGCAGGGTAATTATTCAAACGATTTTGTGGCCATACCCGCCAGTGTAAAAATGCCACCGGTAACGGCGTACACCGAACCTCATAGCGAAACCCAAAGTGCATTGGTTACAGATAACAATGACCCAAAAGGGCTGGGCAGGATTCGTGTTAAATTTCATTGGATGAACGGCACAGAAAAAAGTCCCTGGATAAGGGTAGCCACGCCGCATGCCGGTGATGGAAAAGGAATGTATTTTATTCCGGAGCTTGGCGAAGAAGTGATAACCGGTTTTGAGGGCGACAGTCCTACCAAGCCCTATGTAATTGGCAGCGTTTACCATGGCAAAGCCAAAAATGCTTATGCCAACGACGGCAATGATGTAAAGACTTTCCAAAGCAGGAGCGGTAACAAGCTGGTGATGGACGATAAGGCAGGAAGTGTTTTTGTAGAAGACAAGGATGGCAACAGCATGAAAATGGATGGCGCAGGAAAGGTAGACATACTTTCCAATGAAAGCATTACACTTACCTGTGGTGATTCAAAAATTGAAATGAAAAAAGATGGTACCATAAATATTACCGGTAAAGAAATTACCATCAATGCCAGTGAGAAAGCAATGATGGGCAGCAAGCAGGCATCTTTTACGGCCAGTGGAGGCGGAAACGAAGCAAAGATGGAAGGCACGAAGGCGGAGGTAAGTGGTATGTCGGAAGTAAAAGTATCGGGCGGTGCTACAGCCGAGCTGAGCGCCAGTGGCAATACCACGGTAAAAGGGGCAATGATCATGTTGAATTAATTATTATGGCATTTCGTGTAAACCAGGATATAAATAAAAAGATAGTCGACTTGCTTAGCTGCGGCACAAGCGGCATCGCAAAGTAAATAGGAATACGTAAAAAGGACAGCAGCATAAAATCTTTAACATCGATTCATTATGCAAACACATTATGTTCAGAAAAACGAGACCTGGGAGTCTATTGCAAAACAGTATGGGTTGCCGCATGGCGATCTTGTTTATTATGCGCCGTGTAACAGTCGTTTGAAACTTTATAAATCAAAGAGCGAGAAACTACAACCTGGGGAAGTGGTCCATATTCCCGCAAATGCAGTAGTGGAAGCCCAGAGAAAATTGGATAATCTGCGCAGGATAAAAGAAGAATATGTGGCCATGAATACAAAAATACTGAATGAGTGGAGCAGCGAATACAGTAGAATAAAAATGGTTGCCGGCACAGTGGATATGGTGTTTAATATTTCAATGGGCCTCAAAAACATTATTAAGGAAGGATTTAAAGCGATGGAATTGTCGGGCAAGTTGCTGGAAGAAGCGAATAACAAACTGGCTAAATCTGCTGTCGAATTTGCGTATGATCCCCTGAAAGACGTTGCAATAGAAAAGGTCACAGACCATTTTACAGAAATAAAACCAGATGAAGGAATAGTTATGTCGCTGGGAAAAGATGCCTTGCACTTTTTATTAGTCGACTTGAATTCGTTTTCTTATTGGATAGGAAAAGGGATGGGCATAAATATTGAAGAAACTAATAGGGCAGTAGTTGATGAAATAAAATCAAAAAGTGCCATAGGTGTACAACACATAGATGACCAGATAGCCAAAGCTGAGCTGAGATTGCGGCAATTGACCAACATTCACCATGGGCATATTGGTGCACGGTATTAAGCCAGGCAATAGCAATGGATGTTATTGATCATGTTGAATTATTTATTATGGCATTTCGTGTAAACCAGGACGTCAACGCGGCGGGCTATGTTACCCTGGCCAAATACATTCACGGCACCGTAACTGAAATTGAAAACAATATTGGGTATAACTACGGAAGGCTGGCCAATGGATTTTTTGTTGCCTATCTGCAGCGTGTACCGGATATAAATGAATTTGATTTGGCTGGTTATTCCATTACACCCGAACATCGTTTTAAACAGCCAAAAGATCTGAATATTGGTACATTGAAAAAATTAGCGCAGCAGGTAATGAATAGCGAGGGCGCACGCAATATGGTAAAAATATTTCCAAACACAAGGCACGACCCCAATTTGGAGCCCGACAAACAATATCCTTACGGAAAGGGCGGTATTCCGCAATGGAAATTAACATCGGAATTGCCGATGCATATTTTTAAGGAGGTACCTGCCAATTACCAGGGTGGGGTGAATATTAATAGTTATTGAGTCTGAGTATTGTACTAATGAGCATCAATCCTAAAAGAATCGCCCATAACATTGAACAACTCAGTCGTAAATATTAAAAGCAATTCAATGACTAAGTACTATCGATTTCAAAATGATGCTCCAAGAGTTGGGGAAATAGTTCACTGCTATACTAGCAAAACTGAATTTTTTAAGTTTGTTAATATGATGAAAGCACAGGATCCAGATTTCATGAGGATGAGCTTTTGGGAACTGGAAGGTCAATTCATTAAACATGACGAAGGCGATGTGCAAATAAAGGTAACTAGTGTAAAGAAGTTAGATAGATTTTAACTATGGGTAAACCAGCAGCCAGAATAACGGATATGCATACCTGCCCGATGGTAACACCGGGCCTTCCCCCCATACCGCATGTGGGCGGACCGATCGTGGGTCCGGGTTGCCCCACCGTTTTAATCGGCGGCATGCCTGCGGCGGTGATGGGCGATATGTGTGTTTGCGTGGGCCCGCCCGACACTATTGTACTTGGATCAACCGGTGTAATGATTGGCGGAAAGCCAGCGGCCCGTATGGGCGATCAATGTGCGCACGGCGGTGCCATTACAGTGGGTTGCCCCACGGTGTTGATTGGGGAGGCGGGCGGAGGAGGGGTCAGCGGTGGTGGGGCAACCGTTGCGCTGGGCAAGACGGGCGGAAAGGCTAAAAGTAAATCGAAACTGCTGTCTGATGTATTTGACAAAAGTGGTTCTTCCATGACGGCTGCTTTTGCAACAAAGGTTTCCAGAATGCAAGCCCTGGTCAGAGGTGCAGAAGAAGGAGCTGAAACTGTTCACAAGCACGACGAAAATGATTGCAAGGTCCATTTTGAAGTTTTAAGTCCAAGCGGAGAACCAGTTAGCGATCAAAAGTATACTATCAAAACAAATGACGGCAAGACCTTTAACGGCAATACGGACAAAAAGGGTCTTACCCAAAAAATATCAGGATATTCAGAGGGAGATTGCACCATTTCCTTTGAGTAAAATAAGTGTAAGTGATGAGCCCACTATTAATCGTTGTAATTATCATAGCTATATTATTACTACTGTTACTGGCAGCACTTTTAATAAAGGCATTAACATCAAAATCAGCAGACGAGAACGCCGGAGGGTTGGCACATGATCATTCTAAGGGCGAAGAAAATTGTCCGGCCTGCCAGGCGGCAGCTAAAGCCGTTAAGGTAAAGGTACCCCTGGCATGCAATGTTCATTTTCGGCCAAAAGCAGATTGGAAAGGAGAATTTGGCTTTGACTGGTTGCGTATTGGGGATGCCGGCGAGGTAAAATACAAAGATATCATTGCCGGCGGTTATAAGGGAGTAGATGCAGCGGGCAAAGCACAGGTATATAATAAAACGGATGCTTATGTGGAACTTAAAAAAGCATACCAGCCGATGACAACGGTTATTAAATCCCCTCCCGACAACCTGGCCGAGTATTTTGTACCCTATTTGAATTTATATTCCAAAGATGTGGTGTTAAAACCCGCGCCTTTAACTGAAGTGGAATTGAGAGTGCTGGTGGGCGTTGAAAAATCGGAACCGGATAAAATTGAATTTGAGTTTGATCCAAACTTTTTTTCATTGGATAAAAAAACGCTTGCAGATAAGGCAGTTGCGGCAAAACATGAAGCGAGCGATAAAACCATTAAGATTACCTGCCTGAAGGAGTTCGATACCGATCAGAAAATAGAGGCATGGGCTTACCCGAAAGGCTGGAAAACGAAAAGCGATGCCACGCTTGCAGGCCAGCTGATAGTGGGCAAAAACAACGCAGCAGCCAGAAAAGAACTTAAGATTGTATTTATAAAAGTT
>Ga0157378_10001368_pt1 | contig 21896 bp, 22 predicted proteins | sample M65metaG_FD_115309 | JGI IMG/M metagenome (GOLD analysis project Ga0157378, IMG submission 115309) | Miscanthus rhizosphere microbial communities from Kellogg Biological Station, Michigan, USA - M6-5 metaG | ecosystem: Host-associated > Plants > Roots > Rhizosphere > Soil | place: USA: Michigan...
AGCCGGTGAGGCGCTCGTCCTCGCCGCTCTGGCGCTCGTCGCCGCCGATCTCTTCGCGCACAAACGCGTCGAGACGCTCGGCGGCCTCAACGTCCGCGGCTATCGCGGTCCCATCGCCCACCAACGGCAGCCCAACGAACTCCGCTACGTCTTCGTCGGCGGCACGCGCGCGTTCGGCTGGGGCCAGCCGGCGTCCGGCACGACCGTGGCCGCCGTGCGCTTCGAGCTCTCGCGCGTCCTCGATCGTCCGAACACGCCGCTTCGGCCGCTCGTGGCGATCAACCTCGGACAGATCGGCGCCGGGCCCGACGAGTACGCCGCGACGCTCGAACACTACGCGTCGCTTCGACCCGATTACATCGGCATCATCGACGACCTCGGCGATCCGGGGCCCAACCGGCCGTTCGATGCGTCGGGCGTGTTTACAGTGACCGGGTATCGGCCCATGTTGCCGCTGGTTCTCAGTGAGAAGGGAACGCTCATCACAAACCGCGCCATTGGCGCACCGCTTGTATATATGGGCGGCGCGCTGGCCGCGCTCGATCGCAGGCTGGCTCGAGCGGCAGGCGACCGAAGCGGAAGACCACACGTCGCGTACGCCGACGCGATGCTAGCCGCCATCGACGATGCGCACCGGCACGCGCGCGGCGTCGTCGTCGCGCTGGGGCCGATCGACACGGACGCCCAGCGCCGGAATTTTGATTCCCTCGCGGCGAGGCTGGCCGCCGCCGACATCGCGTCCGGCTCCAACCGGACGTCCTCGTGGCTGCGAATCGTCGACCTGAGCGCGCAAACGGATCTTTACGATCCCTCATTGAGGCTGGATGGATTCAGTTTTGGCGCGACGGCGACGTCTATCGCAGCTCAGGCGATCGCGCCGGCCTTCCTCGAGCTCATTTCCCCCCGCTGACGTCATACTGGGCGTCATGGTCCGCCGCGCGGCGCCCGTCCTCCTGACGGCGGTTGTTCTGAGCGCGTCCGTGTTCGCCGCGCCTCCGCCCGGATCCGATCTGGCACCTGAGCTCTACCGTTTGCTGACAACCGACCTGAAGTTCTCGAAGAACGATCTCGAGGACCTCGAAGCCGGCAAAGCGGTGAAGCACACGCTGCCGGCGACCTCAGCGGGCGAAGTCGCGGCGGTCGGCGGTATCCGCATCAAGAGCACGAAAGAACGGTTCCTCGCCGCGTACCGGGACATCGTCCGGTTCAAGCGTGGCCCGAGCGTCCTGCAGATCGGCCGCTTCAGCAACCCGCCGGCTCTCTCCGACCTCGACGGCCTGTCGATTACCGGCGACGACGTGGACCTGCGTGATTGCCGCGTGCGCGACTGCAGCATACGGTTGCCGGCGGACGGGATTCACCGGTTCGAGAAGGAAATCGACTGGAGCAAGCCGGACGCCGACGCCAGAGCCGCCGCCTTGTTCAAGCAGATGCTGTTCGAAAACGTGCATGCCTACACCACCGGCGGGCCCGGCCGCATGACGCAGTACGACGACGACAGCCTGCCCGTCATGCCGGTGCAGGACTTTCAGGCGTTACTCAAGAGTTCGCCGTACATCGAAACGGCGCGTCCCGGCCTGGGGGCGTACCTCGCCGGCTACCCGGCCGAGCCGATGGCCGGCGCGGAAGACTTCGTCTACTGGTCGAAAGAGAAGTTCGGTTTTGCGCCCTTCATTTCCGTTACACACGTAACGCTGGCGCCGGCCGGACCTCATGAGTACATCGCGACCACCCGCGATGTGTATTCCAGCCGCTACTTCGACGCCTCGCTCGCCCTGGTAATCGCCAGCGACAGCGTGAGCGACCCGCACGCCTTCTACCTCTTTTACGTCAACCGCTCGCGCGCCAGCGCCCTCCGCGGCGCCTTCGCGCGCATCCGCCGGTCGATCGTCGAACGCCGCGCCCGCGGCAGCCTCGACGAGAACCTCCGCGACGTCAAGCAGCGCCTGGAACAACTCGGCAGTAACTAGCGGGAATTACACGCCCGCCCGAACAAACTACACGGCTGAGCGGGCCGTAATGCCGCAATTGCAGGGCTTTACAGCTGGCAAGAGAGTTGAACACACAGTCCGTCGATGACGCGGCTTCTGGCAACGCTCCTGACCGTTTCGCTCGGCGCCCTGGTCGCAGGACAGGAACCGGCTCCCCCGACATTCAAGGCCAGTGTCGACCTGGTTTCGGTCAGCGTCGTCGTCAAGAACCATAAAGGCAAGCCCGTCACCGGACTTTCGCGCAAGGACTTCCAGTTGTTCGACTCGGGCCGCGCGCGCGACATCGCCGACTTCAGATCCGACCTGTCGGCCGTCAGCGTCGCCGTGCTGCTCGACACGAGCGGCAGCATGCACATCAGCGGCAAGTGGGACGCGGCGCGCGACGCCGTGACGAAGCTCGCCGCCGAACTCGAAAGCGGGCGCGATCACATCGCGCTCTTCGCGTTCGACAACGAGCTCCACGTCATCCAGCCGTTCACGACGTCGCCCGACGCCATTGTCGCGGCGATGGGCAAAGTGAAGCCGTGGGGATCGACGGCGATGTTCGACGCCGTGTCGGAAACCGGCAAGAAGCTTGCGGAAGAAGGCGGCATGCGCCGCGCCATCGTGGTTGTGACCGACGGCTTGGATAACCGGAGCCGTCTCGATGCCACGGATGTCTCGGCGGCGGCCAGCGCGATCGACGTGCCGGTGTACAGCTTCGTCGTGAGCTCGCCGCTGGACAAGACGAATGAGGGCATCGCGAGCGAGAGCGGCGCGCTCACGAAGAGCCGCGGGACGCTCGACGACCTCTCGCGGTGGACGGGAGGGGGAGCGTACATCAGCGCCACGCCGGTGGAAACGGCGGCGGCGGTCAGGCAGATCGTGACTGAGTTGCGCCATCAGTACGTGATCTCGTTCGAGTCGGGGGCGTCCGCGGGCTGGCATCCGCTGCTGGTTCGCGTGCATGAAGGGAACGACTTCGTGGTTCGCACACGAAGCGGATACATGGCGGGACCGCGTTCAGGCGGACGGTTTTAGTTTTCACTTGAGGAGGAGAATCATGTCGAAGTGGATGTCAACGGTTACGCTCGTCGGTCTCGTGGCAGTGGCCCTGCCGGCGTGCGCCACCAAAGGATTCGTGCGCAATCGTGTCGGCGAAGTGAACGGCAAGGTGGACAACCTGTCGACCTCGGTCGAAGAGACACAGGAGCGGACGAGGAAGAACGAAGCGGCGATTAACGACGTCGATCAGAAGGCGCAGGCGGCCAACTCCGCGGCCGGCCAGGCGCAGCAGGCGGCCAACACCGCCAACTCCGCGGCGGCCGCCGCGCACGCGCGCGCGAACGAAGTGGGCACCAAGGCGGACGAAATCGACAAGGCGAGCAAGCGCCTCGTCTTCACCGTCGTCCTGAGCGAGGACGAGGGGCAGTTCAAGTTCGGCAAGACGCAGCTGCCCGACGAGGCCAAGGCGAAGATCGACGGCGTGATCCAGAAGCTGATGGCCGATCCGAACGGCGCGTGGTTCGAAATCGAAGGCCACACCGACAACGTCGGCGCCAAGACGATCAACGAGAAGATCGGCATGGAGCGCGCCGAAGCGGTAAAGCGTTACCTCTATGAGCAGTACCAGATTCCTCTGCACAAGATGAACGTGATCAGCTACGGCAGCGAGAAGCCCGTGGCGTCGAACAAGACCAAGGACGGCCGCGCCCAGAACCGCCGGGTGGTCATCCGAGTGCTCGCGTAAGGACCACGCACTAAGTACCAAGGACCAAGGACTTACCAATTGGGCAGGGAGCCGGGGGCTCCCTGCCCCCCTCAAAGCTGGCCTTCGTTCTGCATCACATCCGGACGGGATTAACCAGGGGGAGGAAACGTGGCGAAACAGGATCGTGGCTTTGCATCGATGGATCCGGAAAAGCAGCGTCGTATTGCGAGCAAGGGTGGCAAGGCGGCGCACGCAAAGGGCCGGGCGCATGAGTGGACTGTGGAAGAAGCGCGCGAAGCGGGACGCAAGGGTGGATCGGCAAGCCACCGGCAGTCGCAGCCGAGCGAGCCGACTCAGGTGGAGTCAGAACCGACCGTAAGTGAGAACTCCTTTACCCAATCCGCGTCCGAAGCCCACTGAGACCGGCCTGACCTACCTCCCGGAGCTCCCGCGAAATATCCGCGACCAGAAGCCGCGCTTCTTCGCGGGAGCTTCGGTTTCCTTGTCTTTCCCTTCGTCTTTCCCAGCGTCCTTCGAGGCCTCCGCCGCCTGGCGGGGCTGAACCGGCGACACATCGACGGGCGCGGGTTCGGCCGGCTTGACCGTCGCCAGCCCGAAGATCTTCTTGAACAGACTGGGTTGATGGACGTCGCAGTACTCGAGCGGCTCGCTGCCCGTCACGAAGTAATGGCGCCGGTGGACCATGCAGCTCGTCGTCGCCAGGCGTCCTGAGTCGGGGCAGATCTCCGCGGCGACGACGGTGTCGGGCACGCGGAACCAGTCGGGCTTGTCGCCTCGCGTCGCTTCGACCATGAACTTCGCCCACATCGGCACGGCGACAGTCGCGGCAAAGCCGTTCCGCGCGATCGTGTGGGGCATGTCGTAGCCGATCCACACGCCGGTGACGAGGTTGGGCGTGTAGCCGATGAACCACGCGTCGTTGAAATTGTTGGTCGTCCCTGTCTTGCCTGCGGCCGGCAGCCGGAAGCCGAGTGCGCGCGCCTGCGCGCCCGTGCCGGCGTTGATCACGTCGGCCATCATGTCGCTCATGAGGAACGCGGTCGTCTCGTTGATTGCGCGCGACGGCGCGTCCTGCCACGTCATCAGCCCCTCGCCGTCGCCGTAGTCGACGTGGCGAATCAACGTCGGCTTGCGGACGAACCCGCCGTTGGCAAAGGCGGCGTACGCCGAGGTCAGCGACGCCAGCGTCACTTCGCCCGCGCCAAGCGCCAGCGAAGGGACGGCGGGAAGGCGATCGAGGCCGAACGCCCTCGCCAGCCGGACGACTCGGTCGATGCCGATGCGGTCCATCACCTGGATGGCGGCGCGGTTGCTCGAGAGACGCAGGGCGTCGCGGACGCCGATGGACGTCCCTTCGATGTGCCCGTCGTCGGGAAGATATGCACCCTGGAGGGTCGCCAGCGGCTTATCGAGGTCGGTGATGACCGTGGCTTCCGTGTAGCCCGATTCGAGGGCCGACGCGTAGACAAACGGCTTGAACGCCGAGCCCGGCTGCCGGTTGGCCTGCATCGCGCGGTCGAAGTGGCTCTCGGCGAAGCTCCGTCCGCCGACGAGCGCGCGGATGTAGCCGGTTTTGGGATCGATCGCGATGAGCGCGGCCTGCAGCGGCTCGGCATCCCTGGACGTGCCGTCCGCCCGCTTCGGACGGCGGGCGTCCAGATCTTTCAGGGCCGCGGCGACGGCGGTTTCCGCCGCCTCCTGCATCTTCTGGTCGATGGTGGAATACACGCGCAGGCCGCCTTCGTAGACCATGTCGGAGCCGTAGCGGTCGACCAGCGTTTTCCGGATTTCTTCGTAGAAGTACGCCCCCTTGGGCTGGCGGCGAGACAGCGCGTCGCTGAGCTTCAGCGGCTCTTTGCTGGCCGCCGCGTATTCGGCTTTGGTGATGGCGCGCGTGTCGAGCAGCGCGTTCAGAACCGTCGCCCGCCGGCGCATCGCACGCGCCGAATCCGTGGTCGGCGCGTACGCCGACGGCGACTGGACGAGTCCCGCCAGCATTGCGGCTTCCGCCAGCGTCAGCTGCATGGCGTGCTTGCCGAAATAGCCGAGTGAGGCGGCCTCGATGCCGTACAGGCCGTTGCCGAAGTACACCCGGTTCACGTAGAGCTCGAGGATCTGGGGCTTCGAGTACTGCCGCTCGATGCGCGAGGCCAGGATGACTTCCTGCGCCTTGCGCCGGAACGTCTTCTGCGGCGTCAGGAAGCTCGACCGGGCCAGCTGTTGCGTCAGCGTGCTGGCGCCCTGGGCGGCGCGGCCGTGGGTGAGGTTCGCAAACGCGGCGGCGGCGATGCGCGGCGGGTCGACGGCGCCGTGCGAATAGAACCGCTGGTCCTCGATGGCGATCAGCGAGTGCAGAAAATAGGGCGAAACCTGGCCCAGCGTGACGTCAATCCGTTCTTCCGTGGATATGGTCGAGGCGGGGACGTCTTTGGCGTCGAAGATGATCGTCGACTGAGCCGTATCGCCGATCTTGCGTATCGCGGCGTCGTTCGGCAGGTCGCGCGACAGGTCGTGGTACCACCACGCGCCCGAGCCGATTGTGACTGCGCCGAGAACGGCCGCAACCTTGAGTAACGCGTGGGCACCGACGATCCGGAACGGCACGCCGGCCTAGAAGGTGAAATCGACGGCGGCAGCCGCGCGACCGAAATCGAGTTTCTGGTTGGCCCCGAGCGAGAAGAAACCGGCGGCGAACGTCAGGTCCTGGAACGTATGGAAGTAGCGGATGTCGCCGCGCAGGCCGATATGCGGCGCCACGGTCACGTGCACGCCGCCGCCGATGTCCCAGCCGAAGTTGTTGTTGTCGGTCGTCAGGATGGTCGCGGTCGTAAGATCGACGTGGGTCTTGATGAGCCCGACGCCGGTCAGGAAGTACGGCCGCACCGGCCCGATCTTCGGCGCGAGCATGACGCTGCTCATGACCGTGAGCACGCTCGATTTGAGCGTCGGCGCCGAGCCGAAGAAGTCTCGCGCGTAGGCGAACTCCTCCTCGAATCCGAAGATGTTGCCGGTCGCGCCGAGCGCGACTCCGAAGTTCATGCGTTTGTCTTCACAGCCCTGCACCGATGGGCAGGCGGCGTCGCCGGCGAAGTTGAAGCCCAGGAGCGGGCTGATGAACCCTTCCGCGCGCGCTTTCGGCGCCACGGCGACGAGACACGCGAACGTGAGCACGATCAGCTTTTTCATCGAGATCTCCGCGGCCGATGCCAGTAAATGAGCGACGCGACGGCATCGACCAGCTCGCCTTCGCTGAACGGCTTCTCGAGCACGTCGTCGTCTTCGGTCAGCGGAAGCGCGCGGCCGAACAGCTCGTCGTGTGTGTTCGTCACGAAGAGCACCTGGAGCTGCGGGTCACGCTTACGAAGCGTGTCGGCGAGTTCGACGCCGCCGACTGGCGTCATATGCACGTCGGTGATCAGCAGCTCGAAGGGACCGAGGCGCTCGGCGACGGCAATGGCGCCGGCCGCGTCGAACGCGGTAGCGGTCATGTGCCCTTCGCTCTGCAGGGCCTGGGAAACGGCGGCCAGTGCCGCCGGATCCGCATCGACGATCAGGACGTGCGCAACGGTGCTGATGCTGCGGCGGCCATTGTGAGCATTGTCCGGGTGGGATCCGAACTGGGGCCCTGCGTACACGACTTCACCCATGCCCCCGGCAGGTGCAGGATGAGTGCCATCCGCATCTGCCCGTCGGGCTTCGGCGGTACTCACGCTTGAGCTTTAAGCGGTGCGTTTGTCGTGTAAAGCCGGGCTACGCTCTGGCGCTTTTTACCTGATACATCGAGGCGTCGGCGGCGCGGAGCATGTCCTGCGGCCGCGGCCCGTGCTCGGAGGCGAGGGCGATGCCCACGCTCGCGGATGCCCAAATCTCGTGACCGTCCACGTTGAACGGGTTGTCCAGGGCGTGCTGCACCCGGTGGACGACGGCGTCCACGTCGTGCTGGTCGGTGACGTGTTCGAGCAGCAGGGCGAACTCGTCGCCCCCGAGGCGGGCGACCGAGTCGCTCGGACGGACGGCGCCGCGCAGCCGCCGCGCGATGGCAATCAGCAGCCGATCGCCGACGAGATGGCCGAAGCGGTCGTTGATCTGCTTGAACTTGTTGAGATCCACGAACAGCACCGCGATGTCCGTGCGGCCGCCGATGTTGGCCTGGCGCGCCGCCAGCGTGAGCCGCTCCATGAACGCCGCGTTGTTCAGGACGCTGGTCAGGCCGTCGTGCGTCGCCCTGAACGCCAGCTGCTTCGCCACGCGCTTCTGCTCGGTGATGTCCCGGATGAACGCCGTGAAGGTCGCCGGACCGGTCGTCGGCACGTGGCTCACCGACAACTCGATGGGGAACTCGGTGCCGTCGGCGCGCATCGCCATGGTCTCGTACCGCCGGCCGAGCAGGCCCAGATCGCCGAGCCGGCGACGGCGCGTGATGGCGCGGCGGTGGAAGTCGCGCAGATGTTCTGGCAGCAGCAGTTCGGCGAAGTCGCGGCCGATCGCCTGCGCGCCCGTGTACCCGAACGTCTGTTCCGCCGCCGGGTTGAACTCGAGGATCCGGCCCGTGTGATCCATCGAGATGATGCAGTCGAGCGCGGCTTCGAGCATGCCGGCCTTCCGCCGGCGCGCGGCATCCTGGTCCGAGACCGTCGAGCCGAGCAGCAACCCCGAGGTGGCCATCACGCTCAGGAAGATCTGCAGCAGCATCAGCCGTTCGTCGGTCACGCCCTGCGACACGCTTCCCGCAATCGCGACGCCCGCGGTCAGCACGTTGGCGTACGCGACGCCCGCGATGCCGAACCTGATTGCCGCCCAGATCAGAAACGGGAAGACCAGGTATTCAAGCGGATAACGGAACACGAGATCCTGATGGCGCGCGAACACGGCGACGCAGACGCCGGCGAGGCCGACGGCCAGCGCGCCGATTTCGAGATGGAACTGCCATCCGCGCCCGCGCGGCAGCGAGGTGAACGCGAGCGCCGCGGGCACGACGATCAGATCCGCCGCGGCGTCGCCCAGCCACCACGTGCGCCAGAGCGTGGCAAACGCGGACCACGGCTGCAGACCGCCCAGGCAGAGACTCGCCGCGCCGATGGTGGCGCTGACGACCGTGCTCACCATCGCGCCGCCGACGACGACCGCGAGCATCGTTCGCAGCCAGCTGCACGCGAGCTGCCGGCCGATGGCGCGACGAATGAGGTGGCCGGCCACCACCGCCTCGAGCGTGTTGCCGGCGGCGATCGCGAGCGCGACGCCGATCGGTTCGTGTGCCGTGGCGTTCGCGATGAATGCGCCGAGGAAGATGCCCGGCCAGATCTCCTGCCCCAGGAGCAGCACCGCCGCCAGTGACAGCGCGGTCGGTGGCCAGACGAGGGTCACCTGCTCCGCGGTGAACGCCATCGTGAAGCCGAACTTCGCGGCGAGGACGTACGCCGCCGCGACGGCGAGTGTCGTCTGGATGAGCTTTCGTTGTCCGCCGTATGCCATCTGTGGGAAGGTCATAGCTCAGGGGCGAAATGTGTAACCGACCCCGAACTTCACATTGGGGCTGTCGATCATTCCGACTTTCAGTTCCGTAAAAAAGCCTCCGGTGTGTTGTGCGCCTATCAGGATGTTGAAGCCGCCTCCAGTGTTCGTGTTGTTCGTGAGGCGATCGATGACCAGCGCGGGGCCTGCGCCGACATACACGCTCCACGGACGCGCGCCACGGCGGCGGCCCGTGTCCAACGGAATGTAGTACGCGAATTCAAAATTCAGGGCGACGAGCGTCTGACTGGATCCCACGCCGACTTCCAGGTTCGGCCGAAACCGTAATTGCTCTGCGAAAGGTTCACTTTCGTAATGCAACCCTACGTAAAACTGATCGGGGCTTCCGCTGGCGCCGGCTCTGACGCCGAACGCCCCCGAATTTTGTGCGCGCGCAGGCGCCGCGACGGTGAAAAAGACAGCTGTTAGCAAGACGATGCCGATTCGTTTCACTCGAAGTCCTCCGGAGTCCTGTTTTCGAGCAAGAAGCACGCCACGAAGTCGTTGCCAATAACGTTTCGTTGGATCTACATTGCACGGAGAGATTCGTGCCGCCGATCAGAAGTGTCATCACGCTCGCCCTGGTTCTTGCCGCCACATCGGCCGCAGGGCCGCGTGACGTTCTTTCACGCGCAAAACAGCTCTATAACGGCGCACAGTACGGCGAGGCCATCGACGCGGCGCGCGACGCCGCGCGGACACCGGCGCTGGCGTCGGCGGCGCAGCTCGTGGCCGCGCGCGCGCTGCTCGAACGATTCCGCGCGTCGAACGACGAGGACGACACGCGGCAGGCGCGCGAGGCGTTGAAGCAGGTCCGCGCCGCGGATCTGACGGACGAGGATCGCGTCGAGCTGACGATCGCGCTGGGCGAGTCGCTGTACTTCGACGGGCAGGCGGGCGCGGCCGCCGAGCAGTTCGAGCTGGCGCTGGGGCGCGTCGAACGCAAGGCCGCCGTCCGCCGCGAGCGGCTGCTGGACTGGTGGGCGACGGCGCTCGACCGGCAGTCGCAGTCGTCGGCCGAACCCGTCGCGCGGATCCTGCAGGCGCGCATCATCCGCCGCATGGAAGACGAGCTCCGCGTCGACATGGGCGCGACCGTCGCGTCGTACTGGCTGGCGGCCGCCGCGCGCAGCAGCGGCGACATCGAGCGCGCATGGGACGCCGCGATTGCCGGCTGGGTGCGCGTCTCCCAGCTCGGCCCGCGCGGCGCATCGGCCCGCGGCGAGCTCGACGCGCTCGTCACGCGCGCCATCATCCCCGACCGCGCGCGCGCCGTCTCCCCGGCATCGCCCGATGCCGCAGCGGCCACGATGCGATCGCAATGGGAGGCGTTGAAGCAGGCCTGGTCTTCGTGAATCGCACGCGCAGCCATCCGCAGACCTGAAGGTCTACGGCTACAACTGGGATCGCGGAGAACGAGAACCTATCGGCGTTGGAGCAGGGCGGCCAGCGTTGCGGCTTTGTCGGCGAGCTGCTGCGCGAATTCGAAATTCCTCTCATTCAACGCGGCGTTGGCCTGTGAGACGAACCGGCGGGCGATCTCGTACTGCGCCCTGGCGTCGGCGCTCAGCGTGCGGACGTCGATGCGCGCGAGATCGCGCTGCGCGTTCACGAGCGCGGCGCGCGTCCGCTGTTCCGCCGCCGTCGGGTTCGTCGTGGACTGCAGCGTCGGCGGCGGCTCGGGCGTTTGAGGCGCGGGACGCTCGGCGGCGACAGGCGGACCGGGCGGTGTCGCGGGCGCCGGCGGCGCCTGTGGGCTCGTGGAGGGAGCGCCCGCCGGCGTGATCGCCTGGGGCGCCGGCGTCTGCACCTCGCCCACCGGCGTCGGCGCGACAATCGGCTGGCCCTCGATCAGCGCCTGCGCGGTCGGAACCACGCGCGGCGGCGGCGCGGGCGTCTCCAGCGCGGGACCGGTGGTCCGCGCAAAGAGCCTCGCGCACCCGGCGGTCAGGAGCGGCAGCACGACGACGGCCAGGAGCTTCAGGCGCACTCCCGCCATTATCGCTCCAGCCGTCACGCCTGGGGCAGTAGCAGACGGAACGTCGTTCCCCGGCCGGGCGTGGACTGGACTTCGAGCTCGCCGTCGTGGAGCTGCACCGTGCGGTACACCATCGACAGGCCGATGCCGCTCCCGCCTTCCTTGGTCGTGAAATACAGATTGAAGATCTGGTCGAGATTTTCCGGCGGGATGCCGTGGCCCGTGTCTTCGCACGTGATCTCGACGCGCTGATGGCTCGCCGGCGCGGCCGCGATCCGGAGCCGCCCGCCGTCGGGCATCGCCTGGCACGCGTTGATCGCGAGGTTCAGCAGCGCCTGCTGCATCATGCCGGAGTCGACGCGGATGTCCGGCATCTCCGTGGGCACGTCGATCTCGAGCTGCACGCGGTGGTGATCGGCTTCGGCCTTGACGATCGGCAGGATCGCCTCGACGATCGACGCGACCGGCACGACGTCGAGCCGCAGGTTTTCCGGCCTGATGAAGCGCAGGAAACCCTGAACCACTTCGTCGAGCCGGCGCATCTGCGCCGCGATCACGGCGACGTGATCCGCCGCGGAGGAATCGGCGTTCTCCGCAAAATGCTGCTTCAGGAGCTCGAGATGGATGACGGCGGCGTTGAGCGGGTTCTTCAGTTCGTGGGCGATGCCGGCCGAGAGCCGCGTGACGGCGGTGAGCTTCTTCAGCGCGTCTTCGGTGTCGATCGGCTGCGGCGACGCATTCGACCGATCCGCCGACAGCCGCGCGCTGACGGCGTTGAAGAACTGGCCAAGCTCGGCGAACTCATCGTCTCGAGGCAGATCCACCATGACTCCGAATTCACCGCGGCCGAGCCGCGAGATGCCGCTTCGAATTACATGTATGGGGCGGAGCAAGACCTGCGCCAGTAACAACGCGATCAGGCTCGATCCCGCAACTATCGCAATTACAACGATCAACGTGGGTTGCAGGCTCCGGTCGAGATCGTCGCGGATGAGCAAGGTCGACACGCCGACGCGAATTGACCCGAACTCTTTTCCGTCGAGCAGGAGCGGCCGCCCGATCTCGAAGATCTTGCCGCCGGGGGTATAGACGGCTCGGATGAGCGCGATCTGGCCGCGCCCAAGCACCTTCGTCGAATCGTCATAGACCGTCATCGTCTGGCCGACGAGGCTCGCGTCGCTGTGCGCGATCGCCTTGCCGTCGGTGTCGACGATCGCCGCGTACGCCAGCTGCTTCGCGTACACGCTGGCCTCGAGAATCGAATGCAGTCCCTCGTCGGCGCCGAGCGCCGCCACGGAGTCTTCGCCGCCGCCGCGGACGACGGCCTGCGCGCGATGGAAGATGGCGTCGGAGAGCAGTGTGCCGAGCGCCTGGCTTTCCTCGAGACGCACGCGCGCCAGCTCGGAGAGGTAGTAAGCGCTCAACACCACGACTGCGAGCCCGACGATGAACGTGACGCCCGCGACTTGCTTAGCCTTGATGCTGAGGCGCAGTTTCCTTGTCCTCTTCGGCCTGTCGGTGCAGCTTGTTGTGCAGGGTCTTGAGGCTGATGCCGAGCAGTTCGGCGGCGCGCGTCTTGTTGCCGCCGGTGTGCTGCAGCGTGATCTGAATCAGGTGCTGCTCGGCCTGTCCCACGGTCATGCCTGGCGTCAGCTCGTTCGCGCCGCCCTGCGGCGCAGGACCGCCGGCCGCCGCCGCGCCGCCCGTGGAGGACGCCAGGCCGCGCGGCGCCAGCGGCGGAAGATCCTTCTCCTGAATGAAGCGGCCTTCGGCGACGATCGTCGCGCGCTCGATGACGTTGCGCAGCTCGCGGACGTTGCCGGGCCACGAGTACGCCTCGAGCACGGCCATCGCGCCGGGATCGACCGCGGCCACCGTCCGGCCGTTGCGGGCGTTGAACTCGTTGATGAAGCCCTGAATCAGCAGCGGGATGTCGTCCTTGCGATCGCGCAGCGGCGGGAGCTTGATCTCGAAGACGTTGAGCCGGTAGTAGAGATCCTCGCGCAGCTTGCCGTCCTTCACGGCCGTCGGCGGATCCTGATTGGTCGCGGCGACGAGGCGGATGTCGACCGCCTGTTCGTTCTTGCCGCCGACGCGGCGGAACGAGCGCTCCTGCAGCACGCGAAGCAGCTTCACCTGCGTCGCCGGCGTCATCTCCGCGATCTCGTCGAGGAACAGCGTGCCGTGATCGGCGAGCTCGAAGCACCCCTGGCGGCGCTCGATCGCGCCGGTGAACGAGCCCTTCTCGTGGCCGAACAGCTCCGATTCGAGCAGCGTGTCGGGAATGGCGGCGCAGTTAATCGGCACGTACGCGGAGCCGGCGCGCGGGCTCAGCTTGTGAATCGTCTGCGCGACGAGCTCCTTACCGGTGCCGGATTCGCCGCTGATCAGCACCGACGCGTTGGTCGGCGCCGCGTGCTCGACGACCTGATAGATCTTCCGCATCTCGGCGCTGTTGCCGACCATGGCGCCGAACGTCCCGTGCTCGCGCAGCTGCCGGCGCAGCACGCGCACCTCGCGCAGCGTCGCGTTGCGCTCGATGATCTTGCTGAGGAGAATCTTCAGGCGCTGCAGGTCGACGGGCTTGGTGAGGTAGTCGTAGGCGCCGTGCTTGATGGCCTCGACCGCCGTTTCGACCGTCCCCTGCGCGGTGAGGATGACGGTCGTGATGGGGTCGCCGCTCTCCTGGATCTTCTTCAGCAGATCGAGGCCGCCCATCTTCGGCATGACCAGGTCGGTCAGCACGATCGCCGGATGGAAGGCCTCGATCTGGGTGAGGGCCTGTTCGCCGTCGGCCGCCATTTCGACGTCGAACCCCCAGCCGCGGATCAGCTGCTGGAGGCCGATGCGCGCCGCGCTGTCGTCCTCGACGATGAGGATGCGTTCACGAGTCGTCACAGAGTCCAATCTAGCCGGTTTCAGTCGTCCGCGTCATCCCCTTCGTGACCGGCCGAAATGCGGCTGGCTGCGAGCGAACCGTCGGACTGAACCGCGCCTTTGACCTCGACCTGCGCCCCGTTGACGACCGCCAGGCACCCGCCGTGGCCGAAGATCGTCGTCGCGCTCGCCGAAACCTTGAGCGTCCCGACATTGAATGTGATGGCCGGACACGTGCCGGCCAGGCCCGAGACCACGCCTTCGGCCTCGCCCTTATCGGCATCGTCGCGATCCTCGCCGTCTTGGCGCTGCACCTTGATCTCGCGCGCCGCGACGGCCGTGCCGTCGGCGGCGCCTTTCACGTGCACCCTGGCGCCGACCACGAGATCCGCGAACGCGAGCACCGTGTCTCCGTGGCGGATGATCGTTGCCGGGAGCACGTTGACGGTGGTGCCTCGAACGACGAACGATTTGTGCGCGGCGTCGATTGAGGCGATCGCGCCTTCGAGCTGCTCCTCGCGGCCGTTGCCGCGATCGCCATGCTCGTCGTGTCCGTTGTTGTCGCTGCCTGGACCGCTGTTGCCCCCATGACCGTGATCCAGCGTGCTCGACGTCACGCCGCTCGAGAACGTCTGCGCGGAGAACGCAGCCGTAGCCGGCGACGCTGTCGACAGCGACGCCGAGGGACTTGCCGGTCCCGTGGGAGACGTGCCGCTGCACGCGGTGATCGCGAGCAGCGCCGCCGAAATTGCCGGTCCGATCACAAATCTCGTCATAGCGAAGAAGTTACGCGGCGGTATGTAGTTCTCACCCGGAATTGAGCGAGAAGCGTTGCGCTCGCGCCTCCGGGGGCAGCGAATCGCAATGACAATGCCAGCGGGCGTGTGTGTGCGGATTTCGAAAACGCTTACGAACGGCGAACGCGATCGGCGAGCGCGTCTTTGATCCGCGCGGCAAGATCGTCGAGGTTCAGGTTCGACTTCACGAGGTAGCTGTGCGCCCCGCCTTCTCTCGCGCGCGTGAGATCGGAGGGCTGCTCCAGATTCGTCAGCATGATCACCGGAATGTCGCGGACCGCCGCCTCGCTTTTCAGCGCGTGCAGGACCTCGAACCCGTTCATCTTCGGCATCATGACGTCGAGGAGCACGAGATCAGGCTTGTGATCGCGCGCCTTCGCCAGCGCGTCTTCGCCGTCGACGGCGGAAATGACCTCGTAGCCCTTTTTCTTCAATGAGACCTCGCCGGCCTTGCGCAGAATGCGATCGTCCTCGGCGAGGAGGATCCTGATCATTCTTACGTCTACTTCGGGCCGTTCAGCAGCTGCGACACCCGATCGCAGAGCTCCTGGAGCGAGAGGTTGGACTTGATCCAGTAGTCGACGACGCCGAGCGAGGCGGCCTTCTGCCGTTCGAGGTCCTTCGACGAGTTCGACATGATGACGACGCGGATGTCCTTGGTCGCGGCGTCGCCGCGCAGCGTCGCGAGCACCGACAGGCCGTCACGCTTCGGCATCAGCAGGTCGAGCAGCAGCAGGTCCGGCACCTTCTCGCGCGCGAACGTCAGCGCTTCTTCGCCGTCCACCGCGACGCGGACGTCGAACCCGGCCTGTTTCAGCTTCGTCTCGCACGCGCGTCGCAGGAAGCGGTCGTCCTCGGCGAGCAGAATCGACTTACTCATGGCGTATCTCCAACCGTAACGGGCAGCGTGAAGTGGAAGAGGGTACCACGGTCGACCTCTGATTCGACCGTGATTGTGCCGCCAAGCCGCTCGACGATGAGTCGCACGAGGTACAAGCCGAGGCCGGTGCCTTCGGTGTCCACCGTGTGGGCGTTGTCGGCGCGGAAGAACTTCTCGAACAGACGTTTCTGCGACTCCGCCGAAATCCCGATGCCGCTGTCCTTGATGGTCCAGTGCAGCACGGAGCCTTCGCGCCGGATGCGAATCTCGATGCGGCCGCCGGCGGGCGTGTACTTAATCGCGTTCGAGAGCAGGTTCATGATGACCTGCCGCAGCAGCTGCGGGTCGAGCATCGAGATCGGGATGTCGGGCTCGTGCTGGATGTCGAGGTCGTGGCCTTTTTCCTTGACCAGCGTCGCGACGTCCGCGAGCACGTCGTACGTCAGCTGGACGAGCCGCACCGGCTCGAGCGCCACCTGCAGCTTGCCGCTCTCGAGGCGCGACGCGTCCAGCAGGTCGTTGACGAGGGTAATCAGGCGATCGGCCGACTCGCGCGCGTCTTCGACGTACGACGCCTTCTCTGCGGCTTCGTCGGTCTCCTTCGCGAGCTCAAGCATCCACTTGATGCCCGAGAGCGGCGTTCGCAGCTGGTGCGTCACGAACGACACGAAGTCGTTGCGCATCTTCAGCGTTTCCTGCGTCTGCTGCTCGAGGAGCTTGCGATCGGTCGTGTCGTGCGCGACGGCGTAAATGAGCTGCTCGTCGAGCTTCGGCGTGGACGTCCAGCTCAGCCAGCGGTACGTGCCGTCCTTGCAGCGATACCGGTTCTCGAAGAGCGCGATCTGCTTGTTTTCGCTCAGCTCGGCGATCGCCGCCTGCGTCGACTCGCGATCTTCGTGGTGCACCAGATCGATGAACGGCTGCGCCATCAGCTCCGTCGTCGTGTAGCCGAGCACGCGGTGCCACGATTTGTTGACGCGCGTGAAGTAGCCGTCGAAGTTCGCGATGCAGAGGAGATCGCCCGACATCGTGAAGAACCGTTCGAGCTGTTCCTGCGCGCGCGTGCGCCCGACGAACGCCCCCAGCTGCTGACCGAGCGCGGCGAACGTCTTCAGCATCGCCTCGTCCGGCGCGAGGACGCTCAGCGTGAAGAACTCTACGACACCGACGACGTCGCCGTCGAGGACCATCGGAAAGCTGAACGCCGCGTGCAGGCCGGCCTGCAGCGCGGTCTCGCGCCGCGAGAACTTCGGCTCCTTCGTCACGTCGACGATCCATGTCGGCGCGTTGATGTCCCACGTCCGCCCGGGCCCGACGCCGCGCTTGAACTCGCTCGACCGCGTCTTCTCCTCGAACGCCGACGCGTCGATCGCCGGGTGGCACCAGAAATCGACGCATCGCATCGTGCCCGACGTCTTGTCCACGAGCCACATCGCGCCGACCGGCCAGGCGAGCGCCTCGGCCACCGCGCGCAGCACCCATCCCGCCGCGTCCTCGATCGTCGAGGAGTTGGCGAGCGCCTCGATGACCGCGTACTGCGCGCGCAGGTGACGCTCGGCGCCGCGCTGCGCGGACAGGTCGCGGTAAAAGACGTACGCGCCATCGGACCGGTCGTCGGTGCCGGTGAACGGCACGAAGGTGACTTCGACGTCGACGAGCGTGCCGTCCTTGCGGCGGCGATGCGTCACGGTGCTGGCGGCCTCTCCGCCGAGCCCGCTCGCCGCGATTCTGTTGGATTCGCTCACGGAGTCTTCGGGGACCAGGAGCGCGGCGATCTTCAGCCCGGCGATCTCGGCCTCCGTGTATCCGAACAGCTTCGCGAACGCAGGGTTGATGAGCTGCACGCGCTGCTGGCCGTCGAGCACGACGATCGCGGTGGGGTTGTTCCGGATCAGGCCCCCGAGCATCGCGTCGTGCTCGCGAAGCGACGTTCCGAGCGACGATGACTTCTGTTTGCCGGTTGGCACGCGGGGACAAGAGTACCTGAAAATCGGGGCCGGGACGCGGCTACAATGTCCCGTTCCTGGAGGTCCACGGTGAAAGTGCTGGTCGCCGACGACGATCGCATTGCGGCCACGGTGCTGTCGCAGACGCTCCGCCAGTGGGAGTTCGATGTCACCGTCGTCCCCGACGGCGCCGAAGCCCTGCGGTTTCTCCTCGCGCAGGGCAATGTCCCGACGCTCGCGGTCCTCGACTGGATGATGCCCAATGTCGAGGGCGCGGAAGTCTGCCGCCGGATCCGGCTCGAGCTGCCGCTGGCCAACATGTACTTGATGCTGCTCACGTCGCTCGAGACCAAAGGCCACGTGATTGCCGGGCTCGACGCCGGCGCCGACGACTATCTCGTGAAGCCCTTCGATCCCGACGATCTGCGCGCGCGCGTCAACGTGGGCATGCGCGTCCTGTCGCTGCAGGAGCGGCTGGCCGAGCGCGTGAAGGAGCTGCAGGAGGCGCTGGCGAACGTCAAGGTGCTCCACGGGCTGCTGCCGATCTGCAGCTACTGCAAGCGCATCCGCGGCGACGACCAGTACTGGACGCAGGTGGAGTCGTACATCGCCGACCGCTCGGAGGCGACGTTCAGCCACGGCATCTGCCCCCCGTGCGCGAACGAGCTCGAGAAGGAAATCGAGGAACACAAGAACCGGGCCGGAGGCCGCTAGACGTGGCGCGGCCGCCGGTGTTCGATCGCGCGGCGTTTGCGCGGCAGACAGGCGGGGACGCGTCGCTCTGCGGCGAAATCATCCAGATGTTTCTCGAGGACTGTCCTGTGCGCGTCGACGAGATCCGCGCCGCAATCGACGCGGGTGACGCGGCGGCGCTCACGTCGGCGGCGCATGCGCTCAAGGGGTCGGCGGCGTATCTGTCGGCCGGGGTCCTCAGGGCCTGCGCGGCCGATCTCGAGCGCGCCGGCCGCGAGCGCCGTCTCGACGAGGCGCCCGCGCTGCTCGCGGCGCTCGACACCGCCGTCGCCGAACTTCTCCCGGAGCTGCGTACCGCCCATGGCGAATGAGACCGATGCCTGGCTCGAACACCTGCTGAAGCACGTCGGCGGCGTCGCCGGAACGGTGCACGTGCGTGAGGGCGACGGCTTGCGGCTGCTGTCGTCGGTGAATATTCCCGACTTCGTCAGGAAGACCGTCGAGTACGTCCCCAACGGCAAGGGCATGGCGGGCATCGCGCTCGACACCGGGAAGCCGGTGCAGACCTGCAACCTCAAGGACGACACGTCGGGCAACGTGCGCCCGGGCGCGAAGGCCGTCAATGCAAAGGCCGCCGTCGCCATGCCCGTCCGCGACGGCAGCGGCTCGATCGTCGCCGTCGTCGGCGTCGCGTTCAACGACGAGCGGGAACTGCCCGAACAGGAAGTCATGGAGCTGATGGAAGCCGCCACCCCGGTCATCGGGCTCGTCCATCCGAGGACAACATGAAGTACATCGTGGTCGTCATGCTCTTCTTCGCCGCGCCGCTGCTCGCGCAGGAACGCATGTCGATGATCCCGGCCGAGAAGCAGACCGACGCACAGAAGAAGGCGGTCGCCGACTACAAGGCGCTGCGCGGGACCGACCTCACGGGGCCGCCGTGGTCGGTGCTCCTGCGCGTGCCCGATCAGATCGTCCCGGCGCTGCAGATCCGGCTGCACTACCTGAATCGCAGCGTCCTGCCGGCAAAGCTCACCGAGCTGGCGATCCTGACCGCCGCGCGCAAGTGGACGAACAACTGGGAGTGGAACGCGCATTCGACGGCCGCGGCATCCGCAGGGTTGGGCGCCGACGTCATGGCGGCGATCCAGGACGGACGGCGGCCCGATCGGCTGTCGGATGACGAGGCGCTCGTCTATGATTTCAGCCTGGAACTCCAGAACAACCAGAGCATCAGCGACGCGACGTACGCAAAGGCCGTCGCGAAGTTCGGCGAACCGGGCGTCGTCGAGCTGGCGTCCATTCAGGGGTACTACGCGTATCTGGCGATGATGATGAACGTCGCTCGCATCACGACACAGCCGAACGGCGCACTGCCGCTCGAACGTTTTCCACGACTCGGGCGGTAGTGTCCGCCTTCAGGCGGACCTTGACAGGAGGATCGATGTCGCGTGTGTTTCGCTTTCTCGCCGGCGTGCTGCTGGCGGCGTTCGTGTTTCTGATTCACTCGGGCAACGCGCAGCAGCAGACGGCCGCGCCGGGCGAGTGGCGATCGTATGCCGGCGACAACGGCAGCACGCGCTACACGCCGCTCGACCAGATCACGCGAGACAACGTCAAGGACCTGCAGGTCGCCTGGACCTGGAAGTTCGACAACTTCGGCGGCGGCACGAGCGAGACGACGCCGCTGATGGTGAACGGCGTCCTGTACTTCACCGTCGGACCGCGGCGGACCGTGGTTGCCGCCAACCCCGGCACCGGCGAGACGCTGTGGACGTGGCGGCCCGACGAAGGCGCGCGTTTCGATCAGGCGCCGCGCAAGGTCGGCCGCGGCGTCGCGTACTGGACTGACGGTACCGATGCCCGGATCATCACCGTGACGCCCGGCTTCCAGCTGTTCGCGCTCGACGCGAAGACCGGCATGCCGGTGAAGGACTTCGGCACCAACGGCTCGGTCGATCTCTTCAAGCAGCTCGATCTGACGACGCCGCTCGATCCGACCGGCAGGATCGGCAACAGCTCGGCGCCAGTGGTGTCGAACGGCGTGATCGTCATCGGCCCGGCGCTGACGCAGGGCGGCGTCCAGCCGAACAAGGAGAACGTCAAAGGCGACGTCATGGCCTTCGATGTCCGCACGGGGAAGAAGCTGTGGACATTTCATACGGTCCCGCGCTTCGGCGAGCCGGGCTATGAGACGTGGTTGAACGAATCAGCGGAGTACACCGGCAACACCGGAGTGTGGGGACCGTTCTCGGCAGACGACGCGCTCGGCTATGTGTACCTCGCGACGGAGTCGCCGACCAACGACGGCTACGGCGGCCATCGTCCCGGCGACAACCTGTATTCGGATTCCGTCGTGTGCCTGAACATCAAGACCGGCAAGATGGTCTGGTTCAAGCAGCTCATTCGCCACGACATCTGGGACTACGACATGCCCGTGCATCCGATCCTCGTGGACGTGCGCGTCAACGGCCGGCCGATAAAAGCCGTTGTGCAGACGGGGAAGATGGCGCTCGCGTGGGTGTTCGATCGCACGAACGGACAGCCGGTGTGGCCGATTCCCGACGTCCCCGTAACGCAGACCGACGTGCCGACGGAGTGGACCGCGAAGACGCAGCCGATTCCGAGCAAGCCGCCGGCGTACGACGTCGTCGGCATTAAGCAGGACGACCTGATCGACTTCACGCCGGAGCTGCGCGAGAAAGCGCTGGCCGCGATCAAGGCGGGGCCATATCGCCTAGGCGGCCCGTACGCGCCGCCCTCGCTCGTGGTCCCCGGCGTCAATCGCGGGACGATCGTCGCGCCTGGTTTCGGCGGCGGCGGAAACTGGCAGTCGGGCGCCGCGGATGCCGAGACAGGGTTCGTCTATATCGGCTCGCAGACGCGGCCGTTCGTCGCCGGCGTCGTGAAGACCGATCCTCCGGATCCGACGAAGGCCGCCTACACGGCCGGACGCGGCGGCCCGGTGCCGAACGTCGACGACCTGCCGCTCATCAAGCCGCCGTACGGCCGCATCACCGCCTACGACATGAATAAAGGTGAGATCGCCTGGCAGGTGCCGAACGGCGACACGCCGCCCAACGTCAAAGAGGCGTTGGCCAAAGCCGGAGTGATGAACGCGCCGCCCACCGGGTATCCGTCGAACGCGTCCTTTGTCGTGACGAAGACGCTGCTCGTCGGCGGGGAAGGATCGGGCGGACGCGCGATCCTGCACGCGTACGACAAGGCGACCGGCGCGAACATCGCCGAGATCGCGATGCCCGGCAGTCAGACGGGCGTGCCGATGTCCTACATGTACCAAAACCGCCAGTTCATCCTCGTCTCTGTGGCAGGACGGCCGGCGGGCCAACTCGTCGCGTTCTCGCTGCCCGTTCCCGCGCCGGCCGGTGGCGGTCGCGGACGTGGACGCGGCGCGCCAGGAGCTGCCGGAGCTGGAGCGGAGGCAAATCAATGATAGGTAGCGCGAAGACTTTAGTCGAGCGTTCGGCATTCGCGCTCGTAGTGTTGTTTGC